>Ga0180215_1005248_pt1 | contig 11159 bp, 12 predicted proteins | sample eDN3rd37CBELigBY_FD_128871 | JGI IMG/M metagenome (GOLD analysis project Ga0180215, IMG submission 128871) | Enriched backyard soil microbial communities from Emeryville, California, USA - eDNA 3rd pass 37_C BE-Lig BY (version 2) (version 2) | ecosystem: Environmental > Terrestrial > Soil >...
CGCAGCCTCCACCTCCTCGACGAAGACCTTCTCGCCGGCGGTGTTCACGGTGGTCTCGTCCCGGCCGTGGTGCTCGATGGTGCCGTCGCTGCGGAGGCGGGCCCGGTCGCCCGACAGGCCGTAGCGCACGCCGCCCACCACCGGGTAGGTGGCGGCCGTGCCGTCGGGGTCGTCGAGGAGGCCGAGCGGCAGGCGCCCGACGGTGGCCAGCCAGCCGACCTCGTCCTCGCCGGGGGTCAGCTCCCGGTCGCGGGCCTCCGCCAGGACCCGGGTCGTGGCGGCCGGGCGGAAGGTGCCGCCGGGCCGGGCGGGGCGGCTGCCGGCCACGCTGACCTCCTGGGCGAGCCCGCCGGTCTCCGACGAGCCGAGGCCGTCCACGATCATCACCCACGGCAGCTCGTGCAGGAGGTCCTGCTTCGACCGGGCCGACAGCGGCGCGCCCCCGGAGAGCACGACGGTGAGCGCCGACAGGTCGTGGCGGGTGCCGGGCAGGGCGTCGAGCAGCGGGCGGGCGAAGGCCTCGCCGACGAGGTGGAGGGTGTCGACCTGCTCCCGGGCGACCAGCTCCCAGAGGGGGTCGCCCTCGCCGGGGCGGGGCGGGTCGGCCAGCACCACGGTGCCGCCGCGATGGAGCGTGTGGAACGTGCCCCACTGGCCGGTGCCGTGCGACAGGGGCGCGAGCACCAGCGCCCGCGAGGGGTCCTGCACGGCCACGGCCACCACCTGGTCGAGGCCCTCGTACTCCCGGCCGTCGTCGCGGCGGCCGCCGAGCGCGGCCACGAAGAGGTCGGCCTGGCGCCAGAGGACGGCCTTGGGTCGGCCGGTGGTGCCGCCGGTGGGGAGCACGCACAGGTCGTCGGGCGACGGTGGGCGGGCGAGGGGGACCGGGCCCGGCGGTGCGGCGGCGAGCGCCTCCTCGTAGGAGCCGTCGTCCACGTCGAGCGCGAGGCGGACGTGGGGCAGGTCGGGGAGGAGGGCCGTGATGGCCGGAGCGGTGGCCGCGTCGGTCAGCACGGCGCCGACGCGGGGGTGGGCCAGGACGTGGCGGAGCTCCTCGGGGCCGTAGCGGGTGTTCACGGCGCAGGGGGCGACCCGGGCGGCGTAGGCGCCGAGGGTGGCCTCGACGTGCTCGAGGCCACGCTTCAGGCAGATGGCCAGGTGGTCCTGGCCCGACTGGTGCGGGGCGAGCCGGTCCCGCTCGACGTGGCAGCCGAGGCCGGCCCCGGCCAGCACGTGCCCGAGGCGACGGGCCCGGTCGGCCAGCGCCGACCAGGTCAGCCGGCGGGCGCCCTCGACCAGCGCCGTGCGCTCGGGCACGGCCACGGCCAGGGCGCCGAAGAGCTCCCCCAGGTTCGCCTCCACGGCGGGGGAACGGTAGGCGTGGAGGTCGCCCGGCCGCGAATCCGCTGCTCCCGCCCCCCGTCGCCCGCCCGGCGAGGCCCCGCGGCCGCCGCCACCCCCCAGGCCCGCCCAGGGAGGCCCCCAAGCCATCGCCCCCTCTCCGCGCGCCGCGTTGCGCAGAAGCCACATGGAATCTGCGGATGCTTCGCTCAGGAAACGACGCGCAGAAGCCACATGGAATCTGCGCAACGTGGCGCGCGAGGTGGGTGGGGATGTGGGGGTTGGCGGTCGGGGCCGGGACGTCAACGCGGCCTGCGCGGGGGCGGGCGGGCCCGGCGGCGGCCCCGCCAGCGGGCCGGCGCAGGGCGGCAGGGCCAAGGACTAGCGTTCCCCCATGCGGAGCGAGCAGCCCAGCCACCAGGTCGTCCTCGAGGCCACGGCCGCCACCGAACGGACCATGCGGCCGCAGCGCGTCCCCGTCAACGTCTACGAGACCTCCGGCGCGCTGGTGGTCCTGGCCCCGATGCCGGCGGTCACCGCCGAGGACATCACCGTCGAGCTGCGCCCCGACCCCCGCACCTTGCGGTTCTGGGCCCACGTGCGCAGCGCCCCGCCCCGCACCTACCTCGTCCACGAGTGGGAGTACGGCGGCTACGAGCGGGAGGTCGAGGTGCCCGAGGGCTACGGCGCCGCCCTGGAGGCCTCCCTGGCCAACGGCCAGCTGGCCATCCGCGTCCTCGCCGGCCCGCCCCAAGGCGCCATCACCCTCACGCCCACCGCGTTGGAGCGCGCCCACTAGCGCACACCTGCCGAACCGTGTCGGTTCGGTAACAGAACCTCCAGCGCGCCGCATCGCGCACGACGGGCGGGGTATGGGGAGCGCTCGGCGCTCGGCATCGCCGCGCCGGCGGCGCGGGGGAAGGGGTCGACATGGCGCTGGTGGCGCTGCTGGCGAAGGTGAGCACGTGATCACACGACGGGTGCTGGAGGGCGACAGGGTCGAAGTGACCTTCTGCGTGCTGAACCTCGGCCAGTCCCTGCCGGTCACCCTCGTGGGGGACTTCAACGGCTGGGACCCCGTGGCGCTCGAGCTCGCCGGGAACGGCAACGGCGAGCTCTCCGCCACGCTCGTCGTCCCGCGGGGCCGCCGCTACGAGTTCCGCTACCGCGACAGCGGCGGCCGGTGGTTCAACGACGAGGCCGCCGACGACTACTGCGAGACCCCCGTCGGCGCCGTCAACGGGGTGCTCCTCACGTAGTGGGCGGCCTCGACAGAGCGACGGCCAGGTCGCGCCCGCGCCCTCGCCCGCTACTTGAACCAGATGCGCTGGTAGTCGCGGCTCATCGGGTGCAGGAGCAGGGCCACCAGCGCGATCTCGAAGAGCAGGTTCAGCGACCCCACGCCGAGCAGCGGCGCGTCGTAGTACCAGCGGATGAGGAACGGCGAGAAGGCCGCCAGCAACCCGAGGCCGTAGCCCCATTTCAGCTCGTTGGCGATGCCGTAGGCACCCACCCCGGCCGCCACAGCGGCGCCCAGCAGCAGCCCGTTGCCGAGGGCCAGGCCGTCGAGGAGCCCGAAGAACGCCTTGAAGTACAGCAGGAACACGGCGATCTGCAGCGTCTGCGGCTGCGCCGGGTTCAGGAAGCGCCGGGGCTCATAGGCCATGCGTGACAGTGTGGCAGGCGTCGTCCTGGCGGCGGGTATCGGTAGCCGCCTGGCGCCGCTCACGTGGCAGCGCCCCAAGGCCCTCTGCCCGGTGGGGGGCGCACCCCTGGTCGACCACGCCCTCGGCCACCTGCGGGCCCTCGGCCTGCCCGCCGCGGTCAACGCCCACCACCACGCCGCCGCGGTCGAGGCCCACGTGGCCGGCCGAGCGCACGTGTCGGTGGAGGACCGCCTGCTCGGCACCGCCGGCGCGCTCGGGCGGCTCCGCCCCTGGCTGGACGGCCGGGCGGCGGTGGTGCTGAACGCCGACGCGGTGCACGCCGCCGACCTGTCCCGCCTCCTGCGCGGCTGGGACGGCGCCACCGTGCGGCTGCTCGTGGCCGACCCGCCCGGCACCGAGTTCGGCCCCCGCCTGCGCCTCTGCGGGGCCCTCATGCCCTGGGCCGACGTGGCGTCGCTGCCCGCGGAGCCCGCCGGGCTCTACGACCAGGTGTGGAAGCCCGCGGCGGCCGCCGGTCGGCTCGACGTGCTGGCCGGCACGGTGGCCTGGTTCGACTGCGGCACGCCCCGCGCTTACCTGGCCGCCAACCTGTGGGTGTCGGGCGGCCGGTCGGTGATCGGGGAGGGCAGCCGGGTGGAGGGGCGCATCGTGCGCACGGTGGTGTGGCCCGGCTCGGTGGTGCACCGCCAGGAACGGCTCGTCGATGCCATCCGGGCAGGGCGCACCACCGTGCTGGTGCGCGACCGGGGCCGGCCCTTCGAGGCCCGCCGCCGGAGCACCGATCAGCCCCGGCCCAGCAGCCCCACCGCGTCGTAGGCCCGGCCGAGGGTGGCGGCCGCCACCGCACCGGCCTTCTCCGCCCCCTTGGCCAGCAGCTTCGCCGTGCCCGACGGGTCGGCCTCCAGCTCGCGGTAGCGCTCCTGCAGCGGGCGCAGCAGCTCGATCACCGCGTCGGCCGCGGCCGCCTTGAGCGGGCCGTACTGCGTGAAGCCCTGCGCGGCCCGCTCGACGTCGGTGCCGGTGGCGGCGGCCAGGATCGAGAGCAGGTTCGACACGCCCGGCTTGCGCTCGGGGTCGTAGCGGACCTCGGGCTCGGAGTCGGTGACCGCCCGCTTGAACTTGCGGACGATGACCTCCGGCGGGTCGAGCACGAGCACGATGCCCTGCGGCGACGCCAGCGACTTCGACATCTTCGACTGGGGCAGCTGCAGGTCCATCACCCGGGCGGCCTCGCGGGGGATGGCCGCCTCGGGCACGGTGAACACCGGGCCGAACCGGTGGTTGAACCGGATGGCCACGTCGCGGGTCAGCTCGAGGTGCTGGCGCTGGTCGTCGCCCACCGGCACCCGGTCGGCGTCGTACAGCAGGATGTCGGCGGCCATCAGCGTCGGGTAGGTGAGCAGGCCGGCGCTCACGAACCCCGACGTCTGGCGGCTCGACTTGTCCTTGAACTGCGTCATGCGCTGGAGCTCGCCCACGCTGGCCGTGCACTGCACCAGCCAGGCCAGCTGGGTGTGCTCGGGCACGTGGCTCTGCACGAACAGCGTGCAGACGTCGGGGTCGAGCCCCGCGGCCAGGAGGATCATGGCCATGCGCAGCGTCTTGTCGCGCAGCTCCTGGGGATCCTGCGGCGTGGTGAGGGCGTGGAGGTCGACCACGCAGTAGAAGGCGTCGTGCTCGTGCTGGTCGACGACCCAGTGGCGGATCGCACCCAGGTAGTTGCCGAGGTGGGTGTCGCCGGTGGGCTGGATGCCCGAGAGCACGCGGGTCATGCCGTCGACGGTAGCGGCCGCATTGCCGCGGTCTGGAGGAGTTGGGCCGGTACGGTGGTCGCCGTGGCCGTGGAGGTGCAGACCCCCGTCTTCGAAGGGCCGTTCGACCTGCTCCTGCACCTGATCCTGCGCGAGCAGGTCGACCTCTACGAGGTGTCGCTGGCGGCGATCGTCGACGCCTACCTGGCCGAGCTGGAGCGCATGGAGCGGCTCGACCTCGACGTGGCCACCGAGTTCCTCCTCATCGCCGCGACGCTGGTCGAGCTCAAGGCCCGGCGGCTGCTGCCCGAGCGGGAGGACGTCGACCTCGACGAGGAGCTGGCCCTGTGGGAGGAGCGCGACCTGCTCCTGTCCCGCCTGCTCGAGTGCAAGACCTTCAAGGACGTGGCCGAGGTGCTCTCGGCCCGCCACGACGAGGCCGCCCGCTCGTACCCGCGCACGGTCGGCCCCGAGCCGCACTTCCTGGAGCTCACGCCCGACCTGCTGGCCGGTGTCACGCCCGACCAGCTGCGGGCCGCCTTCCTGAAGGCCACGGCGCCCAAGCCCGTGCCGCGGGTCGACCTCGACCACGTGGCGCCCATCCGGATCAGCGTCGCCGACGCGGTGGCCGAGCTGGCCGACGAACTGCCCCGGGTGGGCCGCATCGGCTTCCGCCGGCTCACGGGGCACCTGGCGGCCCGCCTCGAGGTGATCGTGCGGTTCCTCGCCCTGCTCGAGCTGTACAAGCAGGGCCTGGTCGACCTCGACCAGGGCGGCACCTTCGCCGACATCCAGATCACGTGGCTGGGCGGCGAGCGCGTGGACGACGAGGCGCTGGGCCTGGTCGACGCCTACGACGGCTGACGATGACGGCTGACGTCCCGCCTCCGGCCGACCCGCCCGTCGGTCCGCCCGACCGGGCCGGCGAGCAGCACGCCCACGACCTGGTGCGCGCCATCGAGGCCATCGTGATGGTGGCCGACCGGCCGGTGGAGCCGAGCCTGCTGGCCCAGCTGCTCGAGGTGCCGGCTTCCCGGGTGGAGGAGCTGGCCGACGCGCTGGCCCAGAGCTACGCCGCCGCGGGCCACGGCTTCGAGCTGGTGCGGGTGGCGGGCGGCTACCGCTTCCAGTCGCACCCCGACCTGGCCCCCTACGTCGAGCGGTTCGTGCTGGAGGGCCAGTCGGCCCGGCTGTCGGCCGCAGCGCTCGAGACGCTGGCCATCGTGGCCTACAAGCAACCCGTGTCGCGCGCCCAGGTGGCCGCCATCCGAGGCGTCGACCCCGACGGGGTGATGCGCACGCTGCAGCAGCGCGGCTACATCGAGCCCGTGGGGAAGGACCCCGGCCCGGGGCAGGCGGTGCTCTACGGCACCACGGCCACGTTCCTCGAGAAGCTCGGGCTCGACTCGATCGACCAGCTCCCGCCGCTGGCCGCCTTCGTGCCGGGGGCGGAGGTGGTGGAGGCGCTCGAGCAGACGTTGCGCGCCGACCGGGCGTCGCCCGACGCAACCGACGCCGCCGACGCCGCCGACGCCGCGGACGATCCGGCACCCCCTGCATCGCCCTCCGAGGACGATGCCGGAGGGTGAGCGCCTCCACGGGGGCGAGCGCCTCCAGAAGGTCCTGGCCCGGGCCGGCCTCGGCTCCCGGCGGGCCTGCGAGGAGCTGATCGCCGAAGGGCGGGTGACGGTGAACGGGGAGGTCGCCGACCTCGGCCGGCGGGTCGACCCCGAGCGCGACCACGTGGCCGTCGACGGCGCGGTCGTGCCCACCCGGCCGGGCCTCGTCCACTACGTGCTCAACAAGCCAGCGGGCGTCGTCACGACCGCCGCCGACACCCACGGCCGGCCCACCGTCGTCGAGCTGGTGCCGGCCGAGCCCCGCGTCTTCCCCGTCGGGCGCCTCGACGCCGACACCGAGGGCCTGCTGCTGCTGACCAACGACGGCGACCTGGCCCATCGCCTCACCCATCCCTCCTTCGGGGTGGAGAAGGAGTACGTGGCCCAGGTGGAGGGCCGACCGTCGCGGGCGGCGCTGCGACGGCTGCGCGAGGGCGTCGAGCTCGACGACGGGCGCACCGCCCCCGCCAAGGTCGCCGAGCTCGAGCCCGGCGTGCTCCGCCTCACCATCCACGAGGGCCGCAACCGCCAGGTGCGGCGCATGTGCGAGGCGGTCGGCCACCCGGTGGTGCGCCTCGTCCGCACCCGCATCGGGCCGCTGCGCGAGCCGCGCCTCAAGCCGGGGGAGTGGCGCCCGCTGGAGGTGGCGGAGGTGCTGGCGTTGGAGCGGGCCGTCCGCCCGGGCGGGGTCCCCTCGGAGCCCGGGCTCTAGTATCGATCCGTCATGGCTGCCGTCCGTGCCCTCCGGGGCGCCACCACGCTCGAGGTCGACACGCGAGAGCACCTGCACGAGCGCGTCAAGGCGCTCCTGCACGAGATGTTCGAGCGCAACGGCCTGCACAAGGACGACCTCATCAGCGTCCTGCTCACGGCCACCAACGACATCCATTGCGCCTTCCCCGCGGAGGCGGCCCGGGCCTTCGGCCTGGGCGACGTGCCGCTGATGTGCGCCCAGGAGCTCGACATCGAGGGCGGCACCCCCATGTGCGTCCGGGTGATGATGCACCTCACCACCGAGCTCGGCCGTCACGAGCTGCACCACGTGTACCTGGAAGGGGCGCGGGGGCTGCGCGACGACCTGCCCGCCTGACGGGCGGCGCTGCGTGAAGCGCGACCGGGCGGCCGTCATCGGCCTGGGGTTGATCGGCGGGTCGGTGGCCCTGGCGCTGAAGGCGCAGGGCTGGCACGTCACGGGCCGCGACGCCGACCCCGACCGCGAGCAGCAGGCCCTGGCTGACGGCGTGGTCGACGCCGTGGGCGACGACGCCTCGGCGGAGATCACCTTCGTGGCCACGCCCGTCCGGGCCGTCGCCGCTGAGGCCCGCCGGGCGCTGGAGCTCGGCCGGGGCCTGGTCACCGACGTGGGCAGCGTGAAGGCCTCGGTGGTCGACGCCGTGGGCGACGCCCGCTTCCTGGGCGGCCACCCCATGGCGGGCTCCGAGCAGGAGGGCCTCGACGGGGCCGATGCCCAGATGTTCGAGGGCGCCGTGTGGGTGCTCACCCCCACGCCGGCCACGCCCGACGTGGCCTTCGCCCGCCTGGCCGGCGTGGTCTCGTCGTTCGGCGCCGAGGTGGTGGCGCTGCCGCCCGAGCGCCACGACGCGTTGGTGGCCGTGGTCTCGCACGTGCCCCACCTCACCGCGGCCACGATGATGCGGCTGGCCGACGAGCGCTCGGAGGAGCACGCCGCGCTGCTGCGCCTGGCCGCCGGAGGCTTCCGCGACATGACGCGCATCGCCTCTGGGCACCCGGCCATCTGGCCAGACATCTGCGCCGAGAACCGCACCGCCATCGTCGAGGCGCTCGACGGCCTCATCGGCGGCCTGGCCGAGATGCGCGACGTGGTGGCCAAGGGCGACCGGGGCGCGCTGCTGGCGGCCCTCCAGCGGGCCCGGGCGGCTCGGGCCAACCTGCCCGGCCGGGTGGCCCGCCCGGCCGACCTGGTCGAGGTGCGCATCCCGGTGCCCGACCGCCCCGGGGTGCTGGCCGAGATCACCACGCTGGCGGCCGAGCTCGGCGTCAACACCGCCGACATCGAGATCGCCCACTCCGCCGAGGGTGACCGGGGCGTGGTCATCATGCTGGTCGAGGCCCGCAAGGGCGAGCTGTTCCGCGGCGGCCTCATGGCTCGCGGCTTCCGGCCCTCCGTCCAGCGCCTCACGTGAGCGCGCCGCCGTTGCGGATCGAGCCGCTGTCCCGGCCGCCCGACACCACCGTCGTGGTGCCGGGGTCCAAGAGCCTCACGGTGCGGGCGGTGCTGGCCGCGGCCCTCGCCGACGGGACGAGCCGCATCGAGGGGGCGCTGCGGGCCGACGACACCGAGGCCGTCGTCGACGCCGTCCGGCGCCTCGGCGTCGAGGTGCGCGAGGAGGCTGACGGCGAGGAGCTGCACGTCGTGGGTGCGGGCGTCGGCGACGGCGGGCAGCTGCCCAGGGGCCGGGCCGACCTCGACGTGCGCCAGTCGGGCGCCACGGCCCGCATGCTGCTCCCGGTGCTCGGCCTCGGTCCGGGCCCCTACCGCCTCGACGGCGCCGACCAGCTGCGGGCCCGGCCCATGGGGCCCGGCCTCGACGCCCTGCGCCAGCTCGGGGTGCGGGTGCACGAGGAGGGCCCGCCGGGGCACCTGCCGGTCGTGATCGACGGCGGCCCGGCCGAGGGCGGCACCGTGCGAGTCCCGGGCGACGTGTCGAGCCAGTTCCTCTCGGGGCTGCTCCTGGCGGGGCCGTGCCTCCGGCGCGGGGTGGCCGTCGAGCTGACCACCGAGCTGGTGTCGGCCCCCTACGTCGAGATGACGCGGGCGGTGCTGCGGGCCTTCGGCGTCCCGGTGGCGCCGGGCGCGCTGCGCCTCGAGCCGGCCCGGCTGCGGGCCACGCGCTACCGGGTGGAGCCCGACGCCTCGGCGGCGTCGTACTTCTTCGCCGCGGCGGCGATCACCGGGGGACGGGTGCGGGTCGAGGGCCTCGGCACGGCGTCGCTGCAGGGCGACCTGCGCTTCGTGGACGTGCTCGAGCGCATGGGCGCCACCGTGCGGCGCGGCGAGGGCTGGACCGAGGTGGTCGGGCCGCCCGTGCTCCACGGCGTCGAGGTCGACATGGGCGAGCTGTCCGACACGGCGCCCACCCTGGCGGCCACCGCCGTGTTCGCCGACTCGCCCACCCGGGTCACCGGCGTCGGCTTCATCCGGGCCAAGGAGAGCGACCGCATCGGCGCGGTGGTGGAGGAGCTGCGCCGCTGCGGGATCGAGGCCGACGAGGAGCCCGACGGGTTCGTGGTCCGGCCCGGCCCGCCGCGACCGGCCCGCGTGCGCACCTACGACGACCACCGCATGGCCATGAGCTTCGCCCTGCTCGGCCTGCGGGTGCCCGGCATCGAGATCGACGACCCCGGGTGCGTCGCCAAGACGTTCCCCGGCTACTTCGCCGCGCTCGACCGCCTGCGGCTGCGGGCCGCGCCGGGCGACGGCCGGTAGGGTGACCGACCCGTGAGGGTCATCGCCATCGACGGGCCGGCCGGTTCGGGCAAGTCCACCGTCGCCAAGGCCCTGGCGGCCAGGCTCGGCCTCGACTACCTCGACACCGGCGCGATGTACCGGGGGGTCACGTTCGCGGCGCTGCGCCGGGGCATCGACCCCGACGACGTCGACCTGGTGGCCAAGTTGGCCGAGGGGGTCGACCTGACGGTCGACGAGCAGGGCGTGCGGGTCGACGGCGTCGACGCCACCGTCGAGATCCGAGGGCCGGAGGTCACCAGCGCGGTCAGCATCGTGGCCGCCAACCCCGGGGTGCGGGCCGAGCTGCGCCGCCGGCAGGTCGACTGGGCGCAGCGCCACGACGGCGGGGTGATCGAGGGCCGCGACATCGGCACGGTGGTCTTCCCCGACGCGGAGCTGAAGGTGTACCTGACCGCCAGCCCCGAGGTGCGGGCCCAGCGCCGCCACAAGGAGGTCGCCGACCTGGCCTACGACCAGGTGGCCACCTCGCTGGCCGAGCGCGACGCCCTCGACCAGGGCCGCGCCACCGCGCCCCTCGCCGTGGCCGACGACGCCGTCGTGGTCGACACCAGCGACCGCAGCATCGACGACGTGGTCGACGAGATCGTGGCCCTGTTGGGATGAGCGCCACCAGGTGGGGGCGCAAGGGTCGCGCCGGGACGCCGCCGTCGCAGCTGCTCTACCGCGTGGTGCGCGACGCGCTGGTGGCCTTCGCCCGCGTGTACCTGCGCCTGCAGGTGGTCGGGCGCGAGCACGTGCCGACGAGCGGCCCGTTCGTGGTCGCCCCGGTGCACCGCTCCAACCTCGACTTCTTCCTCGCAGCCTCCATCCAGCGGAAGCGCCAGCGCTACATGGGCAAGGACTCGCTCTGGAAGGTGCACCCCGCCTTCAGCTGGTTCCTCTCGTCGCTGGGCGGCTACCCGGTGGCGCGCGGCGCCGCCGACCGCGAGGCGCTGCGCACCACGGTCTCGCTCGTGCAGGCCGGTGAGCCGGTGGTGCTGTTCCCCGAAGGGCAGCGCCAGAGCGGGCCCGAGGTGCAGCCGCTGTTCGACGGCGCCGCCTACGTGGCCAGCCGCTGCCAGGTGCCGATCCTGCCGGTCGGCATCGGGGGCTCGGAGCGGGCCATGCCCAAGGGCGCCCGCTTCATCCGGCCCCGCCGCGTCGCGGTCGTGATCGGCCCGCCGCTGCCCCCCGCCCCGATGAAGGAGGGCGGCACCGTGTCGCGCCGCGGCGTGAAGGAGCTCACCGAGCAGCTCCACAAGGAGCTGCAGCGCCTGTTCGACGACGCGCA
>Ga0180215_1005250_pt1 | contig 11152 bp, 8 predicted proteins | sample eDN3rd37CBELigBY_FD_128871 | JGI IMG/M metagenome (GOLD analysis project Ga0180215, IMG submission 128871) | Enriched backyard soil microbial communities from Emeryville, California, USA - eDNA 3rd pass 37_C BE-Lig BY (version 2) (version 2) | ecosystem: Environmental > Terrestrial > Soil >...
CGTTGCTGAAGCGGATCGACTGGCCGAGGCGGCTCACGAGGATGACGTCCTCGGTGCCGTTGGTCTGCAGCACCCGCACCAGCTCGTCGCCCTCCCGCAGGTTGATGGCGATGAAGCCATCACGCCGGGACTTGTCGTACTCCGACATGAGCGTCTTCTTCACCTGCCCCTGCTTGGTGACGAACAGCAGGTAGCGGTGGGTCTCGTAGTCGCGGGTGTCGATGATCGCCTGGATGCGCTCGTCGGGGCCGAGCGGCAGCAGGTTGACGATGGGCATGCCCTTCGCGGTGCGCTCCCGCTCGGGGATCTCGTGGGCCCGCAGCCGGTACACCTTGCCGGTGTTCGAGAAGAAGAGCAGGTAGGCGTGAGCCGTGGTGTGGAGCAGGTGGGTGACGAGGTCCTCCTGGCGCAGCGACCCGCCGCGCACCCCTCGCCCACCGCGGCCCTGCGTCCGGAACGCGTTGGCGTCGACCGACTTCAGGTACATGGCCCGCGTCATGGTGACGACGAGCTCCTTGTCCTCCAGCAGGTCGAGCTCGACGAGCTCGCCCGGGTCGTGCGTGATCTCAGCCAGGCGCGGCGTGGCGAACTGCTCGCGGATCTCGGCGAGCTCGTCGACGATCACCTGGTGCAGCGCCGCCTCGTCGCCGAGGATGCGCTCCAGCTCAGCGATGGTCTCGCGGAGCGTGGCCAGCTCCTCCTCGAGCTCGACGCGACCCAGCCGGGTGAGCCGACCGAGCTGGAGGCTGAGGATGAACTCGGCCTGCACCTCGGTGAACTCGAACGGGGCCGCCATCAGGCCTTCCTTGGCCGCGGCTCGATCGTCGGAGGCCCGGATCAGGGCGATGATGGCGTCGATGACGTCGATGGCCTTGAGCAGGCCCTCGACGATGTGGGCCCGGTCGCGGGCCTTGCCCAGGCGGTGCTGCGACCGCCGGGTGATGACCTCGATCTGGTGGTCGAGCCAGCCCTGCAGCAGCTGGACCAGGTTCAGCGTGCGGGGCACGCCGTCGACCAGCGCCACCATGTTCACGGGGAAGCTGGTCTGCATCGGCGTCTGCTTGTAGAGGTTGTTGAGCACGACGTTGGCGTTGGCGTCGCGCTTCAGCCCGATGACCAGTCGGGTGCTGATGCCGCTCGAGTGGTCCTCGATGGAGCGGATGCCCTCGAGGTCGCGGGACGAGTGCAGCTCGGCGATCCGGGCCGCGATCGAACCGGCCGACGTCTGGTACGGCAGCTCCGTCACGATGATCGCCGGGCCGCTGCGGGTGTCCTGGATCTCGGCCTTGGCCCGCATGCGGATCGACCCCCGCCCGGTGCGGTAGGCGTCCATGATCCCCTGGCGCCCGAGGATCAGCGCGCCGGTGGGGAAGTCGGGCCCCTTCACGATCTTCATCAGGTCGTCGGGCGTGGCGTCGGGGTGGCGGAGCAGGTGCACGGCCGCGTCGATGACCTCGCCGAGGTTGTGCGGCGGGATGTTGGTGGCCATGCCCACCGCGATGCCCTGGCTGCCGTTCACCAGCAGGTTGGGGAACCGCGCCGGCAGCACGACGGGCTCACGGAAGTCGCCCGAGTAGTTGTCGACGAAGTCGACGGTGTCCTCGTCGATGCCGTCGAGCATCCGCATGGCCAGCGGGGCGAGGCGGCACTCGGTGTAGCGCTGCGCCGCGGGCGGGTACTCGGGCGAGCCGTAGTTGCCGTGGAAGTCGATCAGCGGGTCGCGCAGCGAGAAGGGCTGCGCCATGCGGACCAGCGCGTCGTAGATGGCGCCCTCGCCGTGCGGGTGGAGCTTGGCCATCACGTCGCCGGAGACGCGCGCGCACTTCACGTGGCTGCGGTCGGGCCGGAAGCCCTGGTCGAACATGTTCCAGAGGATCCGGCGGTGGACCGGCTTCAGGCCGTCGCGCACGTCGGGCAGCGCCCGGCTGACGATGACCGACATGGAGTACTCGAGGAACGAGCGCTCCATCTCCTCCTGGATCTCGATCGGCTGGATGCCGCCGAGCGCGGTCCCCGTGCCGTCGTCGTCGCCACCGCCGCCCGGCGGTGCCGTCACATCACTCATGCCTGCCTCTTCGCTGCGTTGTCGCGTGCGTGCGTGCGCGCGGCCGCCGCGCAACGGCGGCCGTCAGGAACCATCAGATGTCGAGGAAGCGGACGTCCTTGGCGTTGCTGGTGATGAAGTGCTTGCGGCTCTCCACGTCGTCGCCCATGAGGATGCTCATGATCTCGTCGGCGATGGCCGCTTGCTCCACCGACACCTGCAGCAGCGTGCGCCGCGCCGGGTCGATGGTGGTGTCGCGCAGCTCCTCCCAGTCCATCTCGCCGAGGCCCTTCAACCGCTGGAAGTCCTTCTTGTGGTTGGGGTGCTCGGCCAGGAACGCCTGCTTCGCGGCGTCGTCCTTCAAGTAGATCTTCTGCTTGCCCACCTCGGTGGAGTACAGCGGCGGCTGGGCGATGTAGACGTGGCCGTTCTCCACCAGCGGTGTCATCTGGCGGAAGAAGAACGTCAGCAGCAGCGTCCGGATGTGGCTGCCGTCGACGTCGGCGTCGGCCAGGATGATCACCTTGTGGTAGCGGATCTTCGAGACGTCGAACTCGTCTCGGATGCCCGCACCGATGGCGGTGACCAGCGTCTGGATCTCGGCGTTCTTCAGGATCCGGTCGTCGCGAGCGCGCTCGACGTTCAGGATCTTGCCGCGGATCGGCAGGATGGCCTGCGTGCGCGGGTCGCGGGCCCGGATGGCCGAGCCGCCCGCGGAGTCGCCCTCCACGATGAACAGCTCGCACTCCCTCGGGTCGCGTGAGCTGCAGTCCTTGAGCTTGTCGGGCATGCCGGCGCCCTCGAGGCCGGACTTGCGCCGGATGGTCTCACGGGCCTGACGAGCCGCGATGCGGGCGCGTGCCGCCTGCGTGGCCTTGGTGACGATGGCCCGGGCCTCGGTGGGGTTCTCCTCCAGCCACTCGGTGAGCCGGTCGTTGGTGGCCCGCTCGACCAGCGAGCGCATCGAGACGTTGCCGAGCTTGCCCTTGGTCTGGCCCTCGAACTGCGGCTCGCGCAGCTTCACCGACACGATGGCGGTGAGGCCCTCGCGGATGTCCTCGCCGAGGAGGTTGTCGTCCTTCTCCTTCAGCAGGTTCCGGCTGCGGGCGTACTTGTTGACCACGTTGGTGAGGGCCTTCTTGAAGCCCTCCACGTGCATGCCGCCCTCGCCCGTGGTGATGCCGTTGGCGAAGGAGTGGATGCCCTCGTAGTAGCCGGTGTTCCACTGGAGGGCGATCTCGACGTGCTGGTCGTCCTCGGCCACCTCGTAGTGCGCCACCTTCTTGAACAACGCCTCACGCGACGCGTTGAGGTGGCGCACGAAGTCGGTGATGCCGCGCTCGTACTTGTAGGTGACCGTGGCCTCGTGGCCCGGGCGCTCGTCGACGAAGCGGATCTCGAGGCCCCGGTTCAGGAAGGCCATGATCTGCAACCGCTCGGTGACCGTCTGGGCGCGGAACTCCACCTCTTCGAAGATGGTGGGATCCGGCCAGAAGGTGACCGTGGTGCCGGTGCGACCGCGCGGCGACTTGCCGACCACCTCGAGGCGGCCCTGGGGCTTGCCGCCCTTGGCGAACTCGAGGCGGTGGCGGTTGCCGTCGCGATCGACCTCGAGGAGCAACCGGTTGGAGAGGGCGTTGACCACCGAGACGCCCACGCCGTGGAGGCCGCCTGACACCTTGTAGCCGCCGCCGCCGAACTTGCCGCCGGCGTGGAGCACGGTGAGCACCACCTCGGCCGCCGACTTCCCCTTGTGAGGGCCCGACGGGTAGGGGTCGATCGGGATGCCGCGCCCGTCGTCGACGACCCGGCAGCCGCCGTCGGCCAGCAGCGTCACCTCGATGCGCGTGCAGTAGCCCGCCATGGCCTCGTCGACGGCGTTGTCCACGACCTCCCAGATCAGGTGGTGGAGGCCGGTGGGGCCGGTCGAACCGATGTACATGCCCGGCCGCTTGCGGACGGGCTCGAGGCCCTCGAGGACCTGGATGTCCTTGGCCCCGTAGGAAGCGGGGTCCCTCGACTCCGACAAGAAACGCGCCCTTTCAGCCGCAGGGGACAGTGGTGATCCGCGGCGAGCCCTGTCCGCCAGAGGGCCATCGGGGCGGGATCACGAACGTAGGTCAGTCTACCAGCCGGGTCCCCGGCTCCCTCGGGACCCCGGACTGCCCCGAGGACGGTCCTCACGGCCTCGCTGGGGCCCGTTCGCGGCCTCGAGGCGGACCACGACCCGCCGGACGACACCGGCGCCCAGCACCTCAGCCAGGCGCCGCAGGAGGTCCTGCTCCAGGAAGCGCAGCTGCGTGGCCCAGCCGGGCTCGTCGACCACCACCACGAGCGTGCCGTCGTCGAGGCCGTGGGGACGGGTGTGCCCGGCGAGGCGCTCCCCCACGATCTCCTCCCAGGCGCCGAACAGCGTGGTCAGGCCGTGCACCGACGGCCCGCCCAACGCGGCAACGACGCGCTCCAGCGCGTCGGACAACGGGCGGGGCTCGTCGCTCATCGCGCCGACCTCACCGGTTCGAGCTCACGCGACGGTCTCGGTGACCGTGCCCGCCTGCACGTGCAGCACCAGCTCCGGCTCGGTGCCGGGCGGCAGGCCGGTGGCCGACGACAGCAGCGTCTGCCCTGCGGGGAGGCGGGCCAGCAGCGCCGCGCTGCGCACCGGGTCGAGCTCGGAGAAGACGTCGTCGAGCAGCAGCAGCGGCGGGCTCCCGACGGCGCGCGTGACCAGCTGGTGGCCGGCGAGGCGCAGCGCCAGCGCGAAGGACCGCTGCTCGCCCTGGGAGCCGTGCAACCGCGCCGGGGCGCCGTCGAGGTCGAGCTGCACGTCGTCGCGGTGGGGGCCGACGGTGGTGACGGCCCGGCGCAGGTCGTCGGTCCGGGCCCGGGCCAGAGCCTCGGCCAGCCCGCCCGGCTCCCACGCGCTGGCGTAGCTGGCGGTGGCTGCGACCTCCCGACGGGCCAGGCCGGCGTAGGCCGCGGCCAGCTCCGGCGCCAGCGCGGCCAGGGCCTCGCGACGGGCTCGGGCCAGGGCCTCGCCGGCCTCGGCCAACTTGGCATCCCACACGTCGAGCGTGGCGGCCGCGTCGGGGGCCAACCGGTCGGGGCGCGTGCCGGCCACCTGGCGGAGCAGCGCGCCCCGTTGGCGCAGCACCCGGTCGACCTCGAGGCGCAGCGCGTCGTGGCGGGGCTGGAGGGCGACGACGAGCTCGTCGAGCCAGCGCCGCCGCCCCGACGGCCCTTCCTTCACCAGGGCCAGGTCGTCGGGCGAGAACACCGTGACCCGCAGCGCGCCGAGCAGGTCCCGAGCCCGGCCCAGCCGCTGCTTGTTGAGCAGCACGCGGTTGCGGCCGGCGCGTGGGAGCTCGGCCTCGATGGTCAGGTCCCGCTCGTCACGGGTGAGCTCGGCCCGCACCACCGCCGACGACGCCCCCAGCCGCACCATCGCCTCGGTGGGCGCCCCTCGGAAGCTCTCGAGCGTGGCCAGGAAGCCGACCGCCTCCAGCAGGTTGGTCTTGCCCTGCCCGTTCCCGCCGAGCAGGGCGGTGAGACCCGGCGCCGGGGCGAGCGCCGCCGAGGCGTAGTTCCGGAAGTCGGTGAGCCAGAGCTGCCGCAGCCGCACCGCCGCTCAGCCGCTCAGGACACCCGCACGGGCATCAGCAGGTACAGGAACTCCCCGCCCTCGGTGCCCCGCAGGACCGCCGGCTTCAGAGCATCCAGCGTTTCCAGCACCACCTCGTCGCCGGTGGTGGCCTCGACGCCGGCCGACAGGTAGTCGGGGTTGAAGGCGACGACCATCTCGGTGCCCTCGTACTTGGCGTCGACGGCTTCGCTGGCCTGCCCGAGGTCCTGGGTACGGGCGATCAGCTCGACACCATCGGCCGACAGGTTCAGCCGGATGGGGCTCGACGTGGACTCCCGGGCCAGCAGCTTCACGCGCCGGATGGCGTCGAGTAGGGGCTCCCGGCCGACCGTGAGCCGGTTCGGGTACGAGCTCGGGATGAGCTGGCGGTAGTTCGGGAACTCGGCGTCGATCAGCCGGGTGCTGAGCCGCGCCGAGCCGACCTCGAACGTGGCGTCCTTGTCGCCCAGGCGCAGCGTGAGGGCGTCGGCCCCGGACAGCAGCCGGACCAGCTCGTTCAGCGCACGCGCCGGCACCAGCACCTTCTGGCCCTCCGCCAGCACGCTCGTGCCCGACAGGTCGCGCAGGGCCAGGCGGTACGAGTCGGTGGCCACCATGCGCAGCCCGTGCTCCTCGGCGGTGAGCAGGACCCCGGTGAGGGCCTGGCGGCTCTCGTCGGTGCTGGCCGCCCGCACCACCTGGCGCAACGCCTCGGCGAAGGCGTCGGCCTGGAGGGTGACCGCCGGTGCGCCCGACGGTGCCATCCCCGGGAAGCTCTCGGCCGCGTAGGTGACCACCTCGAAGTGCGAACGGGCCGAGGTGATCCGGGCGTCGGCCGCGGTGACGACCACCTCCACGGCGCCGGGCTCGAGGGCGCGCAAGATGTCGCTCGTGAGCCGGGCGGGCAGCACGGCCTGGCCGTCCTCCTCGCCGTGCACGGTCTCGGCCCACTCGATCCAGAGCTCCAGGTCGGTGCCGGTGCAGACCAGCCGGTCGCCCTCCAGGGCGAGGTGCACGCCGTTGGCCAGCTCGGGGCGGCTGCTGGCCCGACCGCTCACACCTCGGGCCGCCGCGCCGATGGCACCGGCGAGGACGTCGCGCTCACAACGAAACTTCACGTCCGGTCCTTCCCCTCAACTGGTCGTAGCTGGCCGGCAGTAGCGGTAGGGGCTGTGGATTGTGGATGGTGCCCCATCGCGCCTGGTTGCGGGGGGATGGCGCCGTCCCCAGCGCATCCCCAATGCCACGCGTGAGATTCGCGTCGGCGGTGCCGGCCGGGGACAGCCGGACCGTCATCCCCGGGCCCGGGGCGCCTGTCCACAGCCGCGGGGCCCGTCGTCCGCACGTCGTCCACCGCGCCGTCACCTGCCGGTCACCCGCCCGACTTGATGCGCTGGATGAGCTCGGTCACCTGGTCGTAGGTCTGCTGGCGCTCCTTCATGAGCCCCGTGACCTTCTCGACGGCGTGGATGACCGTGGTGTGGTCGCGCCCGCCGAACTCGCGGGCGATGGCCGGGTAGCTGAGGTCGGTCAGCTCGCGGCAGACGTACATGCCGATCTGGCGGGCCGTGACCAGGGGCCGGCGTCGGCTCTTGCCCTGCAGGTCGTCGACGCTGAAGCCGAACATCTTGGCCGTGACCTCGAGGATCAGCGCCGGGGTCAGGGCGCGGGTCTCGTTGCGGTGCAACAGGTCGCCCAGCACCTGCTCGGCCATCGGCGGCGTGAGCGGTGCCTTGTTGAGGCTGGCGAAGGCGCACACCCGGATGAGGGCGCCCTCGAGCTCCCGGATGTTGTCGGTGATGCAGGTGGCGATGTACTCGAGGACCTCGGGCGGCACGGCCACGGGCTCGCGCTCGGCCTTCTTGCGCAGGATGGCGAGGCGCGTCTCGAGCTCCGGCGGCTGGATGTCGGTGATCAGGCCCCACTTGAACCGGCTGCGGAGCCGCTCCTCCAGCGTGGGGATGGAGTCGGGCTGGCGGTCCGAGGAGATCACGATCTGCTTGTTGGCGCCGTGCAACGAGTTGAAGGTGTGGAAGAACTCCTCCTGGAGCTGGACCTTCCCCTCCATGAACTGGATGTCGTCGATCATCAGCACGTCGATGTCGCGGTAGCGGCGCTTGAAGCTGGCCGTGGTGTTCGTGCGGATGGCGTCGACGAACTCGTTCAGGAACGTCTCTGTGGAGACGTAGCGCACCTGGTAGTGCGCGTAGTTCTGGTGCACGTAGTGCGCGATGGCGTGGAGCAGGTGGGTCTTGCCCAGCCCGGCGCCGCCGTAGATGAAGAGGGGGTTGTAGGAGCGGGCCGGCGTCTCGGCGACGGCCAGCGCCGCGGCGGCGGCGAAGCGGTTGGAGGTGCCGGTGGCCCAGTGCTCGAAGGTGTAGCGGGGGTTCAGCCCGAGCACGGATCGGTCACGCTCCGGCGGTGGGCCGCCCGGGTGGGTGGTGCCGGGGCCGGTGGGATGGCCGGTGGGGTGGCCGACCCCGGGGCCACCGGGGCCACCGGGGCCAGGCGTGGGCGGCGCGCCCGCGGGCGGGCTGCCGTTGGCCTCCCCGGCCAGGAGCGACGGGTCGCCGGTCCAGCCGTCGAGCGCGAGGGCGTCGTCGCCCCACTCGGCCGGCTGGGTCTGGACGTCGATGTGCAACTCCATGCCCGGACGCCCGATCTCGACCAGGGCGTCGAGCACGAGCGGCAGGTAGCGACCCTCGATGCGCTCCTTCACCAGCGAGCTCGGCACCGTGAGCACCAGGTGGTTCGGTCCGAGGCGGACCGGGCGGGCCTCGTTGAACGAGGTGAACCACACGGCTTCCGACACCTGGGCGCGCAGGATCTGGGCGACGGCGTTCCACACGTGCTCCGCCTCGTTCACCAGCCTCGACGCCTCCCCTCGTCCCGGGACGTCCACAAGGCCGTCCACATCTGTGGAAAACGTCCCCGAGCACCGGGGGGACCCGGCGTCCGGAGCGCTCGACGCTACCACTGGCTCGGCGGGGGACTCACCGGCAGCCCCGCCCCTGGCGTGGTGGCGGCCCCGATGCACGTTCCGCATGTGCGCTGGCCGTGGACGGGCGGTAGCCTGCAGCGTTCGAGCGGCGACCAGTTGCGCCCGTCGGACCTGCGGCTTTGCCGGTCGCGGGGTCGGCGGCCGGTGGTTGCGAGCGGCGCACCCAGCGATCGCCAGCCGGCGGCGCCGTCGCCCGCGAGGCTCGCAGGTCCGAGGAGGCGATGAGTGAAGCGGACGTACCAGCCGAACAACCGCCGGCGCGCCAGGCGCCACGGGTTCCGACACCGCATGGCCACCCGGGCGGGCCGGGCCATCCTGAAGGCCCGGCGTCGCAAGGGTCGCCAGCGTCTGTCCGCCTGATCTGGCGGATCCGCCACCGTGCGACCTTCACCGCGCTGCGGCAGCGAGGCACCGTCCACCGGCGCGGCCCGCTGACGGTGGTCGCGCTCCTCGACCCCACGCTCGACCCGCCCAGGGTCGCGTACCGGCTCGGGCGGCGCTTCGGCCGGGCCGTCGATCGCAACCGCATGCGCCGTCGCCTCCAGGCGCTCCTGCGCGACCCGCAGACCCGGATCGAGCTCCCTCCGGGGGCGTACCTCCTCGGCGCGCAGCCGGCCGCCCTCCAGCTCGACCACGAACAGCTCCGCGCCGCGCTCGAACAGTTGTTCGCCGGCGTGGGTCCCTCCTCGCCGGGACCCACCGGCGCCCCCGCCAGGGCCACGTCGTGAGCCCGCTGGCCTCGACCCTGCGCGGCGGCGTGCGGTTGTACCAGTACGCCCGCGCCGGGCGCCCCTCCCCCTGCCGCTTCACGCCCAGCTGCTCCACCTACGCCCTCGAGGCGCTGGAGGCCCACGGTGCCCTGCGCGGGTCGTGGCTGAGCGTGCGCCGCATCGCCCGCTGCCACCCGTGGGGTGGCTTCGGCTACGACCCCGTCCCAGGCAAGCAGAAGGCCTGATCCCTCATGTTCGACCTGATCGCCACGATCCTCGCCTGGTTCTACGACCTGGTCCCCAACTACGCGGTCGCCATCGCGCTCCTCACCCTCACGGTGATGGTCCTGCTGACGCCGCTGACGCTCAAGGGCACCAAGTCGATGATCCAGATGCAGCGACTCGCCCCGGAGCTCAAGCGGCTACAGCAGCAGTACCGCGGTGACCGCCAGAAGCTCAACGAAGAGACCATGAAGTTCTACCAGGAGCACAAGCTCAACCCGCTGGGCGGGTGCTTGCCGCTCCTGTTGCAGCTACCCGTGTTCTTCGTGCTGTACCGGGTGCTGCACAAGCTGACCCAGACCGGGCCCGACGGGACCTTCACGCCGTCGTACCTCGACACGTCGAGCCGGCTCTACCGCGACCTGAGCGAGTCGACGCAGATGCTCTCGTTCGGCCTCGACCTGTCGCACAGCGCGGCGCGCGAGCTGAGCGACAGCTTCGTCGGCGGCCTCCCGTACCTGCTCCTCATCCTGATCGTCGCGGGTACCAGCTACTACCAGCAGCGCCAGATCTCCGCCCGCAACACGGGGGCGCCGGTCAACCCGCAGCAGCAGATGCTCATGCGGGTCATGCCGGCGTTCTTCGCCGTGATCTCCCTCGGCCTGCCGTCCGGTCTGGTCGTGTACTTCCTGGTGTCGAACCTCTACCGGATCGGCCAGCAGGCCTACATCACCCGCAAGCTCTACCACCCGCATGCCGGCAAGGGTGGGCCCGTCGAGACCACCGGCCGAGAGGTCGACGCCAAGGGCACCAAGGCGGGCAAGGGGCAGACGGCCGTGGCCGAGCTCGAGGGCGACGAGGGCGAGGCGGACACAGCCAAGCCGGCCAAGCCGGCCCCGCGAGCCAAGGGTGCGGGCGGGCGTCGCGGGAGCGGGGACGGCGCCCGAGGGAGCGGCACGTCCGGGGCCCGAGCGGCCCGGGGCCGTGCCGGCAGCAATGACACAGGTTCGGGATCACGTTCGGGTTCGGGTCAAAGCGGCCGCGGCCGTTCGACCGGCGCGCCGACGCCCTCGCGGGTGACCCCCAAGGGCGGCGCGCGGCCGGCTCCGCAGGGACCGCCCCGGCGCAAGAAGAAGTAGGAGCACGCGATGGAGTGGGTCGTCACCACGGCGCGGACCGTGGACGAAGCCAAGGAGGCCGCGCTCGACCAGCTCGGGGTCGACGCGCAAGACGCGGAGTTCGAGGTGCTCGAAGAGCCCCGCCAGGGCCTGTTCGGGCGCCTGCGAGGCGAGGCCAAGGTCCGGGCTCGCGTGCGCCCGACCACGCCCCGACCGAAGGCCGACCGGCGGGACCGCCGGCGCAAGGGCGGGGACAAGGCCAGCGCGTCGGCCGGCGGGGGCCCCGCCGCGGGCACCGCGGTGGCCGCGGACGAGGTCGCGGACGCGGGCCCCGGGGACGATGCTGCCGACGCGCCGGCCGCGAGCGACGGCGGGCGCAGTCGTGCCGGCCGCCGGGCCGGTGGTGGGAACGGCGGCAACGGCCGCCGTCCGAAG
>Ga0180215_1005252_pt1 | contig 11151 bp, 10 predicted proteins | sample eDN3rd37CBELigBY_FD_128871 | JGI IMG/M metagenome (GOLD analysis project Ga0180215, IMG submission 128871) | Enriched backyard soil microbial communities from Emeryville, California, USA - eDNA 3rd pass 37_C BE-Lig BY (version 2) (version 2) | ecosystem: Environmental > Terrestrial > Soil >...
CGGTTCGCCGGTGATCATCGATTCATCGACGAAGGAAGAACCTTCCATAACCTCACCATCGACCGGGATCTTCTCGCCGGGGCGGACCTGAACGAGATCCCCGGCCAGGACCTGATCGAGGGGGATCTCCAATGCTTGGCCGTTCCGCACCACGCGGGCGGTCTTGGCCTGCAGTCCCACGAGCCGCTTGATCGCTTCTGAGGTGCGGCCCTTGGCCTTCGCTTCGAGAAAGCGGCCGACCAGGATCAGGGTCACGATCACGGCCGCGGCCTCGAAATAGACGTTCTCCATCCCGGCCGGCAGGAGGCCCGGCAGGAAGGTCGCGACCACCGAATAGGCATAGGCCGCGCTCGTCCCAAGGACGACGAGGGAGTTCATGTCCGGCGCCCCGCGCAGGAGGGCGGGGACGCCCTTCCGGAAGAAGCGCAGGCCGGGGCCGAACAGGACGAGGGTGGTGAGGGCGAATTGCAGATACCAGCTGTTGCGGTGCCCGAGCGTTCCCATCACCCAGTCATGAACGGCGGGGATGAAATGGGAGCCCATTTCGAGGGCGAAGACCGGGAGAGTCAGGATCGCCGCGATCAGCACCGATCGCCGGAGGGCGGAAATCTCGGCCTCCCGCGCCTGCCGCTCCCGGTCGATCTCGTCGCCCTCCCGCTGGATCGGCTTTGCCTCGTAGCCCGTCTGCTCGACAGCGTCGATCAGGTGGCTCACCAAGTCCGGGTTGCCGAGATAGCGGATTGAGGCCCGCTCGGTGGCGAGGTTGACGGACGCGTCCACCACGCTCGGAACCCGCCTGAGCGCCTTCTCGACCCGGTTAACGCAGGAGGCGCAGGTCATGCCGTCGATCTTCAGCTCGACCGCGCTCTCGGACGGTTCATAGCCTGCATTCCGGATGGCGTCGGCTACGGCCGCGGGATCGGCCCCCGCAGGGGCGAACTCCACATGGGCCCGTTCGGTCGCCAGGTTGACGTTCGCGGCCGTTACGCCCTCCACGGAGCGGATCGCCTTCTCCACGCGGCTGACGCAGGAGGCGCAGGTCATGCCCTGAACGGGAATGTCGATGCTGTCGATGGGGGCAAGCTTGCCGGCGGTCATGGCGAATCTCCTGATCCTCATATGGGAACGAGGTGTAATCCTTCCAATCATGGGAAGGTCAATGGGGATCGGATGAGCTTGGTGATGACAGGGAGGCTGTTGTCCCGATGCAAGGCTTCGCTTAGGGAACTATGCTTGATCCTGGGTCATTGATCCGGCACGTTCGCCCCTTGGCGGCGAGGACGAATTCCTGCTTGTGCCGAACGATGCGGTACCCTTACCTGTAATGAACGACTGAGCCGGTGCTGACCTTTGAAGCATAGCGACAAACAGGGGCGAACCCTTCGAATCCTGACCTACAATGTCCATCGCTGGCTCGGCACGGACAGGCAGATCTCACCGCAGCGGATTGCGGAGGTCATCGCGTCCTGCAACCCGGACATCGTCGCATTGCAGGAGGTTCGCGTCGGCCGGGTGCGGGCAGGGGAGGTCGATCAGGCTGCCGCCGTCGCCTCCGGGCTCGGCATGGATCTGCATTTCCAGCCCACGATCCGCATCCTCGGCGAGCAATACGGCATTGCCGTCCTGACCCGCCATTCGTCACGAATCGTGCGGTCGGGGCGTCTCCCTACGCAATCGACGAGGCCGTCCTTCGAGAAGCGCAGCGCCCTCTGGGTCGCCGTCGAGATCGACGGCCAGACGATCCAAGTCATCAATGCTCATTTGTCGCTGCGTTCCGGCGAGCGGCGGACGCAGGCGGCCGCTCTCATCGGGCCGGATTGGATCGGCCATCCCGATTGCGCCGACCCGGCGGTGCTGCTGGGGGATTTCAATGCGCCGCCGTATTCGCGCTCCTACAGGCTGATCGCAAACCGCATGCAGGACGCCCAGCTCTCCAATTCGTTTGGGGAGCCGCAACCGACATTCCATACCCGAGCGCCGGTCCTGCGGCTCGATCACGTCTTCGTCACGAAATCCGTCGAGGTGGTCGATGCCGGTCCGGTGCGGAATCCCTTGACCCGGGTGGCGTCCGATCATTTTCCGCTTCTGGCGGAACTGCGCGTTCGCAAACGATTTGGAACGCCGGCAGAAAGCCAGGCAAAAGCGAGCGAGCTCCTGTAAGGTTGTTTCGCCGACTAAACGAAATATCGAAGCATATGTCCTGAACTGCCTTGAATGTGCTATCATGTGACATAGTAATAGCGCATCGCGATACGTTATAAAATTATATAGCCCGGAACGCAGAGCGCAGGATCATGATGAAGCTGTACTATACACCTGGAGCCAGCTCCCTTGCGCCGCGTATCGTTGCTTTTGAGGCTGGACTGGAGATCGAGTACGACAAGGTCGATCTGAAGACCCATACCACGGCTTCGGGACGTGACTATATCAGGATCAACCCCAAGGGTTGTGTCCCGGCCCTGGCCGTGCCGGGCGGCGAGATCCTGTCCGAAGTCCCGGTGATCCTGGAATACCTTGCGGATCAGGTGCCCTCGGCGCAGCTCCTTCCCCCACCAGGGTGCTGGGAGCGCTACCGGGTCAGGGAATGGCTCGACTTTACCGGGGTCGAGCTTCACAAGGGTTTCGATCCGCTCTGGGAGGCCCCTCTGCTTCCCCAGCTGCGGCTGCTGGCGGTGAGCCGCCTCCAGAAACGCTTCGCCTTTCTGGAACAATGTCTCCAGGAACGGCACTATCTGGCCGGACATCACTTCACCGCTGCCGACGCCTATTGCTTCACGATTCTGAGCTGGACCCGGTTTCACAGGATCGACCTGTCCGACTATTCGAGGCTTTCGGCGTTCATGCAGCGGGTCGCCAGTCGCCAGATGGTCAAGCTGGCCTTGCAGGCCGAAGGGCTGACGGTCACGGTGGGCCCAACGGACCTGCACGTGGATCCGCTTTCGGGAGCCGTCCAATGTACCTCCCTCTGAAGGAACGCAAATCGCCGGTTCCAGCCAATGCGCCGGCGGGTTCCAAAGCCCTTGCCACGAAACCGCGGGGCCGCTAGAGCATCGGACCCAACGGTGGACTCCACTCTCGGGATCCACTCCGATGCTCTCTCTTAGCCTGGCGCATCGTTCGGGCGGAAACCGGATCCACTTTCCGCACGATGCGCCGAGCACCCGGTGCCATGCTTCCTGTTTCCGTTTTCATCATCGCCAAGAACGAGGCCGATCGGATCGGAACGACCATCCGCGCCATCCGGGGGCTGACGGACGATATCGTCGTGGTCGATTCAGGCTCGACGGACGGCACCCAGGCGGTAGCCCAGGATCTCGGCGCCCGGGTGATCTACAATCCCTGGCCCGGATACGGGCTCCAGAAGCGCTTCGCGGAAGACCAATGCCGGCACGAATGGCTCCTGAATCTCGATGCGGACGAGGAGGTCTCGCCGGAGCTGCTGGCCGAGATATGCGCCCTGTTCGCCCATGGAGAGCCTCCCTGCCAGGCCTATGAGATCAGGATCGCCGAGACCTATCCGGGCGAGAGCGCTCCCCATCCGCTGGCTTACCGGGTCGCGCCCGTCCGGCTCTACCGCCGGGATGTCGGCCGGTATTCCTCCTCGCTCGTCCATGACCGGGTCGATCTGAAGCCGGGCACCATGATCGGCAAGCTGAAGGGCCTCGTGCATCATAGGTCCGTGCGCTCCCTCGGCGACCAGCTCTCCAAGCTCAACAGCTATGCCGATCAGCAGGCCGTCGACCTCGAGGTGAGGGGCATTTCGATCCCCACATGGCGGGTCTATTTCGAGTTCCCTGCGGCGTTCCTGAAGGCCTATTTCGGCCGGCTGCACTTCCTGCGCGGGACCTACGGGTTCCTGATCGCCATGAACTACGCCACCTGGCGCCATCTGCGCCTGGCGAAGCACTACGAACGCAAGCGCCTGGGAGCGCTCGCGAAGGCGAATGCCCGGACGGAGAGGGCCTGAGAAGGGCGGCGGAACTCAGATGGCCGCGATGACCTGGATCTCGAGCTTGTAATCCGGGTTCGCCAGTCTCGCCTCGACACAGGCCCGTGCGGGCGCCTGACCCGGAACGACCCAGGCGTCCCAGACCGCGTTCATCTCATCGTAGAAGGCCATATCCGCCAGCCAGATCGTCGCCTGCAGCAGCTTGGACTTGTTGCTGCCGATCTGGACGAGGGACTCCTCGATTTGTCCTAGGATGTCCCGGGTCTGCTCCGTGACCGAGAGATCCAGCGTCGTCTCAGGGACGTAGCCCGAGAAATAGGCCGTCCCGTCATGAATCACGAGATCGCTGTAGCGTGCAGCAACGCCGATCCGCCGGATGTCTGTCACGGTGGCATTCTCCCCATATCCGCTCATCAGCCGGCTCCTATCACAGGTCACGCTGGAGCAACAGCGAAAGACCGGTGTCAAGGCGGATCGGTTCCTGCTGGGGCATATGATCACAAGTAATGTAAGTATTCAGGAAGTGGTCGCTTGACTCTGATTATTAGAAGTAGGATTGAACCAAAAATTTCCTACGGATTCGTACCTGCTTTAACTTGCAGGGTCTGCCAATAAGCCGAGGCTTCACGCTAAAGCCTCGTAATAACATAGCAGACAACTAGCGAGTTCCGTAACGGAATATATAAGGGGCTGTTATGACATCACTAATTGCTAGGTCGGCTTTGGCCGTGAGCAGCGCGATTTCTGCGCCTGAGCAGCTTGCCAACCAAATTCTCGATGTCTGGCGTGATGCCGGCTTGAGCTGGAAGCCGCGGGTTCGTTGGTTCCCACGAGTTCCTCCTTACCTGGATGATATTTTCGACCGCCTTTTCGAGCCCGCAGGCGGTGATGACGCTGATGTCGACGCGATTCTGTTTTCGGATGAGCGGCGCTCCGCCCCGCTGCACAATATTCGCGACTTCGTACGCGGACTCCAAATTCCGATGATCGATCTCGGTGGTCGGGCCGGGGATTTTACCGACGCTCATTTCGACCTGATGGAGTCCCGCACCTGGGCGGAAACGGCCCGGCGCATCCTCAAGTTTCGGCAGAGACGCGAAGCACTCGCGCCGCAATATCGCCATACGGTGGATTCCGACGTCCAGATTCTGGCGCACATGTACGTTTCCGGCCGGCAGTTGCGCGGCATGCGATATTCGCTGACTCCGGAAGCAGTGTGCTATCCTGGTTTCTTCTCGGCGAGCACGATCGTTCCGAGTGCTGACAGGCTCGTTCTACGCGGCCTTCTCAAGAAAACATTCTTCGATCGTCTGCATGAATGCCGGACATGCCGCTCGCGCCGCCTGACCGTTCGGGAGGAATGTCCGTCGTGTCGTTCTGCTGATTTACGCGAGACATCGCTGATCCACCACTTCCACTGTGCGGCCTTGCTGCCTGAAGATGAATTCCGCCAGGGCGTGGCGCTGATCTGCCCGAAGTGCAGACGCCAGCTGCGCAATTACGGCAAGGATTATGATCGTCCCGGTAGTGCTTACATTTGCAACACGTGCGACAACACTTCGTCTGAACTGGAAGTCGGTTTTATCTGCCTCGACTGCAATGCGCGCATGGACGGTGAGGCCGCTGAACGGGTTGATCTCTATAGCTACTCGCTGACCGACGCCGGCATTGCTTTACTTGAAGGCCGGGCCGCCGCACTCGATGAGACGATGCCGATCTCTCTCCAGCGTGAGATCGCAAGAGTTCATGGAACGGCGAACGAGCAGGCTGCGGTCGCCGAAATCAGGTTCTTTGGGAAGGATGAGTTGATTGCCCGCCATGGGCGCTCCGTCTACGAAAAGTCGCGTGACCTGTTCCTTGAGGATGTCCGCAATCGGCTGGGGGGCGCAGGTTCGCTGCATGTGGGCGGAGACGCGGCTTATATTCTGGCTGAGCGCTTCGATGAGAAAGTGGAGGAAGAACTCCATGCTCTCGTCGCCCGAAGCGAGGACCTTCTCCGGCACAAGCTCGATGCGCGGCTGACGATTAGCCGACGTTCTGGGCGAGCGCTATCGTGAATACGCTTGAGGTGGGCTTTGCCTTCCTATTAAGCCAGTCGCTCCTCAGCACCCTGTCGGTCTTCTGGTACACGCTCATTTTCGAGTTCCCGCGCTATGTCCTGCCATTCCTGGCGGCGGGCCTCGCCATGCGTTCGCCTGACATGGACGCGGTTCCCGAAGCGATGCCGGCAGCGGAACAGCGCAAGGTCAGCATCATTCTGGTCGGCCACAACGAGGCCGGTGCGCTCGAAGCCTGTGTGCGCTCCCTGCATGAGCAATCGATGCCGGACTTCGAGATCGTCATCGTCAGCGACGGATCGACCGACCGCATGCGGGACATGGCCCGAAGCCTCGTGAAACGCGGGTTCGCGGCACATGCGCTTTCCACGGATCTGAGAGGTGGCAAGTCCAGCGGCGTCAATCTGGCCTGCGCCTTTACCACCGGCGATATCATCGTCAATGTGGATTGCGACTGCTCGTTCGATCGCTATGCCATCGAGCGTTTGCTCGAACCGTTCGCTGATCCGCGTGTCGGCGCAGTCTGTGGCGATATCGCTCCCCGCAACAGCAATGCGAGCATTATCACACAGTTTCAGGAAATCGAGTATCTGCAATCGATCTCGGTCGGCAAGCGCCTTGCCAGTGCATTCAATCAGGTCGTCTGCGCCTCCGGCGCTTTCGGTGCGTTCCGGCGCACGGCGCTCGATGATATCGGTGGATTCGACGTCGGCGGTGGCGAGGATCTCGATACGACACTTCGGCTGCGGCTCAAGGGCTGGCGGATCGCATATGCGCCGGAGGCCGTATGCTATACCGACGTGCCAGCCACGATCTACCAGTATATCCGCCAGCGCCTGCGGTGGGAGCGGGATGCGATATGGATCCGCTTCCGCAAGCACGCCAAGCTGATGAATCCATTCTCTCCCGCCTTTCGCCTCAGCGAAGCCATTCACCAGTGGGATTTCCTCCTCTTCAATGTCGCTGGTGCATTCATCCTTCCGGTCTATCTTGCTTGGCTGTTCCTGCAATATGGCGCATTCGCCCCGGCCATCCTCATAGCCACGCAGATCGGACTTCTCGGCGTCGATGTCCTCATCCTCGCGGCTTCGGTCTGGAGCACGGGCCGACACGTCTTTCTGCGAAATCTTCTCTTCCTGCCGGGCTATTCACTCTTCATGACGTATGTCATGCGGCCCGTCAGGCTCGCCGCCTATATCCACGAATGGGCGTTCTCCGGTTCGCACCGGGACAACTACACCCCCCTGAAAGTTCGCACTCAACGTCCTTGGTAAACGGTTATTCCAGTGAAACGTCTACGCAAACAACCTCGCATTGATCTGCTCGATGCTCAGAAGCGCCCATCCTCCGGCAGGCTCGGCCGGATGATTTATCTTGGGCTCGTCGTTCTCTTCCTGGGCTCCCTTGCCTATTACCTGATCGGCGGCATGGTCGTGCTGTCTATCGACGGCACGGTCCTGAAGGAGCGCTACTCGGTCGGTGCGAGCTATCCCGGCAAGGTGGTGGACGTTTATGTCAAGGAAGGTGACCAGGTAGAAGCCGGAACCCCGCTTCTGCGGGTGGAATCCTTTGAGATGGTCCAGGAGCTTGCCAATTTCGCCTTGCGGGATGGCGACCTTTCCATCCGCGAGGGGCAGTTGAACGGCAAGCTGATTGCCTTTGAAGCGGTTGCCCCGCTGGCCGAGAGGACCGCGCGTGAGACCCAGAGCACGGCGAGCCAGTTCGAAACGGTCTCGGGCAGGGGGATCGTGTCGTCTCTTTCAAAAGACGATGCCCTGCGCAACAGCTTGCAGGCTGCCGAGCGGGTGGCTCAGTTGCAGAGCGAGAGGTCGGCGACCGAGTACGAGTTGAAGCTTCTCCAGCAATCGCGCGCAATTTTTCGTGAGGCGATCGGCAAGCTCAACGGCATTTACGACAACGGCTACCTGCGGGCCAGCATGCCGGGCATCGTCGGAGCCAAGGTTCCGATCCCTGGGCAGATCGTGAAGTTCGGTGACGAGCTGATGCAGATCAACGGCGGAAAGTCTTACATTCTCGCGTATCTCCCGGACGATTACCTGTTCAATATTACGGAAGGTATGCCGGTGAACGTGAAAGGCGGGACTCAGTCGGCCAAGGGCCGTATCGACGCCATCCTCACGGTTGCCGATGCGCTCCCGGCAGAGTTCCAGAACATGTTCCGCCCCCGCGACCGCTCCCGTCTGGCTCGCATCACGCTCGATGAAAAGAACCCCTTCGCGGTTTCTCAGAAGGTCACGATTTCCGGCTGTGCATTCGGCTATTGCTGGGCGCGGTGATCTGGCTTTCGGTCCGATGGGGAACAACCCATCTGGATGACGGAGCGTCGTTGGCACGACTTCGTCATCCGCGGTTAACCTTTTGTTAGTTCCGGTGGGTGTCTTTGCGCGGCGGGGGCTCAATAAGACAAGGATTACCTATGACTTTTGGAAAAATCGCACTCGCCGCTGTCGCCCTGGCTGGATTTGTCAGCCTCAGCGGGGCTGCCTCGCAGGCTCAGCCTCTTGTGCGCATTCCGGCCGTATCGTCCAAAGCCGACGTCACCTTCGCGCAGTATCATCGTCCCGACCACCGCTTCGGCCGCCCGCATCGGGTCTGTAGGTGGGACATCGAGACGAAACGCATCAGGGGCAGGATCGTTAGGGAACGTGTCCAGCGCTGCAAGATGGTCCGCCGCTGAATGACCAAAAGGGCTCTTCGGAGCCCTTTTCCTTTCTGGTCGCAGGAAAGAAGCAATCGATGAACCTTTCATTACAGACCTGTAATCTGTTCGTAAGGCGGACGGCATCCGGTCAAGCCTATCTCCATTATGGAGCACACGTACGTTTCGCCACTTTAGGGCTCGAATGGAGGGGCAGCCATGACTTCACAGCTGGAACCCGGTGAGTGTGAAAATATGACCCATTGCCGGCTGGATCTCGATCAGGTGAGAAGTGCCGTGAAACGGCTGCGGGCCTCGAGCCCCCGAAGCGCCCTGGCCGATCTGGCGGAGGCGAAGCTGCGAGCCATCGAGAATGGGATTCGGGATCCCTGGCGGGGAGAAGCCGAATCGGTCGGTCGCCGCGGAACCCGCGAGGATAATTCTCCTTCCTTGTCGGGATGAAGCGCAGTAGATCGTCCCATCCTGAACGGCTCAGCAGCCGCTTCCTTCAAGAATTCCGGAGTATCCATGAAGACGTCGACCAAGGCATGTGCCGCTCTGATCGTGCTCGCAGGTCTGGGCGCACTCGCGCTTGACGGCCAATACGTGGCTGGCGCCAAACAATTCGTGACGGAGCGGCTCGGAGCGGGGCAGGGGCCATCCGCCCAGGCACCGTCTCCCCGTGCCGGCAGGTCCGTCGCCGTGGCCGTGGAAACGGCCCCGGCACGGTCCGAGACGCTCTCCTCGATCATCAGGGCGGTGGGAAGCCTCCAATCGGACGAGGCGGTCCAGGTGTCCTCGGAGGTCGCCGGGCGCATCTCCGCCATCGCCTTCGACGAAGGGCAGGGCGTCGAGGCGGGCGCTCTCCTGGTCCAGCTCGACGAAGCCGTGACCAAGGCCGAACTCGCTGACGCCAGGGCCCGCCTCGAACTCGCCGAGGCGAACTTCGAGCGGACGAGGACCCTGGCCAGAACCGGAAGCGCGACGGAACGCGCCCAGGACGAGGCGAAGAGTGCCCTGGCTACCGCACGGGCGGCCGTGGAGCTGATCCAGGTCAGGCTCGAGAAGCTGGCGATCAGGGCGCCCTTCCCGGGCACGATCGGCACCCGCAAGGTGTCGGTCGGCGCCTATGTCACCCCCGGCGCACCCATCGCGAACCTCGAGAAGATCGACACGCTGAAGGTCGACTTCAAGGTCCCCGAGACCTTCCTTGCTGACGTCAAGGTCGGCCAGGGGGTGGAGGTCTCCGTGGATGCGCTGCCGGGCCGCACCTTCCCGGGGACGATCTACGCCATCGACCCGATGGTGGACGTGAACGGGCGCGCGCTCGCCCTACGGGCCCGCCTTCCGAATCCCGGCCTGGTGCTTCGTCCGGGGCTGTTCGCACGGGTCACCGTCCGCACGGGAGACGAGCAGAGCGTGGTGATGGTCCCTGAGGAGGCGATCGTCCCGCAGGGACAGGGCAACCTGGTCTACCGCGTCGAGAACGGGAAGGCAGTTGAGACCAAGGTGATCCTCGGATCCCGGAAGGCGGGATCGGTCGAGGTCAAGGAAGGTCTCGAGGCCGGCCAGATCGTCGTGACCGCCGGGCACAATCGTCTGCGCGATGGCGCCGCCGTCGATGTCGTCAGCGAAGCCTCCGTGGCCAAGGCAGACTAGGACCCGACATGAGCCTTCCCGAAATCTGCATCCGCCGCCCCGTCTTCGCGACGGTGCTGAGTCTCGTCCTGCTCCTGCTCGGCATCGTCTCGTATGATCGTCTGACGGTGCGCGAATATCCCAATATCGACGAACCCGTCGTGTCGGTGTCGACCCGTTATCCCGGCGCCTCCGCGAGCATCATCGAGAGCCAGGTCACCCAGGTTCTCGAAGGTTCCATCGCGGGCATCGCCGGCATCGACATCCTCGAATCCACGAGCCGCTCGGAATCGAGCCGCATCACCGTGCGCTTCCGCTCCGATGTCGATCCCGACGTGGCCGCGAGCGACGTGCGCGACCGCGTCAGCCGCGTGCGCCGGCGCCTGCCCGACGAGGTCGACGAGCCGACCATCGCCAAGGTCGAAGCCGACGCTCAGCCCGTTATCTTCATGGCCTTCGTCAGCGACCGCATGAACGCGCTCGAGCTGACCGATTATGTCGACCGCTTCGTCGTCGACCGCCTGAAGAACCTGCCGGGCGTCGCCGACGTCTCGATCTTCGGCGAGCGGCGCTACGCCATGCGCCTCTGGCTCGACCAGGCACGGCTTGCCGCCTACAACCTGACCGTCCAGGACGTGGAAAACGCCATCCGGGCCCAGAACGTGGAGATCCCCTCCGGCCGCATCGAGAGCGAGACCCGCGAGTTCACCGTCCTCTCGCGCACCAGCCTCTCGACTCCCGAGCAGTTCGAGAACGTGATCGTCAAGGTCGCGGACGGCCACCAGGTCAAGATGAAGGACATTGCCCGCGTGGAGCTGAGCGCCGCCGACACGCGCAGGGACAGCCGC
>Ga0180215_1005254_pt1 | contig 11149 bp, 11 predicted proteins | sample eDN3rd37CBELigBY_FD_128871 | JGI IMG/M metagenome (GOLD analysis project Ga0180215, IMG submission 128871) | Enriched backyard soil microbial communities from Emeryville, California, USA - eDNA 3rd pass 37_C BE-Lig BY (version 2) (version 2) | ecosystem: Environmental > Terrestrial > Soil >...
CATGTATTAGGCACGCCGCCAGCGTTCGTCCTGAGCCAGGATCAAACTCTCCATAAAAGAAAATTTGATAAAGCTCAAATTTTTGCTGGCATCTTTATGATGTCCAAAATTGTGTTTCTATTAAGAAACGTTTAATTCATTAACGTTTTGTTGTTCAGTTTTCAAGGTTCATGTTTTTCACTGTCTCTCAACAGCAACTTTTATAGTTTATCACATCTATCTTAGCGAGTCAACTATTTTTTTATTTTTTAATTTTGTTTCTCAGTCGTTTTTAACGACGGATATAAATATAACATCTATATTTTAATAATGCAAGTGTTTTATTGAAAAAACTTTTATATTTATTATTCAATATAAACAGATGCTACAAACCCTTAAATATTCAATAAGGTTCTTACTAGTTTATATCATGACTCTCGTAATTTCAATATTAAACATTATTTAAAATATACTACTTTATTATTCAAATACATTTATTAAAATCAGATCCATTGTATAAGTTTTTCACATCAAATACACACTTGAAATTTTACCTATATATCTCTCTGAGAAACTATGTAATACCGCAATTTATTAAATAGGTTAATATTATTCAAATGTTTTCGGATTATTTCTATATAAAAAAACAGGAGCTAAACACCAAATGTGCAGCTCCTGGTTTTAATAGCACCTCATAATAAAACAGGTGATCTTTATTATTAATCTCTATGACGCATTGTTGGGAATAGTAATACGTCACGAATTGATTGTGAGTTAGTTAATAACATTACAAGACGGTCTATACCAATACCTAATCCACCTGTTGGAGGCATACCATACTCTAATGCTTCAATGAAGTCGTTATCCATTTCGTGAGCTTCATCATTACCAGCTTCTTTTTCAGCTAATTGAGCTTCAAAGCGTTCTTTTTGATCGATTGGGTCATTTAATTCCGTAAAGGCATTTGCATGTTCACGTCTAACGATAAATAATTCAAAACGATCAGTAAAACGAGGATCTTCAGGATTTTTCTTCGCAAGCGGTGAAATTTCAACCGGATGCCCATACACGAATGTTGGTTGAACTAATGTTTCTTCTACTTTTTGTTCGAAGAATTCGTTGATGATGTGACCTACTTCGTGCATTTCTTTCACTTCAACACCATGTTCTTTTGCAAGAGCTTGTGCTTGTTCTTTTGTCATTGGTTGCCAGAAGTCAACACCAGTTGCCTCTTTAACTGCATCAACCATATGCACTCGTTTCCAACCTGTAGCTAGGTTAATTTCATCTTCACCGTATTTAACAGTTGTCGTACCTAGTACTTCTTGAGCAACGTGAGCAATTAGATTTTCAGTTAAAGCCATGATATCACGATAGTCAGCGTATGCTTCGTATAATTCAATCATAGTGAATTCTGGATTATGGCGAGTTGAAATTCCTTCATTACGGAATACACGGCCGATTTCATATACTTTCTCAAGACCACCAACAATTAAACGTTTTAAGTGAAGTTCAATTGCAATACGCATATATAATTCCATATCTAATGCGTTATGGTGAGTGATGAATGGGCGAGCTGCAGCACCACCAGCGATTGTGTGTAACATTGGTGTTTCTACTTCTAAATAACCGTTGTTATCTAAATAGTTTCGAATTGCACGAATGATTTTAGAACGAGTAATAAATGTATGTTTACTTTCTTCGTTCGTCATTAAATCTAAATAGCGTTGACGATATCTTTGTTCAATATCTTGTAGACCGTGGAATTTCTCTGGCATAGGTCTTAAAGATTTAGTTAGGAACCTAAACTCTTCTGCTTTAACAGAAAGTTCACCTACGTTTGTTTTAAATACATTACCGCGGATACCTACAATATCCCCTAAATCAGCAGTATTGAACAATTCATACGCTTCATCACCAACATGATCTTTACGTACGTAAATTTGCATTTGTCCACCTAAATCTTGAATGTGGGCAAATCCAGCTTTCCCTTTACCACGTTTTGTCATAATACGTCCAGCGATTACAACCTCATGTGTTTGTTCTTCTAATTCTTCTTTTGAAAATCTATCATATTGCTCTCTAATTTCTGTTGATAGATGTGTACGTTCAAAACGGCTACCAAATGGATCTAATCCATTTTCTCGAATATTCGTCATCTTTTGGCGTCTCACCAAAAGTTGGTCATTTAATTCTTCAATGTTTGACATGTAAATCACTCCTTTATTTACTTTTTCGCACGAACTGTGTGTTTGTCCATAATGTACCTATTGTACACAATATTTGGTTAGGATTCATCTGTTTCATACGAATTTCTATACTTCCGACAAATTGTTTTAGTTTTCTGAATTCAAATCATTTAACATTATCGACTATATTGTATTAATATTATGCTGAACTTTCATAAATTGAAATGGGAAAGGGGAATAATTTTTATGTACCGTATGGTTGATGACTTTATTCAAGAGTGGGAAAAAAACTGCAATGGGACATTATCTGTTTTTGAATCCATTACTGAAGAAAAGAAAAGCTTTGAAATTGTTGAAGGGCATAGCTCCCTCGAATGGCTAAGCTGGCACCTTACAACTGCACCCGCATACTTTATCGGACAAGTTGGATTATCTTTAAATGTGGAATTAAATCCATCTGTAACTCCATCCACGATTCAAGAGATTATTAATACTTATAAAATCGTTAAAGAAGAAGTTGTAAAGACTGTGAAAGAAAAGTTAACAGATGAATCATTATCAACAATTGTTGATAGCCACGGACGCCCTACTCCAATTGGCGCTATTTTACGTGTATTGGTAGATCATCAAACACATCACCGCGCACAAATGCAAGTGTTACTTAGAAAAGCAGGACTTAATGTTCCTGGCGTAATGGGCCCGACAAAAGAGGCTTTAAAACGATAATATTAAGGCATCCATTTACTTATGAAATGGATGCCTTTTTATATCATATCGCTTCAACTTGTTGCATTTCGCTAAAATGTTCTTTGACTTCATCTAATAATGCTCGTAATTCTACTGCTGTTTCGATTTGATTAATAGCAGTACGTACTTTACCGTTTCCACGAATGCCTTTCAGGTACCAAGAGGCATGCTTACGCATTTCACGCACTGCTACCCCTTCACCTTTTAGTTGCATTAATCGTTCAAAATGCAACCAGCATACATCCATTTTCTCACGTACAGTTGGTTCTGGTTTTAACTCGCCAGTTTCTAAATATTGTACTGTACGATAAATCATCCAAGGGTCACCTAATGCTGCACGTCCAATCATGACAGCATCAACACCAGTTTCATCTATCATTCGCTTTGCATCCTGAGGGGTTTCAACATCACCATTCCCGATAAACGGAATGTTTATATGCTTCTTAACTTCTCTTAAGATATCCCAGTTTGCTTTACCCTCATACATTTGCACTCGTGTACGTCCATGCATTGCGATTGCTGAAGCACCTGCACGTTCTGCAGCTTGAGCATTTTCAACTGCAAAAATATGCTCTTCATCCCAACCAATACGCATTTTTACGCTAACTGGCTTTTTTACTGCACTTACTACAGCTGATACCATTTCATAAATTTTGTTTGGATCTAGTAGCCATTTTGCTCCTGCTTCACATTTAATAATCTTATTCACAGGACAGCCCATATTAATATCGATAATACTAGCATTTGTATTTTGATCAACAAACTTTGCTGCTTCTACTAATGTTTCTTTCTCGCCACCAAAGATTTGTAAAGATAAAGGATATTCTCGTTCATCAATATATAACATATCCAACGTTTTCTTATTGCGAAGGATTAAACCTTTATCACTAATCATTTCGGCATATACTAAACCAGCTCCGAATTCTTTTACAGTTAATCGAAAAGCTGAATTACAAACCCCAGCCATTGGCGCTAATACGACACGGTTATCCATGACAATATCGCCAATTTGAAATGGCTTATCTTGTGTATTCAAAACTTTTTCCTCCTCTAAGAAGTGCATTACTCCCTATATTACAACGATATATAAATCGAACTTACCGAATGATTACTTTATATGAACACTACTTTATGAAAACTCTTTTTCTGCTAGAGAATCTTAAAGCTTGATGCCTCTTTCCATTTCGTAATTCCTTCTTTTTTGAGGTCCATCTGATCAAGGCTATTTTTCGCCAATAGTAACTGATCCGACAATGGCTCAGTAGCAATCTCTAATAGAGGAACTAATACGAATGCCCGTTCGAACATTCTTGGATGAGGTACGATTAAGTTCTCAACTTCAATATTTTCGTTATTAAACAACAAAATGTCAAGGTCTATGATTCTCGGACCCCATCTGATTTCACGAACACGGCCTAATTCATTTTCAATCGATTGGCATATTTCTAAGCATTCCAGTGCTGTAAAGGCAGTTTCAATTAATAAAACAATATTTAAAAAGGAAGGTTGGTCAACATATCCCACCGGAGCTGTTTCATATATTGAAGATATTGACTTAACTTCAACACCACTTCTACTTTGAAGCATGTGAACTGCTAGCATAAGATTATGTTCTCGATCACCAATATTTGTACCTAAAGATAAATAAACTTTATTCATAATAACGTCCTCTTGTAATTTCTACTGCAACTTCTTTATAGTGACCAGGAATAGGAGGATCGGGTTTTATTACTTCAACTTTTACCCCAAACACTTGTCCCAGGAAGCTCTCTAAAATTCTCGTAGCAATTGTTTCAGCTACCGCTTCAATTAATTTATAAGGTTTACCTTCTATAATTTCTTTACAAATATCATAAACTCCAACATAGCTAACCGTATCATTTAAGTCATCTGTTAATCCAGCTTTTTCAATATTTACAGCTAACGAAACGGTAGCATTAAATCTTTGCCCAAGTACATTCTCTTCTTTTAGAACTCCGTGATACCCATAAAATTGCATATCTCGCAAATGTATATAATCCATAGAAATCCTCTTTCTCTTTTTAATGTCTAGATGGTAATTCTTCATTTACTTCAAATTTTCCAAGCAAAGCATCAATCATTTTAACAGTACGAGCTACTTCCTTAACATCATGTACCCTAACAATGTGACAACCTTTCATCACGCCATAGGCACATGTAGCCGCTGTTCCTTCCACTCGTTCATCGATTGGTAAATTTAAAATCGTCCCAATCATTCGTTTTCTTGATGTTGCTAATAATACTGGATAACCTAATTCAACTAGTTCGTTTAGTCTTTGCATTGTTTCAATACTTTGTTTTAGATTTTTTACAAAACCAATTCCCGGATCTAAAATAATATGTTCATCTGGAACTCCCGCCTGTTTTGCAATTTGGATACTTTCTTCTATATCTGCCATGTAGTCATTAAAGTAATTCGAATATGGCTTTTCTTCACGATTATGCATTAAAATAATCGGAACTTTTAATTTAGCTGCAACTTTAGCTATATTCGGGTCTTTCTTTGCTCCCCAAATATCATTAATCATATGTGCACCTGCTTCAACTGCCGCACGTGCAACTGCTGACTTATAAGTATCAATTGAAATAATTGCAGGCACTTCTTTCAATAACGCTTTAATAACAGGTACTACTCTTGAAATCTCTTCTTCATCAGAAATTCGTGTATAACCTGGTCGAGTTGATTCCCCACCGACGTCTATAATTTTCGCTCCATCAGCAACCATTTTTTTCGCATGTTCAACTGCATTTTTAATTGAATTGTATTTTCCTCCATCTGAAAAGGAATCTGGTGTAACATTTAATATTCCCATAACAAATGTTTCTTTTTTATAATCTAACTCAATATTGTTAAGAGTAATTGGTTTTTTATAGTTTGATAACATATTCATTCGCCTTTCTTTATCGTCCTTAAAATTTCATCTATGTATGCGTTATGTAGTCTTTGATAAATCGTGCCGTCTCTTCCTAAAAATTGTACATTTCCTATATTCGATATTGGGACAATTTCATCGATAGAGTTCGTTACAAAGCATTCATAAGCCTCTTCTAAATCCTTTTTAATAAACAAATCTTCTACAACGCGATAACCCATTTGTTTTGCTGTATTAATCACCCACTGTCTTGTAATCCCTGGGGTAATACCCATTGCCAATGATGGGGTGAAAATTGTTTTTTCCTTTGTGAAGGAAATATTAGAGGTCAACCCTTCTGTTACAAATCTATTATCCCTCAGAAAAATACCTTCCACTTTCTCTATATTATCAATTTCTAAATTCCCCAAAAACCTTTGCTCAAATAGAGAATTCACATCTTCTCGTACATGTAACCATTTGGCTTCCTTTTCTACCCCTCTTTTCCTGGGGAATAAATCTATCCGGAAGATCGTCACATTCGGTTGATGATTGATTGTCGGAAATTGCAGTGGTGATTTTTCATTTCTTGTGGAGACGTTGATAAAATAAATACCTTCTTGATCATTTGCATAACTTCTTAACTGTTGAATGACTTGTAGTATTTCTTTTACTGAATAAGGCATTTTTATTCGAAATTGGTTCAACTTTGTTATTAATCGATTATAATGTTCTTGAAATAATACTACTTGTCCTTTATACGTACGGAATTTCTCAAAGAAATTGATACCATACAGAAACCCGTGGTCAAATGACGAAATTGTAATTTCCTTCTCATCGATATATTTCCCATTCATCCAAAGAATCATTTATGTCATCCTCTCTTCAATCCATATTACCTCGACGATAGCATAATTAACCAATCTATTAAACTAAAAAAGACAAAACCCTGTGCAAGCGGTTTTGTCTAATAATTTAATCTGTATTAATCTTCAAAGTTATATAAAGCTGTTGATAAGTAACGTTCACCGTTTGATGGAACAATTGCTAGAACATTTGAACCTTTTCCAAGGCGTTTTGCAGTTTCAATCGCTGCGTGGATTGCTGCACCTGAAGAAATACCAACTAAAATTCCTTCTTCACGACCTACTTTACGAGCTGTCTCAAATGCTGTTTCATTCTCTACTTGGAAAACAGAAGTGTATACTTCTGTATCTAATACTTTTGGAACGAATCCTGCACCAATACCTTGGATTTTATGTGAACCAGCTCTACCTTCTGAAAGAACAGGTGAATCTTTTGGTTCTACTGCAATAATTTCAATTTCAGGATATTTTTCTTTTAATACTTGACCAGCACCTGTAATAGTACCACCAGTACCGATACCAGCTACAAAAGCATCTAATTTTAATCCTTCAAACGCTTCAACGATTTCCGGACCAGTTGTTAAACGGTGAATTTCAGCATTTGCATCATTTTCAAATTGTTGTGGTAAGAAGTAACCATTTTCTTCAGCTAATTGATTTGCTTTTGCAATAGCACCTTTCATACCTTCTGGACCAGGTGTTAATACTAATTCTGCACCATAAGCACGTAATAATTTACGACGTTCAATACTCATTGTTTCTGGCATTACTAAAATTGCACGGTAACCTTTTGCAGCAGCAATCATAGCTAAACCGATACCAGTATTTCCTGAAGTTGGCTCAATAATTGTGCCTCCAGGTTTTAACGAACCATTTTTTTCAGCTGCTTCAATCATCGCTAATGCGATACGATCTTTAACAGAGCTTCCTGGATTAAAGAATTCTAATTTAACATATACCGTACCTTCATTTTCACTTGTAGCATGATTTAGTTTAACAATTGGTGTGCGTCCAACTAGTTCAGTAACTGAATTAGCAATTTTACTCATCAACATTTCCTCCCGTCTTATAATCCCTACTATGTTTATATGCTTTACCTAATTAGTATATTACCAACTTCGTTATTTGTTGTCAATAATAAGACCTACAAAATATGTAAATTCATTTTGTAGGTCTTGCAACTGGACTTTACTTTAAATAGTATGAAGTAACATTAAATTCCTTCCAGAACATTTCTGTCGATACATTCTGAGGTAGTTGTTCCATCGCTAATTCAGTTTTAATATGTTCACTTACTTCATCGAGGGCAAAAGATTTACCCTCAATAATGCCTGTAACATATAATAATGCGAAATTTCCATTACTTAATTGAAATGGCTCGCTTATTTCTCCAGACTTGAGATATTGAACAACTTTTTGAATTTCCGGATCTACATTCGTTTGGTCTTGACTAATATAACCTATATTCCCACCTAAGCTTGATGACCCTGTATCTATTGAGCGTTCTCTAGCCAAAATAGAAAAATCAGAGCCATTATTCAACTCATTTTGAACTTGTTTAGCTTCTTCTTCAGATTTTACGATGATTATGCTTGTACGATATGTAGTAGGCGTATCATACAATGATTTATTTTCTTCGTAATAATCTTTAATTTCTGACTCTTCTATAACAATGTCTTTTGTTAGTACTTTTTCTAAAATGAGTTGTGATCGAATTTTTTTACGAACTTGTTGTTCTTCAAAAATTTTCAAAGACGTATCTAAGTCTTGCGTTGAACTAGTTAGAGCAATCTCTAAATCCACTTCATCTTCTGTAACTTGAATACCATATTCTTTTGCAGCTCTTTCCATTACCTCATCATTAACCAATGAATGTAATGTTTCTTTACCATATAAAGCTTCCATTGCTGCCATCCACTCTTGACGAGTAATGTTCTTTCCATCAACGGTAGCGACAACCTCGTTACTACCATGATTATTAGAATTCATACTTATTATCCACAAAGTAAACCATAAAATATTCCCAAAAAATAAAATTGCCATTATCAATAGTACTGGTTTTGTTTTTAAGCGACGATTTTGACGGGGCATGTCGTTTTCTAATGATGTAGTTCTAGGATGTATTTTTTTCTGATTATTGTTCCAAGATTTCATTGATGAAACCTTTTAGTTCCGATTCATCAAAGTGATATTTTTCTAAACAGAAGTGGCATTCTGCTTCCGCACCACCATCTTCTTCGATCATTTCTTGAATTTCCCCGACGCCTAAACTCATTATTGCTGCACCAAATCGCTCTTTTGAACATTGACATTTAAACTGTACTGGTAATGTATCTAATACTCTTACTTGATTTTCACCTAAAACTGCTTCTAGAATTTGTTCAGGTGTATAGCCTTTTTCTATCATTTTAGAAACTGGCTCAATGTTTGATAAGTGTTTTTCTATTTCTGTGATCGTTTCTTCATCACAACCTGGCATTAATTGAATGATAAATCCTCCAGAAGCTAAAACAGTATTATCCGGATTAACTAATACTCCTAACCCTACAGAGGATGGAACTTGTTCTGAAACTGCAAAATAATATGTAAAGTCTTCTGCAATTTCACCAGAAACGATTGGCGTTTGACCAGAGAACATATCACGTAATCCTAAGTCTTTTACTACCGTTACCGCTCCTTCAGTTCCAACTGCACGACGCACATCTAGTTTACCAACATTATTTAATTCGAAGTGAACTTGGGGATTTGTAACAAAGCCTCTTACTTCACCTTTTGCATTCGAGTCAACGATGATTGGACCAATAGGACCATTACCCTCAATTTTAATTGTTAATTTATCATCGCCTTTTAACATAGCCCCCATCATTACACCTGCTGTAATTGAGCGTCCTAACGCTGCCGTTGCAGTTGGCCATGTTTGATGACGTCTTTCTGCTTCTCCTACCGTATTTGTTGTTCTCGCTGCAAATGCTCGTACATTGCCATTAAAAGCCAATGCCCTTACTAAGTAATCGCTCATTCGTTAAATTCCTCATTTCTTATTGATTTCTTTTATATAAAATATAGAGACCTTTTAGTGTTAATAATGGATCGACAATATCGATTTCCTTTGTTTCATACCCAAATAACTTTGAAAGTCCACCTGTCGCTATTACAATTGGTTCTATCTTACTTTGCTCTTTTATACGACTTACAATCCCCTCAACTTGTCCTATAAATCCATAAAAAATCCCCGATTGCATAGCCGATACAGTATTTTTCCCTATGACATTTGAAGGTTTTAATAATTCAATTCTTGGTAGCTTCGATGCTTCTGCAAATAATGCTTCTAATGAAATGGTGATACCTGGCGCTATTGCACCCCCGATATAATTTTCATTTTCATCAATGTAACAATATGTAATGGCTGTACCAAAGTCGACGATAATAATTGGTCTTCCACCATACTCGGCAATGGCTGCAACTGAATTAACAATTCGGTCCGAACCTACTTGTCTTGGGTTTTCATATTTAATATTCAAGCCAGTTTTAACACCTGGACCTACTATTAGTGGATTTACATGAAAGTATTTTCGACATATCTCCTGTAAGGAATACATAATGGATGGTACGACAGAGGAGATGATTACCCCTTCTATATGTTTAAAATCCAAATCATTGTGCATGAATAACATCTTAATCTGCATGGCATATTCATCTTCTGTTTTATGCAGATTTGTTTCCATACGCCAATGGTATAGGAGAGCATCATTTTGATAAACTCCAAGATCAATTGTTGAATTACCCGCATCTAATACAAGAATCATCTAATTCACTTCCATTATGAATTTTCATAAAGAAAACCTATCCTAAAAATATTACCATAGTTGTTCATAAGTTTAATAATTTAAGGCTTAGCTTCTCTGTTTAATAAATATAAACTTACATCATAAAAGGCTGATCATCTACATTTCGTAGACAATCAGCCTTAGTATTATTTATTTGTATCTTCTTGAATGCCTTTATTTTGGGTTCCTGATGGTGATGATGGCCCCAATTTTGGTAAGTCAGAAGTTGTTGGATCAGAAGGACGACTTCCAATATCACTTTCTAAAGTAGTGGAACCAGTTTTTTCAATAGCAGGTTCTGTTGATTCTACACTATCAGAAGTCGGATTTGCCGGCTCTGTTTTATCAGTTTCAACATTATCTACTTTAGAGTAGTCAACGCGATCTGGAAGTTTACCGTGATCTCTTAAATGTTCAATTTGCTGTGCATCTAATGTTTCCACTTCAAGCAATGTTTCAGCAATTAAAGTTAATAAATCACGTTTTTCTGTAAGAATTTGTTTTGTACGTTCATATTGCTCAACAATAATCGATTGCATTTCTTTATCGATTTCATAAGCAATAGAATCTGAATAGTTTTGTTCTGAGTTAAAGTCACGTCCTAAGAAGACATTACCACCTTGGCTGCTGCCAAACTGCATTGGACCTAATTTATCGCTCATACCATA
>Ga0180215_1005255_pt1 | contig 11148 bp, 7 predicted proteins | sample eDN3rd37CBELigBY_FD_128871 | JGI IMG/M metagenome (GOLD analysis project Ga0180215, IMG submission 128871) | Enriched backyard soil microbial communities from Emeryville, California, USA - eDNA 3rd pass 37_C BE-Lig BY (version 2) (version 2) | ecosystem: Environmental > Terrestrial > Soil >...
ATATATAGTCGGTTTTAAGAAAAAATTAAAATTTGATTTTCCTACAGTGCCTAAAGAGGGTCCACCATTACGATCTATCTTAGAACCCGAAGTAGACGATATGTACACTTTATCTGATAAGTTATGGGACTACCTCCAAGCTTATAAAGAAAAGCATTCTAAAAAGGGAAATGGTTTTGGTTACGGGCTTGCAGATTTAAATTCATATTCTAGAACTTTAAGTGCTAGGTATTATAAAGATGGAAGTGAGATTCTTATCCCTCAAGGTGAGGGGAAAAATCCTAGAAGATTAACTCCTAGAGAATGTGCCCGCTTGCAGGGCTTTCCAGAAACGTTTAAAATTGTTGTATCACGAACTGCTGCGTGGAAACAGTTTGGGAATAGTGTAGCAGTTCCTGTTGTACGTTTAATTGCTGAAAAAATGATCCAAGCACTTGAACGGGACGAAACAATTGAAGACACTGTGGAAGAGGGGCGTTTGGAGTATGCCACAAAATAGCTCGGAAAAATTTAGTAGTTTGATAGAGGCGGCCAAGCGATATGGCCGCTTTTATTGTAAGTTCGTAACTGCGAATGATGTTGGACTTACTAACGCACACCAAGAAGGACTACATATTGCAATATCTGCATGGAACATATTTTTTGAAACAGAAGGATTAAAAGGGGAAAATAAGAGTAAGTTCGTTAAAATCCATATTGATGCCTACTATCCGTTTGAGAGCCGTGTTATATATTATGGAAGAGGAACACGGAACGAATATCGTATTACTCGGTTCTGGTCTAATTCTCCGTATGATAAGGACCAACAAGTAGGTAACTTAATTGTATTCTTACCAATGAGTAGAGAGGACTTGAAGGTTTACATATTGGATACAGAAGAGGAAATTGAAAATTTCACTGACCATTTTTCTTTAAACTTATTGCACAATAATGCAATCTATGATGGTGGTAGGGTTCTGGATATTGAACTATCTGAAAAGTTAGAAGAGGAAATAGAACAGGCAGTATTGATATTTGAAGATTTCCCTTCAACTGCTGACATGGCTGCCATTTCACGGAGAATACACCGTGAAGTTTATAGAAGGAAACCATTTACACCTGATTTAAAAATACTTGAATGGGTGAAGACAGAATACTCCACATTTAAGGCTTTAGAAAGACATTTATATCAAGAGTATTTAACACAACCATTCGGTGAAGTAGAGACATTAGTTGAAGTTGCTAACACAATACTAAATCGTAGGAAAAGCCGCGCGGGGAAGAGTTTGGAACACCATATAGATTTCTTATTTTCTTCTTTTAATATACCATTCTCTCATCCTGGTAAATCTGAAGGGAACAAAAAACCAGATTTTCTTTTACCGGGTAATAATGCATATGCTGATATGTTTTATCCAAGTAGTAATTTAATCTTCTTAGGTTCTAAAACAACTTGCAAGGATAGATGGAGACAGATTCTGAATGAGGCAAACAGGATACCAGAAAAGCATTTATTAACACTACAACAGGGAATATCCTCAAACCAATTAGATGAAATGGCAGAGGAAAAGGTGACATTAGTTGTACCTAAACCTTATCATTCGTTGTATCCAGAACAATACCGTGATCGGTTATGGACAGTTGAAAAGTTTATAAACTTTGCTGAAGAAAAGTATGCGAGAAAATAGGAGAGGAAATATTAGTCCATTTTATCAAGGGAATTGGTGTGGGATACTAAAAAAAATCTAGATTCATAGAATCAACACTGTTAGGTTATCATGTTCGAGACTTTTTTTACTGAGCTAGAAAAAGGTCAAATGTTGATTATTATGGATAACGGAGAGTAAATAATAATTACCGCTGTTAGATAATTTACTAATGATAACAGTTACAAAACCTATCACCCAAATTCATGAATTATAAGTCAGATAATTACTTTTACAATCAATGCGATTTTTGTATATATTTTGTCTTCCTGTTGGCCAGGGTTCTTCTTATCTTTTTGTTAATTAATTAGAAAAGAGGGAATTCCGCTAACAATTAAATAGATATTGACATTCAGCGATTATACATTTGAATGCGGGAAATAACAAAACAGGTAAAATCTTTGTATCTGTATTACACATCCAAATATTTTGCGCAATATTTAAACATAACGGTAGAACTTTGTAAAATCAGTATTTCTAACCAATTTACGACTCCATTTACCGGTTTTATATAGAAAAAAATGCATGGTGTCGAGTATTTGCCACCTGCCACCCCATTAAATTATGGTATACCGATTGTCCGTTTATACAATATTTTAGAGGAGATGTCTGAATTTACACTAAACTGTATTAAATAAACACCTTACTCACGAGAGTTAGGTGTTTATTTTCTATAATATATTCTTCTTAGATTAATATGGTTGTTGGGCCTTCATGCTTTGCGGAAGCTATTGACTTGTATCTATGACACTATCAAGCTTTGTTTCAATCCGATGTAGAAGATAAAGTGTCACGACGACTGGAAATCCTGCCTCTTGGATTAAAGGCAGTAGCTGATCCACTCCATTTTCCTCCACTCTAAAAGTAAATCCAACTCCCTAAAGAGAGCTGGCTCGAATTTAATTAAAGTTGAACTTCTTTAACTTCCTATGAATGAATCTTATTATGTTTTGCAAAAGCAATATCAACGTACCGCTATGTGCATTTTGCAATATACAACACGCGAACAATCGCAAACGCATTCATTACTTGGATTATAAATTTAAAACCGGAAAATATCGCAAAATAGGACGGCTACTAACATGAACGAAAATTTAATACAAACGATAGACCTTTAATCATTATCCCCGCACTTGCAATGACAATTGGACAAAACGAAAGTTTCATTCTTCAGCAACTTCATTATTGGATAACACGCAGCAAAAATACTCGTGAGGACCGTAAGTAGGTGTATTTCACTTATGATCAACTTAGAGAGCAAATTCCATATATATCGAAAAGCACATTTAGAAGATCTATTTTGAAATTAGAAAAAAGCGGCTTAATTACTTCCAACAATTTTAACAAGATGAAAATGGACCACACGAAATGGTATACCATTAACTATGAAAATTTGAGTGAATTAGAGTGTTTTGAAAATAACAACTTAAATAATGACGACGTTTTATCAGAAACCGAAATGTCACCATCAGCCACAGGAGATAAATCCATCTGTCCAGAAAGAGCAGACGATGTGCTCAACATGGACAGCCCATCTGTTCAAAATGAGCAGATGGCGTGTTCAACCTGGACAGAGGATGTGCCCACCATGAATACAGCAATACCAGAGAGTACTACAGAGACTTCAAAGATTACATCAGAGACTTCTTCTTCTTCAAAACAAGCAAATGACAACGAAGACGACCCATTTCATTTTTTTGAACAAAATGGATTTGGAAAAATCGGAAACTATTATGCCAAGAAGATAAAATCATGGTGTACTGAATTTTCATGTGAAATCGTAATAAAAGCTATGAAACTGGCATTAGAAAATGGATCAAACCGCTGGAATTATGCCGAGGCAGTACTTAATGATTGGAATAAGAATGGATACCTGACAATTAAGGATATACAAGATGCGAGAATTATATACAAAAGTCAAATTCAACAGCAGATCTGTAAAAAGCCAATTCGACAAGAAATCATACCAGAGTGGCTTAATCATGAGGAGCAACCTTACAAACCAATAAATAATCTAGATTTTGAAGAGAAGAAAAAGCTGTGGGAAGAGAGAAGAAAGGCTTATTGTTAGGGATTCTATTAAAGGAAGTTTCAATTATCTATCTTATACTCGAGGCTGGTCTCAATAACCACTTAGCCTGAGATAGTGTAAATAAAGTTAAATAGTTCTATATCCCCGATAAAGTTTTATTTTTTCCAATTTTCTAGTAGAATAGTATTATGAGAAAATGATTTTAATTGGGGGATTTTATAATATGAACGAGTCGTTGTACTCTGTATTATGGTTCACACCTGAGTTAGATGAGTATATTTTTGCTACAGTTGAAAAATATATCCAAACAGGGAGGAAGGTATACCTCTTATCGTATGATGATCCGGAAGCATTTATTGAAAATAACACATTGTTAATGAATGCGTCTTCAAAATATTTATTAAATAGTTATATAGTGAAATATCATGAGAAAATTGCCAATAAAGAATATATTATATCCGATGGTGTAGTTGCAGACCTTCCATTACTAGATTTATTTGATTCAAATAGTACCTTTAATAAGGAACAATACGTCCTTGAACACCAACTTGATTTACACCATTCGCTTGTGAAAGCAGGAGCAGGAACTGGTAAAACAACAACAATGATTAACAGGGTATCTTTTTTGAAGCATTATTATAGAACGCTAAGCTTGAAAGAGATTGTTATGATTACATTTACGAATGATGCGGCAATACATATGCGAAGTAAGCTAATGGAAAAATGGAAAGATTATTACGAGGTCACTCGTAGTCAGCAGTACTTAGCCTGGCTAGAAGAAGTGAATGATATGTTTATTGGTACAATCCACTCTTTTGCAAAGGAATTTTTAGTTATTGAGGGCTCTCAATTTGGTTTTTCTCCATTTTTAGAGATTCGAAGTTATAGGCATCGCCAAAGGAAGCTTGTCGAAAAATACATTGATAAGTTCTCTACGGAACATAGAGAGATATATCGTGCTTTTCGTTTTATACCACAATATAAAGTAGTACAGACATTTATTAAAATGTTGGAAAGAATCCATAATAAAGCGATTAGTTATAAAGACATGCTGGAAATTAATTATGGTTTTGATTGCAAAGACTTCTCTATCTTCGCTAAGTATGTTATTCAAAACGTCGAAGCAGAAATATTACAACTAAAGCAACAAGAAGGGACCTTAGAGATTCATGATTTAATCAGTAGGTTAAGTGAATTTCGCCATGTACGTCCGGAACAATTGAATATGAAGATCAACTATCTGTTTGTTGATGAATTTCAGGATACGGATGAGGCGCAGGTTAGTTTTACTAGTTGGTTGGTTGATCGTTATAACTGTTACCTTTTTGCAGTCGGTGATATCAAACAAAGTATTTATCGGTTTAGAGGTGCTGATTATACAGCGTTTAAACAAATCGGTCATCAGTTGGATTTACTCAACAAGCAGCATAAGACATATTCAATACAGAAAAACTACCGATCGTCAAAGCGACTAATTAAACAATTTAATCAACTGTTTAATAAATGGGATGACTCCTTGAAACAGTTTCAATTTGAAAAAAATGATGAAATTGAAGCCGTTCTAGAAGATAAGGATTCAGATGGCCTAGTCACAATGAATATTAGTGAGGTTGATTTAAGAATCTTACTGAAACGTTTTTATGGAAAAGATGTCGTGTTTCTAACTCGCTCCAATCGGCAATTACTTGAAACGGTAAAGCAAATTGAAAGGATGGGTTTTTTCTGTGAAGCTGAAACATCTGGGGCATTTTATCGTTCAGTTGCAGTTCGTGAATTTTACTTATTAATTAGAAGGTTAACTCATCCAAATCTATCATCGGATCGTTATGCATTCAATCTGTCTTCATATTCAAGTAACCAAGTTTCAATTAATGAAGTATTATCTCATTTTAATGAAGAGAAGCCATATGTACTCGAACTTTTAAACAAAGTTGAAGGTAACGATCTTTTGGAAAAAGAAAAAGATACAAATTCGTTGTTAAATCGTTTAGAAAAAATCGCGATGGAAATTGATCCTGCAAATCGGTATCGTTTGAGATTTTATCAAGATACCAAATTACGTTATCCAAACCAACAGACTGACATCTTAAAAGATGAAGCAATTTTTCAATATAAGGAATATAAAGCAAACTTGGAAAAGTTATTTTTTATTTTGAAGAAAGAATTTATTTCTGATGTAGCTGTCTCTCTTTATGATATTGAGAAATTCTTAGCGATTAAAATGGCAACTGACAATAGTGAGATTGAGTGGAAATCAAAAGATACTCGTCACAAACGGTTTAAGGTAATGACGGTTCATAAAGCAAAAGGTTTGGAATTCGACACAGTAATATTATTGCATACAGATATGTCATTTTTACGAAATAATTATACGGATACACTGCTTGTAAAAAACAAAAATCAGTGGAACTTTGGATATAAAGTTCATTGGAAAGAGATGGACTTCCAGAATGATATATATACCTCAAATATCATAGATGAAAATGATGAAACGATTGCCGAAGAGACACGTTTGTTATATGTGGCATTAACACGAGCAAAAAAGACGGTCATTGCAAACAGTTCGAATTCGATGAATCTGCACAAAATACAATCATGGAATAACTTATTAGAAAGCGGTGAGACGCTTCGTGTTTAGCATTAAGTATTATGAAAACACTGCAAATTACTACTCAAGCTTTTGTGTCAATAACGATGAAATCCATATAACACAATCTGCTGCATTTGCTGATTATTTAAGGCGTGTATCCAATTCTTCAATTAATATATTTGGCTATAAATCTTTTGTTACTGCTCTTTTTGAAAAGTGGAATCACCCTCATACAGAGGTTTATTTAAAGTCGAAAATACGGGATTTTCTAAAGCAAAAACATCCCTATGAACATTGGTCCTTTTATGAGAAAAGGGTCGAAGAGTATTATTCATCCTTCCTATTTGTTGTTGAATTAGGCGGAGTTAAACTCGTCTCTGACGACAGCCTTTCGTTGAATCAAGATCAAAAGCTACTTTTATTGTTAGTTGAGGAGCTCTTGAAAGATGAATATGTCGTTGATTATTTTAGGGAAAGAGCTATGTTATCCAAAAGTGTTCTTGCTACAGTATTTAATGTCCAAAATCCGATTGAAAAGATATATGTACATCATTTTGACTATATTGATGCGGGTAGAATGATGCTATTTCATTTATTTGATCAGATAGGGATAAAAGTCATCTTTATGATTCCATATAACTCTACTTTTCCTGAACTCTTTAAATCTTGGAAGATGGTATACGAATCATTTCCAGTTAAAAGAGATCTTTGGCAAAAGTTAAACTCAGGTTCTACTAACAAAGGATTAAAATTTGCCTCTTACGTAGATAGTAAACCCATAATAGGTACAGAGGATGATCGAACAATCACGTTTGATTTATACACACATCCTACTGAGTTCAAAGAGTTTCTGATAGAAAATCCCATTATGGATAATAAAAATGATGTAATTACAATCTTTGATGAAAATTTAAATCGATATGCATCATTAACGAAGAATGATTCATTTTATTCCTTACGTTACGGTCAGTTTTTCTTAGCAATCCAAAATTGTGAAAAGACTACTAATGGCATTCGATTTTCATATGATGATTTTGTTAATTTGTTAACATCAGGTTGGGTTCAAAGCGGAGGAGTCAATGGAGAGAAGGCACTTTCACTGCTCATCGATCTCCGTTCCTACATAGAAGATGTCGAATCATTTCCAGACCTATTAGATAGATTACAAAGGTTATTAGAATTCCAAGAAATGGGCCAAATCTATGATGATCTTGCAAAAGAACAGGCTGGTAGAAACAAATTGAAACAATATCTAGCAAATCCATTTCGTGCTTTCCCGCAAATGCATATGTCAAGATACTCCATTACAATAAGACAGTTAATTGAATGCACAAAGGATTTAGCTAGGAAAATGAATAAGCTGCTTTTAGAACTTGATGAAAAGCGGAATGTGAAAGAGTATATACAAGATCTCCTAAATATCTATCAATCTGTAAATAATGACTGGTTACCAGAAGCGAAGGAAAAGTTCGAGGTATTAAACAAGGTAACAGTCCCGGAAGATTGGACATTCGGGAAAGAGGAACTCTTTCAATTTCTATCCTTCTACCTTGGAAAGAAATCAAATATTCATAACATCATTTCTAACTTTGACCAGTTAATTGGTAAGGTTTTACATGGTGAAGATATCCATGTGACTGGATTATCCTTCAAAACATTTCCATGGAAAGCTCCTGAATTACCTAGCCTATTAACTCATACATGGTTAAAGAAAAGCATTCTTACTAATTTTATCTCGCAGAATAGAGAAAGAAGGTTGAACGCACTTGTCGTTGACTTCTATTCTAGAAAAGTAACAAGGCACACTGCTATATATAGCATCTATCACTTGCTTGCTTATGCAAAGGGCAATGTAACATTAAGTTTTATAGAGGATTTAAACGAAAAAGACGGACCAAGTATTTATTACACTATATTAGAAGAATTATATAAAACTGGTAAAGTGGAGATGGAAAAGAATGTAGAGAAATGGGATTGGGAAGAACCTACTCTTCAAGAGAAACCTACGTTGTCTAAAGAATTATTTGGAAGAATTCCGGACTTACTGTGGCTAGATAGTGACTTTTGCAAAAAGAAGTTTTTTATGAATGCGATTATTGAACAACATCCTATCTATGAACAGGATTTTCACCAACAACAAGTATTTGCAACCATAGGAAAGCTCCTCGCTGAACAAGGTGATGGTATAGAGGAAGTCAGGGAGACGCTTTATCCATTATTTCCACAATGGACGAATTCGTTAAAAGATAACCTAATTGATACATCGTCTGCTAAAGGGTTAAGGGAATATAAATCTCATGAAAATATGTATTATCCAGCAGCTTTACGTCGCGTTCAAACATTATTTAGTAGATATGAAGTTACAAAGAACTGGAAAGCAAGTGAGCAGTACAATAAAAATACGTTTAAACTAAACAAGCATTTAGAAGAATTAGAGCAAAGTATTTCCGTGTATGAGGTTGAGGCACAAAGTGGACATCATTGTCGGATGTGCCCGTTCTTAACAGTATGTAAGGAAGGGGAGTATGTAATCGATGGCAACGACTAGTAGTATTCAAGAAAAACGTTTACTCTTTGCTAAGAGATCGGCAAAAGCCTGGCAAAATTATTTTGATGCACATGGCTTACTCCCTAATATTACATTAAGCCCTGAACAAATTTCAGTGGTCCAGCAAGAAGAAGACCAAATGCTGATAAATGGTTCTGCTGGTAGTGGAAAAAGCTTAACCTTATTGTTCAAATTATTAAAAATTATGGACCAGGAAGCAGATCCAAAGAGAATCTTATATTGCTCATATAATCAAACGCTGATTGAGGACGCTAGAAAGAGAATCAATCAATCAGAAAGATATCACCAAATAAAGGGGAAACATGTTCTCCATATGATGACGTTTCATAATGCAGTTACAGATATATTAAAAGAAATTGGCTTTGCCAATGCACACCATATGAAAATGAGTCTTGCAAGTATACATCGATCTGAAGATTTAATTACAAGGCGAACGATTGTATTACAGAAAGTCTTTATGGAGTCTTCAGAGTATAAAAGGTTACCGTCAGAACAAAAATTGTATAGAACCCATGAAGGTAAATTCTTAATGGATGAAATACTCTGGATGAAAGCAAATGGCTTCATTACAAAAGAAAAATATTTTGAGTGTGAAAGATCAGGTAGAGGAGCTAATCCACGTTTAACGAAAGAGCAGCGGAAAACAATTTTCACCTTATTTGAAATGTATAGTAATATGCTAAAAGAAAAATTCCAAAACCATATGGATCTTGAAGATTATGCATTATCTTTGCTTCGATATATAGACGAAATACCTGAAAGTCTAAAATACGATTACATATTTGTAGATGAAGTTCAGGATCTCCAAGCAATGCAGTTAAAAGCACTTATTGGATTAAAAAAGAAATCCATAGTTGTTTCTGGTGACCCTAAGCAACGAATTTATAAGCGCAGTCCTTTTTCATATAAAGAATTAGGTCTAAATATAGAAGGTAGAAAGCATCGAAATTTAAAAATCAATTTCCGTTCTACAAAGCAAATTATGCAATTAGCAAGCAGTATTAAGTTTATTGATGAAGAAAATGACAGATACGATAATCAGAACTTTGTTAGAGAAGGTGAGATACCTAGCATCCATTATTTTGCTGACTCGAAAAAACAAAATAAGTTTCTGCTGAATGAAATCAAGTCAATCCAATGTATGGATCCAGGCGCATCAATTGCGATTATTCATCGACATGACTATGATCAGAATGCATTGCGAGATTGCAAAGTCTATGATATGTTGAGACACGAATTTCATGTTATTGATACGAAGGATTATGCGAAACGATTTAATTTGGATCAAGTGAGGAAGCCGATCTTTTATACAGATGCTTATAGTGTAAAAGGTTTAGAGTTTGATTATATATTTGTCATCCATTTCGATCGTGATCATTATCCGAATAGCAAACGAATTGAGGATTTAGACATTCGTAGTGGCGGTAATACGACCTCTGAAACATATGAAAGAGATTATGATGATATTATCAATGATGAGAAGAAACTCCTTTATGTTTCAATCACAAGGGCTAGAAAAAAGGTACAATTACTTTATACAAAACCGAACCCATTGCATATATCACAAATGATTCGCGATTTTAATGTTAAGCATTACAAAGCTTATGGGTTTAAGTCTAAGATGTATTCTAAATAGGAGGAAACCTCATGGCCAACATTAAATACGAAGTAAAACAAGTTATCTCAACCATGTCTGTTAATAGCAAAGGATGGAAAAAACAACTAAACCTCGTTAGTTGGAATGATGCTGAACCCAAATTCGATATACAAACCTGGGACGATACCCATACGAAAATGGGTAAAGGTATAACTTTATCTGAAAATGAATTAAAAGAGTTATATCGCTCCTTACAGGTTTATTTTGGTGACAGTAACCAAGAAAAACCAACTAACGTCAATGTTACTTCTATCATCGTTGACTATACCAATAAAGCTCCGCTTTTTATTAATGAGTTACGAAATATCTTTACCTTCATGGAAGATAGCGGTTATACCACAATGCAAATAAAGCAGCTGTTAATAGAACAATCGCTTGTAGGGGTGCCAATTTCATTGATTAATGAGATTGAGAGTTTGGGGACAATTTATCAACCTTTTTATGGGGAGTTTGTTGAGCTAGTGAAAGATTTAGATGATGTAAAATTTAGTGAGCTTGTTAGGGTGATAATTGAGGGTAGGGTTTCATAAAGAGGTTACGTTTATCATTTCATACAAGATATTGGTTAGAACATAGATATTAAAGAGTTGGTAGTATCGAAGAAAAATCGCTGAA
>Ga0180215_1005256_pt1 | contig 11148 bp, 7 predicted proteins | sample eDN3rd37CBELigBY_FD_128871 | JGI IMG/M metagenome (GOLD analysis project Ga0180215, IMG submission 128871) | Enriched backyard soil microbial communities from Emeryville, California, USA - eDNA 3rd pass 37_C BE-Lig BY (version 2) (version 2) | ecosystem: Environmental > Terrestrial > Soil >...
AAACCCGAATTTTTCCAATGAAAATCCAATAAGAATTGAAAATACTGACGTAAGTATTGTATAAACAACTGCGACTTTTACACCAAGAGTAGCTGTCATTAAAGTAATAATTGTAGGGTCCAATACTGGAGATGCAAACAGAAATATCATAACGATACCAAAGCGTACCTTTTTGTTTAATAAATTAACAACTACTGGTATGGTTGAACATGAACAAAAGGGTGTAACGAAGGCAAAACCAAGTGCAACAAATGCTGAAACTATTGGATGACTTTTTTCCATAATCCTTTCCATTTTTTCATAAGGAATAAAACCTTGAACTAAGTTAATGAAAAAGGATATTAATACAAATAAAACTGTTAGTTCCAAAGCTATCCCTAAGAAGCTTTGAAAAAATTCTTCCCACACAACCATCACCTCATTATTTGTAAAATGCAAATATTATTCCTTAAATAAGAGCAAGTTTCCGTCTTGCTCATAATAGTGACTTACAACATACAGTAGATTTTGACATAGCATCATTCAGCAGATTTATGGAACGAATTACGGTCTCTTTTTCAAATTCATTCATATGAGAAAAAACTTCTTCAAGGTATTGGTTCATATCTGCATCTATTGCAGCTGTTATGAATTTCCCCTCTGTTGTCAAAGACAACAAATATACTCTTTTATCTTCAGGTAATTGAGATTTATTTACTAAATTCATTTTAACTAAAGTTTGTATTTGTCTACTGAAAGTTGTGATATCCATTCCCAAAACATCTGCAACTCGCTGCACGTTTGGATGTTTAAGTCGGTCAATCTCATAAAGAATATGGCTTTGTACCAAAGAAAGGTCAACGCCTCCTACAGAACAGCAATTTTTATTGAGCATCCCAAATCTTCTTGTCATGATTTGAAAGAGCCCTCTCAAGTTTTCCATTATTTTCACCTCTTTTTATTTATATCATATTATTTGCATTTTGCAAATAATTATTTCAACTTTATTTTCTTAAATCCTTTTTTAAAACAATGATTAGATGAAATGTAAAAAGCAGTGGGAATTCACATGCGAAATCCACTGCTTTTTTAAGTGTTATTATAGTTGCTGTTATAGGTGTTTTTAGACCTGCGGGTACTTCAAAAGAGATCGGCTTACTACGAGATGGACACCAAGGGTAATTTTAATTTTTGTACGTCAAACGGAATTAGTCATTTGGAAACCGGGTCTACTTTCTTAGAAAATTAATAGGTCTAGCTACTTTACCGGCTCTTAATTCAGGAGATAACTCAGTGTATAGTTCTGTATCCACACTAACTATTTCCTCATCATATCCATATTAAATCGAATTTTTTTTATTAATAATTATTTAAGTTCTAGATAGTTTAATGATAATTCGAGAGTATTTGTATTTTCTGGAAGATATGTTAGTTCTACCTTATGTTTTGTTCCTGGTGTGAAATTTTCAAGACTAATATAATCATTGCCAACTACGATGCCATTGCTATCTTTTAATTGCACATCATAACTAAGTGATGCAAATTCAATATCTGATGTATTTTCAACGATTGCAGTATATATTGGATCACCATATTCATCAGTTGTTTTCTCGAATACGATCTCTTGTGCAAGTTTCTCTGCAAAGCCATTAGCATCGTTTTCTTTGTTAATCACAGTTGCTTGTTCCTTGAAGTCTTTGTATGTTTGTTGAAATTCATCTTCTATTTTTACATTGTATTCATCAACTAATTTAATAAGTGCAGGTTTTCTCAATTGATCTGATTTCTCACTATACTCCCATTCTAAATCTGAATCATTTGTTTTAAACATTTCGATTTGAAATTTTGCACCTTCAACATACTGATTGCCTAATTCTTTTAAATCTTTATCTTCGACGTTAGCAAGGCTCTTTTCAATAGTTTCCAATTCTTTCTCTAATATTTCAACATTTTTTTCATAGAATTCTTTATCTTCTACTTCAGATTCTTCTAACTTATCCTGTTCTGCCCATCTTTTGTTAATAGCTTTACTAAACTCCTCGATAAACACAACATCTGGAGATTTTTTTTCTTTAGCTTTTTCAGGCTGATTAGAACATCCTAATATACCACCAACTACCATTAATAGTACGAAAAATAAACTAATAAATTTTTTCATTTTCTTCTCCTCTATTGCTGAAATTTTTATCAACTTTATTTTATGTTTGAAATCTGCTTTGATTTCTTTAATAGATTCTTATTACTATATTACCATATATTAAAATACTAATAACCTACCATATCTTGTTTATTCATACAAACTTTTGAAGCAGTGTGCTGCTTGTAAAAGAATCACAATAACAAGCACTAACCCAAAGTGTTTTTCACGGAATAAGCTCATCATTCCGAGTTTTTTATTAGGATCGATTAAAAAAACTAAAAAACTGACTACTCATCCAACGTTGTGTGTTCATATTATTCACCTCATTGTTGCATCATAACTTTTAGATTTTTACAATACTATGAGGTATCTTATATTTTAAAAGGTGATATTTTAAAATGTCAGAACCGACCAGGACCAGTGAACCCAATATCCATTGAACATACATGGTTTAATCACCATTGGCGAACGGCGCCTTGCACTGTTCGCCCAAAAATAAGGAAAAATAAAAAGCCTAATTCTTCTTTTAGAGATTAGGCTTTTTTTCAATAAACGCATCCGATTGCTAAAGAACGAATATAAAACCTTAGTACCAAATGGAGTTGCCATTTATTTCTGATACGGTTCACCACACCTATTCAAACCGTAATTTTTTAAAAACTGTCAGCCTTTTCCTTTTACACTTCTATTTTAAATCGACGCTACTTGGGAAGCAGCTGATTGATCAGCCTTCACACAATCAATTGCAATAACGAGTGCAATAATCATGGTTTCCATCTCTTCATCAACTATTTGAACCTTGTAGCTATCACCCCAAGTGGACCACTCCTTGCCCACCTTATCTTGTTTCACAAGTGGTTTCGTTCTTTCCCCACTTTCATCATTGATTAAATAAGCAGTAAGATCGCAATAAGAAAGGAAGCAGAGGGCTTCTCTTGCTTCCTTTCTTATTATTAGCGAACTTCATAAATGTACTAGTAAAATTACGAATAGAAATCCCCGAAATACTATTTTCCACTTAATAATCTGGCGGTCATTGTGACAAATCATTAGAAGTATTTCGGTAATTAATCGATAGTACCTTTGACCTTCCACGAAAGTTAATCCCGTGTCCTGAACATAGGAGCGCTTTCGCTTATAAATGGTTTGGGCTCGTTCTTCAACCAACAACAAAGATTGTGTTTCTTCATTGATGGGATATTGTAACAAAGATATACTCTTCATCAGGCCAATTGGTCTAAGATTTGAGTACTGTCAGCGATACGTTCGACTACAGCATTTCCAATTTGAATGGATGCTGTTGCAGCAGGGGAGGGAGCATTACAAATATGAAGTGAGTTATTTCCTTTAAAGATTGCAAAATCATCTACCATACTTCCGTCTTGCATTAAAGCCTGCGCCCGAACCCCAGCATGTGTAGGAATGATATCTTTCTCTGTCAATTCTGGAATTAGACGTTGAAGGCTGTTCAAAAAGGCCTGCTTGCTGAAAGAACGAACATATTCCTTCATGCCTTCTTTCATGTTCGGCATAGCCATCTTCCAGAAACCCCGATAGGTCAGGACCTCTATCAAATCCTTGACATTAATGTCTGTCTTTTTATATCCCTCACGTTTAAAAGCCAATACTGCATTTGGCCCGGCATGAACCTCGCCGTTTATCATACGGGTAAAGTGGACCCCAAGAAACGGAAAATCTGGATTTGGGACTGGATAGATCAAGTGCTTTACAAGGTGCCTTTTTTCCGGAGTCAACTCATAATACTCACCCCGAAAGGGAACGATTTTCATACCTGTTTTCAATCCAGCCAACTTTGCCACTCTATCACTTTGCAAACCTGCACAATTGATGAGAAAACGAGATTTTATTGTACCCTTATTCGTTTCAATCGTAACCCCATCCGCTTTTTCAATCAAATTTTCCACTTTCGTATCGAGGTAGATATCACCTCCGCCTTCCTGGATGATTTGCGCAAATTTCAAGGATACTCCCTTGTAATCGGCAATACCGCAACTCGGAACCCGAATAGCGCCAACTCCCGCTACATGGGGTTCTATCTCTTTCAGTTCCTCTGGCCCAATCTTTTTAACGTCCAGCCCATTCTGAATACCTCGTTTGAAAAGGTTATCCATGAATGGAATCTCTTTCTGTTCAGTTGCGACAATCACTTTACCACATACATCATAATCAATCCCATTTTCTTGGCAAAATCTGACCATTGCTGCGTTACCTGCATGAGCAAATTTCGCTTTAAAACTGCCCGGCTTATAATAGATTCCAGAATGAATAACACCGCTGTTATGGCCTGTTTGATGATTGGCTAATTGTTTTTCCTTCTCAATCAAGACGATCTTTGCATTTGGATATCTTTTCGTCAGTGTCATACCTGTTGATAAACCAATGATTCCTCCACCTACAATACAAAAATCATACATACTATCCCTCTTTTTATAAAATTTTTATAATATCCATGATGTTTCCCCTAAATAAAGCCTTTAGTGATGTCTTTCACCTTAGCTATGGATAATGGTATAGAGCAAAGACCTGCGTCCTTACTCTATACGTTTTTTTTATTTAGCTTCAATCCCCATCGAAATGTATTTCTCTTCTAGATATTCACTAATTCCCTGATGACCGCCTTCTTTGCCCATTCCGCTCTCCTTAAAGCCTCCAAATGGAGCTTGGGCAACAGTCGGAACTGCATCATTCATACCGATAATACCAAATTGTAATGCTTCCGAAACCCTTACAGATCTACTAATGTTTTGCGTATAAAAATAGGCGGCTAACCCATATTCTGTCTTATTGGCCAATTCTATTACTTCTTCTTCCGTATCAAATGCAATGATAGGAGCAACTGGACCAAACGTTTCGTCAGTTGTAATCAACATGTCCGAATTGACTTCCCCTAGAATCGTAGGCTCGTAAAATAATCCATCGGATAGGTCCCCTTCTATTCGTTTTCCACCACATAAAATGCGGGCTCCTTTCGATACGGCATCATTTACATGCTCTTCCACTTTCGCTAAACCGTCGTAACTAACCAGCGGGCCGACTTGGACACTAGGGTCAATGCTATTACCAACTTTAAGTGCCTTCGCTTTTTCCACAAAAAGCGCTGAAAACTTTTCAATGATGGAACGTTGCACGTAAATTCTGTTTGCACAAACACATGTTTGTCCAGTGTTTCTAAATTTACTCGCCACTGCGCCTGAAGCAGCAGCATCTATATCTGCATCCTCAAAAACGATGAAAGGTGCATGACCTCCTAATTCCAATGATAAACGCTTTAATTGGGCTGCTGATTTTTTCACTAGCATTTTTCCAACTTCAGTTGATCCAGTAAAAGATACTTTCTTAACAGTAGGATTTGCAAAGATTTCATCCGAGATTGGTCCAGAGGAGCCTGTAATAATATTAACCACTCCATTAGGAACACCAGCCATTTCCAGCAGCTTTCCAAATGCTAAGGCACTAATGGGTGATTGACCAGCAGGTTTTACTATGGAGGTACATCCCGACGCCATCGCTGGTGCTACCTTTCTTGTCATCATCGCCAATGGAAAATTCCATGGTGTGATAGCGGCTACCACGCCAATTGGCTGCTTAATAACCATCAATCTTTTGTTTGCAGCAGACGGCGGAATGGTTTCTCCGTAAACTCGGCGACCTTCTTCAGCGAACCACTGTAAGTAACTGGCAGCAAATCCTACCTCACCCTGTGCCTCAGTGAATGGTTTCCCCATTTCCAAACTCATGATTTCAGCTAATTGGTCTTTGTATTCATACATGAGATCATGGACTTTGAGCAAATAGCTCGCACGTTCGTTGGCTGTTAATTTTGACCATGTTTTAAACGCTTGTTCAGCGGATTCGATGGCATGCTTCGTCTCACTTTGCCCGCCTCTTGGAATATTCGCTACAACCTCTCCCGTAGAAGGATTGATAACAGAAAATATCTCTCCATTTTGTGCACCTTGCCATTTTCCATTTATATACATTTTTATTTCTGATAAATCTATTAAATCTATTACACTATTATTTGTTTTCACGATTTTATCCCCTTTTACGTCATTTTTCCAATATATCATTCATCTTATTTTGAAAAGCAGTGGAAAACGGTTATAGTCCTGCAGCTGTCGTTCCTTTTTCGAGGTCTGGATTAATGGAAATCCTCTCGTTTTTAAGGAAAAAGGTATACCCAACTGCTGCAAGTAGACAAATACCCACTGGGATGAGCAACGCTATAGTGAAACTATTAAATGTAGCTACTAAAACCCCAGTAGCGACTGGAGCAATCCATCCGGACAGGTTCCCTATAAAATTTTGCAGTCCAGCAAGTTTTCCTTCCGCACCCTTTGGTGCCACTTCTGCAACAGTCGCCCATAAAATGCCGGCAGCCAATCCTTCGCCTCCGATTGCAATGGATATATATATAAGGGCCATCATCGCGGTTTCTGTATAGATAGTAGGAATAATAGCCAATGGGAATAGCATTCCAATAGCTAAGATAGTTTTTCTTGATTTTATCGGATTCCAACCCTTTTTAATTAACTTATCTGATAAGAAACCTCCCGCAATATTCCCGATAAAAGACATGATCCAAGGAAGCATAGTGAAAAAACCAGCTTTTAATAATGTCATTTCCCTTTCAACTACTAGATAAGTAGGAAGCCAAGTCATCATCAGGTAAGTGAGATAGTTATGGGCAAACAACCCATATAACAATGGATAAACACTTCTGAATTTTAAAAATTTAAATGGCGAGATGTTTATTGGTGTAGCCTTTTCTACCTTTTCGTGATGTTCTCCTTTGATATAGTCCAGTTCAGCTTTATTCACAATGGTGCTATTCTTTGGATTGTTCTTGAAATAAAACAACCAAAATACAAGCCATACAAAACCTAAAGAGCCAATCCCCACGAATGCCATTTGCCAACCCCAATTTTGAATAATCCAAGCTATGATTGGTGTGGTCATACCAATCCCAATCGCGGTTCCGGAATTAAAAATACCATTTGCTTTTCCTCGTTCGTGGGATGGCAACCAATCTGAGATAACACGTGTATTAGTCGGAAACGCCGGTGCCTCTCCTATTCCCATTAGTACTCGAATACCAATCAATGGTCCAATTGAGCGACCAAAACCAGTTGCTATTGTACAAATAGACCACCAAATGACAGCAATCGCATAGGTTACACGGGCTCCTAATTTATCAACGATGACACCAACAGGTATTTGCATCAATGCATAAGACCAAAAGAACGCTGAACCAAGTATCCCGAATTCAACCGCCGATATAGAAAGATCCTCCATCATCGAGGGACCAGCGATACCAAGAATGGCTCTATCCATATAATTAATTGTCGTAGCAACAAACAGGAGGAAAACCACTAACCATCTTCCATTCGTTTTTTTCATATTTGCACCTCGAATATATAATTTTATTAGGCAGAGGAAATGAATTCGCTTCCATATTTACTATTACTGTCTACTATTAAATAGTATCGTTAACTTGATAGATCTCCTGCATAGGCTTTCTCGATGATTGTCTGAATATCAGAGGCCATTGTCAATCTTGGGTTTACGAATACATTTCCACTCCTCATAGAGTCTTCAACCAGTTTTGGTAAAGCGTCTAATGAAACTCCCAATTCTTTTATATTCAGAGGGATATTCATTGCACAATTCATCTCTACAACACTATCAATCGCTTTGTTGGCAGCCTGCATGGTAGATAATCCACTTACATCATTTCCTAAAGCGATTGCTATTTCCCTGTATTGTTCTGTGCAGGCCGGTAGATTAAATTTCATTACAAAAGGCAAAAGCGCTGCATTGGCAATTCCGTGCGGAATGTTAAATACTCCACCAAATGTATGGGAAATAGCATGGACATTTCCCAAACGAGATTGTGAAAATGCTACCCCCGCTAACAAAGAAGCTACAAGCATGTTTTCTCTACTTTCTACATCTGTTCCCACAAAATATGACCTTGTCAAATTCTTTCCAATCATTTTAATTGCCTGCATCGCGAATCCTTGGCTAATAGGGCTAGCTGCCTTTGATGTATAGGATTCTATTGCATGGGTTAAAGCATCCATACCTGTTGCTGCGGTAATCCCTTGAGGCAAGTGTAGAGTAAGACTCGAATCCAGTATAGCAAGGTTTGGAAATAAAAGCGGGCTAAGAACACCTAATTTAAAGGATGTTTCCTTATTAGTTACAACAGTCGAATTAGTCGCCTCGCTCCCCGTTCCGGCTGTAGTCGGGATTGCTATGATTGGAAGCGGAGAGTTTTTAAGCTTACCAACACCTTCATATTCAAGAATATGACCGGGATTGGTTGACATCGCAGCAATAGCCTTGGCTGTATCAATGCTGCTTCCCCCACCTATGCCCATTACTGACTCAAAATTATGTTGCCTTAGGTATTCTATCCCCTGCTGAATCGTTTCAACTGAAGGGTTAGGCTCTACTTCATCGTAAATCTCATATTTTAGGTCAGCCGCATTAATCGATGCTACGATTCCTTCTAGAATGCCAGCTCCTCTTACTCCCTTATCTGTTACAATCAGTACACTTGATACTCCTAAATCTTTAACAAGTTCCCCTGTTTTAGTAGATATTCCATTACCGCATTCCACTCGTGTCGGCATAAAATAAGTAAAAGGCAATATAGACATTTAAAAAAACTTCCTTTCATTTAATTATTTGGGCTGTGTTTTACCAGATTTAGACCTCGTCAGGCCATTCCATCACTAACCACCTTTAACACAGCAATACTATTAAAACCACTTTCTAGTATATCCACGTCAAAATTTACGAAAATAGTAACTCATTATTTTCACAGCGCTTCAGTAAGCAATTCCTCCAAACTACTTTGGATTGTCACTCTTGGGTTATTCCAAATTAAGCGGTCAATCTGATTTGTCTTGTCAACAATTTCTGAAATATCCTTTTCTTTATGGTAACTCCCTTCTTTATTTTACAGTTAGAGACCTATTTTTTCTCTAACATTCCCAATTTTCTATATTTTCTAATTATTTTTCGTGAATCTTTACTTAATAAGGAAACCCTTTTAGAAGAAGTGTAATCTTTACGTGAATAAGGCTGTCTCATTTTCATACATAACTTGATGCAATTATTCAAAATAATATATTATTTCTTTCCAAGAATATAACATATCATATATTATTTTGTAAATATTTTTTATTTATAATATTCTGTTACTTTGTATAAACGTTGATAATAAAAGGTTTTTAATGAAGATTTAAATAAATAATAGAGAATTATATATATTAAACAAGGAATTATTATATATTATTTTTAATCAATTATTTAACTTAATATACAATTATTGATAATGATGGTATATTTAAAGTGTTAGAATATTGGATTTTATTAAATTTCCACCTAATTTTCTTTAACGTCCAACTATACAGAAAATCATTGCAAGATGGTATCGTTTTGGTTTATATGTATCGCAGAGTTTCAAATGTCAATTTGGTTTAACTTCAACACCATTACACACAGGATTTAAAAAAATTGGGGGAATTTTGATGATAAAGGAAAAGGAAAGAGGAGAGACAACAGAGCTTCTCTATAATTTATTAAAAGAAAAGATTTTCGATAGGAGTTTATCTCCTGGACAAAAAATCAATATAAGTAATTTAACGAAGGAATTTAAAGTAAGTGCTATTCCACTAAGGGAAGCATTGTCACGACTCAGTTCTGAAAAATTAGTAATTTTGGAACCAAATAAAGGGTATCGCGTCAGTGATACTTTAGATACAAATAGTATGACAAAAATGCTAGAAGCACGTACTTTACTGGAGATCCATTCCATTCGGGATATTATTCGAAACAATCATTTGAGTGTGACGGAAGAGCTATCTCGGCTTACACAGCAAATGTATTCCATCGACCCAGGACCGATAAATAAACAAATACTGGATTTCACATATTTGGATGAGCAATTTCACCTTTCTATTATGAGAGCTGGAGGGAACCCCTTTCTAATTGAAGCTTATGAAGGCATGCATATTCACCTACATATAGGCCGTTTTTATCATGTTAGAGGTCAGTTGGATAAAACATTAGCACCATCGGAACATCTAGAAATTATTGAAGCAATTAAAACAAGAGATGTATACAGAGCCGAACAAGCAATCACCAATCATATCCAAGATTCCATTAATCGTTTGTTGGAAAGGAAAGACAACCTCCTCACTGGAAAATAGAAATGCAAGTAGTGCCGAGAAAAATTTACAATAATAGTGATGGATAGAAGCAGGAAAAAAGGATTCATTATAAGCCGGAAAAATTATTCACTTTTTTTCTTACAGCAGATAATATATATTTCTATTATTAGTTGGCCTAAATAGAAAAAGTAGCAAAATGGTATCAGAGTCAATAAAATAATTTAGTGCGATGCGATAAACCACTCTATAGAAACAATGGTATACCTTTTGCAACACAAATAAAGGGAATGAATAAGCTCACTCCCCAAATGTTCAGCTTCTTATATAAAACGCCTTGGTTCATCAACAACCAATGCGTTTTATTTTTAATTCCTTGTATCTGTCCAATCTTCTCTTAATAATATTTTTGATAACTTAATAGCTTCTTTATCATCATAGCTTTCACAAAAGCCTACAAAATCTTCATCCTTGTCCGTGCATAATGGGAAAATGCTTGAAAAAAACCACTCTCGTGCTTGAATACATCTGTTTTAATATATAATCTGCTTATTTATGATTGATGCATTTTGCACTATAACCTGATAGTTTCTGTAGTGCTTACCAAAGTAAAATTGCTTAAGTACATTTCTTCACTATCTTTTTTTCATTTGAAAAAAATTGAATTACCTTCTTACAAATTTATTTCCTTAATTTAGTTCTATTACCTAAGATGCTGCGTCCGGATGAAATTGATGTGCCAGCGGAGAAACACCATGCCGATTGACTTTGGCTGGATGCAAACTTTGTGACTAAAATACATAAAAACCAATAAAAAATAGAAGCCTA
>Ga0180215_1005257_pt1 | contig 11147 bp, 8 predicted proteins | sample eDN3rd37CBELigBY_FD_128871 | JGI IMG/M metagenome (GOLD analysis project Ga0180215, IMG submission 128871) | Enriched backyard soil microbial communities from Emeryville, California, USA - eDNA 3rd pass 37_C BE-Lig BY (version 2) (version 2) | ecosystem: Environmental > Terrestrial > Soil >...
AGTCCTCTTATTTTCCGATTCTGAGGTAAATCTGCTGTTTCTTGAAGGACAACTTCACCTTCACCAGATGTATTTGCTGAGCTGGAGCAAGCAGAGAGGAATAATAATACGAAGATCATCCAAGGTAAAACCGTTTTTTTCAATTCACTTCTCTCCCTTGATATGTAGTCTATATGTACTCTATGTATACCCTTTTCAACAGCTAGTTTAACTTTTCAGAATCTTTCATCTAAACTCATTTTAACATAGGGGAATATGAGTCCAAAGGTTCATTTTTTCAAAAATCTTACAATTATCGAAATCTCTTAGATTATAATTTATACTACTAGAGTAGTTCCCATATTCATCATCAACTATTCTTTTTGGACCTTATCACTTTATTTATAAAACAAAAAGCTACCCCAATTCATCTAACGGGGTAGCTTTCCAATTCTATTAATCCTAACCATTTATTTACTTTAACATGGGTGTTTATAAGTTGATAAGGGAGTCTATATTACTGTAGTTTTAGCGTATACCTTCGCCAAATCGTGTATAACATGACATGTACAGACAATTCCAGTTAAGAAGTTTTCAACTCCCATATTTTCATTTGGAGAATGATTGGCCTCATCAAAATTTGCATATGGTACAACTACGGATGGGACACCTAAAATTTGTGTCCATACATAATCAGGAAGGCTTCCACCAAGACTTGGTTGTAACACAGGAGGCTGTTTATATGCATTTTCTACTGAGTGTTTAATTACATTAACGACTTTAGAGTCAGATGGAGTTCGTGAAGGCTTCATAGAGCCATGTCGTTTCACTTCTACATCTGGAGCATATTTCGCCACATGTTTTTTTAATTTTTCAAAAATATCATCCGGATCTTGATCCACGACAAGTCTCATGTCCATTTTTAACATGGCCGTGGATGGTATAATTGTTTTAGATCCAGCTCCTCCGTACCCACTATGAAATCCAGCAATATTCATGGTTGGTTCTAATGTGAGCTTTCGATAGTATTCCTCCCTCGTCATATCAAAACCTTTGTACCCAATTTGCTCCCCTAGTTGTTTTGCGTCGAAAGGCAACTTTGAGATTAACTCTAATTCACTTTCGGTGGGGATACGCAAGTCATCATAAAACCCTTCAATAAGCACTTTTCCATCTTTATCTTTCATTGTATTTAATAACTCCACTAACTTCCAAGCTGGGTTTGGAACAATATTCCCCTTATTTCCAGAGTGATTATCCCATTCAGCTCCTTTCGCCGTAAGTTCTATATATAACATCCCACGCACTCCTAATAATACAAAAGGAGCTCCACTTTCGTGCATTGGGCCGTCTGATGTATAGACTAAATCCGCTTTTAGTAATTCTCGGTGGTCTTCTACGAATTTAGCCAAATTCGGACTTCCACTTTCCTCTTCTCCCTCAATGACAAATTTAAGATTGATTGGAAGATTTCCAAAAACTTCTTGATAAGTCTTAATTGCAAGTAGTTGTGCTGTAATTTGTCCTTTATTATCGCCTGCACCTCGACAAAAGATCTTTCCATCAACAATCGTTGGCTCAAATGGAGGTGTATTCCATTCATCTATCGGGTCGGCAGGCTGAACATCATAATGTCCATAAATCAATAGAGTAAAATTTTCTGGATCATTGATTATTTCTCCATAGACAACAGGGTGACCTTCAGTCTCAATAAGCCTTGTCTTTATCCCAATTTCCTCCATCATATTTTTCACCAAATTGCTACATTCTTCCATACCAATATTTTGCGCACTGATGCTCTTTTGTCTTAACAATGTAAATAGTGTCTCCAAATACTCGTCTTTTTTTTGTTCAACCAACTTTTCTACTTTTAATAAACTCATCCACTCATTCCTCTCCATATAAATAATAGATATATGCCATCGCTTTAATCCCATTTAAATAGTCTTCTACACCAATGTTTTCATTTGGTGCATGGGTATTTGCATAGGCAAATGGTGCACCTAAACCAATAATAATCGCCGGTGCACCAAGTAACTCTTCAAACAACGACATCGGTCCTGAACCGTCTAATAATGGCCAGACGACAGGTTCACTGCCATATATTTCAGTAGTAGCTGCAATCGCTGTTTTTACAATATCAGCATTCGGAGAAACTTTAGAAGGATTTCGTACATCACCAAATTCAACATCTATTTTTCCTGGATAAATTTTAGATAGATAGGATTTTACTCTTTCAACACTTTGAGCAGGATCCATATTTTTCACAAATCTAAAATCTAGTTTCGCAGTAGCACGATTGGGGATAACGGTTTTATTCCCGCTTCCTTGGTACCCTGAAATCAATCCATTTATCGTCATAGTAGGTGAATATAAGAGCTGTACCAACGAGTCAACATGTGTTTTATGAGAATTCCCATTGATTACATTTGTAATCCCATATATTTCAGCATATTCTTCTCGGTCAAAAGGGATATTCTCCATTAACTCTAAATCTTCCTTGCCAGGTTGGATTACTTCATTTTCATATTCATCGACAAGAATATGATCACGATCATCCTTCAGCTTATTTAATAGCCAGATAAGCTCCCAAGCTGCATTCGGGATTAACGGTGCTTGTCCTGAATGAACATCACGTTTAGCTCCATAAATTGTGATATCAGCATGGGTAATCCCCTTATTTCCTAAGTAAATCTGTGGTCGTCCAGATTCATGTATTCCTCTATCACATAAAATCGTGTAATCTGCACGAAGTAATTCTTGATATTCCTCCATATACGCCTTCATATTAGGGCTTCCAATCTCTTCTTCGCCCTCAAAGAAGAATTTCAGATTGATAGGGAGAGAACAATTTACTGCCAGTAAGGTTTTTAAAGCTAAAAGAGTAGCCATTAGATTTCCTTTATCATCAGTAGCTCCCCTTGCAAAAATTTTCCCTTCTCTAATAACTGGATCAAATGGATCTGAATCCCAAAGCTCCAAAGGATCTTCAGGTTGTACATCATAATGTCCGTAAATGAGAATTGTTTTTTTAGCCTTTGGGTTCAGTACCTCTCCGTATAAAGCAGGAAATGCACCATCGAGATTTAGAAGCCTTGTTTCAACCCCGCATTTCTCCATAAATTCTTGCAAGAAAACCGCGCACTCTTCCATTCCAACATTCTGGGCTGATATACTCTTAATCCTTAAAAAACTAAATAGAGACTCAATAAATTCCTGACTGTGAGCATTTACAAATAAATGAAGCTTGTTTACTAATGTACTCATGAGGTTTGCTCCATCGACTGTTCGTTATAGAGATGACACTCCACTAATCTACCATTAACATTGTTCACCTTTGGATCTCTTTGTTTGCATATTTCCGTTGCGAATTTACAACGGGGATGAAATCTGCACCCAGTTGGGAGGTCAATTGGATTAGGAGCTTCATCATCAAGCGAAATCATAATTCCATCCTCTTTAGGTACAGTGTTAGGCACGGCTTCTAACAAAGCTTGAGAGTATGGATGTAGTGGATTCTTAATAATTTCCTCCGTATCTCCGAATTCGACAATTCTGCCTAAGTACATGATGGCTGTTTTTTCACATACATAACGAATCAACGATAAGTCATGAGATATATATACGCTCGCTAAATCTAATTCCTTTACGAGCTTCATTATTAGGTTCAAGATACTTGCTCGTATTGATACATCGAGCATTGAAACTGGTTCGTCTGCTACTAAAAATGTTGGGCGAATGACCAAAGCCCTCGCTATTGCTACACGCTGACGTTGACCCCCACTTAATTCATGTGGATAGCGGTCGATATACTTTTCCGCTGGCCTTAAACCCACCATTGTCAGTGTTTCTAGAATTCTTTCTGTTCTTTTACTTTTGCTTTTCATCCCATGAATCTTCAGAGACTCCTCTAATGTTTGTCTTATTGAGAATCGAGGATTTAAAGACTCATAAGGGTCTTGGAACACCATTTGGGCTTGTTTTCGAAAGGCTTTATTATCTGTACGACCGATATCCTTTAAATCTTTCCCATTAAAAATGATTTCTCCTGATGTAGGTTCAACTAGTTTAACCAAGGTTTTTGCTAAAGTGGATTTCCCACATCCAGACTCACCCGCAATTCCAATTGTTTCTCCTTGGCGTATCGTTAAATTAATTCCATCCACCGCTTTAACTGTTTTAACCTGATAATCTTTTTTAAAGCGATTCATCAATTTTTGGTGTACTGGAAAATGAACCTTAAGATTATTTAATTTATAGACAACTGGTCTTTCATCAATACCTTGATAACCGTCGGTCTCTTTATCTTGTATTTTCTCAATATTCGTTGCAGTATTCTCCATCTAGGCCAACTCCTTATCCAGTTTTGCCCATGTATCATGTTTTTTTGCTTGCTCCCTAATCTCATCGATGGAATCAATGTGGTGGCAAGCAACCATATGCCCTACCTTTACCTCTTCACTTGCTGGTTGCTCTACAAAGCAAATATCTGAGGCGAACGGACATCGGTCAGCAAACCGACAGCCCTTTGGTGGATCAGCAAGGTCAGGGGGATAACCAGGTATGGAAATGAGGTCAAATTTATCCCCTTTAATATTTGGAAAAGCATTTTTCAACCCCATGGTGTATGGGTGATAAGGATTTTCAAATACATCCTTCACTGATCCAGACTCTACTACCTTCCCAGCGTACATGACTACAACTTTTTGACAGGTTTCGGCAACCACTGAGATATCATGAGTTACCATGATCATCGAACTATTCATCTTCTTCTGTAAATCTCGTATTCTTTTTAAAATTTGCGCTTGGACGACGACATCAAGGGCTGTGGTTGGTTCATCTGCAACAATAACATCTGGATTCAAGGCCAAGGCCATCGCAATGATGGCTCTCTGCCTCATTCCTCCGCTAAATTGATGTGGATACTCATTAAGTCTTGCTTTGTCGATTCCGACCAGTGCAAATAATTCCTCAGCACGCTTCCAAGCATCGGTTTTCGTTGCTGTCGTATGGGTTCGGATGGCTTCACCAATTTGGTCTCCTACTTTGTAAACAGGATCAAGGGCGTTCATTGCACTTTGTGAAATAATAGATATCTTGTCCCACCGAACTTTTCTCATTTCAGGTATGGAAAGATCAAGCAAGTTTGTTCCTTTCAATGAAATCTCCCCTGATGAAAAAGCCCCACGTGGCAAGAGACGCATAATTGATTTTATAATTGTCGTCTTTCCACAGCCAGATTCACCCACTAATCCTAATGTTTCACCAGGTTCAATGGTGAAGCTGACATCGTCTACTGCCCAAACAAGACCATCCAAAGACTTATAACAGGTACGTAAATTTTTAATTTCTAGGAGTGAATTTGTCATCTTCTCAACCTCGGATTTAAAATTTCCTCTAAAGAACGGCTCACAAAGAAACCAGACATAACTAGGAGCGTAATTGCGAGTCCAGGAGGAATTACCCACCACCAAGCTTCTGTTATCGCGTGTGCAATATAGGCATCATATAGGATTTTCCCCCAACTAATTAACATTGGATCTCCGTATCCTAGGAAACTAATACTAGCCTCCGTTACAATTGCCTGTCCCATAGCTAGCGATCCGAATACCAATGCTAACGGAATAACATTTGGTGCTACATGTCTAAACACTATCCTTAATGAGCTTGCACCATTTAATTTGGCCGCTTGAATGAACGTCCTTTGTTTTATAGACAAAACCTCTGAGCGAATGACCCTTGTGGTCGTTCTCCACATGATCAACACAATGGCAATGATAATATTCCAAATACTAGGTCCTAACACCGCTACCATGATCATAACAAAAGGTAAAAAAGGAATGCCGTAGATAATATCCGTTGCTCTCATAAGGAAATCATCCACCCACCCTCCAAAATATCCTGCGAGAAGGGCAATGACCGTTCCAATTACGGTAACCATCAAGGCACAAGTAAAACCAACAACTAGTGCCACGCGAGTACCCGCCACAACTTGACTAAAAACATCACGTCCCATCTTTGTTGTGCCCAGGATGTGTTCCGACGAAGGGGGAGCCATATTTAGCAGTTTACCGTCTGAAGAGTAATTTTGCGTCTGAGGGTCGTGAGTAATAATAAGAGGTGCAAATACAGCTAAAGCGATAAAGAAAATCATTAAAGCTACACCAATCAAACCTAATTTATCTTTCAATAATAATTTAACTAATCGGTTCCCTTCCATGCTATCCCCCCTTTATTTGTAGCTAACCCTTGGATCTAAATATCCATATAGAATATCAGATACGAGATTTAGGAATATGACGATTACACCCATCAAGAAAAACGTAGCTTGCGCGACAGGATAATCGTTTCGTTGAATCGAGTCTACAATTAAGCGACCAATCCCTGGCCAATTGAATACTACCTCGAGTAAGACTTGTCCACCAATAGCAAAACCTACTAATAATGCAATCTCTGTTACAACTGGTAGTAATGAATTTCGGACCGCATGTCTAAAAATCACGTGTCTTTCCTTTAGCCCTTTAGCCCTACTTAATTCAATAAAGTCGTCTTCCATAATTTCAATCATTGAACTTCTCATTACCAACATTGGATTCGCCACATAATAAGCTGCACCTACGATTGATGGAAGAAGAAGATGATGAATGAATTCCAAATTAAAATACGTACCAAAGAAACTGCTAGTATCTTTACCTGGATCATACATACCACCTATTGGAAAAAGGTTTAAACGGTGAGATAGAAGTGCTAACGCAACCATACCAATCCAAAAGATTGGTGCTGAGCGAAAAAACAATGCAATCGACACGACGATTGCTTCAAATTTTGTCCCGCGATACCATGCCGTTAATGCACCCAAGACAATAGCCACAATAACAGCTAGTAAAATGGTAGAACCCATCAGAAAAACAGTAGGGAGTATGTAATGCCCAATTACATCCATTACAGGCTCTCTCGAGGTGAAAGACATTCCAAAATCGCCTTGGATAAAATTCTTCATGTAAAGCCAATATTGTTCATGTAAAGGTTTATCTAGCCCAAACTGCGCTAAAACAGCTTCTCTAGCCTCTACTGGCAACGCAGCATCTACAAACATGGTTGTTGGATCCCCCGGGAGAATCCTAAACATAAAGAATAGTAATGTAATGAGGATAAAGAGGGTTACAATTGCTTGTAGTATTCTTTTACCAATAAACCATGGGAGTCCTGACATACAACCTCTCCTTTCTATTAAAGAAGAAGGGAAGAAGAATGTCTTCCTCCCCCCTATTTATTATTCTACTTCTCTTATAATTCCTTTTTCTTTGTCCTGATCAGATTTACCTTCAGGATAGTAGAGCTTACCATTTTCATCCCACTCATATCCGGCTGCTTTTAATTCTTCAACAGCTGCTTCGAAATCATACTCGTATCCCTTCACATCTGGACTATGCCAAAACTCGTTTGCCGGAGCAATTAAACCATTCGCCTTCTGACCGAATCCTTCTAGAATTTCATCAATGATTCGCTCTTTCGGAATAGCATAGGTGATTGCCTTACGAAAGGCTTTATCATCAAACGGCATTCTTCTCATGTTATAGTTAATATGGTATAGACCAATATCAGGAACAGTGATAACTTCAACACTCTCATTACCTTCCAAACCTTCTGCTTGAATCGGTTCAATCCACCAGCCACCGATATCAGCTTGTCCTTTATCGACCGCTGCGACCATTGTTTCCGTATTGGAATATGGAATGCTGAGAATACCATCTACTTTAGCTGGTGTATGGTACTCAGTATAAGTATCTAGCTTCAATTCTTGGTTTCGTTGCCAGTAATCAATCATAAATGGTCCACTACCAACAATGTCTTCGTTCTGATGCTCTAATACGCCAGTTGCACCTTTTTCATCAAGAATAGGTTGCCAATAATGCTGCGGGAAGATATACATTTGTGCTAGGGTATTACTTATAAACGGCGCAAACGGTTCTTTAAGATTAAACTTCACAGATAATTCGTCCACGACTTCTACGGATTCAATCGGTTCAACCATTCCCATAAAATAAGGGGACTGTATTTCTTTTACTAAATCAAAGGAGAATTTCACATCTTCAGAAGTTACAGGTTCACCGTCATGGAATTTCATCCCTGGTCTTAAAGTAACTAGATATGATTTTCCATCTCCATTCACATCTTCAATAGATTCTGCAGCCCAGTTTTTTGGTTCCCCTGTTTCAGAAATCCTGACCAAACGATCATATATTAATCGGGTAACTTGGAAATCATGTGAATTAGTAGAACTTAATGGATTTAAAGAGTTAATGTCACTAGGGTAACCCCAACGAACATATTTTTGATCACCAGTTGGTTCGATTGCTAGAAATGTCCAAAAACTATTAAGTCCTTCGCCAATCATATACTGAATATTCGTGAAATTTTCTTTGTTATATGGCATAATTTGATCTCGATGCGCGACTGAGGCATACGGTACATCCTCAAGGAAAATTTCTTCTGCCTTTTTTACAATTTCCTTTCTCTCTTCAGGATCTGAAACTCTTCTTTGCTCTTCTGCTAATGCGTCATACTCTGGATTTTCATATCCAGCGATGTTGTAACCACCAAAGCCAGAAAGCGAAGAATGCAATGTACCAAAAACAAAGTGATCTGGGTCAATTCTTTCCGCACGACCTGCCCATGATAGTGTAAAAGAATCAAAATCCTTTTGCTGCATCCCTAGTTCCGACAAGCGATTCCATTCTAGCGGTTCTACCTTTACATCTATTCCTAGCTTTTTCCACTCTTCGGCAATCATTAACCCAAATTCATAACGGACCGGATCATAATCAGGCGTTGTGACATTTAAGACAATTTCTCTTACTTTACGATCCTCTGATAATCCTTCTGTTACTGGAATGATAGATTCATTTGTCTCAGAGTTCGATTCCTTACTGACAGACATTGAACAAGCAGAAAGAAACAGCAATACAGACGTTACTAAGAGAAGCAATGTCTTTTTCAATATTAATCCCCCTTTTCTTTAATGCATTATGTATACAGAATACACTATACAACAACCTCAATTATAATATTATTAATAATTCTGAATTTTGTCAATATAATTTTCGATAATTTAGAATTTTCTACTTCTTTTGTCGTTTTTCCTTAGACATAATTATTTTAAAATCAATAAAAAACTATGTCTCGTGTTTGGGTAGAGAATCTTTCATGGTATCTCCCAGTTCTATCCAGCAACGTTAACTAGTAATAAAATAAAAAAGAAGCAACGAAATGTCCGTTACTCCTCACAAGCTTATACTCTGGATTTCTCTAAACTTATAATGTTCATGTTAACAAGCTCAAAAATCTCTTGCTCACTATAGCCTAATGCTTCGAGTATCTCATTTGTATGTTCCCCTAATTGTGGTGGAACTGACTTAATTTCTCCTGGTGTTCGCGAAAACTTTACAGGAGTACCTAACATTTTGATTGTTCCAATGTTTGGATGTTCGCGTTCAACAACCATTTCACGTTCTAATATATGAGGGTCAGTTAAAATATTCGATATTTTATTGACTGGTCCACACGGGATTTTTGCTGCCTCAAGTAATGTAATCCACTCTTCAACTGTTTTTGTCTGAAATACCTCTTCTAATAATGTAATTACCTCTTCACGATATTTGACTCTTTGGGGATTAGTAGCATATTTTTCATCCTTCAGCGAGTTTAATCCAATAATGTCAATGAATTTTCCCCACAGATTATCGTTTCCTACAGCGATAATAATATATCCATCACTCGCTTCAAAGCCTTGATAAGGGACAATATTTGGGTGTGCATCACCAAGTGGTTGAGGATCTATTTCTGAAGCGAAGTAATTTCCTGCTAAATAGGTTTGCCAAGAAACAATGGTGTCTAGTAAGGATGTGTCAATCCATTGCCCTTTCCCTGAGCGAGTTCTCTCATGTAATGCAACAAGCACTCCAAAAGCTGCCCACATGCCTGTTCCAACATCTGCGATGGAAAATCCAGCCTTAACAGGACGACGGTCAGGCTCACCTGTTACAGACATCAGCCCACCCATTCCTTGTGCTAAAATATCATAGCCAGGTTTTTGTGAATATGTGCCTGTCTGTCCAAAACCGGAAATCGAAGCAAGAATGATTCTAGGATTATGTTCTTTCAAAACATCATAACCGATTCCTAACTTATTCATCGTACCCGGACGGAAATTCTCGACAACCACGTCCGCATCCTGTATCAAATTTAAAAAAATCTCTTTCCCTTTTTCTTCTTTTAAATTTAGAACGATACTTTTTTTATTTCGGTTTATGCTTAAATAATAAGCGCTTTCTCCCTTAATAAAAGGTGGTCCCCATTGTCTTGTATCATCCCCCTTCGGACTTTCAATCTTTATCACTTCAGCACCTAGGTCACCAAGTGTCATCGTGCAATAAGGACCACTTAAAATCCGTGTTAAGTCAATTACTTTTATTCCCTCTAATGGTTGCACGAACATCATCTCCTTTTAAGTTTATTTTTAGCTCTCATCTGATTTTGACTTTAAGAAGCTTGACTATAGCCTAAGTACTGAATTATCTTTATGAATTTCTACTAGATGCGTTTTTTATTTTTGTATACCGTCTCCAATATACAATTTTATAATCCAATAGTAAGAGATTTAACATGTGAATTCAATAAATATTTTGAATTTTATGAGTTTTATTCACCTATATCATTTTAGTTTAAAAGCTTAAAAGCAAATGGATGTTTATTTTTTTTATCCTCTATTATTACTTGAGAAAATCCGTTATAAGTAAGATTCAAACTATTAACCAAACAGCGATCTGGCTCTATTTTCATCAGAAAAGAGCGGAGTCTCCTCAGCTCTTTTGTACAAAATAAAATATTATTCGCAAAATTAGAGAAATAATAATCCGATCGCAATTGGAATGAACGACCATAACATCGCAATTACACAAAAGCCAATGATATCTTTCACTTTTAAACCAGCGATTGCGAGTATTGGTAGTGTCCAAAATGGTTGAATCATATTCGTCCAAGCGTCCCCCCATGCAACAGCCATTGCTGTTTTGGCCGTATCGACCCCAAGTTCCATCGCGGCGGGTATCATAATTGGTCCCTGAACCGCCCATTGTCCGCCTCCTGAAGGAACAAAGAAGTTTACA
>Ga0180215_1005259_pt1 | contig 11144 bp, 17 predicted proteins | sample eDN3rd37CBELigBY_FD_128871 | JGI IMG/M metagenome (GOLD analysis project Ga0180215, IMG submission 128871) | Enriched backyard soil microbial communities from Emeryville, California, USA - eDNA 3rd pass 37_C BE-Lig BY (version 2) (version 2) | ecosystem: Environmental > Terrestrial > Soil >...
CACTTGATTAGAGGCCAAGTGGTTGCTTCTTTTTATCATGAGACAGTGGCGGAAAAGGTAGACGCTTCGGGAAAGGCTTTCCGCAATGAGGGACCGAGGAGCTATACAAGGTGCAAATCCTTGTCTGTCTCGCTATTTTGCTTATCTACCTAGTCGTAGAAAAAGAATGCTGATTACTTATATAGTAAACGGCTTTGGATGTGCGTGAATGTCGCACGATAAATATAGCATTCCATATTAGTTAAGTTGTTAAGCACGCAACTATAAATAAAATGCGCTGGGAACGTCAGCACTTTTGCTATGGAAATGACTCTTTGGGAGATTGGGGCTGGCACGACTGTCAAAGTGGTTTATGGCAGTCAATTAATCAAAAATGTATTACATACAAATACTTCCATTCGCATTATTATTAATGTAGAAAGGGGGGAAAGCAGTGATAGGATTAACTGTTGAGGATATTCAAAATAAATTATGTGAAGTGTCATCATTATCTAAAGAGGATAAAGATATTATTACTAATTTAATTATTGAGAATAACAAAGCTATTGAAACTAAAATCGGCGAGATAGCAACAGCTAAAGTAAGTGAGAGATTTAAGAGTTTGAGTGAAAGAATAAGAAGAGGGTTTTAGTTTTAATTATAATTATAGCTTATGGCGCACCAGATTAATTATCTAGTGTGCTTTTTATTATGCTTTGAAAACTGCATTGAACACCATTCACTAATTAAACGTGTAAAGGGCAAAGTTTGATGCAGTTTTGAAAACATAATAGGGAGTGAGGGTAATGCGTATTGAACACATCATAGACAGTGATACAAAGGCGAAATTAGGTGTTTCGAATGAAAGTAAGGGAAATGTAGTAACAAAGCGTAGAAAGCGAAAGAAACGCAAACAGGAGCGTTTGAGTGAACGTGATATCAAAGAGTTGATGGGACAATATCAACCAACGTACACACGTGGAAAAGGTGGAGCGATTAGGAGGAAGTAAGGTTCACTACGAACCTAAGCTGATATAGCTAGAAAGGATAGTGGTCCAAGTATCTTCGAGCTATCGGTTAAATAGCAAATGTGATTGTGGAAGGTGAACGTGTGAGAGGATATCAACCAACTATCGATACAACTTCTAAAACACCAAACAAGTATCTTCCACCAACAAAGAGAGATTGTGGAGGGGTATCATTGAACGAATGTAAACGAATGGCAGTCTATGCAATGGCAGATGGTTATATAGTGAGAAACGGTAATGATAATGAATGTACTGGTGAAGTTGGCAACTGTGGATGTGTACATGCAGAAGCTAGACTATTAAAACTTGTTCCTCATCCACATACGGTTTATATCACTCATTCACCTTGTATCGATTGCGCTAAGAAACTTGTAGTTGCAGGAGTAAAGCGAGTGGTCTTTTGTGAAGAGTATCGTTTACGTGACGGTATCGACTACTTACTTGCTCATGATGTATCAGTATCACAACAATTCTTTGATGAACCACCAACACGTTTCGAGGGTAGTGACTAATGAATGTATCACCAGAACGATTGCAAGAATTAATTTCCATAATCAAAACAGGCAATCACTTAGCATTCTATTCATCAAAAGAATGGAAACTTACTCGAAGTGAAGTGCGAGCAAGAGATAACGATGAATGCCAGGAATGCAAACGACAAGGTAAAGTGTTCACAAACAAATCTGAACCAGGTAAACGAAAGCGAATGGATGTCGATCACATTAAAGAATTAGAGGAACATCCAGAGCTTTGCTTATCAATGGACAACCTTGAACTGAAATGTATTCGATGTCACAACGCAAAACATGGACGTTATCAGAAGAAAGAACCTAAATGGGACGATGAAAAGTGGTAAGGCCCCCCACCTAAAAACTTTTGCTGATTTTTGGGGAACCAGTCAACGGTGAGGGGTATCTATCGCGGAAAAAAATTTAAAAAACCAACGCTATATTAGGGGGTTAAAAAATATAAGGGGGGTGTTTGAGTGAGCGGGCTAGTAAATATTTCAGATTTAGAAAACCAAATGTTGGAGCGTGTAGATCCATTCGATATGTTAGAAATCAGCAAGGTTAAGCGTTACATAGCTATCGAGAAGCAAATTAGAAAGTTACAGCAAGCCATAAATAAAGAAGGTGTAATGGTAACTACCGTTAATGCTTCCCAGGAATTTATCAAGGCGAATCCAGCGTTAAATGAACTAAATAAGCTCACGAAAACATTAATTGCCCTTGAAAAATCAATAAAATTCACTAGTTTTGCTGAACCTACCAAAGTAGAAGACAATAACAACTCGAAGGATAATGACGAACCAGATGTCAGTGATTTATATTGATTCATCAGAAGTATGTGGACGCTTATATTGAAGCGTGGAAAAAAGGGCAAATACTTTTTAATCAAGAACGTATTGATCTTGTGAAACAATTAGAAAGTGAAGTATTGAACCGTGATGATGTTTATTTCGACGAAGAACAAATTGAGCGATGTATAAATTACATTGAAAAGTGGTATTTCAAACTCCAACTTTTTCAAAAATTTATCATCGCATTTATTTTTCTTAAATATAAAAAACGAGATAAGTTATTTTACAAAGACATAGTAATTGTAATTGCTCGTGGTAACGGTAAGAACGGTTTGATTTCTGGACTTGCTGATTATTTTATAAGTCCTGGACATGGGATAGAAGGATATAACGTGGACGTAGTGGCCAACAGTGAAGACCAAGCGGAAACTTCAGTAAAAGAAGTTTACAACATGAAAGAAAAAAATAAAAACTTCATGAAGAGTTTCTTTTCTTGGACTAAAACAAAAATTACAGGTAAATCTTCACTTGCTGAATTTAAATTCCGTACATCAAACGCTGATACAAAAGACGGTGGTCGTCCAGGATGTTTGATTTTTGACGAATGGCACATCTACGAAGATACAAAATTAATCAATACACTTAGTTCTGGTTTAGGTAAAGTTAAACATCGAAGAAGAATTTATATCTCCACCAATGGACATGTCCGTGGTGGTTTTTTTGATAAATTTATCGAACAATGTTTAGAAGTTTTAAGAGGTGGCAGCAAACGTAATAATCGTTTCGTTTTCATTTGCAAAATGGATGACAAGGATGAAGTTGATAACCCGGAACTTTGGGAAAAAGCTAATCCGATGTTTAGTCAACCAAGAAGTGATTACGCAGAAGAATTGTTCGACACAATTATGGATGAATATCTTGATTTGGAAGATGATCCATCTGGGCGACCTGAATTTATGGCCAAAAGGATGAACCTTCCACAAGAGGATAACACGGTTAAAGTAGCTTCGTGGAAGGATATTGAGGCAACAAACAGACCTATTCCTTATGAAAAATTAAAAGAGAAGACATGTGTTGGTGCAATCGACTTTTCTTTCGTGAAAGATTTCACTGCTTGCGGAGTTCTTTTTAAACTAGGAGATGATTACGTATGGGAAAGTCACCAGTTTGCTAGACGTGAATTTATAAAAGAGGCTAATTTAAAGCCACCAATTTTTGAGTGGGAAGAACAAGGGTTAATAACTTTGCTGGATGAACCAGTAATCGATATAAATTACATGGTCAACTATTTCTGTGAGATGAGAGAAAAGTATGGATTGAATACAATCGTCGGAGATACGTTTCGACTTGATATCGTTAAACATGCATTAGAAGAAGCTGGGTTCCAGGTTCTATATATTCAGAATCCTCATGCGGTATATGCGAAACTAGCACCTCGAATTGAGATGCTTTTTGCTCAACAAAGAATCATTTTTGGAGACAACCCATTAATGAGGTGGAACACCAATAATATTGTTGTGAAGGTTAAAAATGATGGGAATAAAGATTTCTTGAAGAAAGATGAAGTCCGAAGAAAGACGGATGGATTCACAGCTTTCGTTTATGCATTGTGGCAAGCTGATAACATTCTTGAAGATGAAACAGACATTGGTGGAGCGCTAGATTTACTAGATGCTCTCAACTTTTAGGGAGGGGGTGAAAATGTAGAAATGGGATTATTAGATGGTGTTTTTAAACGCAATAGTGAACTTGAATGGTTGTTTGATTTAGAGTTTGCAAATCAATCTTCACATAGAGCTTATTTGAAGAAGATGGCTCTTGAAACTTGCATTAATTTCATTGGTCGTTCAATTAGTCAAAGTGATTTCAGAGTTGTAAAGGATGGAAAACGTCAATATGGCGATTGGGATTACTTGCTAAATGTTAGACCGAATACAGATCAATCGGCTGCTGATTTTTGGCAAGATTTCATTTACAAGCTGATTTATGACAATGAAGTGTTAGTTATTTTAACGGATAACAACGATTTATTAATTGCAGATAGTTTCTACCGGGAAGAATATGCAATCTATCCAGATGTATTTAGTGAAGTTACTGTGAAAGATTACACCTTTAAACGCACATTCCGAATGGATGAGGTCATCCACATTACTTATAACAATGAAAAGTTAACAAGTTTTATGGATGGCATGTTCCAGGATTATGCGGATTTGTTTAGTCGAATGATTGAAACGATGATGTTGAGCAATCAAATTAGAGGAACAGTAAACATTGATTCTACACAGTCTTTGGATGAGAAGAACAAAGCGAAATTACAAACTTTCATTGATGATTTATATAAATCGTTTAGGAAGAATGTTGTTGCGCTTGTTCCAAAACTTAAAGGGTTTGATTATAACGAGGTTGCTAATGGTTCGAATAACGGTAAATCAATTGATGAACTGGCGAAACTCAAACGTGATCTTGTGAATGATGTCGCTAATATTCTAGGTATTCCAACAAACCTTGTACATGGTGACATGTCAGACTATGAAACATCCATTAAAGCATTCATAAAATTTTGCAACGGTACATTAGTTAAGAAAATTAAAGATGAACTAAATGCAAAGTTAATCGAAAAAAGCGACTACTTAAAAGGCGATAGAATCGAAGTGAATGCAGTTCAATCCAAAGATCCATTGGAGCTTGCAGAAGCCGTAGATAAGCTTATAGCGAGTGGTTCATTCACTAGAAATGAGGTGCGTGAAATGGTTGGTAAGGAAAAAGTAGATAATGCAGAACTTGATGAGTTTGTAATTACGAAAAACTATCAATCTGCATCAACTGTGGAGGGAGGTGAGAAGAAATGAAAATAAAACGTCTGTTCAATTACAAGAACACTAATTTTGATGAGCAACTAAAATCAGTACCACATAATTTTGTGGCAACACATGATAATGAAAAAGGTACATCAGAGTTAACGATTTATGGTGTCATTGGGGATTCATGGTTTTACGATTCAACTTCTGCTGCTGATATCGACTCAGCGTTAAAAGAAGCGAATGGCAATAACATCGTTATTCGATTAAATTCTCCTGGTGGTTCTGCATTTGATGGTATTGCGATTTATAATCGTCTTGTAAATTACAAGAAGGACCATGGTGCAAAAATTACAATTCATGTTGATGGTTGGGCTTGCTCCGCTGCTTCTGTGATAGCAATGGCAGCAGATGACTTAATCATGGGTCTTGGTGCTATGTTTATGATTCACGAAGCTTCCAGTGGTGTTTGGGGAGCGAAAGGTGACTTCAGAAGTGAAGCGGATTTATTAGAAGAACTAGAAGAAGGTATCATTGACATTTACATGACGAAAGCGAATGTAAGTCGTGAAGAGATTCGCGAAAAAGTTGATGCTGAAACTTGGTTCAGTTCAAGTAAAGCTGTAGAAATCGGATTTGCTACATCTACTGCATCAACTGTGGACGACAAGACAGAGGAAATTGCCAACTTACGTGCTGAAGTTGCAAATTTACAAAACAAATTAAATCAATCAAATAAACCGAATGAGGAACCTACGCCAGTTGAGCCAATTAAGCCAACTAATATGCGTAAAGGGTTCCTTTTTTAATACAAAAATTAGGAGGGTCATATAAATGACAATTAAATTAAATAACCATACTGCTAAATACGAAGAAGCTAAATTAAACTATGCTAACGTAGTGAAAAATGAGGAGTCTACACCAGAAGAAATTGAAGCTGCTTGGACGGAAATGCAAGACGCATTAGTTGATTCGTTAAAAAGCCAAATTTCTGAACAAGTATCAAACGAAAATACAGATCGCAGTGTTTTAGCTGCTCGCGGTGCTAACGTTCTAACTTCAACTGAAATGAAATTCTTTAACACAGTTGTTCAATCAGACGGTTTCACTTCAGATGTAGTTTTACCAGAGACTACTATTGACCGTATTTTTGAAGATTTAACAACTGATCACCCTTTCCTTTCTGAAATCAACTTACAAAACGCTGGACTTCTAACTCGTATTATTAAATCCGATGCTGAAGGAACAGCAGTATGGGGTAAAATTTTCGGTGAAATCAAAGGTCAATTAGATGCTGCATTCAGCGAAGAAAATATCACTCAATCTAAATTAACTGCATTTGTAGTTCTACCGAAAGATTTAGAAAAATTCGGTCCTGCTTGGGTTGAGGCTTATGTACGCGCTCAAATCGTAGAAACATTTGCAGTAGCATTAGAAAAAGCATTCATTAATGGTGCTGGTCCAGTTAAAGATGAGCCTATCGGTTTAATTCGCGACTTAGAAGCTGCAGTTAATCAAACTACTGGCCATGCGAAAAAAGAAGTGTCTGGTACATTAACATTTGCATCTTCTGAAATCACAGTAAAAGAACTTTCTGCAGTAATGAAAAATCTTTCAACTAAATCAAACGGTAAAGCTGTTAACATCTCTGGAAAAGTTGTATTAGTAGTAAATCCTGTGGATGCATGGGACATCAAAGCTCTTTACACATTCCTAAATGCTAATGGTGTATATGTAACTGTATTACCATTCAACCTACGAATCGTTGAATCTGTATTCCAAACTGAGGGCGAATTACTAGCGTTCGTTAATGATCGTTACGATGCATACACAGGCGGTGGTGTTCAAATTAATAAATTTGACCAAACACTTGCGCTTGAAGATTGCAACTTATACACTGCTAAGCAATTTGCGTTCGGTAAAGCTGAAGATAATAAAGCTGCAGCAATCTACACATTAAACTTAACAAATCCAGTTGAAGAAGTAACGGAGACTCCTTAATTTTAGGAGTCTTTACTTATTGGAGGTGGAAAGATGGCTCATCGAGTAGTACGTCGATTCCAAGAATTAAAGCATGATGGACATATTTATGAGGTCGGTGATTCTTATCCGAAAGAAGGTTCGAAAGCGACTAAAGCGAGATTGGAAGAACTATCGACGACTAAAAATAAATACAAAAAAGTCTATATTGAAGAAGTGAAAACTCCTAAAGATAAGGAGTGATACCATGACAGAGCAAGAAACAACTGACTTGCTAAATGATGTGAAAAGCTATCTAAGGATTACTTGGGATGATGAGGATGAGGATCTAACTAAAATGATTGAACGTGCGAAATCGTACTTTAAATCATTAATCGAAGCGGATATTGACTTTGTAAATGATGGGCAAAATCGCCAATTACTTTTAGACCGTTGCCGTTATATGCGGAATCATGCGATTGAAGAATTCGAGGACAATTTTAGGTCAGAAATTATCAATATGCAATTCCGACATTATTCTGTGGAGGGCATAACGGATGTCACAACATAATGCGTTGAATGACGGTTTTGTCCAATACGGAATAATGGAAACGATACGGTCTGAAAAAGGGAAAAGAATCGGTAACACTTTCCTTCCACAAGGACGATTAGCTTATCAAGAAATGTCTTGCAGAGATGAAGATTATCAACTTGCTCAAGTAATGTCTAAATCCTTAGATATAAAAATCAGAACGCTTTGCCCTCCATCTTTAGCGAAAGTTAATAAAAGCAAATTAACAATTGTTAAAGATGATATTCAATATGACGTTATCAAATGTGATGTTGATAGGTCTAAACGGTATTTATACTTTTATCTCCAGGAGGTGGGAATGATTGAACAGAGTTAAGACGTATATGCATGAGCAAATAGATGAGATGCGAGAGGCGTTAAAAAGCTTTTCAATCCCACTTTTTGAAGATGAAATTGCAGAAGATGAGGAAGAAGAGTTATATCAAAACGATTATCATTGCTTTGTCTATGAAACTCTAGATATAGCTCCTAACAACGATATGAAAAGTGTTGTTCAAACTATAGCAATCTACTATTACTCTGAAAATAGAGATGATTTAGACGAGCGAACAGTTGATATCATTCTTTCGTTGAAGGATGTAAAAGGATTTTCTTTAAGCCGTACAACTAAGCAACGATTGCAGATTAAAGATACTGATCGATTTATCGATAGAGTAATTTTTGAATACAATCGCAGAATCGTTGTAGGTGGTACTGTATGATTTTCGAATTAGATTATCAACAGATGCTACGACTTGAGGAAAGTATTCGACAACTTCCAAATCGAGCTGAAAGAGTAATTAATGAGGTTTTGCACTCAGATGGTATTGAACTAGTCGAGAAAAACGTAACTCGTTTGATTCCTGTTTCCCAACGTAATAAAAATACACCCTGGTATCGTCAACATGGTAGCGTAAAACATGCAAGAGATGCGGATTGGTACATTAGCAAAAACGAGCCTTTAGGATTCACAGTGAAATCAAGAGGTGGAGCTGCTAATAAAAGAGGGTCATTCGGATATTTAATATTTCCAGATGAAGGGCGAGGACGTTCGAATCCTAGAGAGCAAAATTTCACAGAACGTGCAACGGATATCGCAATCCCTAAGATTGTCGATAAGTTGCATGGAAAATTAATAGAAACAATAGGAGGTAGTTTATAGATGCCAGTACAAACAATCACTGAATTTGATTCATGGAGCATTAAAAACTCATCAATTCAATTTTTCAAGAATGGTACACAACAAACAGGTACGAAATTTGGTAGTGTAGGAACGATTTCATTCGAACCGGAAACAACAACTCTTCAAAAGAAAGAAGGGCGTGTTGTTACGAAAGAAAAAGTTGTAACTACAAAATTAAATGTATCAGTGAGCGCACACATTCCAGTTGCAGTTGCGCGTGATTACTTTGGTCTATCCAATGAAGGGTTGAAACCTGGTGTTTACTCATACGGTGAAGGTTCACTAGGGAAGGATTTCGTGTGGACGGCCGATGTTACGGACGATTTCGAAGATGTAACAAAACTAATCGCTTTCCCAAAAGCTTCAAACTCTGCTGGTTTAACTTTATCCATTGATGCATCCCAAGAAGAATTAGCTTTACTAGAATTGACATTCTCTGCCGTAGCTGATGAAGCTGGACAATTCTACTATGAGGCCTTAATTCCAGAGCTAGAAGATGAAACAGTAGCAGCACAATGGCATACACAGTTCAAACGTTCACTCGTGGCAGGAACGGAGACTCCATAATTTCATAACTGCATAGGTTAGCCCTCTCTATTATGAGAGGGTTTTTTATTTGATTTAAAAGAGGAGGGCAAATATGAAAATACAAAAAGTAGTGTTGAAAGAATTGGAAATAAACGAAGTGAACGGTGAATTTGAAAGCCGTTTTATCAACGAAAAGAAATATCCAGCCTATTTAACTAACTACATTGTCAAACGTGGATTTGATGAGGGATTGCTCGAATCAAGTCTGTGGGAGGATCTTGTAAAGGTTAAAGGGTTGCAAACATTAGCAAATGAAACTGGTGATGTCGAGAAAGATGCGGAAAATGCCATGAATATAATGGGCGCATTCGACGAGCAGAAGCTTATCGCAATCGTTTATTTAGCTGTTCGAGGCGCAAATAAAAATTTAGAACTTGATTTCGAAAGTTTCTTAGAAAAGTATCACTATGGAATAGCAGAAACGATTGAGCTTTATGCAACGTTAATAACAGATTTGCTCACTTCAAATCCTAATCAATTCGCGAATGAGTTGCAAAAAGCCACAAAAAAAAACCTAAAAAGCAGTCTGTAAAAGCTCCTCCACTTGAAATAAAACATGTGGAAGATATGTATACCCTTTATGTGTTAGAAAGTGGGATAGATCCCGAAACGTTTTGGCATAGTCCGATTGCAACTGTTGAGCGAATTTATAGAAACAAATTAGCTTATGACGGTTGGAAAAACAGCCTACGGGAGAGTGATTAGATGGCTGGAAATAATAATAACGAAGTAAATATTACCTTTAAAGCCTTTACTCAGAATTTCAATTCATCAATTCGTGAGATGGATAACGAAACAAAACGATTGAAACAAGACATGAAGCTACAGCAAGAGCAGATGAAACACACCGCTTCTACAACTGACCAACTCCAAGCTAAAATCAATAGTTTGCAACAAATTTATGAGGTGCAAAGTAGGAAGACGCGAGAAGCAGCTCAAGCACTTGAACGAGCGAAGCAACTTTGGGGCGAAAGTTCTCAAGAGGTTGCTAAATTAGAAACTCAATTACGTAGGCATCAAATTGCTGAACAACAAGCTGCTAATGCGATTACTGAAACACAACAAGCACTTGAACGCGCACAACAAGCACAAGTAAGTCAGCAACAAGCAATGAGACAGCTTAATAACCTTTTTCAAGCTACAGGACGTTCTCTAAGCGATTTTTCTGATGTGTTAGGACAAGATTTAACCCAAGCGATTAGAAGAGGTACAGCGACTTCAGCACAGTTAGAACGAGCATTCAACCAGATTAGTCGTTCGGCACTTGGAACAAATACAGATTTGCAACAATTACGCCAAATCCTTCGAACTTTAGACGGTGTAGCTAGTATTGCCGATGTGCGTATAGAAATAGAAAGACTCCGAGGAGAAATCGAGCAAACTACCGATGCATCACAGGGATTGGGGAATGGATTAAAGGCATTAGCTGGAGCTTTACCAGCAGCAGCAGTCGCGGGTATTGCAGAATCAACTCATGAAGATGCAATCATGTTGGGATTATTAGAAACACAGGTAAAAAACGCTACTAAAGCCGTACAAACCTATTCTTCCACAACAAAGAAAATGACTGCTGCAGAGGTCAAAGATTTCGAAACTAAGTTAAGTAAGCAAGAGGATCAATTATCTAAGTCGTTAGATAAACAAATCTCAGTTGTTCAGAAGTCGCATGAGCAACAAAAGAAAATGCTTGATAAATCGCTAGATGATGAATACAACGCGGTTTCGAAGAAATATGAAA
>Ga0180215_1005260_pt1 | contig 11142 bp, 13 predicted proteins | sample eDN3rd37CBELigBY_FD_128871 | JGI IMG/M metagenome (GOLD analysis project Ga0180215, IMG submission 128871) | Enriched backyard soil microbial communities from Emeryville, California, USA - eDNA 3rd pass 37_C BE-Lig BY (version 2) (version 2) | ecosystem: Environmental > Terrestrial > Soil >...
ATCGCCGGATACAGCACTTCTTCGACGGTTCGATGCAGCCGGTGGATCTCGTCGATGAACAGCACGTCGCCCGGCTGCAGATTCGTTAAGATCGCAGCCAAATCCCCGGGGCGCTCGATCGCCGGCCCCGACGTCGTCCGTACATTCACGCCAAGCTCGTTGGCGATAATGTTGGACAGCGTCGTCTTTCCGAGTCCCGGCGGTCCGTAGAGCAGCACATGATCCAAGCTTTCCCGGCGAAGCTTCGCCGCTTCGATATAAATTTTCAGGTTTTGCTTTACCTGGTCTTGTCCGATATATTCGTCCAAGTACCGCGGGCGGAGGCTGTATTCCACCTGCGTGTCTTCCATCATCAAGTGAGCCGAGATGATGCGGTCCTCCATATGCCTCTCTCCCGTTTCGTTCTTTATGCTTGATAGAGCGCCTGCAGCGCAAGCTTAATCAGCTTATCCGCGCCGTCGCCCGGCTGCGCCCGATCCCTGACCTCGCGCCATGCCCTCTCCGTCTCGGCATCCGAGTATCCAAGGGAGATGAGCGCTTCCTTCGCTTCCCGCCAGGCCGCGGTCAGACCCATCGCAGGCGCGGCCGCCGCTGCAGCCGCACCGTCCGCATGCGACGGCTCTCCGCCAACACCCGGAGGCACCGCGATGCCGATGCCGTCCAGCTTATCCTTCAAATCAAGAAGCACTCTCTGCGCCGTCTTCTTGCCGATGCCCGGCAGCCTCGTCAGGAATGTAATATCCTCGCTCTGAATGGCCGCTACGATCCGCTCCGGAGCCGCCCCGGACAAGATTCCCAGCGCGACGCGCGGACCGATGCCGGAGACGTCCAGCAGTTTGCGGAAGAGCGCCTGCTCCTCCCGCGTCGCAAACCCGTACAGCGTAATCGCGTCTTCCCGTACATGATGATGAATAAAAACCATTACCTCTTGATCCGACTTTCCCGCAAATACGTACGGATTCGGACAAAACACACGGTATCCTACATCTCTAACGTCGAGCACAACCGCTTCCGCGTCTACGAAAACGGGCTTCCCCCGCAAAAAATCGATCATCTCCGTCGTACCCCGTTCCCATCTGTGTTTCCGTTCAGCCTCTCCGTGAACGTGGACGTATGCGCATGGCAGATCGCGATCGCCAGCGCGTCCGCGACATCGTCAGGCTTCGGCACGGATACTAAATTCAAGAACATGCGCACCATTTCCTGCACCTGTCTCTTCTCCGCCTTCCCGTAGCCGACGACGGATTGCTTCACCTGCAGCGGCGTATATTCCGCCACGGGAATTCCCCGCTGCACCGCCGCCAAAATGAGCACTCCCCGCGCTTGTCCCACTTGAATCGCCGTCGTTACATTTTTGTTAAAAAAAAGCTTCTCAATCGCCACCGCATCCGGCTTATAGGTATCTATCAGCTGCACCGCGGATTCGTACACCTGCTTGAGCCTGACGCCCTGGTCCGTATTCGCCTCCGTCGTAATACACCCATACTGGATCGGCTGTAATTTGCTGCCCAGCTTATCGATAAATCCGAAACCGACAATGGCGAAGCCGGGGTCAATCCCCATAATCCGCAAGAGCTCCCTCTCCCTGCTTGCAAGTTACGAACATATGTATTCCTAGAAGGTTATCATACCATACAAAAAACCGTCAGGAAAACCTCCTGACGGTTCATTTTTTGTCGGATCTCACTCTTGCTTCATCACTTTTTCCGTTTCATCCACCGCATAATCGCTGAAAGTAGACAGCACACTGTTGTATTCGGCGATGTCCGTCACGCGGATGCCCTCGCGCAATTGCTTGACGACCGTAGCCGGCAGCGCGCTTTCCAGATGTTCAATATCCAACTGGAAGAAGGTTCTCACCACACGTTCTTCTTTCGGCGGCCCATCGTACAGCGTCAAGTTCCCCAGCTTGTCCAGACCGAAGTAGCTGTTCAGCTTGCAGCTTTCCGACAGATCGTCCACATGCTCGGTAAACATGACCGACTGCTCTTCCGTAAACGTGAACTCCCAGTCCGGGTTCGCTGCGGCGAGCGACGTAATTTGCTCCGGAGTCATGATCCCGAGCATCTCTTCCTCGGAGCCGCAAACAAATTTGCGCTGCAGTGTGACAATCGCATCCTTCGTAATCTCCGACGGCGTTTGCGGATGCTCATCGATTCCTCTATGGTTAAATACGGACAACGCGAACTTATCACTAGCTTCATCGGGGGATATCACGCCATAGCCAACATAACCGCCGATTGCGAGCAGCAGCACCGTACCGAGCGAAAGCAAGCGGCGTTTCATCCGGATTTGTCTTTTAATTCTTTTTCTGAAAAGCCCAAAAAAGCCCATCGTCTCCAATCACCCCTTAAAGACTTGTTTGGCTACATTCCCTATTCTAGCCAGGCAGGGAATAGACTATACGCTTTGCCGGGGGCGGGCGATGGGCTGTTTCAAAGCTTTTAATCGTTAACCCAAGGGGTTGAGCCGCGGCGCGTCCTTTTTTTCTGCTCCTTCGCTCGTTTGAGGAGCGCCTGCAGCGAGTCGGTGCGGGAGTTCCCTTTCACCTTTGTAGAAGACTTTGCTTTGGGAGCGGAGTTGGATTCCGACTCCGGCTTTGCCGCCGTCTCCGATTCGGATTCGAATTCGGCCGGTACGCCGGAGATCACAGCACGGGATGCATCCTGCTGCTGCGCGGCAACCGGCTCATCGTACCGCTTCGGCAGCGCGTAAGGAAGCTGAACCTGCGGTCCGCCGCAGCCGCAATCTCCAACAGGCGCTCCGTACGGTGCCGGGATCGGCATTCCGTAGGCGCCTGGCATCGGCACCGGAACCCCGAATGGAGCATATGCCGCCGGCATGCCGAAGGCGCTTGGCGCCGCGTTCACGCCAGCTCCCGGCCCGTAGCCGCCGAGCGGAATTTGGGGCACGAATGGTTCGGGAACGACCATTCCGTACGCTCCTGAAACGTTTGGCTCCTGATAAAAAGCAGGCATCTGTTGTTGGAACGGAGCTGCCGCTCCGGCGGGAACAGCCGGTGTCGGAACTTGCTGGAACGGATTTACGGCGTTGTCGTCGTCGTACATTCCCTTCCATTTGACGTAGAGAGGCGACGGATTCCCTACCGCAGGCTCCGTTTTGTAATATGCTGGCGCTGTCCCTTGCTCGAGGACACCGGCGTTGCTTGCATATGGATTGACCATATTCGGATAATCCGATTCCTGCAGCCCGAGCGGGTACATCGGTGCCGCTTTCTTCTCTGCCGCGTTTGAATATAAGTACGATATCGGCGGGGTGGTGGCGTTAGGCATAGCCTGCTCATTCGCCGCCGGAGCCGGCTGAGCCGCTTGCGCCGTCTCGTCGGTTTCCATCGTCACCGGTTTCGCGTGCACGTTTGCCGTCATATTGGCTTCGGCTTCCGCCGCCTCGTTAGACGGCTGCGGCGCTTGCGCTTGTGTTTGCGCTGGCGCCTGCGCCTGCACATTCGCCTGCGATTGGGCCGCCATCGTCCCTTCGTTCGGCTGCCCCTCCGCGCGGTGCGCATTCAGCATCGACACGGGACCCGACGGGATCCTCACCTTCGCGCCTCTCTCCACGATTCCCGTTTCCGCAATCTGCGGGTTCAGTTCCAGGATGCGATCCGGAGATACGCCGTATTTGTCTGACAGGGATATGATCGTATCCCCTTCCCTTGCAATATGGAGTTTCATACGTCCCCTCCTCGTTAACATAAGCTGGCATTACTATGTACTACATCCTATGCAACGACTGGGCGTTTGACATCATTTATTTTTTCAAAACCTCCCGTTCCCCGAGCAGGCCTTTCCGATGCGTCTGTGGGCAGCCCCCGCCTCGAAGTGCTGTATGAAGATTTTTCGTGTTACAGCGGCGGATCCCCCCACTTTGACGCGCTTCTACGGAAAAATTTCCGTTACAGCACAAAAAAAAACGGAGCCGGTTCCATCAGAACCAGACTCCGTTCACCGGCTTACTCCTCAAGCGAGGCCGACTGGCGCTGCGACGCCTCCGGCTTCACCACATGCCGCAAATCATCGCGCACACTCCGTTTCCACAGCGGCACACCCGAGCGATAGGCGGCGCGCCCTGTGACATGCCCCGCCACCGGCGAGGTGATGAACACGAACACGATCGCCAGCAGCAGTTTAACGCTCGTAATCTCCAAGTAAACCAGAAAGTATAAAAATGCCCCCAGCAGCACAAACAAAATACTTAACGTGGAGCTTTTGGACGAGGCGTGGGACCGGGTGTAAACGTCGGGGAACCGCACCACACCAATGGAACTCAGCAGCCCAAGCACCGCGCCCAGCAGGATCAATCCCGCTATGACCGGCTCAATGATCGTCTGAACGTTCACGCTCGATCACCACCCCTTTTTCGAGATATTTGGCAAACGCCACTGTCCCCAAGAACGACAAGATGCCGATCAAGAGCACAATATCCAAGTAAGCCTCCGTCCGCAGCATCACCGACACCAAAGTAATGATTCCGATGATTTGCACCCCGATCAAATCAAGAGCGACCACCCGGTCGGACATGGTGGGGCCTTTCAGGATGCGATACAAGGAGCCCAGCATGGACAAGGACAGCAAGAGGAGAGCAATCAGGACCGCGGTATCCAGCATTACCTTGTCACCTCCATGATGGCACGCTCGAACGACTGTTTGATTTGTGCCCGCAGCTCATCAGCATCCTCGATATCCAGAGCGTGCACGTAAATCTTGTCCTGCTTGGGCGCAACCTCCAGCGTTACCGTCCCCGGCGTGAGGGTGATCAGAAACGACAGCAGCGTGATCTCCCAATCGGATCTCAGATCGGTTTCGATCTCTACAATGCCGGGGCGGATGGCCAGCCGGGGCGATAAGATCGCCTTCGCCACCGCCAGATTGGAAAGGAGCAATTCCCGAAAAAACAGCGCCAGCAGCTTGACCGCCGCCCACACCTTCCGGATATACAGCCCTCCCGGGAAAAACCGGCGAAGCAAGAGCAGCATCGCAATTCCTAATACATAACCGGCGAAAAATCCGGAAAAAGAAAAATTCCCTGACAGGAACATCCATGTAAAGGCGAGCAGCAGATTGATTACGAGTTGAAACGCCATACGCACACACCTACCCTTTCAGCACGGCTTCGATGTATCTCGACGGATTGAGCAATACATCGCTCGCGCGGGCTACATAATCGCCGAGCCATTCCGCCCCGACGCCAAGCAGCACAACGATCGCCAGCAAGAGCGCTGCCGGGACATACAAGCCTGCTTGGAACGAACGCCCGGTCGGAGCGGCCGACGCTTGCGGTTCGCCCCAGAACGCGCCCATGAACAGCTTCAGCATAGAGAGCAGCACGAACAAGCTCGAAGCAAGCGCCACAGCCGTCATCCCGTACTGCTCGGCTTCAAATCCGCCTTGCACGACGAGAAGCTTGCCGATAAACCCGCTGAGCGGCGGAACGCCGACGAGCGACAACCCGGCAACGAACGTCATCCAGCCCAGCGCGGGATAACGGGCAATCAAACCGCCCATGCCGCTGAGCTTCTCTGTCCCGGCAGCGGTGGCAAGCATTCCTCCCAGCATAAACAAGAGCCCTTTGGCGATCATGTCGTGAATAAGGTAGTAAATGACGCCGCTAAGCGCCGCAGCATTCGCAAGCGACAACCCGAAGCAGAGAAACCCGACAGCAATCACGATGTTATATATTAAAATTCTAGGCACATCCCGGTATGCGATCGCCCCGAGCGAGCCGAGCACCATCGTAATCCCGCCGAGCCATCCGATCAGTGTATGGGTAAAGGCGGGATCATAAGCGAACATTAACGTGAAGGTGCGGATCAGCGCATACACCCCCACCTTCGTGAGCAGAGCGCCGAACAGCGCCGTCACCGCCGCGGGAGGCGCCGAGTAGGAGCCTGGCAGCCAGTAGAACAGGAACAAGCCCGCTTTCAGAGCGAACACGAACAACAGCAGCACCGCAATCACGTTCAGAATGCCGGCTTGATCCGCCTCCGCCACACGGACGGCGATATCCGCCATATTGAGCGTCCCCAGCACAGCGTACAGGTACGCCATCGATACCACAAACATCGTAGAGGAGACAATATTGATCAGCAAATATTTGATCGATTCCCTCAATTGACGTTTCTCCCCGCCAAGCACCAGCAGCGCGTAAGAGGCGATTAACATGACTTCAAAACACACGAACAAGTTGAAAATGTCACCGGTTAAAAACGAGCCGATCACACCTACCGTAATCAGCTGCATGAACGCGTAAAAATAGTGCTTCGTACGGTCCGCGCCGATACTGGCGGAAGCGTACAATACACTCGCAAATACGATGACCGACGTCGTCAGCACCAGCAAGGCGGACAACCAATCCGCCACAAACACGATGCCGAACGGCGGCTCCCATCCGCCCATATACAGCGTTAAAATCCCTTGCTCCGAAACCTGGTTCACCAGCAACGCGGATATGATCACATTCAGCAGCGCGCCAGCCCCGCTGACCCAGCGCTGCGCGGAAACGTTCCTCACAAAGATCAGCAGGATGCCGGTCAAAATCGGGGTGAGCAGCGGCAAGACAACAAGGTTACTCATGATCCCCTCCCCTTAACTGTTCCGGATCGTTCGTCCCCAAATCTTGGTACGTCCGGTACGCCAAGACAAAGAAAAACGAAGTGACCCCAAAGCTAATGACAATGGATGTTAATATGAGCGCTTGCGGCAGCGGATCTATGTACTTGCCGGCTTCCTCGCCAAGCAAGGGCGGGGCACCTGTCTTGAGCCCTGACATCGTCAGCAAGAGCAGATGCACGCCATGAGTCAGCATAGCCGTTCCCAGAATGACGCGGAGCAAGCTCCGGGTTAAAATCATATAGGTTCCAACTGCGAACAAAATGCCGATCATCACAGCCATCCATGTTTCCATGTTACTGATCCTCCCCAATGGTCAGAATGATCGTCATCGTGACGCCGACGACGGCCAAATAGACGCCCAGATCGAACAGCGTCGCCGTCGCGAGCTCCGCATCGCCCAGAATCGGCAGTTCGAAATGGCCGAAGGCATGGCTTAAAAACGGCGCACCGAACAGAAACGATCCCGCACCGGTGAGCACCGCGATGAGCAATCCGGCGCCGATAATCCACCGGTAATTGAACGGCACGGCTTTCAACAGCGTCTTCAAATCGAAGGTCAATGCCAGAAGCACCAATGCGGAAGAAGTCATAAGGCCTCCGATAAAGCCGCCGCCCGGCGCGTTATGTCCCGCCAAAAACAGATAGACGGAGAATAGGAGGACGATAAACACGATGACCTTCACGGCCGTCCGCAAAATAACATCGTTAGCCTTCATGCCGGTCGCCTCCGTTCTGCTTCGGTTGGTTCAGCCGCAGCTTAATCATGCCGTATATCCCCAGCGCCGCAATCCCTAGCACCGTTATTTCGAGCATCGTATCAAAGCCGCGGAAATCAACGAGAATGACGTTAACGATATTTTTGCCGCCGGCGGAAACATAGCTTTCTTCAACATAATAGTCGGATATCGATGGAAACCAGCGCGAACCGTTGGCGGACAGCGCCACCATTGTCACTACAGCACCCACTCCGGCGGAAATCAGCACATTGGTGAAGCGGTGCCGGATTTTCCCCTCTTCCTTCTTCAGCTTCGGCAGATGATAGTAGCATAGCAGGAACAACGCAACGGAGACAGTTTCGACGATCATCTGCGTCAGCGCCAAATCCGGCGCCCGGAACAAGACGAAGAACAAGACGACCATATACCCGACCGCGCCGACGACGATAATGAGCGTGATCCGGTCACGCACGAAGGGCGTAACCAAGGACGCGATCAGCATCGCCGCCATCAGAACTGCCTCATAGGCGGTGATCGGCGCATTTCCGTTCCCGATGCCTTCCCAAGCGCCGAAACGAACGAAGGTGTAGCCGGTCACCCCAATGAAAAATACAAATATGTAGATTAAGTAATGGCGAAGTGAGCCGGTCATATAACGGTTGGTCAACCGCGCGGAGAAGCGGTCCAGAAACCTTAACCCGCTGTCGTACACCGCATTCAGCGCCAGACGCTTCGGCCATCTCCCGTACAATCCTTTCCAGTGACGAAGCAGCCAATACATGAGGGCCCCCATCACCACGACGCCGATCGTCATAAAGAGCTCCGTCGACCAGCCGTGCCAGAAAGAAATATGGACGTGGTAGTGATCTCCCAAAGACGGCAGCACGGCCGCAAGGGCCGGTTCAATGAGCGCATAGGAAGCAACGTTCGGGAATAACCCGATCACGATGACAAGCGCGGCCAATACCGCCGGAGGAATGAGCATGCCAAGCGGCGCTTCATGCGGGCGCTTGTCCAGCTTTTCCGGTTGAAGCTTCCCGCCGAACGTACGGAATACAAAGAGCATGCTGTAAATAAACGTAAACACACTAGCAACCCAGGCGATGGCCGGGAACAGCGCCCCCCATGTCTCCATCCGGAAGAAATCCATCCCGGATGCGCGCAGCACACCCGTAAAGAACATTTCCTTGCTGAGAAATCCGTTGAAAGGCGGCAAACCGGCCATCGAGAACGCTCCGATGACCGCAAACGTAAAGCTGATCGGCATAAGCGCTGCAAGTCCGCCAAGCTTGCGGATATCGCGCGTTCCGGTCTCGTGGTCGACGATGCCCGCCACCATAAACAACGCTCCCTTGAAGGTAGCGTGATTGATCAAGTGGAAGATGCCCGCTGCAGCGGCAACGGCATACACATTCGGCGATATGCCCGCATCCGGCGCCAGCGCGGCGGAGCCGAGTCCGAACAGCGACATAATGAGACCGAGCTGACTGACGGTGGAGAAGGCAAGGATTGCCTTCAGATCGGTCTGCTTCACAGCGTTCAGCGAACCCCAGAACAATGTCAGAAGGCCAATCCCCGAGACGAGCCAGAACCATTCGGCGGCGCCTCCGAATACGGGAGTCAATCGAGCGACCAAATAGATTCCTGCCTTTACCATTGTCGCGGAGTGCAAATAAGCGCTGACCGGCGTCGGCGCCTCCATTGCGTCCGGCAGCCAGATGTAGAACGGGAATTGCGCCGACTTCGTAAACGCCCCAAGCAGCACAAGGACAAGGGCAGGCACAAATAAATCGTGGCCATGAATCAAATCCGTTGATCCGATGAACTCGCGCACGCTAAAGCTGCCTGTCATTAAATAGAGCAGCACGATGCCCGCGAGCATCGAGAACCCGCCGAACACCGTAATGAGCATCGATTTCTGTGCTCCGTAGCGTGACTTGCCCCTTCGATGCCAGAACGCAATTAATAAGAACGAGGAAATGCTCGTCAATTCCCAGAACCCGTACAACACAATCAAGTGATCTGACAAAACGACGCCGAGCATCGCCCCCATAAACATAAGCAGATACACGTAAAAGTGATGGATCGACTCTTTGTCCTTCGATAAATAAAAGATGGAGTACAAGACAACCAAGCTGCCAATCCCTGTGATGAGGAGCGAGAATAGCATACTAAGCCCATCCAGGTACACGGTAAAATGCAGGTCTAGGGACGGCACCCAGGGGACGGATTCCACCATCGTTTCCCCAGAAATCACCCTATACAAGTGTGTGATCAGGAACGTAAACAGCAGCATCGGAAGCGGCAGCACGAACCAACCCGTATGTATTTTCCGAAACCATTTATACAAGAACGGCACCAACACGGCATAGCCGAACGGCGCCAATATTGCAGCGTGAAGCAAGGTCAACGCAGCCCCTCCTTTTCTACAGTTATTATAGTAAAATTCCCCATCTCTAACTTGCCCACGAAGAGATGAATAAATGCCGGGAATTTCGTACAAGTTGTTAAAAGCATTTAAATTTTACCATGTAACGAGGGCTATTTCATGTTGCGAACAAAAATCATCGTTTGTGTTGTTCTATTTGCCGTTCTTTGCGCCGCGGGCTGGGTGGCGGAGAAGCATGTGCAAAACTCCCGGCCGGTGAAGCTTCAACGGTTGGTTGAAGGCGCTCCGGACCTGCTTCGCAGCCTTGATTACCCCTACTCCCCGGTATTTCTCCCCCGCGAATACGTGAAGGTGATGCGCCTTCGCGAGCGTCTGACGGAGCAGCAGTAAAAAACGCCGCAGATCGCGCAGATCTACGGCGTTCGTTATATATAAGAGCTTATTCTTATCTACCGAAGCTGTACGCGGGGTATGAGCCCATAACGCGGACATCGCAGCCAATCGCGCGAATTTCTTCAATGGCGCCCTGCATCAATACAGAATCGATGGGAGCCTCCACATCCAAGTAGAAGAAATATGTACCGAGCTTCTTCTGGGTTGGGCGAGACTCAATCTTGGTCAAGTTTAACCTGCGCCATGCAAACGCGGACAACAGCTGGTGCAATCCGCCGGGAAAATCCTCGCCCGGCATTAACAGAATCGTTGTCTTCTGTAAGGCGAGCCCTCCGCCTTCCGGCTGCAGTGCGGGAAGCGGCTTATGCCCGACAAGAACGAAGCGTGTGTAGTTATTCGTATGATCTTGAATCGCCCGCGATAGGATGTTCAATCCGTAACGAGCGGCCGCGGTTGCGGGGCCGATGGCTACAGAGCGGGGATCCCCCAACTCCTTGACGAGTCTCGCTCCTTCCGAAGTGGAAGCAACCGCCTCCGGCTCGGCGTGCGGCAGATGCTCTGCTAAGAACTTTCTGCATTGCGCGAAGGCGACTTGATGGGAATATACCTTGCGAATCTCCTTCAGGTCAACGGTACCGGGCAATGCCATCAAGTTAATATCAATCGGATACACCCATTCGGCTTGAATCGGCAGATCGACTTTGTTGATCAGCCAATCAATATGCAGGCTTACAGAACCTTCGAACGTGTTTTCGACAGGCACGACACTATATTCCGTTTCGCCTGAGGCGGTCGCTTCGAACACTTCCGCGATCGTCTTGCGGCTGACAAATTCCCACTCGGGTCCTTGAAGAAGCCGCATGGCCGCTTCCTCCGAATACGTGCTTGGTCCTAATACGGATACTTTCGTGGTCATCGCAGCAAGCCCCCGTTAAGATCTTCTTCTAAGGAAGCGGATCCCGGCGTGACGATCTCGAGCCCCGTTGCCGACGGATCCAGCCACAGCAGCTTCACC
>Ga0180215_1005261_pt1 | contig 11142 bp, 7 predicted proteins | sample eDN3rd37CBELigBY_FD_128871 | JGI IMG/M metagenome (GOLD analysis project Ga0180215, IMG submission 128871) | Enriched backyard soil microbial communities from Emeryville, California, USA - eDNA 3rd pass 37_C BE-Lig BY (version 2) (version 2) | ecosystem: Environmental > Terrestrial > Soil >...
ATGTTGCTGGGTCTCGCCGTGCTGGTCTTGGTGGCTGGCATGATCGGGTTGATGAGAAATCGAAATTAATCCGGACTCAGGGCGACCATATGCTGCGGGGAGGTCGCCCTGAGTCCGATGGGTCGCTGCAGTACCGGAAACCCACGAACGATCCTGGCATTCAGGTTTCCCCGGCGGTCACTCAATCTCGCCCCCGACAATCGCTCGCGCCGTGTCAACCCACTGCCGGATCCGGTTGATCTGCGTCTCATCAAGCCACGGCGCGGCCGGATCGCCAATCTTCCCTTCCAGCGTTCGCGTAATCGTTTCACCAGCCCACCAGCGATACATGGGTGGAATATCGAACCAACCGGCGGTGGCCTCATACCCCGCCTGCCAGGCCTGTTCAAACAGGCGGATCAACACCGCCGCTTCCGGTTGTGGCAATGGCGCAAGTTGCAGCAGCGCCTGGGTCCGCGCCAGATCGGCCCGCGGATCCCCGATGTGGACATTTGCCCAATCGAGCACTGCCGTAATCTCCCCGCGATGACCAAGAATGTTCAACGGGTGGAAATCGAGGTGGATCACGCACGACGCCTTCGCCGGTTGCGCCAGCAACCGGGCCGCAAGTTCAGGATCGGTACTGCTCCATCGTTGCCACACCCGCTCGGTCACCACCGGATCGGAAGGCAAAGGCGCGCCGTGGATGCGGGCCTGCATGCGACCGCAAGCCTCACCGAATTGCCGGGCGGCCGCCACCGGATCGCTCGCGGTGAGGACTTCTTCCGCCACCTGGCGCCCCGCCGCCCATTCGATCAGGGCAACCGGACGATCGTTCCACACACTGCTTGTCACTACGGCAGGAACGGGAAACCCGTGCCGGGGCGCCCACACGCTCATCGCCGCTTCGCGTTGCGCCTGCTTGTGTTGGTCGGCACGCAGCAGGCGCAGGGCAAACGTCTGGTTGCCGCTATCGACCCGCCACATCAGGGCATCGATGCCCCCGGTGATCGGAGTGATGCGGGCATCCGGGAAGTCGCCGAGGGTAGCGAGCACGAGCGCCGGATCGTGGATGACCGGCCGGGATATGGTCATGGAGCATCCTTCTGTTGAAACCAACTCTGCCTTTCGTCATTGTGTCACCTGATCCTGAGAAACCAGGGAATACCACATGGGCGCGTGCAACCCGGGATACCAGGGGACAAATCCGGGGATTTCTGTTCTAATGGCGCATCCATCGAAATGACTGCTGGCAGGAACGCGGAGGTATACATGGTCAGGATCACGGATGTGCGAACGGCGGTGATTGCCGGGAATTACCCGTGGGTGCTGGTGCGGGTTTACACCGATGAAGGCATCACCGGCCTGGGAGAAGCCTACTGGGGCGCCGGTGTGAACGAACTGATCCACAAGGCACGACCGGTCATCATCGGCGAGGATCCCCGCAATATCGGCAAGATCTACGAAACCCTGATCCGCGTCCTGTCCGGCGAAGGCTCAACCGGGGGTGCCACCGTGACCGCGATCAGCGGGATCGAAATCGCCCTCTGGGACCTGGTCGGTCGCTTGCACGGGGTTCCGATCTCCACCTTCTTCGGCGGCAGGTTCCGCGACAGCATCCGGATTTATGCCGATTGTCATGGTGGCGAAACCGAAGACCCGGCCAGCTATGCCGCCCGCGCCCGCGAAGTGGTGGACGCGGGATTCAGCGCCATCAAATTCGATCTCGACAACCAGAATTCCTTCACGCGGGACATCTCGGTCAGCACCAATCCCCGCCGTCATTGGGTCGAACCGTTCAACCGCACCATTGGCACCGCAGAACGCCGCTGGATGGTGTCGATTGTGGAAGCGGTCCGCAACGAAATCGGCCCCGATGTAATGCTCGCCATGGATTGTCACTGGAAGTATTCCGTCAGCGATGTGGTGCAACTGGCGCGGGCCCTGGAATCGTTCGACCTGATGTGGCTGGAAGATCCGGTGCCACCGGAAAACATCGATGCGCAATTGCTCGTCTCGCGGTCCACCACCGTTCCGATCTGCACCGGCGAAAACCTCTATCGCAAGCACGGCTACCGGGAACTGATCGAAAAGCAGGCGGTGGCGATCGTGTCACCGGATATCCCCAAGATGGGCGGTCTCATGGAGGCGAAAAAAGTCGCCGACATGGCCGATACCTATTACATGCCGGTTGCCCCGCACAATGTGGCAAGTCCCATTGGCACGGTGGCCGCGGCGCATGTGTGCGCCGCCATGAGCAACTTCCTGGTCATGGAATATCACGCGCACGATGTTCCGTGGTGGGATCAGTTGGTTACCGGTGGTCCCGTGATCGAAAACGGGTTCATCGACCTGAACGACAAACCGGGGCACGGTCTCGACCTGAACGAGGACGTCGCGCAGGAGCACCTGGCAGCTGGGAGCAGTTTCTTCGGTCCCTCCCCGTATGCCTAGAGCGAAATCCGGAACCGGTGTTCATGGTAGGGTCGGACCTTGTGTCCGACCGGAGCGTGCATACCCGGATAACGCCACCATTGACTATATCGAAAACCAGCGCAACGACCTGTGATTCGCGCAGAATGACGTTTCTTGTTCGCCCAGGGTTGCGGATGAGGCGCTCCAGCGCCCTCTATCCTCCCGCTCCAGGCCGCCGGCAGACCGTTCAATGATCCGGATTTCGTATGACCCTGCCACGTGCATGCTTTCGGGAAACCACTGTGAACTCCTGGACGCTCTACCTCACCTGCACCACTTCCAGCCCGAGCAGCATCCCCACTCGCTGCACATCGCGCATCATGTGACCCAGCCCCAGCGCCACATGGTGCGTCGGGCCCTCCGCACACCATCGTTCCATGAACACTGCCGGATCATCGCCAAACCGTAACCGGTGGCAGGAATTCCCGATATCCGGTACCGGTCCTTCCAGGCTCTCCCCTTCCGCCACCAGCATTCTCAGTTCCCCCTGCTGCCCCTGCGTCAGGCACAGGATTGTCACCGGACCCGGTTTCGCCCGCATCTGCACCGAAACTCCGCCGCCCGCCTTGCCGTGGAAGACGGACAGTTCCTTCGCCTGCACCCTGCCGTCAGCTATCGCTGGATGACACGGTCCGTCATGCCCCATCAGGAAGAACGATTGAGCAAAATCCATGGCCAGGAATTCAGTGAACGACCCACCCGCTCCCAGTTCATGCATGATCTTCATGGCCATGGCCGTTTTCAGGTCGCCCTCACCTGCCCCCGGAATACCCTGCGAGGTCAGCAGCGTGTTGCCCACAATCATGTTCGAGGCAATCATCTCGCTGCGGGTCCCAGGAATGCCGCGAACGTAGTACGCCAGGCCATCGAGCGCGAAATCGGCTGCCAGGCGCTGCAACCCCGCCGCCACCTGGGCACTCCAGTGCAACCCCTCCTGCGAAACCCCATCGGTTCCGGCAAATGTCTCGTGCAGCACCGGCATCAGCGCCGTCACCTCCGCATCCGGAACGGCATCCACCCGTTCCTGCAGATCACCGATTTCCATAAGCTCGATGTGCGTTCCCAGCGTGGCACTGACACGTTCGAAATCCGTCGCCATGTCCAGCATGCCGGGATACGTCTGCCCCAGCATCCCGAACCGGCCACTGCGCACGGCCCTCGCCGCCTGTGCCGCCCGGCACCAGCCACCGAGTTCGTCCCACATCCCGGTATCATGCAGGTGGCCGCTGATCACGGCAAACTGCTTCCCGGTCCGCTGGAGAATGCCGGTCAGTTCCGGAATCCCGCACAATCCGGCATAGGCCAGCACCGTACTGGTATCGGCAGCGGCATACTCCATCGCGGCGGCCGGTTGCAGGTGCAGCACAATCAATGGCGCACCGGCACGTTGCACCACCGGCAACGCAATCGAACTCGTGGCATAGGTACCGGTGAAGCAGACCAGCACATCCACGCGCTGTTCCGCAAACTGCTCCCCGGCCGCTGTCCCGGCCACTGGAGTATCGACAATGCCGGCAGAAACAACCTCACCCCACTGCCCCAGCCGCCGTTCGATCTCCCGCAGTCGTCGTTCGATATCCGCCTGCAACCCGGGAAACTGCGACCAGTAGGCCGCCAGCCCCACCGCAAACAGTCCAATCCGCACGTTGCCCTCACGCTGCCCGTTGCCTGCTGCCTGCATCACCAATCCTGCTCCCCGATAGCCCCGGATGTTCTTGCCCTACACCTGATCCAGGCATTATCGCCCGGGTTGAAGGGCAATGTGACGTATCATCTGGAAGGTTTGTCGCACGCCCCATCGTCAAGGAGTTTTCCCCCATCATGCCCGGAGCCAATCTCTCGCCGGATCAGGCCCTCGACCAGCTCATGGCCGGCAACGCCCGTTACACGGCATCGGATGACACCTACACACCCGATTTTTCCGTGTCGCGTGCCGCGTTGAAGGATTACATTACCCCCCTTGCTGGCATTCTTGGGTGTGCCGATGCGCGAGTGGCCGCTGAAATGATCTTCGACCGGGGTCCGGGAGATTTGTTCATGGTGCGGGTTGCCGGGAATTTCGTCAGCGAGTATGGACTGGCGAGCCTGGAATACTGTGTGGAATTCCTGGAGGTTCCCCTGCTGATGGTGCTGGGCCATTCGCAGTGCGGGGCACTCACCAGTGCCGTGCGCGTGGTGCAGGAAGCCAAGGTGCTGCCGGGTCGGTTGCCAATCCTGATCGATGCGGTAGAACCAGCCGTCCACATCGCCCAGTTGCAGCATCCCGAAGATCTCCTGAACACCGCCATCGAGGAAAACGTCAAGCGCCAGGTCCGGCGGCTGTCCACCCTGTCTCCTGTCATCCACACAGCCTTGCTGGAAGAGCGGGTGAAGGTGGTTGGCGCCGTCTACGATCTCGCCACCGGTCGCGTCAATCTCATCTGAACGCTATCGTCATTCCGGCAAACAAGGCGGACCGGATGCAGGTGCATCCGGTCCGCTTTCGACGTTCCTGAATTCTACCGGGCGCGGATGCGCAGCACCTTCGCGCCAATCACACCCAGCACCAGTGCAGCCGCCAGCACTTGCAGCATGATGGCAAGCGGTCCGTTGCCGCCAGGTTCATTCCCGATACCGGTATTTGGCAACTGTGTCACATCCCCGGAACCGTTCCCGCTGTTTCCCTCGTCCCCGTTGCCATCGTCGCCATTTCCGCCATTGCTCCCCTGGTTGTTGCCAGCATTCGGATTCGGCGGCAATGGTCCACGATCTGGCGGCGTGACCTCTGCCGGACTCGTGGCGGTGGGTTCAGGGGCGGCCGCCAGGTATGTCAACGTGATGGTCCCCTCGGCAGTTGCCGCACTGGTAATCGCCACAGTGCCATAGCTGTCCGTCACCTGGAATGTCAGCGTCTCGTTGCCATTCGCATCGGCACCGGCAGTCACACTCAGGATCCCGTTCGCATCGACACTGGCCGATCCTGACGTTGGTTGACCCAGCAACGCAAAGGTATACGGAGCAACCCCGCCGGTGATCACCGAGTGCAGATCGAAGGTCACCGTGCCTCCTGCCGGGACAGTCAGCGAGACTGGCGCAAGAACCATTGGCTGGGTGATCGTGATGACGATGTTGCCGGAACTGATCGCCGAACTCGTCACCTCGGTGATCGGCATGCCAAGCCCATCGGTCACTTCATACCAGAACGTGTCCGATCCTGTGGCGGTATCACTGGCGGTGTAGGTGAGCAAACCGCTTGCGTCGATGGCAATCGATCCCTGCGCCAGCGTGGCCGTGGCCTCGGTGAAGGTGTGCGGTGCTTGCCCGCCGATAATAGCATCGTTCAGATCGTAAGTGATCGTATCGCCGGGCAGCGCATGCAGACCCACATTGGGGGTTTCCAGCGGTTCGATGATGGTCACATGGATTGTGCCCGATTGCGTGAAGTCCGCCGCATCGGTGACGCTGTACGCGATCGAATCACTGCCTGGTGTGCTGGCAGCGGTGTAGGTAAATGCCCCGGTGACCGCATCCAGGTCGAACACGCCGTCACCGCTGGGTGACTCGCTGGCGTAGGTGGCAATCCCGTTCACACTGGCAAGGTGATTGCCCAGCAGCCCGCTGATCGAACCACCCGCTTCAACCACCAGGGTGAAATCGGTTGTTTCTGGCGCATCGCCCTGCACATTGAGTGTTGCCGGACCGGCAAACGTCTGATTGTAGGTCGACCACTGCCCACTCCCAAAGAAATCGATGGAACTGCCGACCGGTGCGGTCACCGTCACCACATAGGTCATGGTGATCGTCGTGTTCTCCACATCCTCAAATGGCATGTAGCTGCCGGAAACCTCGGAAGGACTTGCCTGCGGTGGATTTGCCCAATCGCAGTTCCCCACCGGATTGCATGTCGTCGAACCAGGAACCGTACTGTTGAACACCACGCCGTCCGGTAGCGTACCTGTAATCACCGCAGGCAAATGCGTGGAAAACGATTCTGTCTGCGCAACGGTCACTGTCACATTGTCGCCAGGCATGGCCGTGCTGCGATCCAGCGAAATGGTGAGCGACTGCGGATTTGCCGGAATGGTCAGTGTGGCGGTCGGGATGAGGGTCGGCAGGGGAATCAGGTCGGTATCCAGACCATTGATGTAGGCCCGCAGTATTCCCGATTGCGCGTCACTCGTTCCGTTCACCGAAAGCGTCAGGTTAACCGTGCAGTTCACTGCCTCACCACCGGTGGATGAAAACATGCCGTTCACAACGTTCGAGACCGGGAACGTGGTGGTGGTAACCTCGCACGTACCATCGCCGGAAGGCCCCATGCTCGCACTGGCGGCTGCGACACTGACAGTTCCAACCAAATACAACGGCGGGCCGATCTGAAACGTACCTCCTGTCACAACCTTCCCGGCAGGTATCGTGATATTCACGGCAACGGGAATCAGGTCGCCGACTACTCCGGAATATGAAGCCTGATCGAACGCGGCACTGACCCCAGTGCTTACCGCATGCACAAACACCGGAATGTAAGCAAGGTCATTGTCTCCATCATCGGTAGCCATGATGAGAACGGTGCTACCGGGAAGGACATCCTGTTTCACGGTCACCGTGTATTGCACTGAGCAGGTTCCAATCACCGAATCCTGCTGCAAAATGGAAATCGCGATCGTGTCACCCACGGTCGAAACACTGCAGGTGGCACCAAATGTCGCATGCAACAGTTGCGGGTTGGAGAGCACCGCATCGGTTGAGGAGATCGTCACCTCCTGTTCAACACTGAGTGCAGCATACCCAATGCGTACCAGACCATTCGCAGGTACACCCACCGGCAGGTTGAATCCACCGGGCTCAAAAATAACCTCCGGCAATACCGGCCCCGGTGCAACCGTGTCCACCCCGGAAGACAGATTGAACGCTGCCAAACCATCGGCGGTGACGTCAGCGGTGATCGGATCGTAGGTTGCGAAGTAATTCGACGTTGCCTCGACCGTGATGGTGCATGTACTCAACCCACCCGGGGTATTGCCGCTGAACACTCCATTGATCGATCTGCCATCCTGACTGAATTCCGCGCTGCACGTTCCGCTGCCAGAACCTGAGAACACCCCCGCGGCATTGGCAAAATCCAGGTGCAACGGAAGGTGCATGGTGACAACACCATTGTTCACCACACCGGACATCTCGATCACGAGGGTAATCGGCGATCCTTCTGCAAGTGGGAGATCGAACACCAGGTCGCTGAAATAGGCGTACATGCTGGCATCCGGCACCGTGATCGTTGCCGTTGGCGAGCTGGCCAGACTTCCGTTTTCACTGACTGCCGCCGCAACCGTCAGCATGCCGGAGGCAGTACCGGAAAGGTGCACCGCAAACGAAATCGCGCAGGTACCAGTTCCGGCGGCCAGCGAATACGTTCCCGCAATTCCGCCGGATCCATCCGCAACGGCATTGCAGGTCGCCATGTTTTCGGTGCGTTGTGCATCATTCAGGGTGAATGTCAGATTGGAAACTGCAGGTATGGCAATCGACCCATTGGTGCTGGCATTGGCAGTCGAGGTGACACTCAGGGTCATGTGCACCGTGTCACCGGCAAGCGCCGTGGCACTCGATTGATCGAACCGGGCAAAGACAACCGATTGCGCGCCAAGCGAGGAATCGTTGTTCGCTCCCACATCGCCGGGCGCAATGGGGGTGGCCAGACCCTCCTGGGCCGCAGCGATTGCCGGTGAAAGCAACCCCACACACATAAGCAAGGTAACGAAGAGCGCGAACACGCGCCGGCTGGCCCGGCATTGCCCAGAACGTCGGATCACCACGATATTCCCCTGTCCCCTGATGCTGGCCGGACGTCGCGATGTCAGGCGATCAGCGATGTCGATATGGTCCCATCCCGGAGACTGCCGGGGTATGAAATTGATGCTGGGCTAAACCCCACGTCAGAATAACGAAATATGGAGTTAGATGCAATGTCTCGAACAAGGCAAAAAAACACGCCGGGATGACCTGTATTCTGCGCTCACCCACTGTCGTCGGGCCGCACCTCCATCACCTTGGTCCCGGCAGTGGTCCCACCTCTTTCACCACACGCAGGACGACGAATTTCCCGGCGTGCCTGCTCGATGAATCCCTGGAGCGGTCCCCAATCCTCCCTCCATCCTGCATCGAGCTGCCGGGATAATTTCCCGAACAGCACCATCGCCCGTTCGATCCGGTCCAGCCAATCCCCAACGGTCACACCCGGACCACCGATCCGCTGCACGACGTGATTGTATGGCCCACCCCGGCGATGCGTTGTCGTACCCAGATCACGATCCCGCAGCAGCATCGCCACCACAAGGTCCATACGTTCCAGTTCCAGCACCAGGTGCGCGCCGATCAGCAGGTCATTCCGTCCCAGCTTCGCCACTGCCTGGACCGCCACAAACCGGAATTCCGCATCGAGTCCGGCCAGTTTCGATTCAGGTTCGGGCAGGGAAATCTCCAGCGTCCTCCCATCTCCAGGTTCAAATCGCAGGTCGAGCCGCCGGCCATCGCGAAACACCAGCCGCGTGGTGGCACTTGTCTCGTCAAACCACTGGCGCAGAACCCAGATGTCCCCAAGTGCTCCCAGCCACTCTTTTGCCGGAAACATCCGGGCAAAGAGTTTCCCGGGAACCGACAGGCGCACGTCCAGGTCGGACCATGCGTCCATCTCGCCGTTCACGCTCGAACCGAACACCTCCACCGACACCGCATCAGAAAAGGTCGCGGCACATGCCACGACCTTTTCCAGGAGTTCCTCTCGCCAGCCAGATCGCATCACGACCGGTGAATCTCCTCCGCAAATTCCTCGTCATCGGCCAGTTCCCATTCGAACTCGCCCTCCTCATCGACGTCCTCACCATCATCGTCAATGGTGAATCCGCCATCCTCGTCGTCCTGTTCACCCCAGGCAAGCTGGTGCCGGGCAATGTGCACGGTATCACCCTGGCGAATGCCCAACCGCCGCAATTCCTTTTCGATACCGCTATTGCGCAGCATCTTCTGGAATCGTTCGGCGCCTTCCCAGGAATCAAAATTCGTCATGTTCGTGAAGCGCTCGACCCCAATACCTTCGACAATGAAATGGCGTTCATCGAGCTTGCGGACATCCCAGGCGCGGTCATCGACATTGGCCATGGTGTACACGCGCCGCTGCGGTCGTTCCGCCTGCTTGCGACGTTCCTCCGCCTGGTCAGCATCGATTTCGCGCAATCGGGCTGCCACATCCTGGTAGAGATCCTGCACACCCTGACCGGTGGCTGCCGAAATCTCGAAAACGGTAAATCCTTCGGCCCGCAACGTCTCGTGCAGCCGTGGCAGGTTTTCCCGTGCTTCCACCAGGTCAACCTTGTTCAGCGCCACCACCATTGGTTTGGACGCCATTTCGGCATCGAATGCCGCAAGTTCCGCATTGATCTTGCGGAAATCGTCCAGCGGATCGCGCCCTTCCAGGCCCCCCGCCGCATCCACAACATGGATTAGCACACGGGTCCGGTGCACATGACGCAGGAATTCGTGTCCCAGGCCCGCCCCACCGGCAGCCCCTTCGATCAGCCCCGGAATATCGGCTACCACGAATGCCTGGCCACTTGCCCCGCCAATTTCGACAACACCGAGATTCGGCGTCAACGTGGTGAACGGGTAATCGGCAATCTTCGGTTTGGCCCGCGTCGAAGCGGAAAGCAGGGTCGATTTCCCCGCGTTTGGCAATCCGACGAGTCCGACATCGGCAATCAGGCGCAGTTCCAGTTTCACCCAGCGTTGTTCGCCAGGTTCCCCCAGTTCGGCCAGTTTCGGTGATCGCCGCACCGAGGACTTGAAATGCACATTGCCCAGACCGCCCTTGCCGCCCCGCGCAATCACCAGTTCCTCACCCGGTTCGGTCAGGTCAGCAATGAATTCACCGGTTTCATCGAGGGTAACGACGGTTCCCGGCGGCACCTTGACGATTTTCGGCTTGCCATTGCGACCATGTTTCTTTTGCCGCGAACCGGGACCACCAGGTTCGGCCTTGTACTCCTGGACATACTGGAACGGCAACAGGGTGTTCAAATTCTCCACGACGGTGAGAATGACATCTCCGCCATTCCCGCCATCGCCCCCATCGGGACCACCCATCGGGATGTACTTTTCCCGCCGGAATGATGACGAACCATTTCCACCGTCACCGGCTTTGACAAAAATGCGAGCTTGATCGACGAGCACGGTGAACTCCAGACAATGTTCTTGAAATTGCGAATCAAACGCGACAATCTGGTCGATCGTCACGTCAACCATGAAGTATGCACTACAGGGCAACGACCGGCCGACGTGGTTGCCCGATTTCCCGGCAGGGGAAATTCAAACGGACGCACCAGCGCGAAGGATGCGAACCACGATCCTTCACCGCGTTGATAATGAAAAGGGGCAAACCGGCACCTGCAGCAGATTCCGGACGTTGTGCTCCGTCGGGCTGGACAGTCACAGCATTCGCGCCAGCGATTGCCTGTGGGGTCGAACCCGGCGGGGTGGCATATGGATCGGACTTTGCCCTAATCCAGGAAATCCCTCAGCAGCATCGCCCGGGGTGGTTGCCGCAATTTCCGCAATGCCTTGGCTTCGATCTGCCGGATTCGCTCTCGCGTCACGCTGAAATGGCGTCCCACTTCCTCAAGTGTTCGCGTGCGGCCATCTTCCAGGCCATAGCGCATG
>Ga0180215_1005264_pt1 | contig 11141 bp, 11 predicted proteins | sample eDN3rd37CBELigBY_FD_128871 | JGI IMG/M metagenome (GOLD analysis project Ga0180215, IMG submission 128871) | Enriched backyard soil microbial communities from Emeryville, California, USA - eDNA 3rd pass 37_C BE-Lig BY (version 2) (version 2) | ecosystem: Environmental > Terrestrial > Soil >...
CATGCCAGGCTGCTGCGCCAAGCCTGTGCCGGCCGGCTTTCCATCCCGATCCTGGGCTTCCTCCCGGACGATCCGGCCCTGACGCTGCCCGAGCGTCATCTGGGCCTGGTCCAGGCGCAGGAGCTGGCCGGGCTCGACCGGCAGCTCGACCAGGCGGCACGGCTGGTGGAGCGGCATCTCGACCTGCCGCGCCTGATCCGCCTGGCGCGCTTCCCGTCGGTGGCCGCCCTGCCGCACCGGGCAGCACCACTGAACCCGCCCGGCCAGCGGATCGCTCTGGCCGACGATGCCGCGTTCGCCTTCGCCTATCCCTCGGTCCTGGCCGGCTGGCGGGCGCGCGGTGCCGAGCTCCTGCCCTTCTCGCCGCTGGCCGACCAGCCGCCCGATCCGGGCGCCGATGCGGTCTACCTGCCGGGGGGCTACCCGGAGCTGCATGCCGCCACGCTCTCCGGCGCCGGCCGGTTCATGGCCGGCCTGCGCGCCGTGGCCGCCAAGGGGGCCGCCGTCTATGGCGAGTGCGGCGGCTATATGGTGCTGGGCGAGGTGCTGGTCGACCGGGACGGCCAGGCCCAGCCCATGAGCGGCCTCCTGCCGGTGGTGACCAGCTTCGCCCGGCCGAGGCTGCATCTGGGCTACCGGCGCGTGACCGGCCGGCACTCCTCGCCCCTGGGCCTGGCCGGGACCGGCTGGCGGGGCCACGAATTCCACTATGCCAGCGAGCTGGAGGCGCGCGGTCCACGGCTGTTCGGTCTGGCCGATGCGCGCGGCGAGCCCCGTGCCGATGCCGGCTGCGTGCTGGGCCGGGTCTGTGGCAGTTTCGTCCATCTGGTCGACCGCGCCGACTAGCAGCCTTCCCTCCCGGTGGGGCGGTCCGCCACGCCCGCCTCGGCGAAGCTCGCCATGCCGGTGTGGCAGGCGAGTGCCGCGCGTACCACCTGGATCGCCAGCGCCGCGCCCGATCCCTCGCCCAGCCGCATCTCCAGGTCGAGCAGCGGCTGGAGCCCCAGCCGGCCCAGCAGGGCGCGATGGGCATGCTCGGCCGAGACATGGCCGGCCAGGCAATGGGCGACGGCATCTGGATCCAGGCGGAACAGCACGGCCGCCGCGGCGCCGGTGACGAAGCCGTCCAGCAGCACCGGTATCCGGCGCCGGCGCGCCTCGAGGATGCAGCCGGCCATGGCCGCCAGCTCGAACCCGCCGAGCGCCTGCAGGACCCGCTCCGGATCGTCCAGCGCGTCCTGGTGCCGGGCCAGGCCCGCATCCACCACCGCCGCCTTGCGGCGGATACCGTCCGCGTCCAGGCCGGTGCCGGCACCGCACCATTCCCGGCCGCTGCCGCCCAGCAGGGCCGCGCAGACCGCCGCGGCGGTGGCGGTGTTGCCGATGCCCATCTCGCCGATCGCCAGGAGATCCACGTCTTCTCCGATGGCGCGCCTGCCGGCCCCGACCGCGGCGGCGCATTCCGCCGGATCCATCGCCGCAGACCTCGTCCAGTCGCGCGTCGTCCAGTGCGGGAACGGGTCGTGCACCAGGAGCCGAGCACCGCTCGAGCGCGCCAGCTGGTTGATCGCGGCCCCGCCCTTGCGGAAGTTGCGGACCATCTGGTCGGTGACCGCGGCCGGATAGGCGGACACGCCCTGGGCGACCACGCCGTGGCGGCCGGCGAAGACATGGACCTCGACCCGGTCCAGCCGGGGCGGATGGCGGCCCTGCCAGGCACAGAGATGGGCCGTCACCTCCTCCAGCCGTCCGAGCGCGCCTTCGGGCTTGGTCAGCGTCGCCTCGCGCTGCCATGCTGCCGCGAGCGGTGCTGGATCGGGCGGCGGCAGCGCCGTCACGTCGAGGATCGGTTTGCTCATGGCGGCGTTTCCGAGGCTGGGGTACCGACCGGCAGGAGGGCAGACTCTGCCCTCAGACCGGCTGGCACGGACACAAGACTTGCTCCACGACGTCAAGATCGCCCTGCAGTTCCTGACCAGGCTGCCGATCCGGACCGGCGATCCCTCGGGCATGGCCGGCATCGCACGCGCTGCCTGGGCGTTCCCTCTGGCAGGCCTGGTGGCGGCCACCGCCGCTGCGCTCGTCTTTCTCCTGGCGGACCGGATCGGGCTGCCGCCCGTGCTCGCCGCGATCCTGGCCCTGGCCGCGTCCATCGCCCTGACCGGGGCGCTGCACGAGGACGGGCTGGCCGACCTGTTCGACGCGCTGGGCGGCCATGCCGGCCGGGCGCGCGCGCTCGAGATCATGCGCGACAGCCGGATCGGCACCTACGGTACGCTCGCCCTGCTGCTCACCCTGGCACTGCGTGCCGGTGCACTTGCCATGCTCGCCACGCCCGGCCGGGTCGCCCTGGTCCTGGTCGGCGCCGCCTGCCTGTCGCGGAGCGCCATGGTAGTCACGATGGCGCTCCAGCACCCGGCCCGGTCCGATGGCCTGGGTGCCGCCGCCGGCCGGGTGACACCGGCCAGAGCCGCACTGGCCGTCGCCATCGGGAGCCTCTGTCTGCTGGCCGCGGCGGATCCGGCCCCGGCGCTGGCCATGCTCGCTGCTGCCGCCGGTACCCTGGCGCTCGCCATCCGCTGGACCCAGCGGCGGCTCGGCGGCTTTACCGGCGACACGCTGGGCGGCACGCAGCAACTGGTCGAGACCGCATGCCTGCTGGCCGCCGTCGCCAGCCTGGGCGCGGGCTGAAGACGGCAGCACCTCGGGATGTTCCAGCGATCCCGGCGACCATCGTGCGGTAGAGCGGGCATCAGCATCTAGCCCGAAGCCACCAGCATCCAAGAGCGACACGGTCGAATCGGACACTGAATCCAGGCATCCAGCACGCATCCAGCGGCCCCGTCTGGATTTCCGGCGGCCCCGCTGCCTTCAGGTGATGCTCCACCCGACCATCGGGCGGCGGGAAACGGGAGGCATGGTCAGGTGCTTCTCAGCGTCTCTGCGTCAGCGGGTGCCACCTGCCGCTCCTCAATTCACCCCATGGTAGCGCTTGTACCACTGGATGAATTTCGGCAGCCCCTCTTCCAATGGGGTCTTGGGCTCGAAGCCCAGGTCGCGCCGGCTGGCCTCGATGTCGGCATAGGTGGCGGGCACGTCGCCCGGCTGCATCGGCGCCAGACGGATCTCCGCCGTGCGCCCCAGTTCCTGCTCGATGATCCGGACGAAGGTCTTCAGGTCGTTCGGCCGGTGGTTGCCCAGATTGTACACGCGGGCCGGCACGCCCTGCGCGTCGGATGCCGGCGGCCGGTCGAGCGCCGCCAGCACGCCCGCCACGATGTCGTCGATATAGGTGAAGTCGCGCTGCATCTCGCCATGGTTGAACAGCGTGATCGGCCGCCCCTTGGCGATCGCATCGGCGAAGATGTAGGCCGCCATGTCCGGGCGGCCCCACGGCCCGTACACGGTGAAGAAGCGCAGGCCGGTCTGCGGGATTCGGTAGAGATGGGCATAGGCGTAGGAGAGCAGCTCGTCCGCCCGCTTGGTCGCGGCATAGAGCGAGACCGGCCGCTCCACCGGATCGTCCACGGAGAACGGCGTCTTGTCGTTGCCGCCATAGACCGAGCTGCTCGACGCGTAGACGAAGCTGGTCAGCTTGGGCAGGTCGTGGCGCGCCACCTCCAGCATGACCATGTGCCCCACCAGGTTGGCGCGCACATAGTCGAACGGTGCGGTGAGCGAGTGGCGCACGCCGGCCTGGGCCGCCAGATGCACCACGCCGGTGATCTCGTCCCCGTGCTCCTTGGCGATCGCCCGGATCTGGTCCAGCTCGGCGATGTCCGCGCGGATGAACCGGTAGCCTTCCCGCCCCGCGATCTCGGCCAGCCGCGCCTCTTTGAGCGCCGGATCGTAATAGGCGTTGACGATGTCCACGCCGATCACTGCCTCGCCGCGGTCCAGCAGCGCCCGGGCGACATGGAAGCCGATGAAGCCGGCGACACCGGTGACGAGAATGGTCATGGGCCAGAAATTCCGCGCAGGAAGGCTGCCGGACCTGCTAGCGCAGGCCCGGCCGGACGACTAGGGACGCGCGTCCGGATCAGCCGCCCGCGGGCGCGTCGGCCGCGACGTAGACGCGGACCATCTTGTCCGGATTGGCCGGCGGCTCGCCCTTGGCGATCGCGTCGACCAGCTCCATGCCGTCCACCACCTTGCCGAACACGGTGTACTGCCCGTCCAGCCAGTCGGACCGGTCGAAGCAGATGAAGAACTGGCTGTTCGCGCTGTTCGGGTTCTGCGAGCGCGCCATGCCCAGCGTGCCGCGCTCGAACGGCGTGCGGGTGAACTCGGCCTTCAGGTTCGGCTTGTCCGAGCCGCCCATGCCCGTGCCGGTCGGGTCGCCGGTCTGCGCCATGAAGCCGGGAATGACGCGATGGAAGACGATGCCGTCGTAGAAGCCGTCCCTGGCGAGTTCCTTGATCCGCGCGACATGGTTCGGGGCCAGGTCGGGGCGCAGCTCGACGGTCACCTTGCCGCTCGCCAGTTCGATGATGAGGGTATTGTCCAAGTCTCGGGCCTCCGCGCCGCTGATGGCCGGCTGCGTGGCCAGAATGGCCGCGCCGATGACGAGAGCTCTTCTGGTGGTCACCAACCGACCCCTTCACCCATATGGTCGCAAGTCCGGCCGGGCCCACCCCGACCGGCCCGGGTAGTCGCAGAAATCCGGCCGGCTGAGAACCCCGTTGCCGCGCCGCTGCCTGTGTGTCTGGCGCCATCGCGACCGAGCCGCCATGTTTGGCCGGTCAGAGAGCAGGAAGGACGATTCGGGCCGACATGACGAGCTTGGCGCTGGCGCCCACGGGGCGTCGCGACGTCGAGGTGATCAGCCTCATCGGAGCGGGGCATTTCTTTGCCCATTTCTACATCCTGGCCCTGCCGCCCCTGTTCCCGCTCCTCACCGTGGGACTGGGGTTCAGCTATGCGGAGCTGGGCCTGGGCCTGGCCGTCCTGAACCTGGCGACCGGGCTGGCGCAGGTGCCGATCGGCATGCTCGTCGACCGCTACGGGGCGTTCTGGCCGCTCCTGCTGGGCCAGGCCTGCTTCGCGCTGGGCATCGGGCTGGTGGCGCTGGCGCCGGGCTATCCCGTCTTCCTCTGCCTGATGGCGCTGGCCGGCCTGGGCAATGCGGTGTTCCATCCGGCCGACTACGCGATCCTGGCGGGCTCGGTGAGCCGGGGATGGCTGGGCCGTGGCTTCGCCGTGCACACGTTCGGCGGCTATCTGGGCTTCGCTGCCGCGCCGGCCGTTCTCCTGCCGCTGTCCGGCTGGCTCGGCTGGCAGTTCGCCCTGGGGCTGAGCGCCCTGGCCGGCCTGGCCTTCGCCGGGGTGCTGATCGCCTTCCGGCATCATCTCGCGAGCGAGCAGGCCACGGCACCGGGGACGGCACCCATGCGTGGTGGCAGCACGCTGCGCCTGTTCCTCGGCTGGCCGGTCGCGATGGCGTTCCTGTTCTTCGCGCTGATCTCCGCTGGCCAGGGCGGCTTCAGCAATTTCGGCACCGCCACGCTGGAGCAGCTTCCCGGCATCGGCCTGGCCCAGGCCGGCCTGCCCGTGTTCCTCTATCTGGCGGCTTCGGCGGTGGGCGTGTTGCTGGGCGGACAGATCGCCGACCGGACCAGCCGTCATGGCCTGGTGGTCGCGGTCTGCTTCGGCAGCATCACCCTGGTGGCGCTGCTCCTCACCCTGCCCTCGCTCGGCCTCGTCCCCGTCACGCTCCTGTTCGTGCTGGCCGGGCTGTTCGGCGGCGCCGTCAGCCCCTCGCGCGACCTGATGGTCAAGCAGATCACGCCGGCCGGGGCATCCGGCCGCGTGTTCGGCTTCGTCACCATCGGCTTCAATGTCGGCACGCTCGCCTCGGCACCTCTGTTCGGTCATCTCCTGGACCTCGGCATGGCCCGTGGCGTGTTCTGGCTGGTGGCCGCCATCTCGCTGGCGTCGATCGTCACGATCCTCGGCAGCCGGGGTGCCGGCCGGGACGACCCGCGCGTGGCGCGCTCCGGCGGCCGCTGAACGGGAGGGCAGAAGGGGGCGGGCCGGCGCGGGAGCCGCGCGGGCAGCTGCCCCCTTCCGCGTCCGGCCGGCAAAGTCTAGAGCCTGCGCGACGAGGAACGGAGCAAGGGATAGTCCACCATGGGCATCAGCCGGGTCGGCATCGTCGGTGCAGGAACGATGGGCGGCGGCATCGCGACGGCTACCGCACAGGCGGGCGTGGACGTCGTGCTGATCGATGCGCGGGAGGGCGTCGCCCAGGCGGCGGTCGACCAGGCACGCGCCTTCTATGCCAAGGCCGTCGGCCGGGGGCGGCTCACCCAGGAACAGGCGGACGAGGCCGGCCGCCGGTTGCAGGTCACGTCCACGCTGGACGGGCTGGTGGACTGCGACCTGGTGATCGAGGCCGTGTTCGAGGACATGGCGCTCAAGACCGACGTGCTAGCCAAGATCGCCGCGGTGGTCCGTCCCGACGCGCTGATCGCCACCAACACGTCCTGCCTGCGGGTGTCGGAGCTGGCGCAGTCTGTGCCGCAGCCGGGGCGCTTCCTGGGCCTGCACTATTTCAGCCCGGCCCAGGTCAACCCGATCGTCGAGGTGGTCCGCGGCGACGCTACCACCGATGCCACCGTCCAGGCCGGGCTGGCCTTCACCCGCGCGACCGGCAAGGAGCCGCTCGCCTGCAAGGATCAGTGGGGCTTCTGCATCAACCGGTTCTTCTGTCCCTACACCAACGAGGCGGCCCGCCTGGTCGACGAGGGCCTGGCAGTTCCCGGCGAGATCGATCTGGCCGCCAAGGAGGCGCTGGGCGCTGCGGCCGGCCCGTTCCTGGTGATGAACCTGGTCAAGCCGCGGATCGCCCTCCATGCGCTCCGTAACCTCTCCCCGCTCGGCGCCTTCTACGCGCCCGCGCGATCGATGGCCGTGACCGGTGATGCGGAGGCTTCCTGGACCATCGATCCGCCCGGCGACATCGATCCCGATCGCATGGCGGTGCTGTGCGACCGGTTGCGCGGCGCCACCTTCCTGCCGGTCCTGCAGGAACTGGATGAAGGGGTGGCCGGGCCGGACGAGATCGATCACGGCGCCCGGGCCGCGCTCAAGTTCGCCAAGCCGCCCTGCGCGCTGATGGACGAACTGGGCCGCGCCGAGGTCGAACGTCTGCTCCAGCCCTTGTGCCAGCAATATGGCACGGCGATGCCGAAAGCACTCGATCGGGTCGGCAGTCTCACCCGCGGCTGAGCGGTCGGCGGCACCCACCGCCGGAGATTGCCTGGCCGGGCTCGGCCGGCGCGCCATGCCGTGGCGTGCCGGCTGGCGAAGCCTGCACGAGACGCTTGGTCTACCTGTCGCTTTCAGGCGCACTTGGCGAGGCCCGGGTCCTTGAGGACATAGCCCCTGCCCCAGACCGTCTCGATGTAATGGTCGCCGCCGGTCACCGCCGCGATCTTCTTGCGCAGCTTGCAGATGAACACGTCGATGATCTTGAGCTCCGGCTCGTCGATCCCGCCATACAGGTGATCCAGGAACATCTCCTTGGTGAGCGTCGTGCCCTTGCGCAGGGAGAGCAGTTCCAGGATGCTGTATTCCTTGGCGGTGACGTGCAGGCGCATGCCGTCGATCTCGATCAGTCGCGTGTCGAGGTTCACCACCATCCGTCCGGTCGCGATCGTCGACTCGGCGTGGCCCTTGGCGCGTCGTACCACCGCCTGGATCCGGGCGGTCAGCTCGGCCCGCGCGAATGGCTTGGTGATGTAGTCGTCGGCGCCTGTGGCTAGGCCACGCACTTTGTCGTCGATGTCCTGCTTGCCGGACAGAATCAGGATCGGAGTCTGGATCCTGGCGGCGCGCAGTCGCCGCACCACCTCGTGGCCGTCCATGTCGGGCAGACGCAGGTCGAGGACGATGATGTCGAAGTCGTAGAGCTTCGCCAGCTCGATCCCGTCTTCGCCGCGTTCGGCCGGCTCGATCACGATGTTCTCGCACTTGAGCGCGCTCTCCACGAGCTTGGCGGAAACCGGATCGTCTTCGATCACCAGCGCACGCATCGACTTCTCCATGTCCTGAGCCCGCGACACCGTCTCAAAGCCAGATTAGGGCAGGTTCCTTAAACATCTGTTAATGGAAGCTTGTCTATCATCCACTTCGCCAGGGACAGCCGAGCGGGTCGCCCTGATGTCACCAGATGAACCATGCAACTGCTGGTAGGGACAACTGAAAATTGACCCAAGTTAACAATTGCAACCTGGATGAGCATGTTGCCGGAAAGCTTTGTGAATATGGCGGAGCCCATGCTGTTCACGTCGAGAATTTTCTCGCGCATCTGGCGAAGCGGAGAGACCCGATACTCGGTGGGCGAGTGAGACGCTGCCGGTCGGGCAGCCTCGTGGTCGAGGGCCTGAACGAGCGGATCGGAATCGGTGACGTGTGCCGGATCGAGCAACATGTCCATCCGACCGGCATGTTCGCTTCCCAGGACGCCGTCCTCGCCGAAGTGGTGGGATTCGGCCCCGAGGGCGTCCAGATGATTGCATTCGAGGAGGTAAACGGCGTCCGCTACGGTGCGAGGGTCCGGCCCGACCAAGCGTTGGGGCTGGCACGTCCCGCGAGAAGCTGGCTCGGCCGGGTGGTCGATCCCATGGCCGCGCCGCTCGATGGCGGCGGTCCACTGGAGCAAGGGACCGTGGCCTATCCGCTCCAGTCCCGCGCCGAGGCTGCCCTGGGGCGCCGGCCGATCGGGCGGCGCCTGGATCTCGGCGTGCGGGCGATGAACCTGTTCACTCCATGCTGCGAAGGCCAGCGGCTCGGGATCTTCGCGGGCTCGGGTGTGGGCAAGTCGACCCTCCTGTCGATGATCGCCCGGCACAGCGATGCCGACGCGCTCGTCATCGGCCTGATCGGCGAGCGCGGCCGCGAGGTCGGCGAGTTCCTGGAGCATACGCTGGGCCCGGAGGGGCGCCAGCGGAGCGTGCTGATCGTGGCGACCTCCGACCTTCCCGCGATGCTGCGCCGGCGCGCTGCCTATCTGACCATGGCGGTCGCCGAGGCGCTGCGCGACCAGGGGCTGAACGTGCTCTGCCTGATCGATAGCGTTACGCGGTTTGCCATGGCGCTGCGGGAGATCTACCTGGCCGCCGGTGAGGGGCCAGCCACCCGCGGCTATCCGCCCTCGGTCTTTGCCGAACTGCCGCGCCTGCTGGAGCGGGCCGGCCCGGGCAGCGGGACTGGCAGCATCACCGGCCTGTTCAGCGTGCTCGTCGACGGCGACGACGATGACGAGCCGGTGAGCGACACGGTGCGCGGTATCCTGGATGGCCATGTCATGCTTGCCAGGAGCATCGCCGAGGCCGGGCGTTTCCCGGCGATCGATATCCTGCGCTCGGTGTCGAGGACCGCCCCCGGCTGCTACCGGCCAGACGAGCGGGAGCTGGTGCGCCGGGGACGAGAGCTGCTGCGGCGCTACGCCGACATGGCGGAACTGATCCAGCTGGGTGCTTACCGGCAGGGCACCGATGCGGATATCGACGAGGCGATCCTGCGGCGCCCGGCACTGGAGGCGCTGCTGCGCCAGGAGGTCGACGAGCCCTGGCGGCCTGGCGAAGAGTTTGCGGCGCTGGCCCGATCTCTGGGCCATGGCGTTCCGACCCAACCAGTCGCATGAGCGACCGCTCTACCCTCGAAGTGCTGGCCCGGCTGCGCCGCCAGGAGCTCGACGCGACCAGGCAGGCGCTGGCACGGGTCGAACAATCGATCGCAACCAGCCAGAGCGAGCGGCGCTCGGTCTGGCTGGTCGCAGACATGATGGAGTTCGAAGCGTCCGGCCACGCGCTGCATGGTCGTGGGATGCTGCTCGCAGCCGCCCGGGCCCGCTCGACCCAGCTCGCCGATGAGATTCGGGTTCTGGAAGGGCTGCGCGACGGGCTTCTCGCCAAGGCCAAGCTCGATCTGGCCGGCTGCCGGCAAATCGAGCTGGTTGCCGAGCGCCGCGCCCTGACCGAACGGCGCGCCCAGCTGCTACACCAGCAGCACGCGACAGACGAGCGGACAATGTACCGGACGGCACTCTGTCACGAGCTGGCGAAGTCCTGACTGAAATGCCGGCAAAGTCGCTGGGATGATCGGTTCTCAGATTAATCACCATGTCCTCGTTGGGAAGTTCCATGCCTGATCGACCCTGTCCTTCTGACCTGAGCGGCGCAGAATGGAGGACGCTGGGACCACTCCTGCCACCACCCTCCCACCTTGGGCCCACCGAGGTGGCTGCGACGAGGCATGGGGTAGCTGTATGGTCCCGGGGAGTAGTGGCCGGGTCGGTGGTTTAGGATGGAGTTGCGACGCTTCATCCCGAACCGACGAGGGATCCGATGACCGAGGACAGACTGCCACTGGCGGAATTCCTGCAGAAGGCCGGCGATGGCGACTTCCTGCGTGCGGTGGGCGAAACCGTGCTGCAACTCGTCATGGAGAGGGGTGGTCTCTGGATTTCGGACAGGCGGATGAGCTTGGTTCGTTCAGCATGAAGGGCGGACCCGATCACGGTAGTGACCAGAGTTCAAGGCAAGGGGCACTGGAGGCGCTGCATGGAGAGCCGACAACAGCACAGCTGGCGGCCAGGCACGACATTCACCAGACGATGGTGAGCGAGTGGAAGCGGCAGACGATGGAGGTCTGGCGTCGGTATTCGCCGGCAGGTCGCCAGCCCAGGAGACGGCAAAGGCCACTGAGGCCGAGGTGGAGAAGCTGCACGCCAAGATCGGGCAGTTGCTGGTGGAGCGAGTTTCTTTGGCGGCAGCGTCCGGTCGATGAGCCTGGACCGTAGACGCCGGATGATCGAGCCGAAGCATTCGCAGCTGTCGATCCTGCGCCAGTGCGAGCTGGTGTCGATCAGTCACGGAGTTCTACCGCTACCCTGATTATCCCCAGGATTTCGCGGGCAGCTCTGCTACGCTCCTTGGGAGCGAGTAAGAGCGCCTAGGGACTATTAGTCCTTGAGCCAGTCGAGAGCAGCAGCAAGGCAGAGGACGCCCATGAAGGAGTTGGCCGTCTTCTCATAGCGGGTGGCGATCGCCCGCCACTCCTTGAGCCTGGCCCATAAGTGCTCGACCCATCGAGAGCGCTGCTCTCGATCAGTTGTGGTAGATCCAGCCGGGACC
>Ga0180215_1005269_pt1 | contig 11135 bp, 8 predicted proteins | sample eDN3rd37CBELigBY_FD_128871 | JGI IMG/M metagenome (GOLD analysis project Ga0180215, IMG submission 128871) | Enriched backyard soil microbial communities from Emeryville, California, USA - eDNA 3rd pass 37_C BE-Lig BY (version 2) (version 2) | ecosystem: Environmental > Terrestrial > Soil >...
CACCGAGACGGGACGCCAGCCTTGGGTAGTCTACGGCCTGCTGCGGACGGCCGACGCCGTGGCGCCGGTGACGGCCCCGGCCGTCACGCTCAGCCTCGCCATCTTCTTCGTCGTCTACAACCTGCTGCTGGTCTCGTTCCTTTGGTTCGCCGGCCGCATCGCCATTCGCGGTCCAGGCGCGGCCGCCGCGCCGGCAGACGCACAGATCCGTCCCGGCCTCGACCGCAGCAGCCCTACGCTGGTCGGCTCGACGCCCGCCGAAGCCACTCCCGTTGCCGCCAAGCTTGGAGCATGACGTCATGATCGCCGAGATGGCACCCCACCTGCCCGTCCTGTTCGCTGCGGCGGTGGCCTTTTGCGTCGTCGTCTACGTGCTGGCCGACGGTTTCGACCTCGGCGTCGGCATCCTGTTCCTGCTCGCGCCGCGCTCGGCGGACCGCGACCTGATGATGGCGAGCGTCGAACCCGTCTGGGACGGCAACGAGACCTGGCTGGTCATGGGCGGCACGCTGCTGCTCGCAACCTTTCCGGCCGGCTACTACGTGCTGCTGCCGGCCTTCTACCTGCCGGTCATGTTCATGCTGTTCGCCCTGGTGCTGCGCGGGATCGCCTTCACCTTCCGCCTGCAGGCGGTCCGCTTCCGCTGGGTGTGGGACCTCGCCTTCGCGGGCGGCTCGGTGCTCGCCGCCCTGTGCCAGGGCCTGGTGCTGGGCGGGCTGATCGACGGCGTCCCCATGCAGGACGGCATGTTTGCCGGCGGCACCTTCGATTTCGTCAGCCTGCTCGGCCTCGCCTGTGGGGTGGGCATCGTCGGCGGCTACGCCCTGCTGGGCGCCGGCTGGCTCATCTGGAAGACGGACGGAGCCACGCAGGTCTTTGCCCGCGAGGTCGCGCACGCCGCGCTCATTCTCACTGCGGCCATGATGCTGCTCGTGAGCGGCTGGAGCGCATGGAGCGTTCCGGAGGTGGCCGCGCGCTGGTTCGCCTGGCCGAACATTGCCTGGCTGGCGCCGGTGCCGATCGTCACCACGGCCGTGCTGCTGACGATGTGGAAGCGCATCTGGACCGGCCGCGACGCCGAGGTCTTCCTGCTCGCCCTCGTCGTCTTCCTGCTGGGCTTCGCCGGCCTGGTGGTAAGCCTGTGGCCCTATGTCGTGCCCCGGCAGGTGACCATCTGGGACGGCATCGCCGATCCTCGGGCACTCGCCTTCGTTGGCGTGGGTGTGGTCGTCATCATCCCGATCGTCCTCGCCTACCAGGCGAACGCCTACTGGGTCTTCCGCGGCAAGGCGAAGCGCCTGGAAGGCTACGGAGCCGCCTGAGAAAGCCGGCGCTTCCGGTGCAGCGTCTCGCCGCACCTATTTGCTGGTGAACCGCGACTCCTGCAGATCGACCTCGCGCACGAGCTTGCGGGCGAGATCGTCGGTCAGCTTGCCGGCTCGCACGAGGCGGTGGAATTCGTCACGCTCGGCATCGAAGCCGACGAGATACAGCTTGCGCTCGATCTCGCCGACCTTCCGCGCCAGCTCCGCGTCGCCATTGTGTATGGCATGGGTGTCGATCCGCTTCTGGTAGAACGCCAGGATGCGCGCACCGATCTCGAGATGGAGATGCGCGTCCTGCTGCCCGTCCTTCAGGCCGCGTAACGTTCGCTCGACGGCCTTCTCCGCCGCCTGGGCGGCGGCGAGCCGTGCCATGTCCTCCAGCGTCTGATGCGAGGGCTCGGGCTGCAGCTTCAGCCCCTTGAGCAGGGGGGGCAGTCCTGCATGCGCCGCAATCAGCGAGGCGATGATGACGCCGGCGGCGAGGAAGATCGCGAGATCGCGGGCCGGAAAGGGCGACCCGTCCTGCAGCGTCAGCGGAAGCGTCAGCACGCCGGCCAGGGTGATCGCACCGCGGACGCCGGCAAGCGAGGTCACCGCGATCAGCCGCCAGCTCGGGCGCGGGCGCCTCGCCCCGGATCGCAGCACGCGGAACAGCACGACTCCGAACGTCGCCCAGCCCCACAGGAAGCGCAGGGCGGCAAGCATGAAGGTGATGGCGAGCACATAGATGATCAGCCACAGCTCGTCGCGATGTCCCGTCTCGCTCACGGCCCGCGCCGCGCCGTCGATGATCTGCGGGAGCTGCGCACCGAGCAGAATGAAAACCATGCCGCTGCCGGCGAACTGCATGGCGTCCCACACTGCCGCCCGGCGGATCCTCGTGATCGCCAGCACGCGCCCCGTCTGTTCTTCGCGGTTCATCACCAATCCGGCGGCGACCGCCGCCAGAATGCCCGAGGCATCGATCCGGTTGGCCAGCAGATACGCCCCGAATGGGATCAGCAGGCTGATGAGAATCTGGGACCCCGTCACCTCGCCAAAGCGCAGGGAGAGCCAGTCCTTCCCCCTGGTGGCCAGCACCGCGACGCCCACGCCGACGGCAAATCCCCCGGCCGCGAGCCAGACGAACTCGCGCACGGCATCCGAAAGGGAGAACATTCCGGTCGTCATCGCGGCGACGGCGAAACGCATGCACACAAGGCCCGAAGCGTCGTTGAGCAGCGACTCCCCTTCCAGGATGTGCAGCAGCCGCTTCGGCAGCGGCGTCCGCTCGGCAATGCCCGAGACGGAGACGGCGTCGGTCGGCGACAGGATGGCCGCGAGCGCAAAAGCGACCGGTAGCGGCATGGCCGGGATCATCCAGTGGATGATGTATCCTGCCCCGAGCACGGTGAAGATGACGAGCCCGAAGGCAAGCGCCAGGATCGTCCACTTGTCCTGCCTGAGCCCCTGCCGCGAGATCCGCCAGCCGTCGTAGAAGAGCAGCGGCGCGATGAACAGCAGGAAGAAGATGTCCGGCTCCAGCTCGATCGGGAAGTCGAACGCCCAGGCAATGAGTGCGCCGATCGCGATCTGGATGAGGGCTATCGGTATCGGCAGCAGCGAGATGCGTTGCAACATGCTGCTGGCCACGACGGCGACGAGAAGGACCAGGCTGGTGGTGATTGCTTCCAATATTCGCTCCAGGTCTGGAGTTCCTGCCGGCTCTTAGGCGCTGCGCGAGACTGGGGTGTCTGCTTCGTCGCAGGAGCCAGGGACCGCGGATCCCAGCGGCATGGTCGCACCGGAGCGCAGGCGCGTCGCCGGGCGAGGGCCGGCGACGGCGTAGGGAGGTCAGTTGATCTGTTCGACCTTCGCGGCCTGGTCAGGGACCAGACGGACGCGATAGGTGCTGTTGCCGCAGGTCAGTACCCAGACGATATCGGTGTCGTCCACCCCTTCCTGCCGTGCACTGACCGGGTCGGAGCAGAGATAGCCTTGCTCGCGAACCTGCGCGGCGACGTCAATCGCGGGGTCCTCCTGCGCCCCGGCCGGAAGCGAGGCCGCCACGAGCCCGACCACCAGAATCAGCGAGCGCGATACTGCATTTCCCATTTCTACCTTCCCTTTGGATCGACCCTGATTTCCGCCCGGACCATAGCACAAGCGAAACGCATCGCGACTCCGGAGCTTGCCCGGAGGCGAAAGTCTGTCGCCGCGCCGCGCATGCCGCCGCACCCCGGTCCGCGCGTCAGCTATGCTGCCGCACCCACGCAGGCATCATGGGCTCATCCATCGGAAAATCGCCCTCGCATTTCGCAAGACAACACCCCCCTGCGCTGCGAAGGTGAGGCTCTGGCATGTTCTGCCGGACGGATGGGAGGGGTGCACCATGCGGATTGGGCGAGAAGGGAAGGCAGTCACCCGAGGTCCTGCATCCGAGGTGCTGCCATGAGCGTCCCGTCCGACGGTATTCTCCGGAAAGCTCCCGCCCATCTCCCGTCGGGTGCCGAGGCGGCATCGTCCCGCAGCGCCGCCCTGGCTTCCACGCTGACGGCCCTGGCCGGCTTCACGGACGCCATCGGATACTCCGAACTGGGCGAGCTCTACCTGTCGTTCATGAGTGGCAACAGCACCCATTTCGGCATGGCGCTGGCGAGCGCCGGCTGGCCGCACGCCGCCTTGGCCGGCGCAATCATCGCCACCTTCGTGACCGGGTCGCTGCTGGGCACGCTGATCGCCGACCGGGCCCGGTCGCTGAAGCCGGCGGTCCTCGGTGCGGAATTGCTGATCCTGCTCGCCGCCACCTCCCTCACTCTCCTCGGCGCGGGCAGCCTCGGCCTCATCCCAATCTCGGCCGCGATGGGCATGCAGAACACCCTCCACCAGGTCGTCGCGGGCGCCGACGTCGGAAAAGGCTTTCTGACCGGCAACCTCTTCGCCCTTGGACAATCGCTAGCCCGCGCGGGTCACGACAAGGCCGAGCGACGCCGCGCCGCGCACCACGGGCTGTCGTGGATCGCATTCGCGGGCGGCGTGGTCATAGGCGCGCTCGTCCACGCCCGCTTCGGCACGACCATCGCCCTCGCCGTGGTTTCAGTCGTCATCGCCACACTGCTCGTCGCCAGCTTGTCCCAACGTTCGCGGTAGCCTGCGCATCGCGGCTAGACAGGGACCCAATAGCCGCCTTCGCACGAAATCGCACCCGACGGCTTGCCTTCCCGAATTTCGCCTCCAGCTAGACGAGAAGGCAGCGTCATCCTGCTGCGCCCCCCGAAGGAAGCCCGATGAAACAACGCTGGATCGAAGTAAACGACCGGATGCAGCACGGTTATCGCTACGCCCTCGTGGCACCGGTTGGGCGCAACTTCGATCCCGAGTTCCGACCGGATCTGACGCCGGCGGAGATGCTGGCGCTGGGCGTGTTCGGCGGCAAGTACATGACCGATTGCCGCGACGAGTTTCCCGAAAGCTGGTTCGCCGATGCCCGCCTCTCGCCGGGACGGAAGGACCCGTCGCTCAACTGGTTCGGCATCGACGCCAGCCAGCCGCTCGCGGTGTGGCGCGCCAAGGGGTGGATCCACCCGGACGACCCGCGCGGTTGGTTCCAGTGGTACTGCCGCTACTATCAGGGTCGCCGCATGCCGGGCGAGGACGAGCGGCAGATCGGTCGTTGGAAGGCCATGCGCCGGCATGTAGCCCAGCTTCGCCGCGCCTGCGATCCAGGCGACCGCTGGTGCCGGCCGCGTCAGCGACAGGCGCTGCTGCACTGGGCCTACGACAGCCGCGGCCTTTGACGGTTACCGCGCGCGGTCGATCACTGGACTTGATCGCCGCTCCCGCCCCGGCGCCGCCCCCCGCCGGGCAAGTCGGCTAATGGCCGTGAGCGTCCAGCCACTTGACGGCACCGGAGAGATCGAGGCCGGCGGATTGGCCGAAACCGATCACCTCGTCCTTGCGCATCCGGCCGTCCAGCACCTCGCCGATGACATACAGCGTCGCGGAACGCGTGCCCGTCTTGCAATGCGCCAGCACCGGACCGTTCGCCTCGGCAAGCGCTTTCTGGAAGGCGCGGACCTGCCCCTCGCCGATCTGCCCCGGGACGACCGGGATATGCGTGTAGCCGAGCGACTCCGCCTCCGCGACCGCGCCGTTCTCGGCCGCGGTCGGTTGTCCCGGCTCCTCGCGATCGGGACGATTGTTGATGATCGCCACTACTCCCTTGGCCTTGGCGTCCCTGATGTCCGCGGCTGTCAGCTGGGGCGCGACATAGAGCTTCTCGGCTATCTGTTTCATGGGCTTTCCTTTCTCCGGCGCGACATCGCTCGACCTGGGCGTTCAGATAGGTCAATTGCAAAAAAATGCAATAGAAGTGGCGAAATCAATCCGCTATCGTCATTGTGATGGAAGGACGGGCCATGCAGAGAAGCTTCACGTTCGACGCATCCACGGCCCTGACAGCAGTGACCGTGCTGGGCATGTTGCTGGCCATGGTCGCGATCTGGCCTCTCGATGGCCTCGCCGCAGAACGAACGTCGATCGTGGGCCTCGGCCTTGTCTATCTCGCGGGCGGCCTGCCGGCGACGTGGCGCGCGCTGGAAGCCCTCTGGCGCGAGCACATCCTCGATATCGACCTGCTGATGGTGGTGGCGGCGGTCGCGGCTGCAGCGGTGGGAGCGCCCTTCGAGGGCGCCGTCCTGCTCACCCTCTTCAGCGTCTCGACCACGCTGGAGGAACAGGCTCTCGGTCGGGCCCGCCGCGCCGTCGAATCCCTGATGGCGCTCCGGCCGGAAACCGCCCTGCTCAAGGGCCCGGACGGGTCCGTGACCGAGATTCCTGCTGCCGACCTGAAGGTCGGTGACCGCGTTGTGCTGCGGCCCGGCGCCCGCGTTCCCGCCGATGGCGTGGTCGTCGAGGGACATGGAGCTCTCGACGAGGCGAGCATCACCGGCGAGTCGATCCCCGTCTCGAAGGAGCCCGGCACACAGGTCTTCGAGGCGACCGTCAACCTCGACGGAGTGCTTGAGGTGGCCGTGTCCAAGACCATCGAGGAAAGCACCGTCGCGCGCATGATCGCGCTGGTGACGGAAGCCCAGGCCGCAAAGGCCCCGTCCGAGCGGTTCAGCGCTTGGTTCGGCCAGCGCTATACCGTCGCCGTCATGGTCGGAGCCGTCCTCGCCTGCGGCGTCTTCTACTGGCTCGGGCGCGACTGGGATCAGGCGCTGTACCGTGCCGCGACGCTGCTGGTGGCCGCCAGCCCCTGCGCCATCGTCATATCGGTTCCGGCCGCCATCCTCTCCGCGCTGTCGGCCGCCGCTCGCGTCGGCGTGCTCTTCAAGGGCGGAGCGGCACTCGAAACCCTCGCCGCGGTCGATACATTCGCCTTCGACAAGACCGGAACGCTGACCACCGGAAAGGCGGTTGTCACCAACGTCGTCGCGCTCGACGGCGATGAGGAACGCTTCCTCTCCCTGCTCGCGGGCATCGAGGCGCATTCCGAGCACCACAGCGCCGCCGCCATCCGGCATGTGGCGGCGGTGAGGTCCATCGTCCCGGCCGAGGTGAAGGACGTTGGCAACCGCCCGAGCGCCGGTATTGTCGGCCACTATGGGCAGGGTCTCCTGTGGGCAGGCAATCCGCGCCTGGCAGACCAGATGCAGGCCTCGATTGACCACCCCGCCCTCCAGGCGCTTGCGCGCGACACCCAGACCGTCATCTATCTCGGGCAGGATTCGACGGTGCTGGGGGCAGTGACGATCGCGGACCAGCCTCGCCCGACCTCCGCGGCCGCTCTCGCCACGCTGCGTCAGGGCGGCGTCAGACGGATCGTGATGATGACGGGCGACCGCCGGCCCGTAGCCGTGAGGATCGGCCAGGAGCTCGGCCTCGCCGCGGAAGACATCCACGCCGACATGCTGCCGGAGGACAAGGTGCGCATGGTCGGGGACCTGGCCAGTACAGGCAAGGTGGCCTTCGTCGGAGACGGCGTCAACGATGCCGCCGCGCTCGCGCGCGCCGATGTCGGCATCGCCATGGGCGCGGCCGGATCCGACGTCGCCCTCCAGGCAGCCGACGTCGCCCTGCTGTCGGAGGAAATGGGCCGGCTTGCCGACGCCCATCGCCTGGCCAGACGCGCCGCCCTCATCATCCGCCAGAACCTGGCATTCGCGCTCGGCGCAATGGCCGTGCTCGTGGCGGGCGGACTGTTCTTCGATCTGCCGCTGCCGCTTGCCGTGATCGGCCACGAGGGCGGCACCGTCCTCGTCGTGCTGAACGGCCTGCGGCTGCTGGCGACACCACTCGGAGACGCGGCAAAGCGACGTCCGGCGCCCGTCGCTGCAGGTCGCCTGCCAGCGCTCTCCAATCGACAGACCTACCGCAGAAGAGTGCCGAGACACTCCGGCTAGCACGGGGAAAGCACAAGGGAAGGCGACTGCCGAAGTTGTCGGGGGTGCCCGGTCCAAGCAACAAACTGCCGGCCGGACCGGCGTTTCGGCGCTGTCCATGCGCCTGCAGCACGTCTCACGACCGAATATGTCGCAACTCTGCATATCTGGCATGACTTGCATTTCTGGCTCGGCTGAGTGAAGCAGCGCCTCGACACTGGATGGATTCCGGGCAGAAGCTCGCCAACGCATCCGTTTCATTGCCAGGCGTGTCCTAAATCCCGTGCCTTACCCGCACCGCGCCGGGCTACGGAGTTACCTTTATGAGTTCCACCGCTACCGCTGCATCGGTCGATGCAATGCCTGCCAATCCTCGTTCACGCGTCCTGCTTGCGAGCCTGATCGGCACCACCATCGAATTCTACGATTTCTACATCTACGCGACGGCCGCCGTCCTGGTGTTCCCGCACCTGTTCTTCCCGGCGGGCAACGAGACAACCGCCCTGCTCGCATCCTTCGCCGTCTTCGGCGCGGCGATGATCGCGCGTCCCCTGGGAGCGATCTTCTTCGGCCATCTCGGCGACAAGCGCGGCCGAAAGATCACGCTGGTCGGCGCGCTGCTGACCATGGGCATTGCCACCTTCCTGATCGGCGCTCTTCCCACCTATGCCACCGCTGGTTGGCTGGCGCCGGGGCTACTGGTCATCCTGCGCCTCGCCCAGGGCTTCGCGCTGGGCGGCGAGTGGAGCGGCGCTGCGCTGGTGGCCACGGAGAACGCACCTCCCGGCAAGCGCGCGATCTTCGGTACCTTCCCGCAGCTCGGCGCCCCCATCGGCTTCATCATCGCCAATGGCCTGTTCCTCATCATCGCGGCCATCATGCCGTCCGAGGACCCCTCCCGGCCGTCCACGGCCTTCCTCACCTGGGGCTGGCGCATTCCGTTCCTGTTCTCGGTGGTCATGGTCGCAGTGGGCCTTTGGGTGCGCCTGCACCTCGTCGAGAGCACCGCGTTCGAAAAGACCGTCCGCAGCGGCCAGATCCGCAAGGTGCCGCTCGCGACCGCGTTCCGCTCCTACTGGAAGGAACTCATCCTCGGCACGATGTACATGCTCGCGACCTACGTGCTCTTCTACTTGATGACCACGTTCTCCCTGAGCTACGGCCGCGCCGCCACCGATGGGCCCCTGCCCGGCCTGGGCTACGACTACCGAACCTTCGTGCTGATGATGATCATCGGCGTGCTGTTCTTCGGCGTCTTCACCATGGCCTCCGGCCCTTGGGCCGATCGCTGGGGCCGCCGCAAGACGCTGATCTGGGTGACCCTGGCGATCGCCGTCTTCGGCCTCGTCTGGGTGCCGATGCTGGCCGGCGGCACGGTCGGCGTCATGGCCTGGCTGATCCTCGGCTTCAGCCTGATGGGCATGACCTTTGGCCCGATGGGCGCCCTGCTGCCCGAGCTCTTCCCGGCAAACGTGCGCTATACCGGCTCGGGCATCTCCTACAACGTGTCGTCGATCCTCGGCGCGGCCGTCGCCCCGTTCATCGCGGTGGCCCTGTGGAGCTATGGCGCGGGCAGCCCCTTCTGGGTCGGCGTCTACCTGACGGCAATGGCGGTGCTAACCCTGATCTCCCTGCTGCTCGGCAGCGAAACCAAGGACGTCGACATCGAAAGCTGACGCGGACGTTTGCGCGTGTCGTCCCGATCCGGCGCACTGACGGCCTGGCTGGCCGACCACGGCTTCGACCCCGGCCGCCTTGCCTTTGCCGGGCGGACCGCCGTAGCCGCCTGCCTCGCATTCGTCGGGGCGTGGGCACTCGGCCTCGAGCATCCGCAATGGGCCGGGATGGCCGTCTGGGCGGCGTCGCAGCCGACGCGCGGCCAGCTCATCGAGAAGAGCTTCTTCCGGGCTCTCGGCACGCTCGTCGGCGCGACCGCGGGCGTGCTGCTGGTCGTCTCGATGGAGATCCACCCGGCCCTGCTGGTGGTCGGGCTGGCGGCCTGGGTGGGCGCCTGCACCTATGTCGGCAACCTTCAGCGCGGCCTGGTCGCCTATGGCACGGTGCTCGCCGGGTACACGGCCGCGATGGTGGCGCTGCTGGATACAGCCCACCCCGAGCATGTTCTCGATCTTGCCACCGACCGCCTGGCCACGGTCCTGACCGGGGTGGTGATGGCGATGCTGGTCGGCTACCTGTTCGCGCCGCCGCTTGCCTCCGATGCCTTGAAAGGCCGGGTTCTGGCGCTGCTGGCCGGCCTGATGGATCGCCTTGCGGGGTCAGGGCCGCAGGCGCGCGACGAGACCGACCAGGCCCTGCTGTCGGAGATCGGTGCGCTCGAGGAGGGGCTCGACCCGCACGCCGCCGGATCGCTGCGCTCGCGACGCGACGTGCATGCCGTGCGCCGGGTCCTGCTCGCGGCCGTGCAGGTGCTGCTGCTCCGGCGCGACGGCGCCCCGGAACTCTTGGACCCACAAATCCTGGAAGGGTTGCGCGCCGCCGCCATCCACTTCCGCCACGGCGACGTGGCCTCGGCCCGTGCGGCCCTGGAAACCGTGATCGCACGACTGGCCCCCGGCGGCGGGATGCATGACGATCTTGCGCAGTTGCGGCTCGCGCTCGAAGACTGGCAACAACGGGATGGCGACCGGTCGGTCGCTGCGGAGGCGGGTTCTCCCTCCCTCCCCGTCGTCCTGCACCGCGACTGGGTTGGCGCGCGTGAATCCACGATCCGGGCCGCCGGATGCCTGCTGTTCTTCGGTGCGGTCTGGCTCGTGACCGGCTGGACCGCGATTGCCTTCCTGCTGCTCGGCCTGTCCATCATGCTGTCGCTGTTCTCGACCATGGAGAATCCCGCCCGCCTCATGCGGTCGGTGCTGCTCGGGCAGGTCTACGGCGCGATCGGCGCGCTCACCTGCCGCTGGCTGGTGTGGCCGCTGGCCGGCGCGGAGTGGCAGATCATCCTCTTAACCCTGCCCTTCATCCTTGTCGGCCCACTCCTGGTGGGCCATCGCCGAACGTCGGCTGCCAGCTTCGACTACAACATGGTCATGTTGCTGCTGCTGCAGCCGCACTGGCCGCTGACGGGCAGCTTCGTCACCTCGCTCAGCGCCGCCGTCGCCGTCACGGCAGCCCCCGTCATCGCCATCGCTGCCTACAACATGGTCTATCCGCCGACGCTGCAGCATCGGCTCCGCAACCTTTTGTCGGCGCTGCTGCACGACATTGCCGATCTGGCCGCCGATACCGGCGCAGTGCAGCGCCGATGGGTCTGGCAGGCACGCCTCTACCACCGCACCCTGCGGCTCGTGCGCCTGTCTGAGCGGTCAGAAAAGGCAAATCTCAAGGCGCTCGACGCCGGCCTTGCCCTGCTCAATCTCGGACGCGCGGCCATCAGGCTGCATGAACTGCAGGAAACGGCAACGTCCTCGGGGCGGCGCGCGATCGA
>Ga0180215_1005270_pt1 | contig 11133 bp, 9 predicted proteins | sample eDN3rd37CBELigBY_FD_128871 | JGI IMG/M metagenome (GOLD analysis project Ga0180215, IMG submission 128871) | Enriched backyard soil microbial communities from Emeryville, California, USA - eDNA 3rd pass 37_C BE-Lig BY (version 2) (version 2) | ecosystem: Environmental > Terrestrial > Soil >...
CTCCTTGAGCGGCCGGCGGCGCTTGCTGCGCCGCATCTCTTCAACCTCCTGTGAGGCTTGCCAGAAAAACAGATAGGGACTGATGGTCGTGCCGAACACAGCGACCAGCAAGGCGAGATAGTCCGGTGTGAACTGGATCTTGGGAAGGAGTGCCCCGGCGGCAACTTCGCGCCAGGGGACTTGCACAGTGAAGACCACGCCCACATAGAGGAACAGCACGAGGGTCAGCCATTTCAGGATCGGCGCGTAGCGTCGGTACGGCAAGAAGACCTGGAGCAGTACCGACACGGCGGCGAAGATCAGCGCATGTTCATGCTTGAGGCCGCCGACGACGAGATAAAGCGCCTCGCTCATGGCGGCGATATCGGCTGCGATATTGATCACATTGGCGGCCACCAGCAGGACGACGAGACCATACAGCGCGGTACGGCCATATAGTGCCTTAGCGTTCGCAGTGATTCCCCTGCCGGTTACGCGCCCGATATAGGCGCTGACCAACTGGATCGCGGTCATGAAAGGCGTGGTGAGAAAGACGGTCCAGAGCAGGTCGTAGCCGAATTGCGCGCCGGCCTGAGAATAGGTCGCGATGCCGGACGGGTCATCGTCGGCGGCGCCGGTCACAAGCCCGGGGCCGAGCAAGTTCGCCTTCATCGCCTTCGCACGGGACGGCCGGAGCGGGGTGGACTGATCCATGAGGGCCGTCTCGGGCGCAATGCCAGCATGACGTTATCGGATGCCATTCGAGATATGTGCTGCCATTCGAGATGTGGCGAGGGCCCGGAGCGTTTCCGCGCCGGGCCCCCATCACAGGCATCAGCCGGCCTGTAAGCCGGGTTCTGTATGGCCCGCTGCTGACGCAGCGAACGTGACGGCCATTCGTCTGGGACGCCGGTTACCCGGCGCCTCAAGCAACCTACCCGAGCGGCTGGTCCGGACTGACCTGGAGACAAGGTTGCCCTTGCCTCCGCGCCGCTCCTATTCGGTCTTGCTCCCGGTGGGGTTTACCGTGCCGCTTCCGTTGCCGGAAACGCGGTGCGCTCTTACCGCACCGTTTCACCCTTGCCGGTCCTCTTTCCCTCATCTTGCGACGAGGGACGTGAGCGCCGGCGGTCTGCTTTTCTGTGGCACTGTCCCTGAGGTTGCCCCCGCCGGACGTTATCCGGCACCGTTCGTCCGTGGAGCCCGGACTTTCCTCCCCGCCGCCCTTTCGGGACCATGGCGGAGCGGCCGTCCGGCCGACTGACATCTCATGGGATGGGGATGAAGCCGCGCGCCGTCAAGCCTTGCGCTCTGTGCGCGTCAGGCAGGGGGCGGGAGCGGCGGAACCGGCGGAGGCGCAATGCGGCTGTCCGCGCCCTCATGTGTGGCCCGGCCGATCCGCGAAACCTCGATGAGCGAATGTAACGTCGACAGGGTCGATGGATCGAGCTTGCCGTCGCACAGCGCCGGACGGAAATGGCGCTGGAACGCCGTTACCACGTCGCGGGTCGCCTGGTCGAAATAGCCGTCGGCCTGGATGCCGTAACCGTATTCGCGCAATGCGGCCTGGAAATTCTGGACCGCGTCGCCGGAATCGCCGAATTCAAAGCTTGGTCCGGGAACGATCGGCGCGGGCTGCACCCACTGCCCGATTCCCGCCCGATGCAACACCATCCAGGGAAATTTCTCGCCGGGATCCCGCTTGCGCCCCGGCGCAGTATCGGAATGTCCCAGCACCCGTTCAGGGCGGACATAGCGGCGCCGCAGAATGGCGCGGCACAGTGCAGTGACAGCCGCGATCTGACGCCTCGGGAAATCCGGATAGCCGTATTCATGACCGGGATTGGCGATCTCGATGCCGATCGAGCACGAATTGATATCGGTCTCACCGGCCCAGCTGCCTTCACCGGCGTGCCAGGCGCGACGCGATTCCGGCACGCATTGAATGATGCGGCCCTCCTCGGTTACGAAATAATGGCAGGAGACTTCGCTGTCGGGCGCGCAAAGTCGCTCCAGCGCCTGTCCCGCATCGGGCATGCCGGTGTAGTGAAGCAGGATCATGTCAGGCGAGCGGCCGCCGATGCGCTCGCCGTGATTGGGAGAGGGCACCACCTCATGCACGAGCATGGTGTCCGGCTCGAAGGATGTCATTGCTCAGTCTTGAGTTGCGTTCGGTGTCGCCATTGCAAAACCCACACTATCGTATGGGGGTTGCTTGCGCCGCAAGCATACGTCACGCATGACGTCCGGGATAGAACGGACGCGCCGAGAAAGAAAGGCGGCCGGTCGCGTGAACGACCGGCCGCGTGAGCCTTAGGCCAAGTGAGCTTATTTATTTGGGCGCGGGCCGGTTCATTCCGCCGCCGGAACCCGGTTGCGTCGCCGCGCGCGATTTCGAATCCTGGTCGCGCTTGGATTCGAACGCCGCGGCCTGCTTCAGCTGATCCTTGGTCATGTTCAGCTTCAGCTTGATGTCATCGGACGACTGCGCGGTCGAAGCCGAGCCGGTGGTCGCGCGGTTGGCGTCTGCTGGCACGACCTGGAACGACGACGGGGCGAGCGCAACATTCTTGGCTCCGATACCGAGGAAGCCGCCAACGCCGACGATGTAGCCGACCACATTGCCGTTCTTTTCGAACAGGATGTCGCTCACGTCGCCGATCTTCTCGTTATCGGGGCCGATCACGTCGACACCGATGAAGTTGGACGCGAGCCACTGGTCGCTGCCCTGCGCGTTGATGAACTTGGCTTCGCCGGACATTGACGGGCTGGAATTGGCTTCGCGCTCCGCGTCCTTGACTCCTGGCGAAGCCGGTTGCGTCGCCTGAGGCTGATTGGGCTGCGGGTTTGTGGGTTGGCTTTGCGCGAGCGCACCGCCTGCAATCAGGCCGCTCAACGCGGTTGTGATCAACATGGTCTTCAACATAAGTCGCCTCCTGTTCAATGAAACTGCTGCTGCTGCGAACATCAGCGCGCTTAACGCGCGATACGCACCGCCGGGCCAACGCACGCGGCCGATCGTCGTTCCGACGAAATGAGAGAGCCGCACGCTCGATGCATGCGCCCCTTGCGGGAACCGCAAAACACCCGATGCGTCGGCGAGCTTTAACCTTCCTTAAGGTTAAACAGGCTCAATGAGACTTCCCCGCGCGCGCCCGGTTCCATTGACGCCCATTTGGTCCCATGATAGCCCAAGTTAACCCAAGAATGCGCAGGGGGCTGCCTGGGCCATCCCGGAGCGCCGAATCTGGAACCGCCAGTGGACAGATTCTTTTCCCATTTCATCCTGCGGCTCGATGCCAAGGGGCGGGTCTCGGTGCCCGCGTCGTTTCGTGCGGTGCTGTCGCGCGAAGGCGCCGACGCGCTGTTCTGCTTGCCGGCACCCGACCACCCCGCTTTGGAGGCGGGTGGCCGCAGCCTGATGGCCGAGATCGAGGACCTGATCGCGCGCTTCCCACCATTCTCGGAGGAGCGCGAGCACCTTGCGACGGCCCTCTACGGCACCAGCGAGAGTCTGAAAATCGATCCGGAGGGGCGCGTGACCCTGTCGGATCACTTGAAGGATCATGCCGGGATCATGGACGCAGTCGCGTTCGTGGGCCTTGGCCACAAATTCCAGATCTGGGCGCCGGACCGCTTCAGTGCGCGCCTTTCCGAGGCCACCGGAAAGATGCGCGCGGCGAAAAAGCGGATCGGCGCCGAGCGCGCGGCGAACCCGCAAGGGGCACGGGAATGACGACGGGCCGCGACGGCGGAAACGCTGTCGATGGCGGACTGGTCCGGCACATTCCCGTGCTCGCCGCCGAGGTGCTGCGGTACCTCGCGCCCCGTGACGGCGGCGTCTATGTCGACGGCACCTTCGGCGCGGGCGGCTATACCCGCGCGATACTGGATGCGGCCGACTGCAGGGTGATTGCCATCGACCGCGACCGGGATGCGATCGAGGGCGGATCGGAGCTCGTCACGGCGTCGCAGGGTCGCCTGTCGCTGATCGAGGATCGCTTTTCCGCTCTCGACAATGTCGCCCGTGATGCGGGGCGCGATGCGGTCGACGGTGTCGTCCTCGATATCGGCGTTTCGTCGATGCAGCTCGATCAGGCCGCGCGCGGCTTCTCGTTCCGTCACGACGGACCGCTCGACATGCGGATGCAACAGGATGGGCCGAGTGCGGCCGACCTGATCGCCGCTGTCTCGGAGCGCGATCTGTCAGCGATTATCGCCCGGCTCGGCGAAGAGCGGTTTGCCCGGCCGATCGCACGCGCGATCGTGCGCGCGCGCAGTGCCGCGCCAATTGTCACGACCCGGCAACTGGCGGAGATCGTCGAGCGCGTGGTGCATGCGCGGCCCGGCCAGATCCATCCCGCGACCCGCACGTTCCAGGCGCTGCGCATCTTCATCAATGAAGAACTGATCGAACTCGCCGCCGCGCTGTCTGCGGCCGAACGTATCCTCAAGCCCGGTGGACGCCTTGTCGTGGTGTCGTTCCATTCGCTCGAGGATCGCATCGTCAAGTCTTTCCTCGCCGAGCGGAGCCGCGCGGCCACCGGCTCGCGCCATGCGCCGGAAGCGCGCGGGCCGCAGCCGACTTTCACGCTTCTCACCAAAAAGCCGGTCCTCCCCGGCGAGGACGAGGCTGCAGCGAATCCGCGTGCACGTTCTGCCAAGCTTCGCGCTGCCGAGCGCAACGCCGCGCCGGCCCGTCCCGCAGATGCCGAGGATGCGATGTACGGCGTTCCAACGCTCGCCGAGGCGATGCGGGGCGGCCGATGAGTATACGCATCCTGCATCTGTTCGTGATCGTCGCGCTGATCGTGGCCGCCGCCTATGTCTATGACATCAAATTCGAAGCCACGATGCAGGCCGAGCGGCTGTCGAAAGTGCGTGGCGAGATCCGGCGCGAGCGCGAAGGAATCGCAGCCTTGCGCGCGGAATGGGCCAAACTCTCCTCGCCCGCCCGCATCGAGGAACTGACGCGACGCCATCTGGCGCTGAAGCCGCTCGATGCGTTTCAGATCGACACGCTCGCAAATCTGCCGGAGCGGAAAAAACCGCCAGAGCCACAAGAACTGCTCGATCCGATTGCGGCTTTGATTACCGGCAGCGATGCTCTTGAGACCGGCTCCGTCGGCAAACGGAGCGCACCATGACGCAAGCTGCACCGACCGCGCAGCCGAAGAAGCGGCTGGTTGAGCGGCTGCTTTACGGGGACGTTGACCGCGAGACCAAGAGCCGCGCCCGGGTGGGGCTCGTCATCCTCGCCTTTGCCTGCATTTATGCGGTGATTTCGGGCCGGCTCGCCTATCTCGCTGCGACCTCTGACGGGCAGAGTGCCCGGCGCGGCGGCGGCGATATTGTTGCGACCGCGCGGCCTGATATCCTTGACCGCAACGGCGAGGTGCTGGCGACCGACGTGCGCATGCCGTCTTTGTTCGGAGAACCGCGCCGCATCATCGATGTCGACGAGGCGGTGGAGTTGCTGACCGCCACCATTCCGGACCTGAACGCATCCGAAGTGCGCGAGCGCCTGTCTTCCAAAAAGGGCTTCGTCTGGCTGAAGCGGGAAATCACCAAGGAGCAGCGCGAGCAGATTCACAGGCTCGGCATTCCCGGCATCGGCTTTCGCGCCGAAAACAAGCGTGTCTATCCGAACGGTGCGTCGGTGTCGCACCTGATCGGCCATGTGAATATCGACAACCAGGGCATCGCCGGCATCGAAAAATGGCTCGACCGGAGCGGGCTCGCCGACCTGCATTCGCTTGGCTTTGCCAATGACCGGCAGCAGAAGCCGGTGGAGCTTGCCGTTGATCTGCGCGTGCAGCATGCGGTGCGCACCGAACTGCTCGCCGCGCGGCAGAAGTTCAAGGCCAAGGCCGCCGCCGGCCTCGTCACCGACGTGAATACTGGTGAGATCGTCGCGATGGTGTCGGTGCCCGATTACGACCCGAACGATCCGCGCGAAGCGCTCGACAAGGACCGCATCAACCGGCTGACCACTGGCGTGTTCGAAATGGGGTCGACATTCAAGGCGCTGACGGTCGCGATGGCGCTGGATTCGGGAAAGTTCACGCTCGGCTCCGCACTCGATGCGCGCCATCCGCTGCGCTATGGCCGCTTCACGATTAACGACTTCCATGCGCAGCGGCGCGTGCTGGCGCTGCCGGAGGTGTTCACCTATTCGTCGAATATCGGCACGGCCCGCATGGCGCTCGCGCTCGGCGTCGAGCATCACAAGGCGTTCCTGAAGAAAATGGGGCAGCTCGACCGGCTGCGCACCGAAATTCCCGAAAGCGCCGAGCCGCTGGTGCCCAAGCGCTGGGGCGAACTCAATACCGTCACGATCGCCTTCGGGCATGGACTGTCAGTCGCGCCGCTCCAGGCGGTGATGGGCATTTCGGCCCTCATGAATGGCGGCAAGCTCATTCCGCCGACCTTCCTCCGGCGCAGCGAGGAGGAAGCGGCGAAGCTGGCGCGCCAGGTCGTCAAGCCCGAAACCTCCGACCGGATGCGCTACCTGATGCGGCTCAATGCCGAGAAGGGCTCGGCGACCCGTGCCGAGGTCAAGGGATATTATGTCGGCGGCAAGACCGGCACATCCGAGAAGGTCGTCAACGGCCGCTATTCGAAGAGCAAGCTGCTCACCAGCTTCACCGCGGTATTGCCGGCGGACAAGCCGCGCTATCTCGTGCTGATCATGCTGGACGAGCCGCAGCCGCTTGCCGAAACGCACGGTTATGCAACCTCCGGCTGGAATGCTGCACCGACCACCGCCAAGGTGATTGCCAGGATTGCTCCAATTCTGGGTATCGCGCCGCGCTTTGATCTGCCGCCGGCGGACCGGCAGATTCTCGCGGCGACCGCGTCGGCAAGGGCACGGTGATTTCTTTTTATTGCCTTCTTTCTTCGCTGTCCCCCAAATCTCAGTTCTTCCCGGTTTCACGGGGAGAGGGAAGAAAGAGACTTGCTCCGTCGCGCGGGGCATGAAACATCGCGGCGATGAAGCTCGCTGACATCCTCGCCGGAATTGCCGGAACCGACGCCGCATCAGGCTCAATTGACATTCGCGGGGTCACCGCCGACAGCCGCTCGGTCAGGCCGGGCGACCTGTTCGTTGCGATCTCCGGAGTCAAGGACGATGGGTTGCGCTTTGCAGCCGACGCGGCGAAGGCCGGCGCGGTCGCGGTTGTCGCCGAACGCGAGGGCGGCGAACCCGGTATTCCGGTTATCACCGTCCCGAACGCGCGGCGCGCACTCTCGCTCGCCGCGGCGAAGCTTCATCCGCGCCAGCCGGCGACCATCGCCGCCGTCACCGGAACCAGCGGCAAGACGTCGGTCGCTGCCTTCACGCGCCAGATCTGGGATGCGGCCGGGCATGCGGCTGCGAGCATCGGCACCATCGGCGTGGTGTCGCCCAAGGGCGAGACCTATGGCTCGTTGACCACGCCCGACCCTGTCGCATTGCATCGTACGCTCGATCAGCTCGCGGGCGAGGGCGTGACCCATCTGGCGATGGAAGCCTCCTCGCACGGGCTCGACCAGCACCGGCTCGATGGTGTGCGCGTCGCGGCCGGCGGCTTCACCAATCTCAGCCGCGACCATCTCGATTACCATCCCGATCTCGACTCCTATCTGCGCGCCAAGCTGCGTCTGTTCGAGGACCTTGTCGTGCCGGGCGGCGCCGCAGTCGTGTCCGCCGATCACGCCGAGGCGCGCCGCGTGATCGAAGCCGCATCCAAGCGGTCGTTGCGCGTGTTCACCGTCGGACGTGACGGTGACGATATCCGCATCGAGAAAAGCCGGATCGATGGTTATTCCCAGAAGCTCACGCTCCAATTCGAGCGGCGACGCTATGAATTGCATCTTCCGCTGGTCGGGGAATTCCAGATCGAGAATGCGCTGGTGGCCGCCGGGCTTGCGATCGTGACCGGTACGCCGCCCGATGCCGTTTTCGCCGCGCTGGAAGATCTGGAAGGCGCCAGGGGCCGGCTGGAATTCGCCGGACAGGCCGGCGGCGCGCCCGTGTTCATCGATTATGCGCACAAGCCCGACGCACTGGCGAAGACACTCGAGGCGCTGCGCCCCTATGTGAAGCGCAAGCTCGTCGTTGTCTTTGGCTGCGGCGGCAATCGCGACCAGGGCAAGCGTTCGATCATGGGGGCGATCGCCGCCGAAAAGGCGGAGCGCGTGATCGTCACCGACGACAATCCGCGCAACGAGAATCCGGCTGCGATCCGGGCGGAAATTCTCAAATCCGCGCCCGGCGCGCTCGAAATCGCCGACCGCGGCGAGGCGATCCGGCGCGCAATCGCGGACCTTGAAAGCGGCGATGTTCTGGTGGTTGCCGGCAAAGGCCACGAAAGCGGCCAGATCGTCGGCGAGCGGGTATTGCCGTTCAGCGACCACGAAGCGGTCGCCGCGGCGTTGGGCATGAAGCGAGCGAACGGTTGAATCCGTTCGTCTCGCGAAAGCGGGAACCCAGAATCAAGAGCTGGATTCCGCTTGCGCGGGAATGAACGGAGCCTGGCTGGCGTAAGGGGGAACGGGGAAAAGCGATGACCGCAAACGCGTTATGGACGGTCGATGCGATGACGGCGGCCATGCGGGCGCGGCGCGAAGGGCCGCTGCCTGACGCGGTCGGCGGCATTTCGATCGACAGCCGCACGCTCGCGCCCGGCGACGCGTTTTTTGCCATCGCCGGAGATAGTCGCGACGGCCATGATTTCGTCGAGGCCGCGCTGAAGGCGGACGCGGGGCTTGCGGTCGTCTCGGCGTCGAAACGCGATACGCTTCCCGCCGGCGCGCCGCTGCTGGTGGTCGACGATGTGCTGGACGCGCTGCGCGATCTTGCCCGCGCCGCCCGTGCCCGCTTGTCCGGAAAGGTCATCGCGGTGACCGGATCGGTCGGCAAGACCTCGACCAAGGAGGCGCTGCGGCTGGTGCTCTCGCGCGATGGCAAGACCCACGTGTCGGCCGCGTCCTATAACAATCACTGGGGCGTGCCGCTGTCGCTCGCGCGCTGTCCGGGGGATGCGCGTTACGCCGTGTTCGAACTCGGCATGAATCATGCCGGCGAGATCGGGCCGCTGTCGCAGTTGGTGCGGCCCGATATCGCGATCATCACCACCGTCGCGCCGGTGCATCTTGAATATTTCGCATCGGTGGACGCGATCGCCGATGCCAAGGCGGAGATTTTCGAGGGACTGGTTGAAGGCGGCATCGCGATCCTCAATCGCGACAATGCGCAATTCAACCGGTTGACGGATCGCGCGCGCGATGCCCGCGTATCGCGGCTCGTGACCTTCGGCGAGGAGGCCGGCGCCGATGCCCGGCTGATCAAATGCGTGTTGCAGCCGGATTTCTCGACCGTGCAGGCGGGGATTCTCGGCGATGATGTGACCTACAAGCTGGGAGCGCCGGGGCGGCACCTCGTCATGAATTCGCTGGCGGTGCTCGCGGCGGCAAGGCTCGCGGGGGTCGATCTCGCGATGGCGGCGCTCGCGCTGGCGGAGCTTGAGCCGGCAAGCGGGCGCGGCACCCGCATCACGCTGGATACGCCCGGCGGCAAGGCGCTGCTGATCGACGAGAGCTACAATGCCAATCCGCTATCGATGACGGCCGCCATCGCCCTGCTTGGACAGGCCGAGCCCGGCCCGCGCGGGCGTCGGATCGCGGTTCTGGGCGACATGCTCGAACTCGGCGGGCAATCCGCAGACCTGCATGCCGGGCTGGCGCAGCCGATTGTGGATCATGCCATCGACCTGGTCTTTTGCGCCGGACCCGCCATGCGAAATCTGTGGGAGGCGCTTCCCTCCAACCGCCGGGGCGGCTATGCCAATGACTCCGGCGCCCTCGAGCCGCAGGTTCTCGCGGCGGTTGCGGGCGGCGACGCCATCATGATCAAGGGCTCCTTCGGCTCGAAAATGACTCCCATCGTCAAGGCCCTGCAGCGCAGGTTCGCGCCGCGTCAGACGATGGATGCAGCGCAGGATTGAACCGCCGCATGCTCACCTGGCTTGCCGATTATTCGGACCAGTTTCAGGCTCTGAATATTTTCCGTTACATTACGTTCCGCACCGGCGGCGCGCTCTTGACCGCGGCGCTGTTCATGTTCATCGCCGGCTCGCCGATCATCGACTGGCTGCGGGCGGCGCAGGGCCGGGGGCAGCCGATCCGCGAGGACGGCCCGCAGTCGCATCTGAAGAACAAGATCGGCACGCCCACCATGGGCGGCCTGATGATCATCTTCGCGGTCACGGTCTCCACCATCCTGTGGGCCAATGTCTACAACCCGTATGTCTGGATCGTGCTCGGCGTCACGGTCGCCTTCGGCATGATTGGCTTCTATGACGACTACCTGAAGGTGACCAAGCAGCAGGCCTATACGGCCTTTTCCGGCAAGCTGCGGATCACGGCGGAGACCGTGGTGGCGATCCTCGCCTGCCTCGCGATCGCCCAGCTTGGACGTCCCGCCTTCGCAACCTCCCTGACCTTTCCCTTCTTCAAGGACCTGATCGTCGATCTCGGCTGGTTCTTCATTGTGTTCGGGGCCTTCATCATCGTCGGCGCGGGCAATGCCGTGAACCTCACCGACGGCCTTGACGGGCTGGCGATCGTGCCGGTGATCATTGCCGCCCTGAGCTTCGGGCTGATTTCGTATCTCGCCGGCAATGCGCTGTTCGCCGATTACCTGCAGATCCATTATGTCGCCGGCACCGGTGAGCTCGCGGTCTTATGCGGTGCGGTGATCGGGGCAGGGATCGGCTTCCTCTGGTACAACGCCCCGCCGGCGTCGATCTTCATGGGCGATACCGGCTCGCTGGCGCTCGGCGGCCTGATCGGAACGGTCGCGGTCGCGACCAAGCATGAGATCGCGCTTGCGATCATCGGCGGCCTGTTCGTCCTGGAAGCGGTATCGGTGATCGTGCAGGTGGTCTCGTTCCGCCTGTTCGGCAAGCGCGTGTTCCGCATGGCGCCGATCCATCATCATTACGAGCAGAAGGGCTGGACCGAGCCCCAGATCGTGATCCGGTTCTGGATCATCTCGATCATGCTGGCGCTGATCGGGCTGTCGACCCTGAAGCTGCGATGATTTTCTTCGCGCCGACCTTGCCGCGTACTCAGTGTTCACCTCCCCCCTTGCGGGGGAGGTCGACCGCC
>Ga0180215_1005271_pt1 | contig 11133 bp, 10 predicted proteins | sample eDN3rd37CBELigBY_FD_128871 | JGI IMG/M metagenome (GOLD analysis project Ga0180215, IMG submission 128871) | Enriched backyard soil microbial communities from Emeryville, California, USA - eDNA 3rd pass 37_C BE-Lig BY (version 2) (version 2) | ecosystem: Environmental > Terrestrial > Soil >...
CGCGTCAGGTCGTAGCCGGCCGAGGACTTCTTGGCCCGCCGCGCGGTGCGGATGACCTTGCCCTGGGCCGTGACCACCGTCAGCGAGACGATGTTCTCGCGCATGGTGCCGTAGCGCACGGCGTTGGTGCCCGAGGCGCGCGTGGCCGCCATGCCGCCCAGCGAGGCGTCGGCGCCGGGATCGATGGGGAAGAACAAGCCGGTGTCGCGGATCTCGGTGTTGAGCTGCTTGCGGGTGACGCCGGCCTGCACGGTCACGGTCAGGTCGTCGGGGTCGACCGCCAGCACGCGGTTCATGCGGGACAGGTCGAGCGTGATGCCGCCCTCGACCGCCAGCACGTGGCCTTCCAGCGACGACCCCGAACCGTAGGCGATCAGCGGGACGCCGTGGGCGGCGCAGGCATTGACGGCCGCCACCACGTCCTCGATGCTCTCGGCGAATGCCACCGCGTCGGGAGGCGCCGCCGGGAAAGGAGACTCGTCCCGGCCATGATGTTCCCGCACGGACGGGTTCAGCGACAGGCGGTCGCCGAAATGGGCGGCCAGCGCGTCGAGGCAGGCCTGCGGCAAGGGACGGCGCAGGGAGGGAGCGGAAACAGGGGCGTTCATGAATCGGCAGCCAGAGAGACAACCTCCCGATTCTACGCCCTGCCCGTCCGCGCATCGGGCCCGCCGCAAGGGCGATGCGCCCTGACTACAATCCGGTACATCCTGATCGGAGCACTCATGGGACATCGACTGAGCGTGATCGCCACGCGCACCGGCGACGACGGCACCACCGGCCTCGCGGCCGGGACACGGATCGCGAAGGACGCGCCGCGCATCGCGGCCATCGGCGACGTGGACGAACTCAACAGCGCGCTGGGCCTGTTGGCGGTGGAAACCTTGCCGCCGGACGTGGCCGGCGACCTGCTGGACATCCAGCACGACCTGTTCGACCTGGGCGGCGAACTCAGCATGCCGGGCGAGGCGCTGCTGACCGCCGCCCGCGTGGCTCACCTGGACGGCCTGCTGGCCGGCTACAACGAGCGGCTGCCGCCGCTGCGCGAATTCGTGCTGCCCGGCGGCTGCCGGCCGGCGGCCCTGGCGCACGTGGCGCGCACCGTCTGCCGGCGGGCCGAACGCAGCGTGGTCGCGCTGTCCCACGCCGACACCGTCCATCCGCCCGTGCGGCAATACCTGAACCGCCTGTCCGACCTGCTGTTCGTGCTGGCCCGGGTCATCAACCAGCACGCCGGCATGCCGGAAATCCTGTGGCGTTCGGAACGGACCCGGAGCGGCTAGGGCAGTTCCCGCGCTATTTGCCGCTGGTGCTGGCCACCAGGCGCCGGGCCCGCACCGCCTGGGCCAGGCGTTCGAGCACCTGCACCGACGCATCCCAGTCGATGCAGCCGTCGGTGATGCTCTGGCCGTACACCAGCGGCTTGCCGGGCTGCAGGTCCTGCCGGCCCGCCACCAGGTGGCTTTCCACCATCACGCCGATGATGCGGTTGTCGCCCGCCTCGACCTGGCTCGCGACGTCGTCGATCACCATCGGCTGGTTTTCGGGCTTCTTGCTGCTGTTGGCGTGGCTGGCGTCGATCATGACGCGCTGGGCCAGCCCGGCCTTGGCCATGTCCTGGGCGGCCGCCTCGACGCTGGCGGCGTCGTAGTTGGGGGCCTTGCCGCCGCGCAGGATGACGTGGCAGTCTTCGTTGCCGTTGGTCGACACGATGGCCGACACGCCGCCCTTGGTCACGGACAGGAAATGGTGCGGCTGCGAGGCCGCCTTGATCGCATCGACGGCGATGCGGATATTGCCGTCGGTGCCGTTCTTGAATCCCACCGGACACGACAGGCCGGACGCCAGTTCGCGGTGGACCTGGCTTTCGGTGGTGCGGGCGCCGATGGCCCCCCAGGAAACGAGGTCGGCGATGTACTGGGGCGTGATCATGTCCAGATATTCACACCCCGCAGGCAAGCCGAGGGCGTTGATCTCCAGCAGCACCTGGCGGGCGGTGCGCAGGCCCTTGTTGATGTTGAAGCTGCCGTCCAGGTCGGGATCGTTGATCAGCCCCTTCCAGCCCACGGTCGTGCGGGGCTTTTCGAAGTACACCCGCATCACGATCTCGAGCTCGCCGGCGAAGCGGTCGCGCTCGGCCTTCAGGCGCGACGCGTACTCCAGGGCGGCCGCGGGATTGTGGATGGAACACGGTCCGATCACCACTGCCATCCGGTCGTCCATCCCGTGCAGGATACGGTGCAGCGCCTGGCGGGTGTTGTAGACCGTTTCCGAGATGGCGGTGGTGCAGGGAAACTCGCGCATCAGGTGCGAAGGCGGAGCCAGCTCCTTGATTTCTCGAATGCGCAAGTCGTCGGTGTTGTGGGACACGATCCTCTCCGATATCAGTGATGTCTGTTCTGTATGTCTGGTGGTGGCTCGCCCCGCCGTTTCGTCCAGGCACAAAAAAAGCCGCCAGGACGCTGGCGGCTTTTTTGGGGCAGGAATCCGTTAGATACGACGCTTCCTTTCCTCCGCCAGCGGCTTCGGAAAACCAAAAAAGTAAAAATAAAAGTGCGTGGAAGCGTAGTTCATGAAATGAATCGTAGCAGGGGCGAGCCGCTTGAGCAAGTTGCTGTTGCGGCGCGGCCAACGGCCGGGCTCCCGCCAGCCCGCCGTCAAGACGTGACGCGCAGGGCCTCTTCCAGCGTGCCGGCCAGGCGGTCGATCTCGTCGCGCCCGGCGATGAAGGGCGGCGCGAGCTGGATCGTGTCGGCGCCGAAGCGCACGTACACGCCCTGCTTCCAGCAATGCATGGCGATGTCGTACGGTCTGCGGGCCGGCTCGCCGTCCCGGTGCGCGATCGTCAGGCCGGCCGCCAGACCGATGTTGCGAATGTCGTTCACGTGCGGACAATCGCGCAGCCCGTGCACGGCCGACTCGAAATACGGCGCGAGCTCCCTTGCCCGCCCCAGCGCGTCTTCTCGCTCCAGGGCATCCAGGGTCGCAAGCGCCGCGGCGCAGGCGACGGGGTGGCCGGAATAGGTGTGGCCGTGCGGGAACTCGACGCCGTAGGCCGGGCCGCCCGCCCCCATGAAGGTCCGGTAGATCTCCGCGCTGGCGGCCACGCCCCCCATCGGGATCACGCCGTTGGTCACCTGCTTGGCGAAATTGAGAATGTCGGGCGTCACGCCGAAATACTCGGCGCCGGTCCAGGCGCCCAGCCGGCCGAAAGCGGTGATGACCTCGTCGAAGATCAGCAGTATGTCGTGCCGGGTGCAGATCTCGCGCAGGCGCTGCAGATAACCCACCGGCGGCACGATCACGCCGGCCGAACCGGCGAAGGGTTCGACGATGACCGCGGCGATGTTCGACGCATCGTGCAAGGCGATCAGCTCGAGCAGTTCGTCGGCAAGCTCGGCGCCCTGCGCCGGCTGGCCCCGGCTGAACGCGTTGCCGGCGAGCAGGGTGTGGGGCAGGTGGTCGGCACGCAGGCCTTCGCCGTAGAGCTTGCGGTTGGCGCCGATGCCGCCGACGCTGATGCCGCCGAAGGTGACGCCGTGGTAGCCCTTGGCGCGGCCGATCAGCAGCGTCTTGGCCGGCTGCCCCTTGAGCCGCCAGTAGCTGCGCGCCATCTTGAGCGACGTGTCGGCGGCTTCCGACCCCGAGCCTACGAAAAAGACGTGGTCGAGCCCGGCCGGCATCCGCGCGACCAGGCGGTCGGCCAGTTCGAAGGCAAGCGGATGGCCGAACTGGAACGCCGGCGCATAGTCGAGCGTGGCGGCCTGACGCGCCACGGCCTCGGCGATTTTCGGGTGGCCGTGGCCGAGCCCGCACGTCCACAGGCCGGACAAGCCATCCAGGATCCGGCGGCCGTCGGCATCGGTGTAGTAGGCGCCGTCGGCCGCCACGATCATCCGTGGATGAGCCTTGAAATCGCGATTGCCGGTGAACGGCATCCAGTACGCGTCGAGACCGGCCCCGCCATGGCCGGTGGAACTTCCTGGGGCGGAAACAGCATCGGGCGAGAGCAAGATGGTCGGTCCCTGAAGCGAGAAGAAATCGATGTTCGGATCTTGCGGCATTTTTCGCTTTTCTTCCATAGCGCCGCATCGCCCCCCCGCCCCGGGCAGGTGCGCCGCCCTCAGCCGAAGAATTCCTGCAGCATGCGGTTGGTGGCTTCGGCCCGTTCATACTGCACCCAGTGGCCGGCGCCCTCGACGACGCGCCACTGCCGCTCGGGCCGGCCGTCGACCCACCACGGCCCCACCTGCTCCGGATGCGCCGTCACGTCGTGCTCGCCCCAGGCGAACAGGATGGGCATGGAAAAACCGTCCAGCAGCGCCTTCATGGGGCCGCTCTGCGACAAGGCCTTGCTGCGGAAGCGCGTGGCCTCGCAGGCGTCGCGATGCACGGCCACGGCCAGCGCATCGATGCTGCGCTCGTCGTGCAGCATCAGGGCGCGCAGGTTGTGCCGCAGGTCCTCGACCAGCGCCGCCTCGCCGCTCGCCCGGCGCCAATTGACCATGGCGGACTTCTGGCGGCGCGGCATGCCGTGGCCGGCGGCGCCGAGCAGCGCCAGGCGCGCCACCCGTCCGCGGCGGGCGGCCAGATGGGCCGCGCACAGGCCGCCGAACGAGAAGCCGACGAGATCGATGGGCGTGCCCGCGCCGATCAGGCCGTCCAGGGTCGCGGCGGTCGCTGCCACCAGATGGCTCAGGTCGGCCGGCGGCGCCAGCGTGCCGGACTCGCCATACGAAGGCATGTCGGGCATCCAGACGGTATGGCGGCGCGCCAGCGCGTCGACATTGCGTATCCAGTGCCGCCAGCTTCCATGCCCGCCGTGCAGCAGCACCAGCGGACTGCCCTGGCCCGCCGAGCGCCAGACCACCCGCGTGCCGGCGTGCTCGGCCTCGTGGCGAACGGTGGCGGCCTGCGCCGCGGCAATGGCCGCCTCGGCCTCGGCCCGGTCGTCGTGCAGGAAGGGGGTCGGATCGATGTCGCTCATGGCGTGGGGTCGCGAAACGAATGCGTGGGTGAAGGCGCAAGCTTAACCCGTCGCCGCGAGGCCGCCGGCCCATCCACTACACTAGCGCCTGCCTCGTCTTTTTCCAGCAGCCAGCATGTCCGAACCCGTCCGCCTGTCCAAGCGCATGTCCGAATTGGGACTCTGCTCCCGCCGCGAGGCGGACGAATGGATCAGCCGGGGCTGGGTGCGGGTGGACGGCGCGGTGGTCGCGGTGCTGGGCAGCAAGGTGCTGCCGCACCAGAAGATCAGCGTCGAGCGCCAGGCCAGCGCCGAGCAGGCGCAGCGGGTCACCATCCTGCTGAACAAGCCGGTCGGCTACGTCAGCGGCCAGGCCGAGGACGGCTACCAGCCGGCGGTGGTCCTGATCAAGGCCGGCACGCGCTGGAGCGGGGATCGCTCCCCGGCCCGGTTCCAGCCCAGCCAGTTGCGCAGTCTGGTGCCGGCGGGCCGGCTGGACATCGACTCGGTCGGCTTGCTGGTGCTGACGCAGGACGGCCGCATCGCCAAGCAGCTGATCGGCGAGGACTCCACGGTCGACAAGGAATACCTCGTGCGCGTCCAGTACACGCGCCCGGGCCGCCTGCCCGACAGCGGCCTGAAGCTGCTCAACCACGGCCTGTCCCTGGACGGCAGGCCCCTGCGCCCCGCCAAAGTCCGCTGGCAGAACGACGATCAGCTCTCCTTCACCCTGCGCGAGGGCAAGAAGCGGCAGATCCGCCGCATGTGCGAACTGGTCGGCCTGCGCGTCGTCGGACTGAAGCGCGTGCGCATAGGCGGCGTGACGCTGGGCGATCTGCCGCCGGGGCAATGGCGTTATCTGCGGACCGACGAACGATTCTGAAAACGGGTCGGCCGGCTCAGTCCAGCGACGCGCCCGAGTCCTTGACCGCGGCGGCCCATATCTTGTTGTCCTGGACCAGCTTCGCCGCGAACTGCTCGGGGGTATTGCACAGCACCGACACACCGATGGCGGCCAGCTTCGCGGCGAAGCCCGGGTCCTTGCCCGCCTCGGCCAGCGACGCGGCGATGCGGTCGACCACTTCGCGCGGGGTGCCGGCCGGCGCGGCGACGCCGTTCCACGTTCCCGTCGAGAATCCCGGATAGCCCTGCTCGGCCACCGTCTTCACCGACGGCAGGTCGGCCGAGCGCTGCTCGCCGGACACCGCGACGATCCGCAGCTTGTCGCTTTTCACGTAGGGCAGGACCTCGGCGACGTTGGCGAAATACATCGGCACCTGTCCGCCCACCACGTCGGCGATCGCCGGCGCGCCGCCGCGATACGGCGCGTGGATCATCGACAGCTCCGCGCGTTTGACGAACATCGCCATCGTCAGGTGACTGACCGAACCGCTGCCCGCCGAGGCATAGGCCACCTTGCCGGGATGCGCTTTCACGTAGGACACCAGTTCCGGCAGCGTCCTGGCCTCGAATCCGGGATGCACCGCCAACGCGAACTCGTTGGTTGCGACGATCGATACCGGCGCGAAATCCTTGATCGGGTCGTAGCGCACCTTCTGCAGATGCGGAACGATCGCCATCTGCGGCGCCGTCGCCATGAACAACGTGTAGCCGTCCGGCCGGGCACGGGCAACGTGATCCGCCGCGATCGCGCCGTTGGCCCCGGGCCGGTTGTCGACCACCACGGTCTGCTTGAGCCGGGCGGTCAGCCATTCCGCGGTGATGCGCGCGATGCTGTCGGTATTGCCGCCGGCGGCAAAGGGTACGACGAGCGTGATGGCGCGTTCGGGCCACGCTGCCTGCGCACCTCCCGCCATGGCCAGAGAAAGAAGAAGCCCTGCAAAAGATCGCCCTTTCATTTTCATGTCCATCCCTACGGTACGTGATTGAAAATCAGGCCGCGCGGTTCATTTCCCGATACACCTCGCGAGCCTCGGTTTCGGCGGCCTTCACGTGCGCCACCGCGGCGGCGCGCGCCGCCCTGACATCGCCCTTCTCCATCGCTGCATGGATGCTTTCGAGCTCGCGCACGCTGTGCCTGGCGCGGCCGGGACTGGCCATGGTCCGGGCCCGCAGGAAATTGATGCGCGCCAGCAGGCCGTGCAGCACCTCGCCCATGATCGCGTTGCCGCAGCACTCGATGATGGCTTCGTAGAAATCGGCGGTGGCCGAGATCCGGGTCTTCCAGTCCTGCCTGTCGACCGCCTGGGCAAAGACGTCGAGCGCCTCGCGCATGCGGCGCAGGTCCCCAGGCTGCGCGCGGGCCGCGGCCAGCGCCGCGACTTCGCCTTCGAGCAGCGCGCGCAGGTGGTAGATGTTCTCGGCCTCCTGCCAGCTCAGCTCGGCCACCGACGGCCCCTTGTTCGGCACGATGGTGATCAGCTTTTCCGTGGCCAGTACCCGCAGCGCCTCCCGCACGGAGGTCCGGCTGACGCCCAGCAGGCTGCACAGCTTGGCCTCGACCAGCCGTTCACCCGGCTTGAAATAGCCGCTGGTGATGGCTTCGCGGACCAGGCGCACCGTTTCCTGCTGCACCGACCGCGGGGAAATCTTCAGGTCCATGGGTTTTCATCCCCCCTTTACCGGGCCGCCACTTGCCTGGCCGCGTGACGGTTGAACAGGCCGTAGGTGCCCTTGAACCAGGGCTGCGCGGCCAGGCGCTCGCGCCACGGCGTGGCCCGGGCCTTCGCCCGCGCCGGCGACTCGAGCGCCGCGACGTCGTCGAGATAGTGCAGCGCCAGGCGGTTGTAGCGCCCGGGCTCGCCGTCCGTGACGTGGAAGCGCCGCACCGCCCGCCACTGGGGGCACTCCAGCAGGAGCGGCACGTGGTCCTGCTCGTACCAGGCGTCGAAATCGGCCAGGTGCTCCGCCGGCACGTCGAACCAGACGGGATACAGCACCGGCGCGTCGATGGCTTCCGGCGAGGCGTCGCCGGCGCTGCCGATTTCCTGGCACAGATAGCGCGTGAACCCGGATACGTTGGACAGCATCCAGGCGGTTTCCTCGGACGGCTGCTCCTTGACGGCCTGGTAGGCGGGGGTACGCAGCGCGCCCAGGTCGTCCATTTCATAGACCGCCAGGTAATTGCGATCCTCCGCCAGATAGCGCTGCGCGCTGACGAAGCCGCTCAAGCCCATGCGCAAGGGGATGTGCTCGGTGTCGTACCAGTGGTTGAACCGCGCTTCCCATTCAGGGGCCGGCGTCATCTCCGAAAACAGAATGGCGCGTCCGCGCATGACACTCTCCTTGGTTTCATTGACTTTATGATTGTATGACAATAACATCGTCAAACATTCAGTTCAACAAGTATCGGAACGCCTCGATTCCGGGGCCCCCTCAGGAGCGACACATGAAATTGAAGGTACGCAGGTGGCAGGTCATCGTGGAAGAGAAGCGGGAGGAAGCCGGCCGGGCTGCCGATGAGCCGCTGTGCAAGGCGGCCGTCGTCGCCTTCGTGGAAAATCCCTATGCGGGCCGATACGTCGAGGACCTTTCCCCCATGATCGAGGCCAGTCCCGAACTGGGCGCCGAAATGGCCGCCAGGCTGCGGGCGGCCTTCGGCGACCGTCCGGTACTCTCGTACGGCAAGGCGGGCGTGGTGGGGCTGGGCGGAGAGCAGGAACATGCCAACGCCCTGCTGACGACGCCGGCGGCCGAACCCCTGCGCCGGGAAATCGGCGGCGGCAAGGCCTGGATCTCGTCGGTGACCAAGATGGGCGGGCCGGGCACCGTGCTCGACGTGCCGCTCGCTTCCAAGGATGCGCTGTACGTGCGGTCGCTCTACAACGCCATGACGCTGTATTTCGCCGACGGTCCCATGCCGGACGAAATCGCGCTGGTCTTCGCGGTCTCCAACCGCGAACGGCTCAACGCCCGCGTGGGCGGCCTGCGGCTGCAGGACGTGCAGGGCAAGGACGGACTGATCTGAGGAGAACGCGATGAAACTCGCCATCGTCAACCTGGGCCGGATTCTGACCGGCGAGTGGCGCGAGCCCTACGCCGCGGGCGACGCCATCCTGATGGAGAACGGCCTGATCGCCAAGGTCGGCACGCTGTCCTCGCAGGAAGTCGAAAGCGCCGACGTCGTCATCGACGCCGCGGGCACCACGGCCATTCCCGGCCTGATCGATTCGCAGGTGCACAACACCTTCGGCGACTACACGCCGCGCCAGAAGACCGTGGGCTTCCTGGAAAGCTACGTGCACGGCGGCGTGACCACCGGCATCACCGCGTCGGAAGTGCACACGCCCGGCCGCCCCAAGGACCCGGCCGGCGTCAAGGCGCTGGCGGTGGCCGCCCAGCGATGTTTCCAGAGCTATCGCCCGGGAGGCATGCGCGTGTACGCCGGTTCCATCATCATCGAGCCTGGCCTGGTGGAACAGGACTTCGCCGACATCGCCGCACAGGGCGTGTGGCTGGCCAAGGCCGGCTTCGGCGCGGTCAAGACCCCGTACGACTACGTGCAAGCCATAGGCTGGGCCCGCAAGCACGGCATGATCACCACCGTGCATACCGGCGGCTCGTCCATTCCCGGTTCGTCGGGCATCTGGGCCGAGCACCTGATCGCTATGAACCCGAACGTATCGTTCCACGTCAACGGCGGCCCGGTGGCCATGCCCGACGAGGGCTTTCCGAAGATGGTGCACGAGTCGGAAATCGCGCTGCAGGTCTGCACCGCGGGCAACCTGCGCACCACGCTCATGCTGGGCGACATGGTGCGCGCCGCGGATCAGTTCGACCGTTTCCTGATCGCCACCGATACGCCCACCGGCAGCGGCATCATGCCGCTGGGCATGATGTACACGATCACGCACCTGGCCAGCCTGACCGACATGCCGGTGGAGTGGGCCATCGCCGCGGCCACCGGCAACAACGCCCGGGTCTACGGCATCAACAGCGGTTTCATCCAGCCCGGCAAGGATGCCGACGTGGTGCTGCTCGACGCCTGCGTCGGCGGGTCCAAGAACGATCCGCTGGACGCGCTGCGCAACGGCGACATCGCCGCGGTGGCGGCGGTGGTGACCGACGGCGTTCCGCGCTTCGTCGGCAAGAGCCGCAACACGCCCGCCGGCAACCGCCCGGTCCGCGTCGCCCGCTGCGACATTCCGCAGGACTACTCCGGCGCAGGCCATTGAATGACCAAGCACATCGCCATCGTGGGCGCCGGGCCGGTCGGTGTCGTGGCGGCGCTGGCCGCCGTGCAGCAAGGCTTCCGGGTCTCGCTGTACGAAGCCGAATCGCGCGTGGACGACAGCCCGCGCGCCGCCACCACCCATAGTTCGACCCTGGAGATGATCGCCCGCGTGGGCCTGATCGACCGCTTCATCGCCGAAGGGCTGACGGCGCGCTACTTCCAGTTCTGGGACCAGACCGCGCAGGCCATGGTGGCGCAGTTCGACCACCAGGTCCTGAAGAACGACACGCCCTACCCCTTCGTCGTGCAGACCGAACAGCACAAGCTCGCCAACATGGGCATCGAGCGCTTGCGCACGTACGCCGACGCGGCGGTTTACTTCGAGCACCGCGTCGCGGCGGTATCGCAATCGGAGGACGGCGTGGTCCTGACCGCCGAGACGCCCGATGGCCCGGTACGCATCGAGGCCGACTACGTCGTCGCCGCCGATGGCGGCCGCAGCGCGCTGCGCAAGGCGCTGGACATCCCGTTCGAGGGCATGACGTGGCCGGAGCGCTTCATCGTCATCACGGTGAAGGACGATTTCGAGCGCCTCATGGGCTGCTGCTACCGCAACTATCTGGCCCATCCCGACGCCTGGACCAATCTGTTCAAGATATCGGGCGACGACATGCAGGGGCGCTGGCGCGCGGTCTTTCCGTCGGCGGTCGACGAGAGCGACGAGGAAGCCCTGGGCGACGCCGCGGTGGCCCGCCGCCTGGCCCATGTGTTGCCGAAGGCCGAGCCCTACGAGGTGCTGCACCGGAACATCTACCGGGTCCACCAGCGCGTGGCGGCGCGCTTCCGGCAGGGACGGGTATTCCTGGCAGGCGACGCCGCGCACGTCAACAACCCCATCGGCGGCCTGGGCCTGAACTGCGGCATCCATGACGCCATGGAACTGGTGGACATGCTGGCCGCCGTAGAGCGGGGCGAGGAAGACGCGTCGGTGTTCGACCGCTACGAGCGCCGGCGGCGCCGGATGAACATCGAG
>Ga0180215_1005274_pt1 | contig 11127 bp, 6 predicted proteins | sample eDN3rd37CBELigBY_FD_128871 | JGI IMG/M metagenome (GOLD analysis project Ga0180215, IMG submission 128871) | Enriched backyard soil microbial communities from Emeryville, California, USA - eDNA 3rd pass 37_C BE-Lig BY (version 2) (version 2) | ecosystem: Environmental > Terrestrial > Soil >...
AGCGCCCCGAACATGGGGTTGTCGGCGATGGCCGCGAGGGTCGCAGCCGTTGCGTAGAGCGCGACATCCTGCCGCTCACGCAGGGTCAAGAGACCCGCCGCCTGGTCGACCTCCGCGCCGGTCAGAAGCACGGCCGCGATCGGCGAGTGACGCAGCGCGCGCCGTGGGTGCAGCGCCGGCGTGTTGAGAATCTGGGTCCGCAGGTCGGGCGAGGCGTTGCAGAGCAGCCAATTCTCCCCGTCGGCCGACACCGCAAGGCCGGCTTGGCTGCGGGCGACGACGCGCGGGTCGCCCGCCCAGGCCAGCGCGCAGACCGGGCAATTGCAATTCCATTGCGGAAAACCCCCGCCCGCGGCTGCTCCCAGCACCAGCGCCGTCAGGCGCCCCATCGGGCGGCCATTTGATCTGGATCAGCGCAAGATCAGAATTCCGGCGGAAGATAACCGTTGATTTCGAGGCCGATGCAGATTTCCACGAGCGTCGGGGTGGTCCAAGCCATGTCAGCAGTCCTTTCCGGCGTCCAGATGCCTATATTAACCCCGAACGACACGAAAAGTCACCGTGGGCGCCCGGCGGATTTTCAGGCATTTCCAGCTTGACGGTAAGCGCCACCCGGCGCTTAGAGTTGTTCCGAGACACAAAAATCCTTCAAGGCAGCCAGGAAGCCCTGCCCACGTTTTCGGGAGAAAGCCTATGACTTACGTAACCGAGGAAAACCTCACCGATCTTGCGATCGAACGCTGGAGCAACATTCCCGATCCGCGCCTGCGACAGGTCATGACTTCGCTGGTGAAGCACCTGCACGCCTTCGTCCGCGACGTGGAACCGACACAGCAGGAATGGTTCACCGCGATCGACTGGCTGACCCGGGTCGGGCAGATTTGCGACGCCAAGCGCCAGGAATTTATCCTCGCCTCCGACGTGCTCGGCATCTCCATGCTGGTGGACGCCATCAACAATCGCGCACCCGGCGCCGCCACCCCATCCACGGTGGAAGGTCCGTTCCACATTCCGAATTCCCCGGAAATCGCCGATGGCGGCAACATGGCCGACGGCGCACCCGGCATCCCGACCTTCTGCACCGGAAAGGTAACCGACATTGATGGCAAGCCGGTCGCCGGCGCGATGCTCGACATGTGGCAGACCGACGGTGAGGGCCTCTATGAGGCGCAGATCGAAGGCGCCGAAGGCTATATGCGCGGCATCTATCATACCAATCCGGACGGCAGCTACACCGTGCGGACGGTGGCGCCGATCGGCTACACCATCCCGATGGACGGCCCGATCGGCGAATTGATGAACCGGACCCGCATCAGCCACATGCGGCCGGCGCATATTCATTTCCACATCGCCGCGCCGGGCTACAAGAGCCTGACGACGCACCTGTTCCAGCGCGGCGCCGAATACATCGACACCGACGTCGTGTTCGGCGTGAAAGAGCCGCTGATCGTCGATTTCGTGAAGAAGCCGGCCGGCAGCAAGGCGCCGACGGGTGAGGTGATGAACGAACCGTTCTACGAAGTGAAATACGACTTCAAGCTGGCGAAAGCCGCGCAGGCCCAGAAGGCTGCGTAAAGCGACACCCGCGATCACCTCCCCTTGGGGAGGTCGACGGCCAAAGGCCGTCGGGAGGGGGGTAAGCTATGACTGTGAGCATATAGCTTACCCCCCTCCCCAACCCTCCCCCGCAAGGGGGGAGGGAGCGCACCGAGTGCGCCGCTTTCGTTCTCACCTCACTCTTGCGGGCTTTCCACCAAACATCGCCATCACCCGTGCGCGCAGTCTGTTTCCAGATTGCCCCAGCCGGTCCATGTAGAGATACAGAACCGGGGTGATGAACAGCGTCAGGAATTGCGACACGATGAGTCCGCCCACAACGGCAATGCCGAGCGGCTGGCGCAATTCCGAACTCGGGCCATGTCCGATCGCGATCGGCAAGGCGCCGAGGATCGCGGCGAAGGTGGTCATCATGATCGGCCGGAAGCGCAGGATCGCCGCGCGATAGATCGCCTCGGCCGGCGCCATATGCTGGACGCGCTGCAGGTCGAGCGCGACGTCAATCATCATGATCGCGTTCTTCTTCACGATGCCGATCAGCATCAGCAGGCCGATCATCGCGATCACACTGAGGTCCAGTCCGAACAGCACCAGCGCGCCGAGCGCGCCGACCACGGCGGATGGCAGGCCGGTGAGGATGGTGAGCGGGTGGATGTAGCTCTCATACAGCATCCCGAGCACCATGTAGATCGTCAGGACCGCGGCCATGAGCAGCATGCCCTGATTGGCGAGCGACTGCTGGAACGTCTGGGCGGTGCCTGAAAACGTGGTGGAGATCGTGTTCGGCACGCCGAGCCGCTCCTTCAGCACCTCGGTCTGCGCTACCGCGTCGCCGAGCGCGACACCCGGCGGAAGATTGAACGAGATCGTCACCGCTGGAAGCTGGCCAAGCTGATTGACCGTCAGATCGCCCGCGGTCCGTTCGATACTCGCGATCGAACTGAGCGGCACCAGATGGCCGGCCGGAGTCCGGATGCGGATGTTGCCGAGGTCGCTTGAATTCCAGTTGATGCGCGGGTCGAACTCCATCAGCACGCTGAAGGTGTCGCCGCTGCCATAGATCGTTGAGACCTGCCGCTGGCCGAATCCGGAATAGAGCGTCGAGCGGATTTGGTCGGCATTGATGCCGAGCGAGGCGGCCTTGTCCTTGTCGACCCGCAGCATGACCTGGATCGCGCCGTCTTCGAGATCGTTGTTGACGTCAACGAAGTGCGGGTCGGCCGCCATGGCGCTGGTCATGCGGCGGGACCAGTCACGCATTTCGTCCTTGCGCACGCTCTGCATCACGAATTGATATTCGCTGCGGCTCGAACGCCCGCCGATCCGCAGGTTCTGCACCGGCGACATCACGACATTGATGCCGGGAAACGACATTTCGCGCCGGAAGTGGCGGAGAAGCTCGGGCATGGCCGGACGCTCGCCGCGCGGCTGCAGCTCGACGAACAGCCGGCCGTTATTGAGGCTGCGGGCGCTGCCGCCCGCGCCCACGATCGAGGCGACGCTTTTCACGTAGGGCGATTTGCGGAACGTGTCCTCGACCTGCTTCTGCAGCGCGATCATCGCCTCGAAGGAGATGTCCGGCCGCGCCTCGGTCGAGACCGACAGATGCCCGATATCCTCCTGCGGGAAGAAGCCCTTCGGCGTGGTGTAAAGGAAATAGACCGTGCCAAGGAGCGTCGCGAAAAACACGCCAAGCATGAAGGGCTGGTGCCGCAGGCTCCACTGCACGCCACGGTCATAGGCCCTGGTCATCGCATTGAGGCCGCTCTCCAGCACCGCGCGCCAGCCGGTCTCCGGCGGGATGCGGCCCTGCGCATCGCGCTCCGGCGGCCGCAGCATCTTGGAGCAGAGCATCGGCGTCAGCGTCAGCGAGACGAAGGCCGAGATCGCCAGCGCAACCGTCACGACCACCGCGAATTCATGGAAGATGCGGCCGACCACGCCGCCCATCAGAAAGACCGGGATGAACACCGCCACCAGCGACGCCGTGATCGAGATGATGGTGAACCCAATCTCGCGAGAGCCCTTCACCGCCGCTTCGAAGGCGGGCAGCCCGTCCTCCTCCATGTGGCGGTAGATGTTCTCGAACATCACGATCGCGTCGTCGACCACAAGCCCGACCGCGAGCGTGAGCGCGAGCAGCGAGATATTGTTGATACTGAAATCGAACAGATACATCGCCGCCAGCGTGCCGATCAGCGAGATCGGCACCGCGAGGGCGGGAATGATCGTCGCCGTCAGCCGCCGCAGAAACAGGAAGATGACCATGATGACGAGCGCGATCACGAGCATGAGCGTGAACTGCACGTCGGCGACCGCCTCGCGGATCGAGACCGAGCGATCGTTGAGAACTTCGATCGAGGAGGCGCGCGGCAGGTCGTCCTCAAAACCGGGCAGCATCGCCTTGACGCGATCCACCACATCGACGGTGTTGGCCTCGGGCTGGCGCTGAACGGCAAGAATGATGGCGTTGGTCCCGTTGAACCAGCTGGCGCGCTGATCGTCCTCGATGGAGTCCGACACGACCGCGACATCGCCGAGCCGCACCGGCCGCCCGCCCCGGGCCGCGACGATGATCTGGCGGAACTGCGCCGCATTTTCGAGCTCGGTCTCGGCCTGGATGGTCAGCTGCTGTTGCGCGTTGCGCAGCGTGCCGACCGGCGTGTTGGCATTGGCCGCCGCGACCGCCGCCTGCACCTCGTTGACGCCGATTCCGCGGGCGGCGAGCGCGTTCGGATCGACCTGGATGCGCACCGCGAATTTCTGGCTGCCATAGACGAGAACCTGCGCCACGCCGTCGACCGTCGAGAGCGCCGGCGAGATCACCTGCTGCGCGAAGGCATCGAGTTCGGGCAGCGGCGTCACGTCGGATCGGATGGCGAGCAGCAGCACCGCAGCATCCGCCGGGTTCACCTTGCGATAGCTCGGCAGTTCGGTCATCTCCGGCGGCAGCCGGCGCTGGGTGCGGGCGATGGCCGACTGCACGTCGGCGGCCGCCGCATCGATGTCGCGATCAAGATTGAACTGGATCACGATCGAGGTCGAACCCTGCGACGAGGTCGCGCTGATCGTGTCGATGCCGCTGATGGTGGTGAACTGCTTGATCAGCGGCGTCGCGACCGAGTTCGCCATGGTGTCGGGCGAGGCGCCCGACAGGTTCGCCGATACGCTGATGGTCGGGAAATCGGTGCGCGGCAGCGCGGCCACCGGCAGATAGACATAAGCGAACAGTCCGGCCGCGACCACGGCGATCGACATCAGCGTGGTGGTAACGGGATGACGGATGCAGAATTCGGAAATGTTCATCGCACCGCATCCCGTTGCGCGGCGGATTTCTCGGAGGCAGGAGCCGGCGCTTGCGGCCCGGGCGCATCACCCGGCTGTGCCGCATCGCGGATGCGCGCGCCGTCGGCGAGCCTGAGCTGTCCCTCGATCACCACCCGCTCGCCGGGCGCAAGGCCCGAACGGATCGCGCTGCGATCGCCGACCAGACCGCCGGTCTCGACCTGCCGCAATTCCGCGGTGCCGTCCGGCTTTGCCACAAATACGAATGGGCCCTTCTGGCTGGTCTGCAGCGCGACGGTCGGAATGCTCACGGTGTCGGGGCGAATGTCGAGATCGATTTCGACATCGACATACATGCCGGGCCACAGCGTGTAATCCTCATTGTCGAAGGTCGCTTTCGCCATGATCGTGCCGGTCGCGGGATCGACCGAGGAATCGACGAAATCGAGCTGGCCGGTAGCCAGCGGCTGGCTGTTGCCGGCGGCATAGACTCGCACCACCGGCGGCTCCTTGCGGCGGATGGCCGCCCGCAATGCGCCAAGATCGCGCTCGGGTAAGGTGAAAGAGACCCGGATCGGCTTGATCTGCGTAATCGTCACCAGCCCCTGGCTGTCCGACGACGACACCAGATTGCCCGGCGTCACGCGAATGGCGCCGATGCGCCCGGTGATCGGCGCGACGATCTTGGTATAGCCGAGCCGTACGCGGTCGCTCTCGAGCTGCGCCTTGTCGGCGGCGATCGTGGCCTCGGCCGCCTTGGCCTCGGCGATCTTTTCGTCCAGCAATTGCCGGGTTGCGACATTGCGCGATAGCAGTTCTTCGGTCCGCTTCAGATCGGCATTGGCGCGGTCGCGCGCGGCCTCGTCCTTGGCGAGTTGCGCCTCGTTGCGTGCGATGGTCGCCCGCAATTCGCGATCGTCGAGGGTGAAAAGCAGGTCGCCCTCGCGAACAAGCTGCCCGTCGGTCACATGCTTTTCCAGCATCTGACTGTCGATGCGCGAGCGCACGACCACCACCGCGGGCGATTCAAGCAGGCCGATGCTGCGCCGGCGCACCGGAAACGCGCCCTGCTCCGCGGCAACCGTTTTCACCGGAATGACTGCGACAGCGCGCCGCGGCTCCTGGATCTGTGGCGTGCCTGTGGTCAGTCCAAGCCGGTCGCCATATCGGCTGAAGCCGTAATATCCGGCGCAGATCACCGTGATCAGAACAGCAAGGACGACGCTGGTTCGCCGCATGTGGTGGCCGCCTCCGTGGTGCTCGCAAGGCCGTTGCACGCCGCCGCCAGCATGGGCGGCAGGTGCAACGTCGGTGATCACCCAACGTTCCGCAAGCGGCAGAAATCCGGCCGCTGACACGATTCGTCACAGCGGCAGATTAAATTGCTGTCATGTTGCGTCGCGACGCTTGCGTGGCGCTAAGCCTTTGCGCGCCCGTGCCGCGATCGGCGAACCTAGCCCCAGATCGCCCTCGCGGCTTCCACTTCCAGTTCCAGCTTCCTGCGCTGATCCGCCTCGGTCACCGGATTGCCGGCGACGGTCGAGGCAAAGCCGCATTGCGGCGAGATCGCCAGGCGGTCGAGATCGATGAACTGCGTCGCCTCCTCGGTGCGGCGCTTCAGATCGTCGAGAGATTCCAACGCTGGCGTCTTGCTGGAAATGAGCCCGAGCACCACGCCCTTGCCCTTCACCAAGCGAAGCGGACGGAAGTCGCCGGCGCGCTCGGTGTCGTATTCGAGCAGGAAGTGGTTGACATTCGTGCCCGCAAAGAACCGCTCGGCCACGGACTCGTATCCGCCGGCGCCGAGATAATGGCCCTTGAAATTGCCGCGGCACATATGCACGCCGAACACCACATCGGCCGGCGCGCCCTTCACCGATTCGTTGATGCTCTCGATATACAGATCGACCAGTTCGTCCGCCTTCATGCCCGCCGCTTCGACCTGCTGACGGATGTTCGGGTCGCACAGAAGCGCGATCGCGACTTCATCCAGCTGGATATACTTGCAGCCGGCCTTGGCCAGATCGGCAATCTCCTCGCGGAAGATGCGGTTGAGGTCGGCAAAGAAGCTTGTCACATCGCCATAGGCGGACGCCGCCGCGTAGTCGGTGGCGCGATAGAAATGCATGGTCGAGGGCGCCGGCAGGGTGATTTTCGGGGTGAGCGTCGTGATCCCTTTGAGAAATTCGAACTCGTCGAGCGCCAGCGGCCTCGTGCGCTTGAGCCTGCCGTCGGCATAGGGCGCGGTGAAATCGACCTGATGGCCCTGGTCGTCGCGGAATTTGAACACCGCGGACTTGATGGCAAATCCGTCGATCCGCTCGACGAACCGCCCCCAATAGGAGCCGCGGCGGAATTCACCATCGGTGACGACCTTCAGCCCGACATCCTCCTGCATTTTGACGACATCGCGGATGCAGTCATCCTGGATTTTCGCGAAAGCGGCGTCGTCGATGCGCTTGCCGATATGGTCGCGGAACGCCTGCCGCAACGCCTGTGGCCGCAACAGGCTGCCGACATGATCAGCGCGGAACGGTGGGCGGCCTTGCGGCAGGGTCGTCATTGGCGCATGCTCCCGGATACGACGTTTATCTATAGGTCTATAGATGAAATCTAGATCGGCGACGGTCAGGGATGCAACCCCCGTCCGGCGAACGGCATTGCGGCGCGCGCCGCCGCCCCGCAAAAGCGCCGCTGAGGACTCTGCCGAAAGAGGAAAGCGGGCCACGCATCGGCGCGCCGGCGAGATCATCGAGGCGGCGGCGCGGGTGTTCGCCGAGCGCGGCTATCATGGCGCCACCACGCAGGACATCGCCGACGTGCTGCAAATCCGGCAGGCCAGCCTGTATTATTATTTTGCCTCCAAGGAAGCGGCGCTCGAACTCGTCTGCATGCGCGGCGTCGAGGGCTTCTACGAGACCGAAAAGGCCATCGCCGAAGGACCCGGCACCGCCACCGAGCGCCTGTCGGGTCTGATCCGCGCGCATATTTCGCCGCTGCTGGACCGCGGCAATTTCATGAAGGTGTTCCTCACCCAGCGCCAGTTCCTGCCGGCTCATAGCCGCCGCAGGGTCCGCAAGGTGTCGCGCGGCATCGAGGCGATCTTCGAGAATGTCCTGAAACAGGGCCAGCGCAGCGGCGAATTTCGCGCCGACCTCGACACCCGGCTGGCGACGCTGTCGATCCTGTCGGTGCTGAATGGATGCGCCGCCTGGTACCCGCGCGAACAGATTTCAATCGAACGGATCGGCGGCGCGTTCATATCGCTGATCCTGCGCGGCATCGATGCCAGGCGCGCGCCGGATATGGTGCGCGCGCCGCGCAAGGGACGCCGCGGCGGAAAAAATTTGATTGACCTATAGAATTGGGATTGTTGAAATAACGCAAAAGAGCCGGACGACCGGCCGCGATATACGGGAGGAAGGCTCTGGTGACACCGCCGTCCGTTCATATTGCGCAATCATCGCGGATCGTGGCCTCGTCGTGACGCAAGCCGCGCCGCAATCTCCGCAATTTGCGATCCTGCGCGGCAAGACCGCGCCCGGGCTGATCGCGGAACATGCGCGGACAACGCCTCGCGGGATCGCCTATCGCGCGAAACAGCTCGGTCTCTACCGTGAAAGGACATGGCGCGACTATGCGGCCGCGGTCGGGCGCTGCGCTCTCGCGCTGAAGACGCTCGGCCTCGAAAAGGGCGATCGCGTCGCCATCATGGGCGACGCCTGCGAGGAATGGGCGGTCTGCGACATGGCCGCGCAAGCGGCCGGCGGGATCGTCTATGGCGTCTATCCGACCGCTTCGGTCTCCGAAGTCGAATTCCTGATGACGGACGGCGGCGCGAAAATCTTCATTGCCGAGGATCAGGAATATGTCGACAAGATCCTGCAGATCGCCGACCGCCTGCCCGACCTGAACTGGATCGTGGTGATCGACGATTCCGCGATGTTCGACTACAGCCACCCGAAGCTGATCTCGCTGTCGGACATCGAGAGCCGCGTCGCCGGAGAGGACGCGGCGAATATCGCCGCGCTCGAAGAGATGACGGCGGCGCTGAAAGCCGACGATCCGGCCTTCATCGTCTACACCTCGGGCACCACCGGCAATCCGAAAGGCGCGCTGATCTCGCACGGCAAGCATCTCGCCGGCACCTACACCATCGTCGATCACTATCCGACCCTGCGCGACAAGGATCACCGCACCGTGGTGTTCCTGCCGCTCTGCCATATCTTCGGCCGCGATGTCGCGATCACGCTGCCGCTGATTTCGCGTCTGGTTCCCCATTATGGCGAGAGCGTCGATGACCTGATGGCGACCATGTTCGAGGTCGCCCCGACCGTGCTGTTCACGGTGCCGCGCTATATGCAGAAATTCGCCTCGCAGGTGCTGGTCAGCCTGAGCACGACCTCGCCGGCAAAGCGGGCCATCTACAATGCCGCCATGTCGCTCGGCCGCTCCGCCGCCCGGCGCCGCTGGGCGGGCACCTCGGGCCCTGCGACCGATGCGATGACAGCGCTCGCCCGCACCGTCGCCTTCGGCCGCGTGCTGAACAAGCTCGGACTCGACAAGCTGGAGCTTGCGATTTCCGGCGCCGCCCCGCTGCCGCAGGAGACCGCCGCGCTCTGGCAGATCTGGGGCGTCAACCTCGTGGAGGCCTACGGGCAAACCGAAACCGGCGGGGCTTTCATCAGCGGCCAATCGCAGCGCTTCGCCAAGCCCGGCAATGTCGGACGGGTGGTGCAGGGCTGGCAGGTGCGGCTCGACGACGACGGCCAGATCCTCGTCAAGGGACCCGACCAGTTCGAAGGCTACTGGAACCAGCCCGATGCGACGCGGCAGATCGTCGATAGCGGGCAATGGCTTCATACCGGCGATGTCGGCGAATGGCAGAACGGCAATCTGCGGCTCATCGATCGCGCCCGCGACTTCCTGGTCACCGCCGGCGGCAAGACCATCTCGCCCTCCGGCATCGAAAGCACGCTGCGGGCGAGCCCGTATATCGGCGAGGCGATCGTGTTCGGCCACGGACGCAAATATCTCACCGCGCTGATCGAGATCGATTTCGATTCGGTCGCCGACTGGGCGCGCGCCAACAATGTCAGCTATACCGGCTTCACCTCCCTGGTTCAGAGCGAGGCCGTGCAGGGTCTGATCAAGTCCGAGATCGACAAGGCCAACAACGAATTCGCGCGGGTCGAGCAGATCAAGGCCTTCCGCATCCTGCCGAAAGAACTCGATCCCGAACAGGACGGCGAGCCGGTGACGCCGACGCGCAAGGTCAAGCGCAATCTGATGTATGACCGCTTCAAGGATCTTGTCGAAGGCATGTATGACGACAGCGAGGAGCGTTTGCTTGCTGCGGGGGCGGGCGATGCGCTGCGCTAGGTCTTCTCCCCTCCCCCCGCGAGCGGAGCGAGTGGTGGGGAGGGGTCGGGGGTGGGGGGCCTCGACAACAGCCCCCCACCCCGGCTCGCATTCGCTTCGCTCACGCTCGCCGACCCTCCCCACCGCTTCGCGGGGTGAGGGAAAAGAAGCGACGCAAGTCGCGAGTTGAACGACACAGTCGAAACGAGGGAGAACGCCAATGCTGAAACGGAGCCTGATGGGAGCGGTTGCCGCGCTCGCCATTGCACTGCCGGCCACAGCGCAGGAGACCTACACCATCGGCCTCACCGGCGCGATGACGGGCCCTGCCGCCGGTACACTTGGACCGGCCGTCGAGGGCCTGCGCCTCTATATCGATCAGCTGAATGCAAAGGGCGGCATTGACGGACGCAAGGTCAATCTCGTCCTGCAGGACGACTCCGCCGAAGCGTCCAAGGCCGCGGCGAATGTGAAGCGGCTGCTGTCGCAAGACAACGTGCCGGTGCTGGTCAATGCCAGCTTGTCATCCACCTATGCGCCGATGCTCGCGGAGACGCGCCGCGCCGGCGTGCCGGTGCTGTTCATGGGCGCGGTCTGCCCGAACGAAACCCTGCCTCCAAAGGCGGATCCGCTGCAATTCTGCTCGACCGGATTCGCTCCGATCCAGGACAGCCGCGCGGCGCTGGATTTCATCAAGAGCGCCGCCAAGGGGCCGGTGAATATCGGTTATGCGGCGATGGCGATTCCGATTTCGCGCGCGGGCATCGACTTTGCTTCGACCGAAGCCGAGAAGATGGGCTTCAAGACCGTGGCCAAGGAGGTGATCCCGCCACCGACGCCGGATTACACGCCGTTCGCCACCAAGATCAAGGATGCCGGCGCCAACTGGGCCTATTCCTGGGCGCCCTGGGTCACCGAGATCCG
>Ga0180215_1005275_pt1 | contig 11126 bp, 9 predicted proteins | sample eDN3rd37CBELigBY_FD_128871 | JGI IMG/M metagenome (GOLD analysis project Ga0180215, IMG submission 128871) | Enriched backyard soil microbial communities from Emeryville, California, USA - eDNA 3rd pass 37_C BE-Lig BY (version 2) (version 2) | ecosystem: Environmental > Terrestrial > Soil >...
AGGGACAGGCGACTGAAATTGAAATCGCTGCAAAGCGCATTCTTTTCCTTCGCGAAAAATTAAACACAATTCTTTCAGAGCGCACTGGACAGCCGCTTGAAGTCATTGCGAGAGACACTGACCGCGATAACTTTATGACAGCTGAAAGAGCTCTTGAATACGGTTTGGTTGACCAAATCATTACCAGAAACTCTTTGGATGAGAAGAAAGATAAATAATAAGCATAAAAAAACAACTCGCATCTTCCCGATGCGAGTTGTTTTAGTTTTCCTTTTGAATATAGTTCGCAAGTGCCTCAAGAGCTTCGTTTTCGTCGTTCCCTTCAGCCTTGAGGGTAATGACCGATCCTGAGCTTACTGCCAGACTCATCAGCCCCATTATGCTTTTGGCATTTACCTTCTTTCCGTCCTTCTCCAGAAAAATATCGGATGAGAACCGATTGGCCTCCTGTACGAACAATGCCGCCGGACGTGCCTGTAATCCTGTTTTCAGCTTAACTTCAACCTGTTTTTCCGCCATTGTATATCTCCTCCCTGCTGATCCCTCTATCAGTGAGCATCTATAGTGTCGCCTGCCCGGAGTTTCTCAGCGATTTCATCTATTTTTCTTAATCTGTGATTAATACCCGATTTACTGATATTTCCGCCTGAGACCATTTCCCCAAGCTCTTTTAAAGTGACATCCTGGTAAGCTACACGCAATTCGGCAATTTCCCGCAGTTTGTCAGGAAGAACCTGAAGTCCGACAGTTTGATCGATGAACCGGATATTTTCCACCTGGCGCAAAGCAGCTCCAATTGTTTTGTTTAAGTTCGCTGTTTCACAATTTACGAGCCGGTTGACCGAGTTTCGCATATCGCGGACAATCCGGATGTCTTCAAACCGGAGCAGAGCTGCGTGTGCACCGATAATATTTAGGAACTCCGTTATTTTTTCGGCTTCCTTTAAATACGTGATATAGCCTTTTTTCCGTTCAAGCGTTTTGCTGTTCAGCCCGAACGTATTCATCAATTCACACAGGGAGTCATTATGCTCCTTGTAAAGTGAAAAGATCTCCAAATGATAGGAGGAGGTCTCCGGATTATTTACCGATCCCCCGGCAAGGAATGCACCGCGCAGATAAGAACGCTTACAGCATTTCTTTTTTATGAGCTCATTGGAAATATCGTGTGTAAATACGAATCCCTCGCTTAAAATTTTCAGATCATCAAGAATCATACTGGCCTGTTCCGTTAGCCTGACAATATAAACATTGTTCTTTTTCAGCCGCATTTTTTTCCGGACCAGGAGCTCGACCTGAACGTTGTAATTCCTTTTAATCAGAGTGTAAATCCTTCTTGCAATTGCTGCATTCTCCGTCTGTATATCCACAATCAATTTCCGGCTGGAAAAAGAAAGTGAACCATTCATCCTGATTAAGGCGGACAATTCCGCCTTCCCGCAGCAGTCTTTTATTTCCAGGTTCGTCAATTCTTTTTTCGTTTCCGAAGCGAAAGACATCCCTTCACCTCCTATCCGCAAAAGCGCTAAGCCAGTAGCATATAAAAAGATATTCTTTACTGAGCAAACGTATGCACAGTTTATTTTTTTACCGGCAAAAGCCCTTTCACACCTGTATACTACGCGTTAAAACGCCTATTGGTTTCATGTAAAAGTAAATTATATAGCATTTGGGCAACTTCTTTTGTATCATGGCGAATGATCCCGCCTTCGTGGCTGACAATTTCACCGTGCATTATTTCAAGGCCCAGTTCGGTAAGAGCACCTGTATCATACACAACAGGCTTTGCCATTTCCTCGCTGTACCTCTCCTGAATATGAGGAGGAATTTCCTCATTGTTTACCAGAATGGTATTGATAAAAGCACAGCTCATATGATCATACAATGCTTTTACGTGATCACTTGCCGTGTAATCGAGCGTCTCTCCTGCCTGTGTCATTAAATTGCATATATACACCTTTTTCGCCTTAGAATGACAGACCTCACGTCCCAGCCTAGGGACAAGCAGGTTTGGAAGAATACTGGTATATAAGCTTCCAGGCCCTATGATGATCATATCAGCCTGTCTGATTGCCTGCAGTGATTCAGGCAGGGCTTTGATATTTTTAGGGGTTAAAAATACCCGTTTAATTTTTTTGCCGGAATAGGGAATCTTTGATTCTCCCGATACTATGGTCCCGTCTTCCATTTCTGCATGAAGGACCACACTCTGGTTTGCAGCCGGCAATACCTTTCCCCTTACGTTTAACACCTTGCTCATTTCCTGAATCGCATGAACAAAGTTTCCTGTTATCGAGGTCATGGCCGCTAGAATCAGATTGCCAAGCGAATGCCCGGATAACTCATTGGATGTCGCAAAGCGGTGCTGGAACATCTCCTCAATGAGCGGCTCCACGTCTGAAAGAGCTGCCAGTACATTGCGGATGTCACCGGGCGGCGGGATATGAAGATCATTTCTCAATCTTCCTGAACTGCCGCCATCATCGGCAACTGTCACAATGGCAGTAATATCAACAGGGAATTGTTTCAATCCCCTTAAGAGGACAGGCAGCCCTGTTCCTCCACCGATGATGACGATTCTTGGCTGTCGGTTCATTTGATGTTTTCCTTTCTCCTCTCGATGTCACGGTGCGTGATTGCCGTATGGTAATCCTTGCCGAAATAGTCAGCAATATACTCTGTCAGCGCTACCGAACGATGCTGGCCTCCCGTACAGCCGATTGCAACGACCAATTGAGCTTTCCCTTCCCGTTTATAATGCGGAAGCATGAAGCTCAGCAGCTCCGTAACCTTCTCGAGAAATTTACTTGTTTCAGTCCATTTCAGCACATAGCTGGATACCTCTTCATCTAATCCTGTCTTCGGCCTCATATGCTCAATATAATGCGGATTCGGAAGGAACCGGACATCGAACACCAGGTCGGCATCAATTGGAATTCCATGCTTAAAGCCAAAAGACATGACGTTAACCGTAAATATAGTTTTCTTATTCAATGAGAATTCTGTGAGAATTTTCTCTCGCAATTCCCTTGGTTTCATTTGTGATGTGTTATAAATAAGCTGGGCCCTGCCTTTTAATTCTTCAAGCAGTTCCCGTTCAAGCTTTATGCCTTCAAGAGGTAATCCTGATGGTGCAAGGGGATGGAATCGTCTTGTTTCTTTATATCTTCTGACGAGCGTCGAATCATCAGCATCAAGATATAAAATTTGCGGGGTGACCCAGGATGTCTCGGATAATTCATCCAGCGCTTTAAATAAGTGGTCAAAAAACTCACGGCCGCGCAAATCCATCACCAATGCCACCTTATTCATTTTATTCCCTGATTCCTTCATAAGTTCAAGGAATTTCGGCAGCAGTGTCGGCGGCAAGTTGTCTACACAGAAGAAGCCAAGATCTTCAAAGCTTTGGATGGCTACTGTTTTCCCTGCCCCTGACATTCCCGTAATAATCACCATTTGAGTATCATTAACTGCACCCGTGCTCATTTATAATTTCCCCCTGTTTCTGTCAAATTCAGCTTGGATCCAGCCTGTAACTAAGCAGTTCAAAATCAGGCGTATACGTAAACGTTCCATAAATCATGCCCTGTCCATGAATCATATACTCCAAAATATGTGAATCTCCGGCAGCCATCGGCAGATTCTTAACCTCTGAAAACGGATGCCAGCGAAGTTTGCCTTCATCTGATTCCTCCAGGTTCAGCCCATCAGAAGCTGTAGCCAGGAAAGTAAACATCATCCACTCCTGTACAACCTTATCGCCATCCTTCATGATGAACGTAAAAATGCCTTTAATATTCGGATTTCGCAGATAAATGCCTGTTTCTTCCCTGAACTCACGGATGCACGAGTCCCTCACTGATTCACCCGGCTCCATTTTTCCGCCCGGAGCCACCCACCAGCCTCTTCTCGGCTTCTGTAAAAGCAATACTTTATCGTCTTTCAGTAACACACAGTTCGTGACTCGCTGCAACACATTTCACCTCTAATTTTCCGAAATCATACCGCTGCCGCCTTTTCATGAAATCGCTTAAAGTAAAGGCCGGCTAACGTTCTTTTCTTATTCATTTCATTATACTATTTTTGGCTTACAGCCACAATGAATACAGGTTTCCAAAAAACATTCTTCAAAACATACTGTATTTATGCAAAAAAAGAGCACAGGCATGTGCCTGTGCTTTAAAAGGATTATATCTTTAAAAGGGGGTCAATTTCTATTCCTATACTACCCGAAATTTATTTCATGAAGGTTACAGGAGAATTAAAACCACATGACTTTTTGTAAAACTTTTCAACCAGTGGCTTTTTTTACTAAAATAAAAGGCATACAGCCCCTAGGACCATATGCCTGTTCCCATTATTTCTTCACTTTAAGGCGTTCTTGCAATTCTTCAACATAGTGCTGGGCGCTTTGGGCAGCGATGCTTCCATCACCTGTTGCTGTAACGATTTGGCGAAGGGATTTTTCGCGGATATCTCCGGCTGCAAAAATGCCTTCCACCCTTGTTTCCATTCGGTCGTTTGTTTCAATATAGCCATTGCTGTTCGTGATGCCAAGGCTTTCAAATGGCTTGGAAAGAGGAACCATGCCGATATAGATGAAGACACCATCTGCTTTGAAATCTCTTTCTTCCCCTGTTTCAGTAGACACAAGCGTTACGCTGCCTACTTTTCCGTCCTTATCATTAACTTCCTTCACTGTAGTGTTCCAGATAAAGTCGATTTTTTCATTGTCAAACGCACGCTGCTGAAGAATCGCCTGCGCACGAAGCTGGTCCCGTCTATGAACGATTGTCACCTTAGAGGCGAAACGGGTCAAATATACGCCTTCCTCAACAGCAGAGTCACCGCCGCCGACTACAACAAGCTCTTTGCCTTTAAAGAATGCTCCATCACAGACTGCACAATAGGATACACCGCGTCCGCCAAGCTCTTTCTCACCAGGAATGCCAAGCTTTTTGTATTCGGCACCAGCAGAAATAATTACTGAGCGTGCTTTATATTGCTTCGATCCAGCAATAACAGTTTTATATTCTTCGCCGTCAATGATTTCTTTAATATCTCCATACGCATATTCAGCGCCAAATTTCTTCGCATGATCGAACATTTTGGTGGATAAATCCGGGCCTAAAATATGGTCAAAACCAGGATAGTTCTCAACTTCTTCTGTATTGGCCATTTGTCCGCCCGGAACACCGCGTTCAATCATTAGTGTAGACAGATTTGCACGAGATGTATATACAGCTGCCGTCATCCCTGCCGGGCCTGCGCCAGCGATAATGACATCATAAATTTTTTCTTCAGTCACAGCGATTCACTCCTTCAGTAATCAGAAATCCAGTATTTTAAATAAAACACTCTATAAATACGCATATTATAGTATGACCTTCTTACTGTTATCCTATAAAATTGGCGCGTGTTTCGTCCATACATCTGCTCACTGAAGGCGGTCGTTCACCGATTTTACATATTTACCCATCGTTGAAGCGGAAATCCCGTATCTTCCTGCAATTTTTGATTGGGAAACCTTTTCGTTTCGAAGCTTATGCCAGACATACTCAATTGCTGCAGCCCAAGCCTTATTGTTTTTTATATTCTGGCAGTTATTTGTCAATTCAGCAAAAATGGTAAACCACATTAAATACAGGCCGGCTTCCACCGTGCCAATCGGATGGTAGTTTTCATAAAACAGTTCAGCTGTCTCATGCGCAGCCTGAACCTGGGCAGGCGCTTCCTGGTCTGTTTTCACAAAAGAGAGATATTCCTTCTCCACAGCTGAAAACTTATTGTTTCGTACAATTGCTTCAGAGATCAAAATTTCATCTCTTCTGCTGGATACTGACGTAAGGAAAAGGCCGAATAGCCGCTCTTCAATATAGTCGCTTTCCAGCTTTTTTAGAATGGATGAATAATGGTCTTCAAAGCCGCTGCTGGTTACTTTTTCATCGTTCCAGGGCTCAAAGCCTTCTTTTTCCGGATTAATCTCAATGGCTTTCTTCCATGCTGATTTCGCCATTTCTTCACGTCCGGTAAAATATGCGGAATAGGATAGCCAGTAATAAAATGGTCCGTCCCCTTCAAAGCCTTTCTTTTGAAGCTTGCGAAGCCATGCAAAGGCAGCCTCATATTCGCCGGTCAAAGCAAAAGTGGCACCAAGCTTGAACTGATGTTCAATTGAAAGCGGCTTAATTTTTTTCAGAGCCTCTTTCAACAAGCGCACCTGCCTGAAATCCCGCTCGTAAAAAGCAAAGACAAGCTTGTTGCACAAAGCGTGCAGATTACCCGGATTTTCTTCCAGCACCTTCTCTAAAATATCTGCTGCCTTTTGCACTTCTCCAAGGTAAAAATACGCCAAGGCCAAATTGTTGTATGCGGACCAGTACTCCGGATACTCATCAATCACAGAGTTCAGTATCTCAACCGCTTTTGGAAAATGACCGGACTCCAGCAATTCCCGTGCGTGTTCCTGTTTCGTTATCAGGTCATCCTGCTCGTAGAGCTCATCATCCAAATCTTCCCCTTCAAGCGTCAGAAGTTCCAGCAGATCCTCTGTATCTTCCGTAAACTCTCCGTCCCGATCCAAATCCAGATACGTATTTGCATGCGTGTAAGCATCTTTGAAAAGGCCCATATGAGCATAGTTGTTGGCAAGGAAATAATGGCATTCCACCATATCCTCATCAAGCTCTTCCAATATCATATGAAGCAGCTTATTCGACTCCTGATACTCACCCATTTCTGAATGGACAATTGCAAGCTGGCAGATAATCATCGGTTCACCCGGCTCAAGCTGCATCGCCCGCATTAAATATTTCTTTGCTTTATGAAAATCCCTGCGGTGGTACGCCTTAATCCCTTTGGAAAAATAGTACTCACCATTCGGGATAAATGACAGTAACTTTCCCTTTTGGTGTCTAGCTTTAGAGTCTTTACTCATGAAATCCTCCATAAATGTTAGTAACTAAAGTAGTATATCACACGAACAAGCCTGTGGAGAAGGGAAGAAATGACAATACTATTTCCCATCGGAATTTTTTATTGGAAATCTTATCGCGGTTATGTTTTAAAGGGTTGTTGCGGTGGTTTAATAGGGGAGCTAAATTCGGAGATAAACTGCTCGCTTCGCGCCGGGTGATAGCAGCGGCCTCTGGTGGTGCCGGTGTGGGGGATGAGGGAATCGAATAACCTTCTGGATATATGAGGAGATTTCAGTGAAGGAGCTCCCGAAAGTCCTTATTCGCAATCGGAGTCTGTAAGTGGGGTTTCGGATCTAGTTGCTGAACATAAAGATGGTGACAGCCTGGAGTACTGGCCATTTGGCCTCCAGCAGTTGGTGAAGAAGCTGCCACCACATGCAATAAGGATTTTAGAAGTAAAAGCGGGAAGTGTTCTCTGTTTCCGGCTGCACTTAAATTACCTTCTTGCCTTTTGAATTGCTTTCTTTCACTTTCTCCTCCCAAAAATCAGCACCTTTAATGCCAAGTTTAACAGGATCGAAGACTGGTTCAATGCCCGCTTTCTTCTGTTCTTCATAATCTTTAAATACTTTTAAGGCTGTTTTAGTCAAAAATAGAATAGCGACTAAGTTAAGCCAGGCCATACTTCCGAAGCCAAAGTCTCCGAGCGCCCATAATAGGGATGCATTTTCAACACTGCCTAAGTAGATCATTCCTAAGAAAAGAATCATTAAGCCTGCTTTTAGCCCTTTTAGATTTCTCTTTCTGCCAAGGTAAACGAGGGTTGTTTCAGAAATATAGTAGTAAGCCAACAGGGTTGTAAAGGCAAAGAAGAAGATAGCAATAGCTACGAAAAAACCGCCAAATCCAGGGATAACGCTTTCAACGGCCGCCTGTGTCCACATTGGTCCAGCTTCAACACCTGGGATGTTCTCAACAATCGGCTGCTTTCCTTCTGGTGTAACGCTGTACATTCCGGTGATTAGAATCATAAGTGCAGTAGCTGTGCAAACAATGATAGTATCAATATAAACAGAGAATGCTTGAACAAGACCTTGTTTTGCCGGATGGGATACATCTGCTGCAGCTGAACTATAAGTTCCTTCCCCTACACCAGCAACGTTAGAGAATACCGCTCTCTTAACGCCCCATGCAATCGCTGCACCGATAATACCGCCAAACATTTCATTTGCACCAAATGCACTTGAAATAATCAGCCAAAGCATGGCTGGAATTTCTGCTGCATTGGCAAATAAAAGAACGAAAGTAATAACCACATATCCTAAGGCCATAAAAGGGACAACTTTTTCCGAAACAGTAGCAATTCGCTTAACGCCGCCAAAAATAATGATGCCAAGTAATACAACAAGAATGATTCCAGTGATGCTTTTATTGAGGCCAATTGTGTTTTCGAACCCAACAGCAATCGTATTTGCCTGAATACCTGGAACTAAAATTCCGTAGCAGAGGGTAACAACAATCGCAACAAATACCGCGAACCATTTTATATTTAAACCTTTTTCAATGAAATAAGGAGTTCCGCCCCGGTATTGATTACCATCTTTTACTTTATAGACCTGAGCAAGAGTAGATTCTATAAAAGCACTTGCTCCACCTAATAAAGCCATGATCCACATCCAGAAAACCGCTCCCGGACCTCCGAATGCAATCGCAGTAGCAACCCCGGCGATATTGCCAATACCGACCCGGCCAGCTAAAGCCATTGTAAATGCCTGGAAAGAGGATACACCTGATTCCGGGTTACCCTTTTCAAAAAGAAGTTTAATCATTTCCTTAAAATATCTAAATTGCACAAAACGTGTCATAATGGAAAAGAACAATCCAGCACCAAGCGCGAACGCTACCAATCCAAGACTCCAAACTAAACCCGACGCTTTATTCACTAATTCTTCCATCTTATCCCACCTATTTTCAAACTTTAAGTAGATAGTTCCGTTTCTGTTTTAATTTATAATATTAATAATATTCAGACATATAAATGTGCAAAATGGGACATTGTAACAAAACGCTGTCCCACTCCCATCCAATTAGTACACAGGATTGATTGTCCAATTGTTCCTTAAAATTTCTCATCATGCTTGATGTTAACAAATACACTTTTCACTTCCGTATAGTTTTGTAAGCCATATTCTCCACCCATTTCGCGGCCGATGCCTGATTGTTTGTAGCCGCCGAAAGGCATAGTTTCCCATTCAAGACCAAAATCATTAATCCAGACTGTACCTGATTGCAGCTTGCTTGCAATATAATGTCCCTTTTTCATACTTTCTGTCCAGATACTTGCAGCTAAGCCATATTCACTATCGTTCGCGCGTTTAATGACCTCATTAATCGTATCGAAAACGAAAATGGACATGACAGGACCAAAGATTTCTTCACGAGCAATAACCATATGATCTTGTACATCAGCAAAAATGGTTGGCTGTACAAAATAACCTTTTTCAAATCCTTTTTCGCCCCCTGCCACGAGGCGCGCCCCTTCTTTCTTCCCTTGTTCAATATACTTAAGAACAGTTTGATGCTGTTTTGCTGAAACAAGCGGGCCCATTTCCGTTTCGGGGTTCATTCCATCACCTAACTTCATTGCATTCGCTCGTTCTGCTAAGGCTTTTACTACATGATCATATATGTTTCTCTGTACAAATACACGTGTACAAGCACTGCAGTTTTGCCCATGATTGTACATTGTTCCGTTAAATACCCCTTCAATTGCTTCCTCAAGATTAGCATCATCTAAGACAATGGCTGGCGATTTTCCGCCAAGCTCCAGCGTAACACCTTTAATTTGATCTGCAGCTTTTTTCATTACTTCTTTTCCGACAGCAGTTGATCCTGTGAATGCTACCTTATCGATATCTTTATGTGCAGTAATTGCTTCTCCCGCAACCCTGCCCGTTCCTGGCACAATATTTACAACACCATCCGGGAACCCGGCTTCCTTGAATAGCTTTCCTGCGTAGAGAAGAGATAATGGTGTTTCAGTTGCCGGTTTAATCACAATCGTACAGCCGACTGCGAGTGCAGATCCAAGCTTCCAGGCAGCCATGGCGAGCGGAAAGTTCCATGGAATAATTTGGCCTACAACCCCAACCGGCTCGTGTACAGTATAGGTTACATAATTCTTTGAAACCTGAGTTGTCTTACCAAATATTTTTGTGGCCCAGCCTGCGTAATATCTAAAATGCTGGATTGTTCCGTCGACATCATCTGCCAAGGCGACCTTATAGGGCTTTCCGTTATCCAATGATTCCAGTTGTGCAAGTTCCTCTCGATTTTCTTCTAAGAGATCCGCAAATTTATAGATTAGGCGGGAGCGTTCAGCGGCATCCATTTTTGTCCATTGGCCATCATCAAATGCTTTTCTTGCAGCAGCTACCGCAGCGTTAATATCTTCCTCTTGCGCTTCACTTACTTCTGCAATCACCTCTTCGTTTGCAGGATTAACGACGGTAAACCTTTTACCACTGATCGCCGGTACATATTTACCGTTAATATATAGCCCTTTCTCACCTTCCAGGAATTCTTGAACTTTCGGTTTTAAATTGTATTTTGTCGCTTGCATATCCTCACTCCTTCACTTTTTTAGTTTTTTACTGTCTCTAAACTTGCAAGCAGGTCTTTTAGCTTTTGATCCTCCTCAGGTGATAGGCCTAGACGAGGGTAACGCGCAGGTCCGCCAGCCTGGCCGGTTAATTCCATGGCTCTCTTCACAATTTGCACATACTTTCCAGATCCTTCAAGGAACGCGCACAGTGGTAAAATACGATCATTGATTGACCAAGCTTCTTCTAACTCACCGTTTTGGAAATGGTTATACATGTCTGTAACCAGCTTTGGCACAATATTTCCTGCAACAGAAATCCACCCGGTTGCTCCAACTAAGTAAGACTCCATTACAAGCTCTTCAGCACCGCAGAATACTTCAAAGTCTCCTTTTCCTTTTCTTGCAAGATCTCTTACCTTGCCAATTTCACCGCTTGATTCCTTAATGTGAGTTACATTTTTACAATCCTTGCCAATTTGAAGCATTAAATCTGCGCTCATATTAACGCCAGAAGTAAATGGGTTGTTATAAAGCATGATTGGAAGATTAACACTACCAGATACTTCTTTGAAATGATGGTAGATTTCATTTTCCTTTGGCTTCAT
>Ga0180215_1005276_pt1 | contig 11124 bp, 12 predicted proteins | sample eDN3rd37CBELigBY_FD_128871 | JGI IMG/M metagenome (GOLD analysis project Ga0180215, IMG submission 128871) | Enriched backyard soil microbial communities from Emeryville, California, USA - eDNA 3rd pass 37_C BE-Lig BY (version 2) (version 2) | ecosystem: Environmental > Terrestrial > Soil >...
ATCGTTGTGACCGACGACTTCAGCCCGACGGCCAACACGAAGGTAGTCGGCATCGACAGCATCCCGGCGGATTGGGAAGGCATCGATATCGGTCCGAAGACGCGCGAAAAATATGCTGAGATCATTAAAAACTCCAAGTTGATTGTGTGGAACGGACCGATGGGCGTGTTCGAGATGGAGCCGTTCTCTCACGGCACCCGCGCCGTAGCGCAAGCTTGCGCGGAAACAAGCGGATACACGATTATCGGCGGCGGCGATTCCGCAGCGGCCGTTGAGAAGTTCGGGTTGGCTGATAAGATGGACCACATCTCGACGGGCGGCGGCGCTTCCCTCGAGTTTATGGAAGGCAAGGCGCTTCCGGGCGTAGTAGCGCTGAACGACAAGTAAGTCAGGAGGAATAGAAGAAATGAGCAGAAAACCGATTGTTGCGGGGAACTGGAAAATGTTCAAAACTCCGGCTGAGGCAGAAGCGTTCGTTGCGGCGGTGAAGGACCGTGTGGCAGCCGTATCTGGAGTAGAAGCGGTGGTATGCGCTCCATTTACGGCGTTGCCGGCACTTGTGAACGCGGCGAAAGGCACGGCTCTTGGCGTCGGCGCACAGAACATGCATTGGGAAGAGAGCGGCGCGTTTACGGGCGAGGTATCCGGCGCAATGCTGAAGGACCTCGGCGTAGAGTATGTGATCCTTGGCCATTCCGAGCGCTGGCAATATTTTGCCGAAACGGATGAAACGGTAAACAAAAAGACGCACGCTGCGTTAAAATACGGTCTTACTCCAATCGTCTGCGTCGGCGAGAAGCTGGAGGAACGCGAAGCGGGCAGCACGAAGGAAGTATGCCGCGTGCAAACATTAGGCGCGTTGGAAGGATTGACGGCTGAGCAAGTCACCGGGATCGTTATTGCTTACGAACCGATCTGGGCGATCGGCACCGGGAAATCCTCTACGGCGGATGATGCGAATGAAGTTATCTCCTACATTCGTTCGGTTGTCGCAGAGAAATTCGGCGAAGACGCCGCTACGAAGGTTCGCATTCAATACGGCGGCAGCGTAAAGCCGGCGAACGTGCGCGAGTACCTCGGCGCATCGGATATCGACGGGGCGTTGGTTGGCGGCGCATCCCTTGAGCCGGATTCCTATGTTGCCTTAGTGGAAGGTGCATCGGCATGAGCGCGAACGCAAACCGTCCCAAACCGGTCGCGCTGATCATTCTTGACGGCTTCGGACTTCGCGGCGACACCCATGGCAATGCGGTCGCCCAAGCGAAGAAGCCGAACTTCGACCGGTACTGGAACCAATACCCGCACACAACGCTGACCGCACACGGTGAAGCGGTCGGATTGCCGGAAGGGCAGATGGGCAACTCTGAGGTCGGCCACTTGAACATCGGCGCAGGCCGCGTGGTTTATCAAGATTTGACCAGGATTTCGAAGTCTATTCGGGATAAAGAATTTTTCGAGAACGAAACGCTGCTCGGCGCGGTCCGTCATGCCAAGGAGAACGGCAAGAAGCTGCACCTCTATGGGTTGCTGTCGGACGGCGGCGTACACAGCCATATCAACCACCTCTACGCATTGCTTGAGCTCGCGAAGAATGAGCAGTTCGAAGACGTATATATTCACGCTTTCCTCGACGGCCGCGATGTTGCGCCGGACAGCGCGAAGTTTTATATGGGTCAGCTGCAAGAAAAAATTGCGGAAGTCGGCGTAGGCCGGATCGCTACGGTTCAAGGCCGTTACTATGCGATGGACCGCGACAAGCGGTGGGAACGGACGGAGAAATCGTACCGCGCCATGGTTTATGGCGAGGGGCCGAAGTACACCGACCCGATGAAGGCAATCATTGAATCCCACGAAAAATCCGTATTCGATGAGTTCGTTATGCCGACGGTGATCGTACGCGAAGACGGACAGCCGGTGGGGTTGGTAGAAAGCGGCGACTCGGTCGTATTCTTCAACTTCCGGCCGGACCGCGCGATTCAGCTGTCCCAAGTATTCACGAACTCCGATTTCCGCGGATTCGACCGCGGCGAGAAGGCGCCGACCGGACTTTATTTTGTATGTTTAACATTGTTCAATGAGAGCATCGACGGGTATGTTGCTTACAAGCCGAAAAATTTAGATAATACTTACGGGGAAGTGCTCACCCAGCACGGTCTGAAGCAGCTTCGCATTGCGGAGACGGAGAAGTACCCCCACGTGACCTTCTTCTTCAGCGGCGGGCGCGACGTCGAGCTTCCTGGAGAAACCCGCGTCCTCATTCCGTCGCCTAAGGTAGCCACTTACGATCTTAAGCCGGAGATGAGTGCTTACGAGGTGGCTGACGCTTGCGTGCGCGAGATTGAATCCGGCAAGCACGATGCGATTGTCTTAAACTTCGCGAACCCGGACATGGTCGGACATTCCGGCTTGCTCGAGCCTACCATCCGTGCAGTAGAAGCGACGGACGAGTGCTTGGGCAAGGTTGTGGACGCAGTAATCGCGGCGGGCGGAGTTGCGGTCATTATCGCGGATCACGGCAACGCGGATGTGGTGACCAACGACGACGGTTCGCGCAATACTGCCCATACGATCAACCCGGTGCCGTGCATTGTTACGCGCGAAGGGCTGAATCTGCGCGATGACGGCATCCTGGCGGATGTCGCTCCGACATTACTAGAGTTACTGCAGCTGCCGAAGCCTGAAGAAATGACCGGGCATTCGCTGCTGAAATAAACATATTCTTTTAAGGAGTGGGTAACTACTATGACAATGATTATTGACGTGTACGCACGCGAAGTGCTTGACTCCCGCGGCAATCCGACCGTGGAAGTGGAAGTTCAATTGGAATCCGGCGCGAAGGGCCGCGCGATCGTTCCGTCCGGCGCCTCCACAGGCGCGCATGAAGCGGTTGAGCTTCGCGATGGAGACAAAGGCCGTTATCTTGGCAAAGGCGTTCTGAAAGCCGTTCAGAACGTGAACGAAATTATCGCTCCGCAAATTATCGGTCTTGACGCGCTGGAGCAAGCCGCAATCGACAGAACGATGATCGAGCTTGACGGCACGCCGAACAAAGGCAAGCTCGGCGCGAACGCAATCCTCGCCGTATCGATGGCAGTTGCACGCGCGGCAGCAGAAGCGCTCGACATTCCGCTGTACAACTACCTTGGCGGCTTCAACGCGAAGCAACTGCCGGTACCGATGATGAACATTGTCAACGGCGGCGCGCATGCGGATAACAACGTAGACGTGCAAGAGTTCATGGTATTGCCGGTTGGCGCTCCGACGTTCGCGGAAGCACTCCGCGCAGGCGCTGAAGTGTTCCATAGCTTGAAATCCGTATTGAAGGAGAAAGGCCTCAACACGGCGGTTGGCGACGAAGGCGGCTTCGCTCCGAACCTTGGTTCCAACGAAGAAGCGCTGCAAACGATCATCGCGGCGATTGAGCGCGCAGGCTACAAGCCGGGCGTTGACATGTTCCTTGGTATGGACGTGGCTTCCACGGAATTCTTCAAAGACGGCAAATACACGCTTGAAGGCGAAGGCAAGTCCTTCACGTCCGCTGAATTCGTTGACCTCTTGGCTTCCTGGGTTGACAAATATCCGATCATCACGATCGAAGACGGTTGCTCCGAAGACGACTGGGAGGGCTGGAAGCTGCTCACTCAGAAGCTCGGCGGCAAGGTTCAGCTCGTTGGCGACGACTTGTTCGTAACGAACACGGAGCGTCTGTCGCAAGGCATCGAGCAAGGCATCGGCAACTCGATCTTGATTAAAGTGAACCAAATCGGTACACTGACGGAAACGTTCGACGCGATCGAAATGGCGAAGCGCGCAGGCTACACGGCTGTCGTATCGCACCGTTCCGGCGAGTCCGAAGACAGCACGATCGCTGACATCGCTGTTGCGACGAACGCTGGTCAAATCAAGACGGGCGCACCGTCCCGTACGGACCGCGTAGCGAAATACAACCAATTGCTCCGCATCGAAGACAACTTGGCAGGTACGGCACAATACGCGGGCAAGAAAGCATTTTATAATCTCAAAAGTTTCAAATAAAAATGTACCTTAATATTTAAGGGGGGAGCCGTTCATGGGCCGATGGATCGTCACGCTTGCTTTATTGGCGGGATGCTTCGTGCTTGCGGAGTGGCTCCCTTTTTCTCCTTATTTCCGCAATATGGACACCATGGTCCATGAATTCGGACATGCGCTGGCAACGCTGCTCTTGTCCGGGGAGGTCCGTTATATTCATCTCTACGAAGACCACAGCGGTGTGACGTTATCGGCGGTCCAGAGCGGTTGGCGGTTCATTCCGATCGCGCTCGCGGGTTACACCTTCGCTTCTATATTTGCTCTCCTGTTATTCAAACTGCACAGCCGAAGCAAGTACCGCCTCGGATTAATACTTGTCACGATCATTGCCATCGTCAGCTTGATTCTGTTCGTACGCAATGATTTCGGGGCGCGGTGGCTCGCGGGATTTATCATCTTAAACGTTGCGGTTATCCTGCAGCCGATCGAGTTCCTTCGCAAGCTGTATTTCATGTTTCTAGCTTTTCTGGCTCTCGTTGAATCCGTAGTGGGATCCGTGACCGTCGCGATGCTGTCTTGGACTGCGCCGGGTGAAGCGGGAGATGCCGCGAATTTGGCGAATGCAACCCATGTTCCGGCGTTCTTGTGGGGGATCTTCTTTCTGCTCTTTGCGATGTGGTGCGCGAGAGGGTGTGTAGGAACTTTGATTCCGAAGAAAAAATGGTCCTCGACCCATCACAGCCCGATGAGTCCTACGCGGTAGGGTGAGATTGGTGTTGTCTTGTCCGCTCCGGTATGGTAAGATTAGCGTTATGTAAGCTGTGTTTCGTTGGAGGTGGATATCGTGGAAATCTTTTTGAAAGTACTGTTGATTATATTCTCTATTGGACTTATTGCAGTAGTGTTGCTGCAGAAGGGGAAGAGTGCGGGTTTGTCCGGCGCGATTTCGGGCGGTGCTGAGCATTTGTTCGGGAAGCAGAAGGCGCGCGGCATGGATCTGTTGCTGCAACGGGTCACGGTAGGACTTGCGGTCGGCTTCTTTATTCTGACCATCGTAGTCGCATACTTTGTACGTCCACTTTAAACCAAAGATGTGAAGAACATACAGCAGGTGAATACCGCCTGCTGTTTTTGTTTTGCCTTCACGTTGGACAGAATAGACTGTAAGGAAGCTGAGGTGAGTATGCCATGGTAACGAAACAAGAATTGCTTGAGTTTATGCAGGAATCTGCTTATAAACCGATGACCGTCAACGAACTGGAGGAGCATTTCGGCGTTGAAGGCGCCGAAGAGTTTAAGGCTCTGGTGACGGTACTGAACGAGATGGAAAATGAGGGTGAAGTCGTGCGCACGCGCACGAACCGCTACGGTGTCCCGGAGCGGATGAATTTGGTCCGCGGACGCCTGCACGCACATCCGAAGGGCTTCGGGTTTCTCATTCCTGACGACCGGGATCTGGAGGATATTTATATCCACGCCAATGACATGAAAGGCGCGATGCAGAACGACATCGTGCTCGGGCGCGTGACGGGCCGCGGCGGTCCCGGAGGCGGCAAGCTGGAGGGTGAGGTTGTCCGCATCGTGAAGCGGGCAAACACACAGATTGTCGGGACCTTCGAGAATCATGAGACTTTCGGTTTTGTCATTCCTGACGACAAGCGCATCCAGAAGGATGTGTTTATTCCGCAGGAGAAGTTCATGGGAGCTGTTACCGGGCAAAAAGTTGTCGTCAACATCGTATCGTATCCGGACGGGCGCGCTGCGGCGGAAGGCGAGATTATCGAAATTCTCGGGCATAAGGATGATCCGGGCGTCGATATTTTGGCCATTATTCGCAAGTTCGGCTTGCCGGAGACCTTCCCGCCTGAGGTGATGGCGGAGGCGGAAGCCGCGCCGGATAAGATCCGTGAAGAGGAGCTTGCGGGACGGCGGGATTTGCGCGATCAAACGATTGTGACGATTGACGGAGCCGATGCGAAGGACCTGGACGATGCGGTGAATGTGGAACGTCTGGAGAACGGCAACTACTTGCTCGGCGTTCATATCGCGGACGTTGGTTACTACGTGAAGGAAGGGTCCGCGCTCGATCGGGAGGCGTTCAACCGGGGCACTTCCGTGTATTTGGTCGACCGCGTCATTCCGATGCTGCCTCACCGTCTGTCGAACGGAATCTGCTCACTGCATCCGCAGGTGGACCGGTTGACGTTAACCTGTGAGATGGAGATTGACGTTACCGGGAAAGTGGTCGGTTACGATATTTTCCCATCGGTGATCAAGACCGTCGAGCGGATGACGTACGACAATGTCCGCAAGCTGGTTGATGACCAAGTGGAAGCGGAACCCGAGCTGATCGAGCGTTACCGGGAACTTCTTCCCATGTTTGAGCGGATGAAAGAACTGGCTATGATTCTGCGGGAGAAGCGGATGCGGCGCGGCGCGATTGACTTTGATTTTACGGAATCGAAGGTCATTGTCGATGAAGAGGGCAAGCCGATTGATATTGTGAAGCGGCCTCGGACAATTGCCGAGATGATCATTGAGGAGTTTATGCTCGCGGCCAATGAGACGGTGGCGGAGCATTTTCACTGGTTGAAGGTGCCGTTCTTGTACCGGATCCACGAAGAACCGGACAGCGAGAAGCTGCTTCACTTCATGCAGTTCATTACGAACTTCGGGTACGTCGTGAAGGGTAAGGGGAATTCCGTTCATCCGCGGGCACTTCAAAGGCTGCTGGAGGAAATCAAGGGCAAGAAGGAAGAGACCGTCATCTCTACGGTCATGCTCCGTTCCATGAAGCAGGCGCGTTACGAGGCGGAGCCTCTGGGTCACTTCGGGCTTGCCGCCGAGTTTTATTCGCACTTCACGTCGCCGATTCGGCGGTACCCCGACTTGGTCATCCACCGGATCATCCGTGAGGTGATTCTGAACGGCGGGGCGTTGTCCCCTGAACGCGAGGCTTATTTGGCCGCGCGTATGCCGGATATCGCGCAGCAATCGTCCGATCGCGAACGACTTGCGGTTGACGCGGAGCGGGAGACGGACGCACTGAAGAAGACGGAGTTCATGCTGGATAAGATCGGCGAAGAGTTTGAGGGCATCGTCTCTTCGGTGACGTCGTTCGGCATGTTCGTTGAATTGGAAAATACCGTGGAAGGTCTTGTCCGGTTGAGCGATATGACCGATGATTATTACCATTTCCACGAGATGCAGCTGGCGTTGATCGGCGAACGGACGGCTCGGGTGTTCCGAATCGGCGATGAGCTGAAGGTTCGCGTCGCGCGCGTCAACTTAGATGAGCGGCAGATCGACTTCGAGCTTGTCGAGATGAAGGGCCGCGCCAGCAAGCCAAGCCTGATTGTGGGCGAAGGGATGCACGGCAGACGGAAGCCGAGCCGCGCGAAGGTGGTCTCCGAGGAGACGCCGTCCCGCGGGAAGCGGACCGCCTCCTCCGGCAAGGGGAAAGCAGGACCCGACTTCTGGGGCTTCACGCCTAGCGGAGGCGGAGGCAAGCGCCGCGGCGGCGCAGGAAAGCCGGCAGCCGGCGGTAAGAAGAAGGCAACGGGAGCTGCTTCTGCGGCGGGCGGCAAGAAGAAGAGCAAGACGCGCAGCGGCAAGCGGCCGAAGACGAACGCCTTCTTGGCGGTAGAAGCATCGGTGGAGCTGACGCCGACACCGACCGGCTTGAAGGTTCGCAAGAAGAAGAAACGCAAAGAGTAACGTTCGGGTCCGCATCCTTATTGGGTGCGGACCTCTGTGTGGATGCCTTTGTCGTGTCGATGGAGGCTAACGGACATGGGCGGCGCTTACAGGGCGATTTTCGCTGTTATGGAATTGTAACGGACATCAGCAACGCTTACAGCTAAGGAATTGTCGCTCGAGTGTGATGATTTGCCGCTAAGCGTACATCATGACCGTTAGAATTCTGAACCTTTACATTTTGGCTTCTAAGTGTCGGTGGCGTCCGTTATTTTTCGGTATCCAGTGTGGTTCTCCACTTGATTTTGCGCGTTGCTGTTGGTATGATGGAGTACCGAAACATTTTTCACAATGGGATAAATGTAGTGAGTTGGAGGTGGAATGTGGTATGGCAAAGAAGAATGACGATAAACTGTTGGCGCAAAACCGGAAGGCGTCCCACGATTATTTTATCGAGGATACATTCGAGGCGGGGATCGTGCTGATGGGCACCGAAATTAAGTCGCTGCGCAAAGGCAAGGCGAACATCTCGGACAGCTTCGCGACGATTCGCAACGGAGAGGCGTTCATTCATAACATGCACATTTCGCCGTTCGAACAGGGGAACCGGTTTAACCCGACGGATCCGACGCGTCCTCGTAAGCTGCTGCTGCACAAGAAAGAGATTACCCGCTTGCTGGGCTTGTCGAAGCAGGAAGGCTATACGATCGTACCGTTGAAGGTGTATATCAAGAACGGGTTTGCGAAGATGCTGATCGGATTGGGTAAGGGTAAGAAAAATTATGACAAGCGCGAATCGGCGGCGAAGAAGGATGCGCAGCGCGACATTCAACGTGCCTTGAAGGAGCGCCAGAAGGTCGCACGGTAAGACTGGTTTGGGTTCCACCACTCACCATACCCTTCAGGTGGGGTTCATGATATAATGGTTTATGTAAGATTTATTATTTCACACGGGGGCGTTTTTGGATTCGACGGGAATAGAACGAGCATAAGTAGCGAGTAGTGGGGCAGCGTCCGCTTTATCAACGCGAAAGCCATAATAAATGGCAAAGCACAAACTTCTTACGCAGTAGCAGCTTAATAACCTGCTCGCGTGCTCCTTCCTCGCATCGCCCATGTGCTAGGATAGGGGCTCACCTTTAGTGGGATACGCCGTTAGGTCTCCGCCTGGGGTCTAACGGAAGAAGATAATCAGGCTGATCTAGTGCGAAGCCGGTTCCGGGGCGTCCGTTAGATGACTTTAATACCGTAACTACACTCGTAGAAGCTTGTGTGGCGTTATTTTCGGACAGGGGTTCGACTCCCCTCGCCTCCATACAAAGAAAGAAGGGTCTCCACCGAAAGGTGGAGGCCCTTCTTTCTTTGTACACGAGGTGTGTTGGGAGGAGAACCCGAAGGGTTCAGACCGCGCGCAGGGGAGCGCCAGCGGAGCGAGCACGGCATGGACGTGTACCGCTATGGTTGTCATCGTCGAGTTCGCTTCGGCAGCAAGTTTAATCGAACATGTCCATACTCCCCTCGCCTCCACCATGAGAAACCCGACCGCTTGAGGTCGGGTTTTTGAGTTATTGCTCGGCGATCCTGATTTCGCGTTGTACCTTACGGATACCAGCTCTGTCATTTGGTCCAAAACGATGCTTGTGTGAAGGCGTTTATTTCTCGTTGTCTTCATCCAGTCTATTGGTTCTCAGTTTATAGATATAAACCACAGGAATCAGACCGCAAACCAATAGAATTCCGCCCATTATTACCCCATTCACAGCTGAACCATCGGCACGCGTTACAAAATAGCCGACAACAGCCGAGATGAGCACAAGCACCGCTAGTGAAATTCCCAAACTCTTTTTGGGGTTAATGTTATCATTTTCGTAATCTACACTGACACCCATTGACAAATACGCAGAGACAACGGCAGTCACAATTAATAAAAGCCACAGGGGATTTTCCCGCATCCCGTCAATTCCTTTTGTAATTGCATCATACGCCAAAATAGCAATGATACCAAGGGTTTGGATGATGTAAGCGATGCGAATGTTTTTAAGATTCTGCACTGCCAAGCGTTCATCTGTAATTTTCTTCATATTCGTTATTCTCCTTCTCTACCCAGAATACTTCGTCCAACGTTTTATGAAGTGCATGACAAATGTCCAGACATAACTTCAGGGTTGGATTATAGGATGCCTTTTCGATCAAACTGATCGTTTGGCGAGTGACCCCTATCTTATCTGCCAGTTGTTGTTGTGTCAGGCCGGCTTGAATCCGAGCAATCTTCACTCTATTTTGCAAGCATTGAGTCCCTCCTCTAGTTATATTGTAATATATATATTGCAAAATGCAATATATATATTACATAATGATTTGAAAGAAAAAAATGTTCTTGTCACTCGTCTGTGACAAGAACATTTGTACATTTCCGAAAATGACAACATAGCGCGTCAGGCAACGGTTGGCATAGCGCTCTCATCACCTGCGGCTCTGGCGATATCCCCACAAGGTGAACAGAATGCCCACGATGGTAACCAAGGAGGCTGTCCAAGGGACGGCTTTCAGCCCGCCGCCGAAGCCGTAATCGATAACGATTCCGCCCAGATAAGCGCCGAGGGCGTTCCCAAGGTTAAACGCCGCGATGTTTAGCGTTGAAGCCAAGGTTGGCGCTTCTTTTGCAGTGTTCAACATGTGCAGCTGCAATCCCGGCACAGTGCCGAAAGCGGCCACGCCGAGAAGGAATACATAGTTTGGCAAAAGAAATATCAATTCGAGGTGAAAGAATGAAAATTTTATTGATCGGTGCAAGCGGAACGATTGGAAGAGCGGTTCGAAAGGTCTTGTCAGAAAAACATGAGATTATTAGTGCAGGACGGAGCGGAGCCGATGTGTCCGTTGACATCAGATTACCGGAGAGTATTGCCGCTCTGTACAGCAGGCGGGTAAAGTTGACGCGGTGATTAACGTTTCCGGGGCAACCTACTTCGGGCCGTTGGAAGTAATGACTCCAGCAGATAACGATATCTCGATTGAAAGCAAGCTTAAAGGACAGATCAATCTTGTTCTGTTAGGACTGGATTCAGTAAATGATCGTGGAAGTTTTACACTGACAACCCGCATTATTATGGATGATCCGATTGTAACCGGAGCATCCGCAGCGATGGCAAACGGAGGAATTAGAGCTTTCGTGAAGTCAGCTGCGATCGAGATGCCAAGAAGTATTCGAATCAACAACGTTAGTCCGAATGTGCTGGAGGAGTGGATAAATAAGTATGGTTCGTACTTCCCAGGCTTTGAGCCTGTATCCGCAAGCCGAGTAGCACTAGCCTACCAGAAGAGCGTTGAGGGCGGGCAGACGGGACAAACTTTTAAGGTATATTAGGAAGGTCCGGGGGATTGTAAGGTAGAACTCGGGCTAGAAATATTTTTTTA
>Ga0180215_1005277_pt1 | contig 11124 bp, 8 predicted proteins | sample eDN3rd37CBELigBY_FD_128871 | JGI IMG/M metagenome (GOLD analysis project Ga0180215, IMG submission 128871) | Enriched backyard soil microbial communities from Emeryville, California, USA - eDNA 3rd pass 37_C BE-Lig BY (version 2) (version 2) | ecosystem: Environmental > Terrestrial > Soil >...
TATATTTTAGTAGAGGGGAGAACTATGTATGAATGTAAAGTGGTGGAGAAATGTTTTGTTTGCCTCAGCCATAACAGTACCATTAGCACCTACTGTTCATGCAGACAATGAACCATCAGATGTTGCTCAAGCTCGATCAACTTCGTCCGACAGAACAGAACCTGTCATTTTTGTTGGACCAGCTGGCAAGACGCTTGTTTCGAAGGAAAGTACAACCACGATTGGTCCTGGTATTATGCTTGCTAGTTTTGAAAGATTTGATGCACGAGGCTGGCTAAATGGAGAAGTAATGACCATTAACCTAGGAAATGATAGCATTTCAACCGATATACTTTATCCTGGCAGTGTTTCATCTGCGAAACCATTGTCAGAAATGGCGAAGGAAGCAGGTGCAATCGCTGGGGTCAATGGAGATTTCTTCGATATTAATAATACGAAAGCTCCTCTAGGCACTGTAGTTAGTAAAGGGGAAATGGTAAAAGGGCCTCAAGGTAGTCATACACTCACTGCCAGTGTTGATAAAAATGGTTTGGGTCATATCTCTACTATTCTATTAGATGGAAAAGTTAAGCTACCTAGCGGAGAAATCACACTTGACGCACTCAATCAATACGCAATTTCAAAAGATGGTATAGGATTATACACTTCTGTCTGGGGAAGCGCTGAAAGGTCTCAGGATGGAAGCACCGTGTATGAAGTAATGGTCGTAGATGGAAAAGTTACAACTGTAGTAGAAGGTGCAGGGAATGGTGCCATCCCTGAAAATGCTTTTGTACTTGTTGGACGTGAAAAAGGTGCAGAGACCTTAAGAGCTTTATCTGTTGGAGATGAAGTAAGTGTAGAATATGCTCCAAAGACTGACATCGATGTTTCATTTGCTGTTGGAGGTAATATTAAACTTGTTGAAAGTGGAGTTGTTATTTCGAATTTAGATGATACGACTTCTGCACCACGAACTGCTGTTGGTTTTTCTGAGGATCGCAAAACGATGATTTTAGCAGCAGTTGATGGACGTCAAACAGACAGTCGAGGTATGACATTTAAAGAATTAGCCGAACTGATGAAGGAATACGGTGCACATTATGCCTTAAACCTTGATGGTGGAGGTTCCACAACCATGGTTGCACAAAATCCTGGTACGAAAGATGTGAAGGTTGTGAATCAGCCATCCGATGGCACTGAAAGATCAGTACCGAATGGGATTGGAATTTTTGCAAAGGCTGGAAGTGGTGAATTAAAGAGCTTTGCAGTTAATACTGCATTTAAATCTGATATGAGTAACCGCGTATTCCCTGGATTAACAAGAACGTTTATTGGTTTAGGGCACGATGAAAATTACTCTCCAGTTCCTGTTGGTGAAGTGAAATGGAAGGCTCTTCCCGCAGACGTTGGTAAATTTGCGGAAAATGGCGTTTTTCATGCTAAAAAGTCAGGTAAAGCCATTGCTCAGGCACAAGTAAAATCTTCAAAGGGTTCGATGGAGATCACCGTCCTTGGTAAATTGGAGCGAATTGAAGCATCACAAGCACGCCTAAGTTTGGAATTAGGACAACAAGCAAGTTTTTCTGTTAATGGTTATGACAAAGTCGGATACAACGCACCAATTGAAGCTAGAGATGTAAATTTAGACTATGATGAGTCAGTAATTTCGATCATGGAAAATGTGGATGGTAGCTTTACTGTTATACCTAAAGCTGATGGTGCGTCGGCGCTCATCACAGTAAAAGTAAAAGACGAGGTTACGTATCTGCCAGTTACAATTGGCCTAGCTACAAAGAAAGTCGATGATTTTGAAGAGATAAGTGGGTGGTCCTTTACAAAATATCCAAATGAAGTTGGAGCATCTATGAAGCATGTTGCTGGTAGGGATGGAAAAGGGATCGAGTTAGCATACGATTTTTCAACAACAACGGCAACTCGTGCTGCTTATTTACAAGCATCTCCTACGATTGAATTACCAGGTGATGTTCAGAAAATTGGACTTTGGGTAAAAGGGGATGGGCAAGGAGCATGGCTTCGTACTGTCATTGAAGATGCAGCAGGGACAAGATACACATTATCACTTGCTGATGCAGTAGATTGGTCAGGCTGGAAGTACGTTGAGACGACGGTCCCTGAAGGCGTACGATACCCTGTAAAGCTTTGGAGAATCTATCCAGTTGAAACGAACAAAAATGAGCAATACACAGGTCAATTGGTATTTGATGATGTAACTGTTAAAGTCCCCACTTCTATAGAGGTTCCAGAAGTAGCGAAAGATCCAGACCCGCTCATTATTCAAAATGGAGAAATTGAAAAAGGACGTTGGACATTTGCGGTACTAGCTGACAGCCAGTTTGTTGCAAAGGATCCGAATAGTTCTCAAGTACAAATGGCAAGAGAATCTCTAAGACAAATTGTTGCAGCAAAACCAGACTTCCTTGTAATTAATGGTGATTTGGTTGATACAGCATGGAAAGAAGATTTTGCATTTGCTGAGCAAATTTTACAAGAAGAAGTTGGAGATAAACTCCCAATCTATTATCTACCAGGAAACCATGAAATTATGGGGCCAGGTACACTGGATAATTTCTTAGAAGTGTATGAAAATAACCGTTATACTTTTGATCACAAAGGGACAAGATTTATTTTGCTTGATTCATCGACAGGAAGTTTCCGTACGAGTGATTTCCAACAGCTACTCGATTTAAAAAAGACATTAACGGAAGCTGCAAAGGATTCAAAGGTTAAAAACGTAGTTGTCATGGCGCATCATCCAACGCGTGATCCACTACCTACGAAAAACAGCCAGCTTAGTGATCGAAAAGAGTCTAATCTTCTTGAACAATTCTTAACGGAGTTTCGTCAAACTTCAGGAGGTAAGGGGGCACTGTTTGTCGGTGGTCATGCTCATACTGTAAGTGTTGATCGTGTCGAAGGTGTTCCGTATATGGTTGTCGGTCCTTCAGGAAAAGCACCATATGGCTCCAGTGATGCAGGTGGTTTTTACGAGTGGACGATGTTCGGAGTCGACCCAACGCCTGTACCGGACAAGGCTATGGGGCCAGGACAATCTAATGGACAAAGTTCTGTTTCTGGTACTGACTGGATTCAAGCTGAAGTGAATCCACTTTTATTAGATATTACTCTTCAAGCACCGTCTGCAATAAAAGTAGGAGAAACAGTACAAGTTGAGGCAACTGGGCATCAAAAAGATAACCTAAACTTCCCACTTCATTATCCAGCAACTGTTCAATGGGAAGCGAGTGAGAACGTCTTTATCGGTAGTGGGGAAGAACTAACCCGGGCTGAAACTTCAGGAAAATACGCTGCACTCTTCGACTACACAACAGGGGAACTAAAAACTCTAAAAGCAGGAGAAATAACACTAAAAGTCGAAGTAAATCAAATGACCAAAGAGCAAACCATCACAATCGAATAATGGGACAGCGGGACAGGTTGACTGTCCCGCTTTTTATGCTTGGGACAAGTGACCCACCCCCACGGTTCATCCGCTTATTTCACAGCTGCTACGCCCTTGTTTATGATGTTATTGACCAATTCGCCCAGTTCTTTTGGGGATTTGTCCATTCCGTTCTTTAACCATCTTTTGATCACGTAAATACTTCCACTTATAATGAAGGTACTGAAATATTCAGAAACGTTCCCGTCAAGATGGCTACTGGCCCAGTTCTTCATGAGGTATCGATGGACAATATCCATGACCTTTTGCTGAAACGTGGTATCCACATTTTCATTCAATAATGTTTGGCAAATATCTTTCTTAGTCACAATATACTCCAGCAATTTTTCTGTCATTTGTAGAGTTTCGTCTTCTTTATCAAAATCATATTGATTGAGATACGTAATCATATCCTCAATAATCTCTTCTTCTATTTTTTCAAGTAGGTCATATTGGTCAGAGTAATGAGCATAAAACGTAGAACGATTAATATCTGCTTCCTTACAAATTTCCTTTACTGTAATTGTCGAAATTGATTTCTCTTTTAATAGCTTCATAATGCTATCCTTTAATACCATTCGTGTGTATTGTTTACGTCTATCTAATTTAGTTGATGTCATTTTAATCCCTCTTTTATTAGTTATCCAACATATTAGGTTATTATGTTGTGAAACGTACTCAAATTAATAAACTGTTTGTTGAATAGGCAACACCGTGTCGATATAATATTATAGTGGAATTGCCGGTTATGCAAGAGAGGGTGAAACATTATAGATATTGCAACACGAATTATTAAACATAAAAAATCAGTTGTCATCGTATTTATGCTCCTCACACTTTTAGCAACCATTGTTCAGTTTGGGGTTGTCGTTAACTATAATATGGTTGACTATTTGCCGGAGGATGCTCCTTCTGTGAAAGCCATGGAAATTATGGAAGACGAATTTGAAGGGGCTGTGCCGAATACGAGGGTCATGATACATGACGTCACGATACAGGAAGCACTAGGTTACAAAGAGAAACTTTCTGAAATTGATGGTGTGTCGGATGTCACGTGGTTAGATGATGCCATTGATATTAAAACGCCTATCGAAATGGCGGATGAAGAGACTGTTGAGTCTTACTACAAGGAAAATAACGCACTGTTTTCTTTAAGTATTGAAAAGGGAGACGAAGTTGCGGTAACGGATGCCATCTACGAGGTTATTGGAGAAGAAAATGCAATGGCAGGTGAAGCTCTAGATACAGCCACTTCACAAAAGATGGCTGGTCAAGAATCATTATATGCTGCTCTATTGTTAGTACCAATTATTATCATTATCCTAGTATTATCGACGAACTCATGGGTGGAGCCGGTATTTTTCCTTACTGCAATTGGGGTTTCTGTTCTCATTAACCTTGGAACCAATATTTTTCTAGGGGAAGTTTCGTTCGTAACCCAATCGGTTGCACCTATATTACAACTAGCGGTGTCACTCGATTATGCGATCTTTTTACTTCATAGTTTTTCAGACTATCGAAAGACAGTTTCCGATCCAAAAGAAGCAATGCAGCTTGCGATGAAAAAATCGTTTCCAGCCATTACAGCAAGTGCGTCAACCACCTTTTTTGGGTTTATGGCATTATCATTAATGAATTTCCAAATTGGTTCAGACCTTGGAATCAACCTTGTAAAAGGGATTTTACTAAGCTTTATCAGTGTTATGGTGTTTTTACCAGCTCTGACTTTGTTATTTTTTAAGTGGATCGATAAAACACAGCACAAACCACTGATCCCAAGTTTTACTAAAATTGGAAGCATGGTTGTGAAATTGCGAATTCCAAGTTTACTATTAGTTGCATTGTTAATTGTACCTGCGTTTATGGCCCAAAGTGAGACGAATTTCATCTATGGTCTTGGAGATCAACCTGAGTCAACGAGAGCTGGTAGCGATAAAATGATAATCCAGGAAGAATTTGGAGCCTATACTCCTATGGTTCTACTTGTACCAAAAGGGGATTTGGCCAAAGAAGAAGCGTTCATTCAAGATATTCAGAAGATTGATCAGGTATCGAGTGTTCTAGCGTACGTTAACACTGTAAGTAGCGCGATTCCTCCAGAGTATTTGGACAAATCGATCACTGAGCAATTTTATTCAGACAACTACAGTCGCATTATTATTAATACAACAACTAAAAATGAAGGCGACCAAGCATTTTCTTTAATCGAACATATTAAACAAACTGCAGAAGAGTATTATGGAGACGAGGCACATTCACTTGGGGAAAGTGTGACATTGTATGATATCAAAAATACGATTCAAAAGGATAACGCATTAGTGAATCTCTTAACGGTTCTTACGATTGCCCTTGTCCTTATTGTGACATTTAAGTCAATCTCGTATCCTATCGTGCTATTGCTCACGATTCAGACTGCTGTTTGGATTAATCTCTCCGTCCCATATTTTACAGATTCGTCATTAGTGTATGTTGGTTATTTGATAATCAGTACGGTACAGCTTGCCGCGACGGTCGATTATGCAATTCTCTTGACCGAAGACTACACAACGAATCGAAAGCAAATGTCTGCACTTCAAGCGATTAAGAAAACACTTGATGAGAAGATTTTCTCTATCGGGATTTCGGCAGCTATTTTATCAAGTGTAGGTTTTATTTTAGCGTTTACCTCATCAAACCCTATCGTATCATCAATTGGACTGTTGTTAGGAAGAGGAGCCTTGCTTGCATTTATCATGGTCGTATTTTTCTTACCAGCACTTGTGTTGGTTTTTGATAAGGTTATTGAAAAAACTACATGGAAAGCAAATCATTATAAGGAGAAATGAGGATGAAGAGAATACACAAAGTACTATTAATCTTACTTTCTATCACTCTCGTATTGCCGTCATTTCTTGTCACTGCTGCATCGGCCGACGGAATAATCTCAACGAAAGATGAGGTCGTATATGCAACGCTGAGTGCCACTGGAAAGCAGCAAGATATATATGTGGTTAATACTTTGGATATCGAAAAAGCAGGGAAGATCGTCGATTATGGATCTTATTCAACATTAAAAAACTTAACAGACTTCTCAGAAATTATCCATAAAGATGATAAAGTAGAAATTATAGCTCCAGAAGGGAAATTCTATTATCAAGGTTCAGTTAATGAAAAAGCATTACCTTGGAATATTGATGTATCCTATATACTAGACGGTAAAGAAGTGGCACCAAAAGAACTAATTGGTGAAGACGGAAAAATTGAAATACAGATAAAAACGTCTTCAAATGAAGAAGTGAATCCGGTCTTCTTTAAAAATTATTTATTGCAAATTTCATTAACACTTGATCCAGCTCTTTACACGAACATTGAAGCTGAAGAAGGAATGCTTGCAAATGCAGGTAAAAACAAACAAGTTACTTTTACTGTCATGCCTGAAAAAGAGGAAGAATTCGAACTCCAAGCAGATGTTGTCGACTTTGAGTTTGAAGGAATCAACATTACAGCCGTTCCATCATCGATGTCGATTGATGCACCTGAAATCGATGAAATGACAGAAGACATGTCATCTTTAACGAACGCAATCAAGCAGCTTCATGATGGAGTAGGAGCGTTAAAGAATGGCGTTTCCGAGCTAAATAGTGGTGTGCAGGAACTTCAAAACGGTTCTGGTCAATACAATAAAGGTATGACTGATATTAACAAAGCTTCCTCTGGTCTTGTTAATGGCTCGAATGAAATTGGGAAAGCTCTTGAACAGATAAGCAAGTCCTTAAATTCTGGATCTGAAGATGTGAATCTTGGCGACCTTGATAAATTAACCGCTGGACTTCAGCAAATGGCAGCGAGTTTACAAGGGACAGTATCAGAAATAGCTAAGCTTAAAGAAGGATATTCAACAGCTTACTCTTCATTAGACAAAGCAATAGCAACTATCCCAAAAGCAACAATTACACAAGAACAAATTCAAGAACTACAAAACAGCGGAGCAAATCAGGAAGTTGTCAATCAACTTCTGAACACATATACGGCAGCACAAACTGTTAAAGGTACCTTTACTCAGGTCCAAGCTGGGTTTACGGAAGTAAATAATGCTTTAGCGGGATTAATGACTGGACTCACGGAAGTGGCAACAAATCTCAATCATATGGCAACCGAGGTTTCAGCATCATTAAAAGCATCGGGTTCAACTGAATCTCTTTCTCAGCTACAAAATGGCCTTGCTGCATTATCCGCCAATTATCAAACATTTCATTCAGGATTGGTGAAATACACAGGTGGAGTTGGTCAGTTATCGAAATCCTATCAAAAAATGCATCAGGGAATTGTGAAATTATCAGGTGGTACAGGTGACCTTGACAACGGAGTAGCTGAACTACACAATGGTACTCGTAAATTATATGAGTCAACGAGTGATTTACCAGAACAAATGAAGGAAGAAGTGGACCAGATGATATCCGAATATGATAAATCAGATTTCGAAGCGTTCTCTTTTGTATCAGACCAAAATAAAAATGTTAATCTTGTCCAATTCGTCATAAAAACGGAAAGCATTAAGAAAGAAGAACCAAAAGCAAAAGAAGTCGAAGAAAAAGAAGTCAAAGGCTTCTGGGCGAAGTTGATTGATTTGTTTAAATAGAATCTTTTCTAAGAGATTGTTGTATTTTGATAAAAAAGCGCAAAACTAGTTGATCGGAGCGTAAGGTGGCGACTCCTCGAAAATGTATTCACATTTTCTTCGTGCGTGGATTATTTCAAAGAAGCAAATTTCAATGTCCAGCGGGAAAAGCGTGAGACATGAGACCCCGCAGGTGCGGTAGCGACTTGTCCAGTTGTAGCGGCTAGAAACTCGAGAAATTTCAACTCCTCCTTCAGAGGCAAATTACGCCTCTTTGTCGGAGTCTCCGACGCACAGGATGTGCTAGTGCCGACGTCGCCACAGGACGTGGCGCTTTAGTCGGCCAATTTTCTCGTTTCTGTGAAAGCCGCCTCCACATTTCGTTGAGGAGGCTCAAGCCACGGCCGCGGAAAGCGTCCACCTGAAGCGGCAGTCAACGATATAAAAACAACAAAATTTGCGAAAACATTAATAAATAAGAAGTGATACGGGGTGTCAGTAAACTGGCACCTTTTTGTTTTCGCTCATTCATGTTAAAGTTAGTAGGAAGTCAAAAATGAGGTAGGGCAAACAATATGATTGAGATAAAAAAATCTTTACTAAGTGATGGGGAATTCAATAGAGGCGTATTTGCTACAATGGATATAAAAAAAGGACAACTAATCCATGAAGCACCTGTAATTTCTTATCCAAATGAACAACACGAGCACATTGAAAAAACATTACTTGCTGATTACGCTTTTGAATATGGAATTAATCATACGGCAATCCTTCTCGGATATGGCATGCTATTTAACCATTCCTATGAACCTAATGCCATTTATGATATAAACTTCGATAATCACACATTTGATTTCTATGCGTACAAAGACATAAAAGCAGGCGAAGAAATCCTAATCAACTACAACGGCGAAGTCGACGACAACACAAAACTTTGGTTCAATGAAGAATAATGGGACACAGGGACAGGTCCCTCGTCCCAGACATTAATTTCCAATTTAGTGGTTGTAGAGGACAAAACAAAAGTTAAATCAATATCACTTTAGAAGCAGTGTATTTCAATTTAGAAAATACACTGCTTTTTGCATTTCAAAAGTCCTTTAGTAATTTTGATGTTTTAGGAAAAAATATGAATACAAATTACAGGAGGTGTACAACATGAGCGAAGTCTATCGAGATAAGATAGTTGTGAAAGATGAGAATGGAGATGAAAAAGAATTTTCGATTGAGGCATTATTTGATATGAAGGAGAAAACATATGCATTGTTACACTCTTTACAGGATCAAAACAATACATTCGTGATGCAGGTTGAGAATACGGAAGATGGTCAGTATTTGACAGGAATCAAAAATCCATCTGAACGTGACATGGTGCTAGATGCCTACGAGATAGCTGTCGATGCAAATCCAGCGGAGTAAGCGATGGAAGAAAAGATTATTAATGTGATTGATCCACAAATGAATAGACAAATTGAGGAAGAAATTAAAGGTTTAACATTCACAAAAAACTTTCGATCTCCTTCGGCAGAGGAATGGTATGTTTTTTTACCAAGCTATAAGGACCCGACGACTGGCGGTGCAGCTGGTAAGGTTATTATCCACTATAACCTATATGATACAAAGGAAATATTCATAAATACCACAATAATATTTGACGACCCTGCCCTGCATAAGGAATCACTTCATCAGCTTGTTTATGTCATTTCGGATGAACTGGTAAATCGTTTAGTTGGTTATGCTGATACACTTCTCTCTGTTCATTCAGGTGAGAATTCGTATCAAGCAGAATACAAAAACTGAGGGGTTATGATGGTAGATAAAATAATTCAATCGATCCAACAACACTCAATTCCGTTAACTAATTTTAAAGATGACCTTGACCCACTAATTTCTGCAATCACAAATCAAAAATATATATTGTTAGGTGAGTCCTCACATGGTACGTCTGAATTTTATCAAATACGTGCGGAAATCACTAAAAGATTAATCCTTGAAAAAGATTTTACTTTTATAGCAGTGGAAGGCGATTGGCCAGCTTGCCAACAGGTGAATAGCTATATTAAAGGATACTCAAATGAATATAAAAATGCCCTAGATGTTCTAGCTTCGTTTAAACGTTGGCCAACCTGGATGTGGGCAAATGAAGAATTAATTGATCTGATTGAATGGTTAAAAGAATTTAACCAAGAAAAACCGAATGAAAAAAAGGTTGGTTTTTATGGAATTGATATTTATAGTTTATGGGAATCAATGGATGAGATACTAAAGTATTTAGAAAAAAGAAACTCTCTAAATCTTGAGGTCGCGAGAAAAGCCTTCGCCTGTTTTGAACCCTTTCATCGGGAAGCGGAAAAGTATGCTTTGTCTTCTGCATTTTATCAAGAAGGATGTCATGAAGAGGTCACAAGGCTTTTGATGGAAATAATAGCGAACAAACATGTTTACCAAGATTCACGGGAAAGCAGTTTAAATGTAGAAGTAAACGCACTTATTACGGCTAATGCTGAAAATTATTATACAACGATGATTACGAACGATAATGAATCGTGGAATATTAGAGATCGCCACATGGTTGAAGTTATACAAAGAATTGATTCCTTTTATAATCATCTTTCTAAAGGGATCATTTGGGAGCATAATACACATGTCGGTGATGCAAGAGCAACTGATATGGCCAATGAAGGCTTGGTCAATGTAGGACAATTAATAAGGGAAGAAATAGGTTCTGAAAATGTGTTTATCGTCGGTTTCGGTACACATCATGGAACGGTTATCGCAGCTAGCGAATGGGGTGTGGATTTTGAAAGAATGAATACCCCTCCCGCAGTTGTTGGCAGCTGGGAAGATCTCTTGTATAAGGCGGGAGAATTCGATAAGCTTCTTATTTTTACTGAGAAAAATAAAAATATATTTAAAAAAGAACTTGGGCACCGTGCAATTGGCGTTGTCTATAATCCGCAGTATGAGCATTATGGTAACTACGTCCCATCAGTAATATCTGAGCGGTATGATGCGTTTGTCTTTATAAATAACACAAAAGCATTAACACCATTAGAAGTAACAGGTATTTTAATTTAAACCAATA
>Ga0180215_1005280_pt1 | contig 11120 bp, 11 predicted proteins | sample eDN3rd37CBELigBY_FD_128871 | JGI IMG/M metagenome (GOLD analysis project Ga0180215, IMG submission 128871) | Enriched backyard soil microbial communities from Emeryville, California, USA - eDNA 3rd pass 37_C BE-Lig BY (version 2) (version 2) | ecosystem: Environmental > Terrestrial > Soil >...
CCACCAGCAGCACCAGCGCCCGGTACGTCCAGGTTTCGCTATCACCGAGCAGGAGCGCCCCACCCAGGGCAATCAGGGCCGCCAGCACAACCACCGCCGGGGTGTAGATTGCAGCGAACCGGTCCACCAGCAATTGCGATGGTGCCTTTCGTGCCTGGGCCTCTTCCACCATGCGCACAATGGTGGAAAGCGTCGATTCGCTGGACGTGCGCACCACCCGCACGACGAGTGAACCGGCCCCGTTCACCGTGCCACTGAACACGTCATCACCCGGCTCTTTCTGCACAGGAATCGATTCACCGGTGATCGCACTCTGGTTGATGGCGGAATACCCGCTTTCCACCACACCATCCGCGGGAATCCGGTCACCGGGGCGGATGCGCACCAGGTCACCAACCACCAGTGATGACGTGGCCGTAACCACCTCGACACCATCGCGCAGGACAGTTGCTTCATCCGGGCTGAGATCGAGCAAGCCCCGGATCGCCCGCCGTGTGTGATCGAACGTCATCCCCTGCAGCGTCGTACCCAGGGTGAACAGCACGACCACCAGTGCACCTTCCGACCATTCGCCCAGGAGTGCCGCACCAATCACCGAAATGGTCATCAAGGTGTTCATGTCGAGCCGGCGTGCCCGCAGCGCTGCCCAGGCCGCGCGAGCAATCGGGTATCCGGCCACCACGATCACCGCCAGGAAAATCGCAATGGCGACCGGGCGCTGATCGAAACCATGTTCAAGCGCAAAAGCCACCAGCCAGAGGAGAATGCCTGGAATGGCGTGCAGCAACTTGCGGTTCTTCCACCACGCCACCTGTTCCGGCACGCGACTGGCCCCATTCACGCGGAGCATCGCCGAATAGCCGGCCCGCTCCACCGCACCGCCAATCGCCCGCACGAACCCATCGTCCGCAGTCTGCTTCGGTTCGACGGTCAGCGTTCCCGTGGCGAAACTCACGGCAGCCGTTCCAACATCAGGCAACGCCCCGACAATGCGTTCGACACTGCGCGCGCAGTCGCCACAGTCCATACCGGAGACATCGAACACCAGGGGTTTGCTGCCTGTTGCAGGAACACTGCTCATGCCAGTGCCTCCTGTGCCTCTGCCTGTTCGGCCGCATGATCGATGGCCATGTGCAGCAGTGCCGAGACATGTTCATCATCGAGCTGGTAGTAGGAAACCTTGCCATCACGGCGTCGCCGGACCAGCCGGTTATTTCGCAACACCCGGAGCTGATGGGAAACGGTGGTGCGATTCACGCCGGTGGCTGCGGCAAGATCGTTCACGCAGAGTTCACCGCTGCTGAGTGCCACCAGGACACGCATGCGGGTCGGATCACCGAGGATGGAAAACAGGGACGCCATCGCTTCGGCTGGTGGAGCTTCACTGATGGTGCGACGAGCCTCCATCACCGCTGCCGGGTGGATGCAATCGCACATGTCGGCGGGATCCACCTCGTTCAGCATCCTGACATTCGATTGATGAGACGACGCTTCAATCATGTGTGCCTCCATGCACGTGTTCATGCTGGAAGTATAGGCGCAATCATGTGCACGCACAAGCACATGAGAACGTGCCCCTGTACTCAACCACGGCAGCAGGGGCGACAATACGCGGCGGCCAGGTCACCCCTGATGAAAATCCGCATGAATAGCGGGTGCAATCCTGAAGTGGTCGCCCGGAACAGGCTTGTGCGGTATTCGCCAACATTGTCGACTCTTGTTGACATCCTCTCGTGTCAAGACCAGACTGGACACCAACACTCCCATTTTTCCGGTTCCTATGCATTTCGCCCCAAGGAGCAACCTGCCATGACCGATCCGGCCGTTCCTGCCTCCGGCAACGCAATCAGTCGCCGTACCCTCACCCAGGCCGGTATTGCGGCCGCCGGAGCCGGTATGCTTGCCCGCCGCACCGCCGGTGCCCAGGAATCCCCACCCATCGTTCCCACCGGTCAGGCAACGGCGGAACGTGTCCAGGACGCCATCGAGCGTATTCCGGAGATCGCGCAGGACCTGCTGGATCGCAGCGGGGTGCCTGGCATGTCAATCGCCGTGGTTTACGACGACGCCATCGCGTGGTCTGGTGGATTCGGCGTACGCGAACTGGGCAATGATGCACCGGTCACGGAAACCACCGTCTTCCAGCTTGCTTCAGTCTCAAAATCCATTGCCGCCACCGTGGTTTCCATGATGGTCAGCGATGGCAGTGTCACCTGGGACAGCCGGATGTCCGATCTCGACCCCGGTTTTGCGCTGTCCGATCCGTGGGTCACCCGCGAAGTCACTCTCGCCGACCTGTTCACCCATCGCAGCGGGTTACCGGATCACGCCGGTGATATCCTCGAAGATCTTGGATTTGACCGCGACGAAGTGCTCCGGCGGCTCCGGTTTGCCGAACTGCAGGCCAGTTTTCGCAGCAAGCACCTCTACACCAACTTCGGGTTGACCGCGGCCGCTGTCGCCGCAGCCAGCACCACCGGTTCCTCCTGGGAAGATTTCTCCGAACAACGCCTGTACCAACCACTCGGCATGACCGCAACCAGTTCCCGATTCGACGATTTCATGGCCCAGCGCAACCGTGCCACACCGCACGTCCGGAATGGCGACACCTGGACCATCACCCCGCAACAGCGAAATCCGGATGCCCAGACTCCGGCCGGGGGCGTCAGTTCCACCGCGAACGATCTTGCGCAGTGGATGCGCCTGCAACTGCTGGATGGCCAGTTCGAAGGTGAGGAACTCGTTGGCGCCGCGGCTCTTGTGCCCATGCACACACCGCAATCGGTCAGCAATCTCCCGGCTGATCCGGCCACCGATCATGCCGGATTCTACGGTCTCGGTATCAATGTCAGTTACGATCAGTTCGGAGCCGTGCGCTGGGGACATTCCGGAGCGTTTGCCCTTGGTGCTGCCACCGCTTTCACCATGCTGCCTGCCTCCGGATTCGGCGTCCTTGCCCTGACCAATGGCATGCCGGTCGGTGTTCCCGAAGCCCTGTGCCAGAGTGTGGTTGACCTGGTACAAACCGGGGAAGTGTCCGGCGATTGGCTGGAGCGGATCGCCCCGGCATTCGCCGCACTTCTGCGTTCCCCGTACGACAAGGGGATCGACTGGTCCACGCCGCCAGAAAATGCGAGCGATCCGCTGGACAACGACGCCTACATCGGCGTCTATCACAATGATTACTATGGCGATGTGGAAGTAGCCCTGGATGGCGACGCCCTGGTGCTCATCCTCGGACCTGATCGCCGTTCATTCCCGCTCACGCATTACGATCGCGATTCGTTCAGCTGGCAACCCACCGGGGAAAATGCCACCGTCCGCAGTGGCATCACTTTCAACATGAGTGCGACCGGCAAGTCCACCGATATCTGGGACGATTATCTCGCCGCCGGTGGACCCGGCATGCTCCCCCGCGTGAAATGATTACCGGAACACGATCATGGCAAACAGGAACAGCCCAAACAGGATCCGGTAGATCACGAACACGGTCGTGCTGTTGGTTTGCAGGAAGCGGAGCAGACCAAAAATCGTCAGGAACCCGACAATCGCCGCGCTGATGCCGCCTGCCAGGAACAGGTCCAGTTCCTGGCGGCTCATCCCTTCCTGCACCGCATCGTAGACCGATTTCAGCCCCGCGCCGAGAATCAGGGGCATGCCAGCCAGAAACGAAAACCGGGCTGCATCGGCCCGCTTCAACCCGCGAAACAATCCCGCCGTAATCGTCGCACCACTGCGGGAGGTACCAGGGATCAATGCCAGTGCCTGTGCGCACCCGATGGTGAACGCATCGGGCCAGCGCATACCGGCAATACGCATCCGTCGTTCCCCGGCACGTTCTGCCAGCCAGAGCACGATCCCCACCACAATCAGCATGGTCGCAACCACGGCAATCGCCCGGTCGCTCACTTCATCGGCATGGAAGAAATCGTCAATCGGGCCCTCGAGCAGCAACCCGGCGACCAGCCCCGGAATGGTGGCAATCACGATCAGCAGACCGAGACGCGCTTCCGATTGCGGGTGCTCGTCATCCTCCGCGGATCGCGAGAGGAGGGATCGGGCATTTACCAGCGCGTAGGGAATGGCGGCCAGCATTCGCAGGATATCCCTGGAAAAGTAGGCAATAACGGCCACCAGCGTGCCCAGGTGCAGGGCCGCATCGAAGGCCAGTCCCCCTGATTCCCAATCGAACAACCAGGGAAAAATCACCAGGTGCCCGGATGATGACACTGGCAGGAATTCCGTCAATCCCTGCACGATGCCGAGAACGATAGCCTGCCAGATTTCCATCAGATTCCTCGCTCTGTCGCACCGGTTGTCAGGTTTGCACCACCGGCCAGGCCATCTGTCTCAGTTTCCCGGATCCTGCCGAGGGAAAGCTGGCGTCGTGACCATTCGATGATGCCAAGGATGGTTACCGGGAAATACAATGCCGCATGCACCAGCAGCGCATACGCCAGGGCGTTGCTTTCTGTCATTCCCATGGCGCCGTTCAGCACCAGTTTCACCCCATATTCGAATTGCCCGATATACCCTGGCGATGATGGAATCAGGGTCGCCATATTTGCGACTCCGGTGGTGAGCAGGGTGACGCCAGCAGTCATTTTTTCTTGCACTTCGCCGCCGAATCCCCGGGCAAGCACAAAATACATTGATGCTTCCAGCGTCCAGGCCAGCAATGATGTTGCGGCCACCATCGCCAGGTCACCACGCCGGCGGAAAATCGCCAACCCGCTCAGGAACGACATCGCCAACCGCTCCACCCGGTCGGCCACGGATGCCGGCAAGGGTCCCAGCACAATCTGCAGGAGCCGGTCAATCAGGCTGCCGCCAAGGGTCAGCATGAACAACCCGAGCAGGACACCGCTGAACAGGATGGCCGCCACAATGGTCAGGTGGCGCAACTGGCTGGTAAAGGAAACGAACGCGGTCGCGGCCAGCATGAATCCGAGCATAACCAGACCATCGAACAGTCGCTCGACCGCAATGGTGGCCAGGGCGGATGTCTTGCGTACTCCGTACTGGCGCTGCAGCACATAGGAACGCACGAGTTCCCCCGTGCGCAGGGGCAACACATTGTTCGCCATGTACCCAATAACCACGATGGGAAACAACTGGCGACTCGATGCGGCCGGAGCCAGCGGCAGCAAAAGGATGCGCCAGCGGACAGCACGAACCCAGACCCCGGCGAAATAGAGTGCCAGGGCCGGGATCAACCACCACAGATTTGCCTGCTGGAGGGCGTCGAGGATGTCACCGAAGTGCTGCCCGCGAAACGCAAAGTAAAGAAAGGCGGCACTGATCGCAAAACCGATGAGCGCCCTTCGTGATCGCATTATTCGTGTCCGGTCCGATGCAATCCCCGCGACACCCGGGGGCATCGCTCCCTCGTTTGCCCGGTGAAATCCAATTAACGATGCCGGAAGGTGATCCGGCCCCGGGTCAGATCATAGGGAGAAAGTTCCACCACAACCCGGTCACCCGGCAGCACACGAATGTAGTTCTTCCGCATGCGTCCGCCAAGATGCCCGAGCACCTGGTGCCCGTTTTCGAGTTCCACCGTGAACATCGCATTCGGCAGCGCATCGATCACGCGCCCCTCGACAGCGATTGCGTCCGGATTTGTCCGGCGCGGTCCACTCTCTGCAGGAGGTGCCGCAGGAGTCGGTGCATTCCCTGCACCACGAACCGGCTTTCGTGCTTGTGTCTTTTTAACCAAAGAGTCATCCCCTCATTTCATGTGTTGTCGTGAACACGCTTGTCACCACAGATGCGGAAAGAAAACGTCGATCGCCCATGGCTGTGTTCACGATCCACCAGCTATTTTACCGCACTTGCCAGCGTTTTGATACGCATGGATCATGCCCCGGCGCGGTACACTCTGCATCCGGGTATCGCCGCACCAGGTTTGTACTTGCACCGGGGACCAACCATGTTCGTTATTCGCCAGGCTGTCGCATCCGATTTCACCGCATGGTGGGCACTGCGCCTGCGTGCCCTGCACGATCACCCGGATGCCTTCGGGAGCGCCTACGCTGATGCGGCCGCCACCCCGCTCGCCGATGCCGAACACCGGTTCACCGGCACATCCATCGCCGGGGAGAATGGCCTGTTCATCGCCCTCGATACCAATGGCGTCCTGGTCGGTACCACCGGAGTGTATCGTGAATCCGGTCCCAAATCCCGGCATCGCGCCGGGATCTGGGGTGTCTATGTGGCTCCGGAGGCTCGCGGGCATGCGCTTGGCGCCAGGTTGCTGGACGCAACCATTGCCTACATTCGCACACTTGCCGATGTCCGCCAGATCGAACTGGCGGTTGCTTCCCACAATACCGCCGCCATCCGCATTTACCAGCAAGCTGGTTTCCAGATGTTCGGCAGGCATCCCCGGGCCCTGTTGCTCGACAATCAGGCTATCGACGAAGATCTGATGGTGCTCATGCTCGATGCACCGCCGCAATCCACCCGAAAGGATCATGCATGACGGAAGTTTCCACGCACCCGACACCGGCCCAGCTGGCCGATGCCACCTGGGAGGAAATCCTGCCCCGGTACGATGCCCTCGCCAGTGTCGAACTTTCAGCAGACGATCCGGCCGGGATCGAAACCTGGCTGGAAACCTGGAATGCCCTCGATGTCGCCCTGGTGGAAGCATCGCAGCTGGCAAATGTCGCCTATTCCATCGATACCACCGATCCGGCCAAGGAGGAAGCCTACCTCCGCTTCAGCGGGCAGATCGGTCCTCGTGCCAGCGAGCAACGCGTCCGCCTCGCGTCGAAACTGCTTGACACCGGATATACCCGCCCGGACCTCGAAACCGCCCTTCGCCGCTTCCGAACCGACCAGGAGATCCACCGGGCGGAAAATGTCGCGCTGGAGCAGGAAACACAGGCCCTGCAGGCGAAATACAGCAAGATCACTGGCGGCATGACCGTCAAATGGCGCGGCGAGGATGTTCCCCTGCCCCGCCTCAATCCCTTCATGCAGGATCCGGATCGCCCTACCCGTGAATCCGCCTGGCGTCTCCAGTTCGCGCCCTATATCGACACAAAAGAAGAAATCGACACGATCCTCGATGACCAGATCGAACTGCGCCAGCAGATTGCCCGGAATGCCGGTTTCGAGAACTACCGTGATTACACCTTCGCCGCAAAGCACCGGTACGATTACACCCCGGCCGATTGCTTTTCGTTTCACGATGCCGTCGCCGAAACCTTCGTCCGCGCCAACCAGCGCCGACATGCCCGGCGCAAGGAACTGATGCAACTGGACACCCTGCGCCCCTGGGATCTCACGCCCGATCCGCTTGGTCGTCCCGCGCTCAAGCCGTACAGCGATATCGAGGATCTCAACAGCCGGGCCGAAACCATTTTCACCAGGGTCGATCCGGTGTTCGGCACCTATTTCGCCACCATGCGCAAGGAGGAATTGCTCGATCTCGAAAGCCGGAAGGGCAAGCGTCCAGGCGGGTTCTGCACCAGTTTTCCCTATCGCAAGCGTCCCTTCATCTTCATGAATGCCGCCGGTACCGCCAGTGATGTGCGCACACTGCTGCACGAGGCCGGTCACGCATTTCACGGCTTCGAAAGTGCGGCCAATCTCGATCTGCTGATGCAGCGGTACTACGGCAGCGAAATGGCCGAAGTCGCGTCGATGTCGATGGAATTGCTGGCCGCACCGTACCTGCATCGCAAGGATGGTGGGCTGTTCGAGGATGGTGATTTCGAGCGCGGCGCCATCGAGCACCTGGAAGGCATTCTCGCCATTTTCGCATGGGTTGCCACGGTCGATGCCTTCCAGCAATGGCTCTACACCGCTCCGGATGCCCTCGATCACAAAGCCCGGGACGCGAAATGGATCGAAATCTGGTCGCGATTCGATCCGGATACCGATTGGGAAGGACTGGAAGCGGAACGCCTCGCCCGCTGGCACAAGCAACTGCACATCTTCCTGTATCCCTTTTATTACATTGAATATGCCATTGCCCAACTTGGCGCCCTGCAGGTCTGGCGCAATGCACTGAAGGACCAGGCAAAGGCCACCGCCGATTACCGCGTTGCCCTGGCCCTCGGCGGATCGAAACCATTGCCGGAACTCTTTGCCGCGGCCGGTGCCCGGCTCATCTTCGATGCCGAAGGCATGGCCGAACTGGTGGAACTGATCGAAGGGCAGATCGCGACCCTGGAGGCATGATCCTGGCATGACCGAAACGTTCGCCCGGCGCATCAAGGACGATATCGCCCGCTTTATTGCCGATCCCACCCGGGAAGGGTTGCAAAACCTGATCCGGTATGTTGGTGGCGAATTCGATCACTATGAACTCAAGGAAGCCTGGCCCGAACTTCCGAAAGTCGCTCGCACCACCCTCGCCATCGCCAATTCCGGTGGCGGGGTGGTGATTTTCGGTATCCGCGATGCGTCACTGGAACCGGTCGGACTCGAATCCTTCATGGCCAAGCAGCAGGTGTACGATGTCTTTGCCCAGTTCATACCCGGCCCCTTGCTGAACGAAATCACCCTGCTCGATTTTGATTACAAGGATTCCGGGTACTCACCCTTGCGGGGCAAACTCGTGCAGGTCTTGACCATTCCCGATATGCCGCACCTGCTGCCATTTGTGTGCGAGGGAGAATGGACGCACGATGACGCCCATGTGCGCCGGGCCAGCATCTATGTGCGGCACGGCACGCAAACCAGGGAAGTCAATTACGACCAGTTACAGGCACTTTTGGCACGGCGCGTCGGGGCGACCGTCCCGGACGGCAAGCTCGATGATCTCGGGGTCCAGCTTGCCCAGTTGCACGCCCTTTATGTGGCAAACCAGCGCGCCTCCCACCCTGAATGCTGGACCAGCACCGAACCGGACGCATCGTCCGTGCCGGATCCCCAGCTTTCCACTTACCTGGCAGACCTGATCTCCCAAAAGCAACAGGGCATCAGCAAACTCCTCGGTCTGGATACCACGCAATCCGGGTGACCGGGAATTTCCCTGATGTTACCGATTCCTGCCTCGCTCATCGCGCGGCTTTGGCCCCGACCGGGCTGAATGATTCCTGATCTCCGGAGCGCGCCATCAGCCAACCGCCAACCAGCATCGCCGCTCCCCACAGCAGGAACCCCAAGTCCCACCATTTCCACTGACTGCGGGCAACCGTTTCATTGACATGGTGAATCTGGAGGATGTAGTGGTCGACGATCCCCTCAACCAGGTTGAACAGCCCCCACCCCACAAGCAACAAACCAACCAGCAGTTTGGCCGACCAGGGCTTGTAGGTCAGGCGACCAGTCCGCCACATGAGGGCCAGACCGGCAATCACGGCAATGTAGGTGGCGGCGTGAAAGAAGCCATCCCACAGCGTGTTGGTTTCCAGGCCGACCACCGTCGTCACCGGATGACTTCCCTCACTGCTCAACATGTGATGCCACTGGAGGATCTGGTGCAACACGATTCCATCAAAAAAGCCACCAAGACCAACACCCAGGAGAATCCCGGCCCAGATTTCTGTTGCGCTCCGCTGGCGTTCGTCGCTCACGGCTGATTCCTTCGCGGGAGGGAACGGGCTACTCGTCCGGGACATAGCGACCGCGATCAGGCACTGCAATGTCATCAAACTGGGCGACAAGGGCCGAAAGCTGCTCTGTCAACGCCTCGCCGGACATCGGTGTGCCGTGACCCGTTGCAGCCAGTGCCGGATTCAGGGCGTGAAGGATGCGCACGGATTCTTCGGCAGCATTCCAGTCGGGCGTAAAGTAGGCGGGTGGGCCATGCACTTCCTGGTTTTGGGTCATGACCTTGTACAGTGATTCCTGTTGAACGGTAACAAAGGCATCGCCGGCAATCAGCACCCCATCGTCTTCCCGGTACAGGGAGATATGCCCCTTGGTATGCCCCGGTGTGTGGATCCATCGCCAGTCAGGAAGCCCGGGCACCACGTGATCGAGCGCAAGCGCCCGGACATGACTTCCCAGATCAGTCGCCTTGTTCGAATACGCGAACGACAGCAGGGCCATTGCGCCCTTGCCGACGGTCGGATCGGGTGGCAGGTAATCCTCCTGCCCCGTGACATGCGGCAACTCCAGCGGATGCACCCATACCGGGACATCCCAGTGCTCGAACAGTTGGGGGAATGCGCCGACATGATCGAAGTGACCGTGCGTCAGGATGATCGCGGACGGTTGGGCTCCCTTGCCGAAGTGTTCTTCGGCTGCCGCAACAATGGCGTCAGTTGCTCCGGACAATCCCGCATCGACCAGAATCCAGTTGGCAGCCGTTCCGATGAAATACACATTCACAAACAAATGCCGCAGCCGCACCACATCGGTCGTCACCAGCTCAGTGCTTGTCGTGAGGGTCATGACCGGGTTCCTTTCGATAAGGTCAACAACACTCATGCCCCAAACGCAAGTGGAATGCCAACTGCGCGGGAATATTGAAGCAGGGAGTCGAATTGAGCACCCCGGAAGGTGACGGCGCGATAGAATGGGTTCTCCATGGCTCCTGCGGGTAGTTCGGAGAAAAGACACTTGCAACCCAATCTGGCGTGTTCCGGGGAACTCCCGCGATGAAACCAAAACCAACAGTCCATGCCATTTGCGGATTCATCGGTGCCGGCAAAACCACCTTTGCCAGGCAACTCGAGGCAAGCACGGGCGCGGTGAGGATCACCAAGGACGAGTGGCTCATCCGGTTGATTGGCCGCGATCCAACGATTGACGGGTATGCCGAGATCGACCGCAAAATGTGCGAACTGACAAGGGATTTCGCTTTTCAGCTTGTTGAAAAGGGTATCGATATCATTCTCGATGAAGGATTCTGGGCCAGGGAGGAGCGTGGAGCATTACGCGAAAGAGTGGCAGCTTCAGGCGCCAGCATGGTCATGTACTATCTCGCCACACCAATTGAGGTGATACGTGAGCGAGTGGCGGCAAGGAACACCATTCCGTCGCATGACTCCTTCCGGATTGACCGCGACCTGCTGGAACACTATCTCGCGTACTGGCAACCACCTGACTCATACGAAGATGTCGTGATCGTCAATGATCTATCCACCAGGTAACATCACCATCGTTCAGGCAGATTCGACCGGTTCCCGTTCAAGGATGGCAATCGGAAGATCTCC
>Ga0180215_1005282_pt1 | contig 11117 bp, 11 predicted proteins | sample eDN3rd37CBELigBY_FD_128871 | JGI IMG/M metagenome (GOLD analysis project Ga0180215, IMG submission 128871) | Enriched backyard soil microbial communities from Emeryville, California, USA - eDNA 3rd pass 37_C BE-Lig BY (version 2) (version 2) | ecosystem: Environmental > Terrestrial > Soil >...
ACGGCCGCTGGCCCGCCTTCCCCGCCACGGAGCTCACCGTGCCGGTCGCCCACGCCACCACCTGCGTGGCCGTGCGCACCGCCGAGGGTGTGGTGATGGCCGGCGACCGCCGGGCCACCTCCGGCAACCTCATCTCCCACCGCACGATGGAGAAGGTGCTGCCGGCCGACCGCCACTCCGGGGTGGCCATCGCCGGCGCGGCCGGCCCGGCCATGGAGATGGTGAAGGTGTTCCAGCTCCAGCTCGAGCACTACGAGAAGGTCGAGGGCAACCCGCTCAGCCTCGAGGGCAAGGCCAACCAGCTCAGCCAGATGGTGCGCAACAACCTGCCGGCGGCCATGCAGGGGCTGGTGGTGGTGCCGATCTTCGCCGGCTACGACCTGCGCCGGAAGGCCGGCCGCCTCTTCACCTACGACGTCACCGGTGGCCGCTACGAGGAGCGCGACTACACCGCCACGGGGTCGGGCAGCCTGCACGCCGGCACCGTGGTGAAGCTGGGCTTCCAGCCCGACATGACGTCGGAGGAGGCCGTCGACCTGTGCATCAAGGCGCTGTTCGAGGCGGCCGACTCCGACTCGGCCACCGGGGGGCCCGACCTCGTGCGGCGCATCTACCCGGTGGTGGCGGTGATCGACGCCGAGGGCTTCCGCCGCCTCGACGACGACGAGCTCGACCGCCGGTTCCGGGCCCTCATCGAGCGCCAGGGCACGGGCGGCGTGGAAGCGACGCCGTCGTGACGGCCCACGGACCCACGCCGGCGCGAGACGGGGAGAAGAACCACTCGTGAGCATGCCCTTCTACGTCGCGCCCGAGCAGGTGATGAAGGACCGGGCCGACTACGCCCGCAAGGGCATCGCCCGGGGCCGGAGCCTGGTGGCGCTCACCTACGACGACGGCATCGCCATCGTCGCCGAGAACCCGAGCAACACGCTGCGGAAGATCAGCGAGATCTACGACCGCATCGCCTTCGCCGGGGTCGGCAAGTACAACGAGTTCGACCAGCTGCGGGTGGCGGGGGTGCGAGCCGCCGACCTGAAGGGCTACGCCTACAGCCGCGACGACGTCGACGCCCGCAGCCTCGCCAACCAGTACGCGCAGATCCTCGGCCAGGTCTTCACCCACGAGATGAAGCCGATGGAGGTGGAGATCCTGGTGGCCGAGGTGGGCGTCGAGCCCGGCGAGGACCAGCTCTTCCACATCCTCTACGACGGCACCGTGATGGACGAGCAGCGCTTCAGCGTGCTCGGCGGCGAGAGCGAGGCCATCGCCGACCGGATGGAGCAGACATGGGCCGCCGAGCAGGCGCTGCCCGACGCCCTCCGCACCGCGGTGGCGGCCCTGGCGGGGCCCGACCGCCAGCTGAGCGCCGACGACCTCGAGGTGGCGGTGCTGGCCCGCAGCAACGGCCGGCGGGCCTTCCGGCGCATCAACGACGAGGAGCTGGCCTCCCTCGTGCCGCTGTCGCCCCCCGCCAGCGGGGGTGGCACCGGCGGCGACCCCAGCTAGAGGGCCGGACGCCGACGCGCTCCGTCAGTCGGCGGTCACGACGGGCGTGGTGACGGCGGGTCCGGCGGGCGCCGGGCGGGCGGGCTCCGACCAGGTCAGCGCCTCCAGCACCAGGCGGCCGCTCAGCACCACGGCCACCAGGGCGGCGCCGCCCGCCAGCGCGGCCCGGCCGCGGCGGCGCCGAGCCCAGGCTGCGGGCCCCGTGGCGCCCCGGTCGTCGTCGCCCTCCCGCTCGGCCAGGCCGTCGAAGCTGGCCTCCACCTCGTCGGCCAGCAGCAGCTCCTGCGCGGCCCGCAGGTCGCCCTCGGCCACCAGCACGTGCACCGGGCCCACCGGGTACGGCCCGCCCACGTTGCCCCGCAGCTGCCAGAGCAGGCCCTCGGCGCCCAGCCGGGCCGCCAGCAGCTGGGCCTCGAACACCGTCGGGACGGTGGCCACCAGCACCATGGCGCCGCTGGGCATGGGCGCACGCTAGCGGCCGGGGCCCACGACGGACGCTCGAAGCGACGAACGGCCCGGTACGGTGACCGCCGTGGACCGGCGCATCTTCGGGCTCGAGAACGAGTACGGCGTGACCTGCACCTTGCGGGGCCAGCGCCGCTTGAGCCCTGACGAGGTGGCGCGCTACCTCTTCCGCCGCGTCGTGTCGTGGGGCCGCAGCTCCAACGTGTTCCTGGCCAACGGCGCCCGCCTCTACCTCGACGTCGGCTCGCACCCCGAGTACGCCACGCCGGAGTGCGATTCCATCTACGACCTGGTCGTGCACGACAAGGCCGGCGAGCGGATCCTGGAGCAGCTGCTGTCGAGCGCCGAGCAGCGCCTCCGCGAGGAGGGCATCCGCGGCGTCATCTACCTGTTCAAGAACAACACCGACTCGGCGGGGAACTCCTACGGCTGCCACGAGAACTACCTCACCAGCCGCCGCGACGACTTCGCCCACTACGCCGAGGTGCTGATCCCGTTCTTCGTGAGCCGGCAGATCTACGCCGGGGCCGGCAAGGTGCTGCAGACCGCACGCGGTGCCATGTACTGCGTGAGCCAGCGGGCCGAGCACATCTGGGAGGGCGTCTCCAGCGCCACCACCCGCAGCCGGCCGATCATCAACACCCGCGACGAGCCCCACGCCGACGCGGAGCGCTACCGCCGGCTGCACGTGATCGTGGGCGACTCGAACATGAGCGAGTACACGACCTTCCTCAAGGTCGGCGCCACCAGCATCCTGCTGCGCATGCTGGAGGACCCGTCGGTGGTGCTGCGCGACCTCACGCTGGAGAACCCGATCCGGGCCATCCGCGAGATCAGCCACGACATGACCTGCCGGCGCCGCGTCCGCCTGGCCAACGGCCGGGAGGTCAGCGCGCTCGACATCCAGTCGGAGTACCTGCAGCGGGCGCTGCGCTACGCCGAGACCAAGGGTCTCAGCCCGTTGGAGGAGCAGGCCCTGAAGATGTGGGAGCACTGCATCACGGCCATCGAGCGCGACCCGCTGGAGCTCGACCGCGAGGTCGACTGGGTGATCAAGCACAAGCTCATCGAGAGCTTCCGCGAGCGCCACGACCTGCCGCTCGGCCACCCCCGGGTGGCGCTGCTCGACCTGCAGTACCACGACGTCAACCGGGCCCGCGGCCTCTTCTACCGGATGCAGGAGCGCGGCATGGTCGACCGGGTGTGCGACGACGCCGACATCGAGGAGGCCCTCGACACGCCGCCGCAGACCACCCGGGCCCGCCTGCGCGGCGAGTTCATCCGCCGGGCCAAGGAGCGCAAGCGCGACTACACGGTCGACTGGGTGCACCTGAAGCTCAACGACCAGGCCCAGCGCACCGTGCTGTGCAAGGACCCGTTCAAGGCGCGCGACGAACGGGTCGAGAAGCTCATCGCCAGCTTGTAGATGCGCTTCGTCACCGCGGTGGTCACGGCGGTGCTGGAGGAGCGGGCCGGGCTGCAGCGGGTCGACACCGACCACGGCCGGGCCTACGCGCTCACCGCGCTCACCGGCCCGGTGGCCGCCGGCGACCGGGTGGTGCTGAACACCACCGCGGTGGACCTCGGCCTGGGCACCGGCGGCTGGCACGTCGTGCACTGGAACCTCGCCCGCGACGCGTGGAGCTCGCCGGGCGGCGGGCACCTGGTGAAGCTGCGCTACACCAGCCTGCAGGTCGACGCCGGCGGGGCCGAGGAGCACCACGGCGACGCGCTGGCGGCGTCGGCCGACGCCCTGGCGGGCGTGCCCGTGGTGGCCTGCAGCGTGCACAGCCAGCTGGCCCCGGTGGCGGCCGCGTTCGCCGCCGGTGCCCCCGGCCGGCGCCTGGTGCTGGTGCAGACCGACGGCGCCGCCCTGCCGGTGGCCTTGTCGGACCTGGTGCACGACCTGCGGGCCCGGGGGCTCCTGGCCGCCACGGTCACCGCGGGGCACGCCTTCGGCGGCGACCACGAAGCCGTCACGGTGCCGTCGGCCCTGCTCGTGGCCCGCCGGGTGGCCGGCGCCGACGCCGTGGTGGTGGCCATGGGCCCGGGCGTCGTGGGCAGCGGCACGGCGCTCGGCACCACGGCCGTGGAGGTGGCCGCCGTGCTCGACGCCGCCGCGGCGCTGGGCGCCACCCCGGTCGCCGCGGTGCGGGCGTCGTCGGGCGACGTGCGGGCCCGCCACCGCGGCCTCAGCCACCACAGCGCCACCACCCTCGGCCTGCTGGTCCGGTCCCGGGTGGTGGTGCCCGTGCCCGACGGCGAGGCGGGGGAGGCGCTGGCGGCCGCCCTGGCTGAGGCCGGCGCCGGCGCGGCCCGCCACGAGGTGGTGCGCGTGGCGGTCCCCGACCCGGTCGGGCTGCTGGCCGGGCACGGCCTGCGGGTCACCACCATGGGCCGCCCGCCCGAGGACGACCCGCTCTTCTTCGCCGCGGCGGCCGCCGCCGGCGCCGTCGCCGCCCGGCGCCTCCGCCCGGCCTGAGCAGCCCCGTCGTCGCGGGAGGGGCGGCGGGGCCCCTGCGGTACCCTTCGGGCCCATCGACGACAGCGACGGCATTCCTTCCCCACGCGACGACGACCCAGCCGCCGCGGCCACCGCCACGGCGCCGTTGGGCGACGGGACCGCCGAGGCCGACGAGGAGGACGAGGCCGCCGGGCGCCGCCACCGGCGCCGGTCCGGCACCCGGAACCTGATCGAGTGGGTGCTGGTGATCGGGGGCGCGCTGCTCGTCGCCCTCGTCATCAAGGTCTTCCTGCTGCAGGCCTTCTACATCCCGTCGCGCTCGATGGAGCCCACGCTGCGGATCGGCGACCGGGTGCTGGTCAACAAGATGAGCTACAAGCTCCACGACATCAACCGGGGCGACATCGTGGTGTTCGAGCGCCCGCCGGGCGAGGCCGCGGGCGAGATCAAGGACCTCATCAAGCGGGTCATCGGGCTGCCGGGGGAGACCATCGAGTCGATCGACGGGCGGGTGGTGATCGACGGGCGCGTGCTGGAGGAGCCGTACCTGGCCGAGGGCACCTCCACCGAGGGCCTCACCCGCCAGGTGGTCGAAGAGGGCAAGATCTTCGTGATGGGGGACAACCGCGGCGACTCGCGCGACAGCCGGTTCTTCGGGCAGATCGACCAGGACCTGGTGGTGGGGCGCGCCTTCGTGCGGGTGTGGCCCCTCACCCACCTCGGCGTCCTGTGAGCGCGCCCGCCTGACCTAGGGTCACCCGGCGGCGCGGCCCGCACGGCCCAGCGTCGGAGCGAAGGGGGAGTCGATGAGCGGCATGGGGGAGCGGCGCGGCAAGGTCGCCGTGCTCACCGGCGCAGCCAGCGGCATCGGCCGCGGGCTCGCCGAGCGCCTGGCGCGCGACGGCATGCGGCTCGTCCTGGCCGACGTCGAAGCGGCGCCCCTGGAGGAGCTCGCGGCCGGGCTGCGCCAGGGGGGCGCCGAGGTCATCACCCAGGTGGGCGACATGAGCCGGGCCGACGACGTCGAGGCGGTGCACCGGCGGGCGGTCGAGACGTTCGGCGCGGTCCACCTGCTCAGCACCAACGCCGGCGTGTCGGCCCACGGGCCGGTGTGGACCATCGACGAGGCCACGTGGGGCTGGGTCATCGGCGTGAACCTCGTGGGCACCATCCACGCGGTGAGGACCTTCGTGCCCGACCTCGTCGCCCAGGACGACGGCTACGTGCTCCTCACCGCCTCGATGCAGGGCCTCACCGTGCCGGCGGGGGCGGCGCCGTACACCGTCACCAAGTTCGGGGTGGTGGCCCTGGCCGAGGTCCTCCACCACGACCTGCGGGCGGCCGGGTCGTCCGTCGGCGTGTCGGTGCTGTGCCCGGGACCGATCGCGACCCGCATCGGCACGAGCGCCCGGAACCGCCCCGACGGCCGAGGCTCGGCCGAGGCCGCGGCGGCCACCGTGCCGGTGCACCCGCAGAGCTGGTCGCCGGCCGCCTTCGCCGATCTCGTGGTCCGCTGCATGGAGGAGGAGCGCTTCTACGTGTTGACGCACCCCGACTACGAGGTCGACGTCGACCGCCGCCACGCGGCCATCAAGGACAGCCGGGCCCCCGCGCTGCTGCCGCCGCTGGCCCAGCGCACCTTCTCGGAGGTCGCGCCGGAGCTGCGGCCATGAAGGCGCTGGACGGCAAGGTGGCGGTGATCACCGGCGGGGCGTCGGGCATCGGCCTGGCGATGGCCGAGCGGTTCGCCCGCGCCGGGGCGCACGCGGTGCTGGCCGACGTCGACGAGGCCCGGCTGGCCGATGCGGTCGGCACGATCCGCGCGCTGGGGGTCGAGGCCCTCGGCGTGCCGACCGACGTGTCGGACCCGGCCTCGGTGACGGCGCTGCGCGACGCCGCCCTGGAGCGCTTCGGCGCCGTGCACGTGGTCTGCAACAACGCCGGCGTCGGTGACCGCTCCGAGACCCTCGAGGAGTGGCACTGGGTGATGGGCGTCAACTTCTGGGGTGTGGTCCACGGCATGCGGGCCTTCCTCCCGCTCCTGGTGCAGCAGGACGAGGGCCACATGGTCAACACGTCGTCGATGTCGGGGCTCGTCCCCGCCTACGGCTCCTACGCCGCCAGCAAGTGGGCCGTGGTGGCCATCACCGAGGGCGCCTACCAGCAGCTGCGCGCCGCCGGCTCCTCGGTCGGGATGTCGTGCCTGTGCCCGGGGTTCGTGCAGACCGACATCGCCAAGGCCGACCGGAACCGACCGGCGTGGGTGCGGGGCACCGAGCGCCCGACGGAGGCGGCCAGGGCCCGCCTGGCGATGATCGCGGACGGCACCGCCCACGGCCGGCTCCCCGCCGAGATCGCGGCGCTGGTCCACGACGCGGTGGTGGGCGAGCGCTTCTGGGTCTTCCCCGAGCCCGACCGCGTCGCGGCGCTGCGGCCACGGCTCGAGGCGCTGCTGGCCGGGGAGAACCCGCCGCCGCGCGAGGGCGGCCTCGACGCCAACGGGCTCCTCGGCTGAGACAGCCGGGACGCCCCGGGATCAGTAGCCCTCGAGGGCGTCGACCATGCGGTCGACGTGGTCGCTGTAGATGCCGTCCATGCCCATGCGCAGCGCCGCCAGCAGCTCGTGGGGGTGCTGCAGGTCCCACGCCAGGGCGTAGCGCCCGAACCGGTGGAACAGCGTGGTGAGGCCCCCGCTCCAGTCGCTGTGGTGCAGGTTCACCGCGTCGATGCCCACCTCGGCCAGCGTGGCGGCACGGCGCTCCGCCCCCTCCTTGATGCGCCGCAGCCGGGTGGAGTCGACCAGGCGGGCGACGTCGCTCAGCTCGCGCCACGACGCCACGGTGCGCCAGTCGTCGTGGCAGAGCCACAGGTGGGCCTCGGCGTCGCCACCGGCCTCCCGCGCCGTGGCCAGCACCACGGGCACGGCCGCTGGGTCCTTCAGGTCGAGGCTGAGCTCCACGTCGGTGCCGCACTCGTCGTAGAGCTCGGCCAGCGTCGGGATGTGGGAGGGGAGGGCGCTGCGGCGCAGCTCGCGGATCGGCTTCTTGCGCAGCCCCTGGCGGACCGTGCCGTCGTGGTCGAGCACCGCCACGCCGTCGGCGGTCACCCAGACGTCGCTCTCCAGGCCGGTGGCCCCGAGGCGCAACGCGAGGCGGAAGGCCTCGATGGTGTTCTCGGGGGCGTGCGCCCGCGCCCCGCGGTGGGCGAAGCCCACGGGAGGGACCCGCAAGGAAGGCAACCCGGCGACCATCGGCCGGCCATGCTGGCATGCAAGGGGGTGTGGCACGCGACGGTTAGGGTCCGTTCGCCTCAACGCCCTGGCCCGGCGGTCGATGGGTGAGAGCACGTTCCACGGACTGGGCGAGGACGACCACGATGGCGACGATCAGGGCAACATGCAGCGACTGCGGGGATGTCGAGATGACCTCCCGCGACGTGTGGGTGAGGGTGTGCGACGACGACCAGAGCGCCACGTACGCGTTCCGGTGCCCGTCGTGCCAGCTGGTGGTGGTGAAGCCGGCCGAGGCCAAGGTGGTCGACCTGCTGGTCGCCTCCGGCGTGGCCTTCAGCACCTGGCGCCTGCCCGCCGAGCTGCGTGAGGAGCACCGGGGCGCCCCGATCTCCCACGACGACCTGCTCGACTTCCACCGGCTCCTCGAGTCGGACGACTGGTTCGAGCAGTTCCTGCAGGTGCCGCCCCGCTGACGGGGCGCGCTCGGGGCCCCGGAGGGGGCGGGGCCTAGACTGCCTTGCGGTGTTCAACGTCTCGGGCCCCGAGCTGCTGGTTATCCTGCTCGTGGCGCTGATCGTGCTCGGGCCCGACAAGCTGCCCGATGCGGCCCGCAAGCTGGGGCGCCTGATGGCCGAGGTCCGCCGCATCAGCGGCGGCTTCCAGGCCGAGATGCGCGACGCCATGCAGGAGCCCGTGCGGGCCACGCAGGACACGCTCGACCTGGCCAAGGGCACCCCGGCCAGGAGCAGCTCGCCCCGGACCACCCCGGCGAACGGCGCAACCGGCCAGGACGACGCACCCGGCACCCGGTCGGAGGCCCCGTCCAACACCGAGGCCGGGTCCAAGGCCGACCCCGGGGGCGGGTCCGAGGCCGCGCCGCCGGCCGCCCAGGACGAAGGCCCCGCCACCGGCACCGGCGGGTCCGAGCGCACGGCCCCCGCCGCCTCCGAGGACGGCGCCGCCGACGATCCGGCGGCGTGACCCCGGCATGATCCGCAAGCGCCTGGCGGCGCGGCGAGCCCGCAGGACCGCGGTCGTCGACCAGCACATGACGCTGGCCGAGCACCTGACGGAGCTCCGCAGCCGGATCATCAAGTGCCTGATCGCCATCGCCATCTGCGGGACGATCACGTTCGCCTTCTACGGCAGCATCCTCGACGTCCTCACGGAGCCCTACCAGGACATCTGCGAGAGCGAGAAGGTGACCTGCACCGGCCAGCTGGTGATCACCGACCCGCTCGAGGGGTTCACCACCCGGATGAAGGTGGCCGGCTACGGCGGCCTCGCCCTGGCCCTGCCCGTGGTGCTGTGGCAGGTGTGGCAATTCGTGACGCCCGGGCTCTACCCCAACGAGCGGCGCTACGCCCTGCCCTTCGTGCTCAGCTCGCTGGCGCTGTTCTGCCTGGGCGCCTACATCGCCTACTGGACCTTCCCGAGGGCCCTCGAGTTCCTGGTCACGGTGGGCGGCGACGTCCAACCGCTGTTCGGGCCGGCCAAGTACCTCAGCCTGATCACGTTGATGATGCTGGGCTTCGGCCTCGGCTTCGAGTTCCCGATCCTCCTGGTGTTCCTGCAGCTGGCCGGCATCGTCGAACCCCAGCAGCTGGCGTCGATGCGGCGCTTCGCCATCGTGGGCATCGTCATCCTCGTGGCCGTGGTGACCCCGAGCGGCGACCCCTACAGCCTGTTCGCGCTGTCGATCCCGATGATGCTCTTCTACGAGCTCTCGATCCTCATCGGCCGGATCGTGCGACGCCGCCGGGAGAAGGCGGCCGCCTGACGTGGACGCGCCGCGCTCCGCCCGCCAGGACTTCGCGGAGCGGCTCGGCTTCGCGCTCGACGCCTTCCAGGTGCAGGCCCTCGACGCCATCGACGCCGGGCAGTCGGTGCTGGTGGCCGCGCCCACCGGCTCGGGCAAGACGGTGGTGGCCGAGTACGCCCTCGACCAGGCGCTGGCCGAGGGCCGGCGGGCGTTCTACACCACGCCGATCAAGGCGCTGTCGAACCAGAAGTTCCACGACCTGACGAGCCGCTACGGCCCCGAAAGGGTCGGCCTCCTCACCGGCGACAACGCCATCAACGGCGAGGCCCCGGTGGTGGTGATGACCACCGAGGTCCTGCGCAACATGATCTACGCGGCCTCGCCGGCGCTCGACCTGCTGGCGTGGGTGGTGCTCGACGAGGTCCACTACCTGCAGGACGCCTACCGCGGGCCCGTGTGGGAGGAGGTGATGATCCACCTCCCGGCGGCCGTGCGGCTGGTGTGCCTGTCGGCCACCGTGTCGAACGCCGAGGAGCTGGCCGACTGGATCAGCACCGTCCGAGGGCCCACCGCAGCGGTGATCGAGGAGCGCCGGCCGGTGGAGCTGCAGCAGCTCTACCTGGTGGGCGACCGGGGCTCCGACCGCCTGCACCTGCTGCCCACGCTGGTCGACGGCCGGCCCAACCCCGAGGCGTCGCGCCTCGACGACGACAGCCTCCAGGTCCGCCACGTGAAGGGCCGGATGCGCGTCCGCCGGCGCCTCTACACCCCCCGGCGGGTGGAGGTGGTCGAGTTGCTCGACGACCTGGGGATGCTGCCGGCGATCTACTTCATCTTCAGCCGCAACGCCTGCAGCGAGGCCGCGGCCAGCTGCCTCGACGCCGGCCTGCGCCTCACCACCGCCGAGGAGCGCGACCGGATCCGCGAGATCGTCGACGCCCGCCTGGAGGGCCTGGCCGAGAGCGACCTGGCCGTGCTGGGCTACGCCCGCTGGATGGCCGGCCTCGAGGCCGGCGTGGCGCCCCACCACGCCGGGCTGGTCCCGCCGTTCAAGGAGGCGGTGGAGGCCTGCTTCGTGGAGGGCCTGGTGAAGGTGGTGTTCGCCACCGAGACGCTGGCCCTGGGGATCAACATGCCGGCCCGGTCGGTGGTGATCGAGAAGCTCACGAAGTTCACCGGCGAGCGCCACGAGTTCCTGACGCCGGGGGAGTACACGCAGCTCACCGGCCGGGCCGGGCGGCGGGGCATCGACCCCGTGGGCCACGCCATCGTGCTGTGGTCGCCGTTCGTGGCCTTCGACCAGGTGGCCGCGCTCGCCGCCAGCCGGTCGTTCACGCTCACGTCGGCCTTCCGGCCCACCTACAACATGGCCGCCAACCTGGTGCAGCGCTACGCCCCCGACCGCGCCCACCACCTGCTCAACCTGTCGTTCGCCCAGTACCAGGCCGACCGCACGGTGGTGCGACTGGAGGCCCGGCTGGCCCGCCGCCAGGAGGTGCTGCGCAGCCTGCAGGCCGAGGCCACCAGCCCGTACGGCGACCTGGAGGACTACCGCCGGCTGCTGATCGCCGCCACGGGCGGACGCGACGGCGCGCCGCCGAGCGGGGCTCCCCGGGCGGCGCGGGCCGAGGTGGAGGCGGCCATGGCCCGCCTGCGTCCCGGCGACGTGATCATGGTGCACACCGGCC
>Ga0180215_1005286_pt1 | contig 11113 bp, 10 predicted proteins | sample eDN3rd37CBELigBY_FD_128871 | JGI IMG/M metagenome (GOLD analysis project Ga0180215, IMG submission 128871) | Enriched backyard soil microbial communities from Emeryville, California, USA - eDNA 3rd pass 37_C BE-Lig BY (version 2) (version 2) | ecosystem: Environmental > Terrestrial > Soil >...
AACTGCCTGCCTTCCATAGCCGCTTCACAGGTCTCCATGATCAAATCCATTCTAGCAACTAACGAATTGGGCTTCACGAACGGCGCATCCTGTCCGAATGGCACAAAATAGATATTCTTCGCGTTCGTCAGCTTTGCGATATTCGCATGGTTCAAGCCGAGTCCGTCATTCGTGGAGATGGCAAGCACCAAAGGCCTGCAGTTGCGCATCTGAGCTTTCGCAGCCATCAGCACAGGACTCTCTGTTATGGCATTCGCGAGCTTGCTTGTGGTATTTCCGGTACAAGGCGCGATGACCATAATATCCAGCAGTTTCGACGGACCTAGCGGTTCTGCCTCAACAATCGAGGAAATGATATCATTTCCGGTAATCTCTTTCAACTTCTTCTGCCAGTCCGCCGCTGAGCCAAATCGTGTATCCGTCGTAAGAACCGTATTGGATATAATTGGGATAACCTTCGCTCCCGCGTCTACGAATTTCTGAATTTGCGGTATCACTTCTTCCAATGTGCAATGAGAACCCGTCAAGGCGTAGCCGACTGTCTTCCCGTTCCAGTTCATGCTTCATTCCTCCGTTTCTGGGTGTCTTCCATAATCAATTGACTTACGACCGACGCAATAATCCGTCCTGCAGTTTTCGGAGCGACGATTCCCGGCAACCCCGGAGCCAGGATCGCTTTTACGCCCCTTCTTTCGGCGAACCTGAAATCCGTGCCCCCCGGCTTTGAAGCCAAATCAATGATGACGGTCCTTGGGGGCATTGCTGCAATCACTTCTCCCGTCACAATCAGGGAAGGTATGGTATTGAATAATAAGTCCGCGTTCCCGACATGCTTCGTCAGCTCCGATGTGTAGAACGGCTGAAACCCCATCTCATAAGCCCTCGCGAAATGTTCATTCCTCCGCACCCCCACAAGCACCTTCGCTCCCAGTCCTTGAAGCGTCCGTGCCATTGTCGCGCCTGTTCGGCCAAAGCCGAGAACGACCGATACAGCTCCATGTATCGTAATATCCGTATTCTGAATCGCGAGCAACAAGGCTCCCTCCGCCGTTGGAATGGAATTGTATATCGCCACATCATCGCGCTCAAACAGCTCAACCAGCGTAATCGAATGCGTTGAACATAATTTTTTTAGGTATGGTTTCGCCATTCCGGTATATATTTTCGCGTGCTTCGGAAGACGTGCGATATGTTCCGGCAACAACCGCAATTCTTTGGAAGTAAAGACACCTTCGACGTATCCTTCATCGTCCGTACCGACGGGCGGCAGCAGAACAGCATCTAACTCTGTAAACAATTCCTCCGTAAGTTCTGTGTGAGCGGCGCCGACGAAAGACTGCTTCAAATTATCGAAGCCGATGAGCGAAACGATGGCATCCAGCTCTGTTAACCGCTGAATGACTTCCAGCGTGCGCGCGTCTCCGCCGATGAAGGCGATTTGTGTCCCGGTAAGCACATGAACACACTCCTTTCGACTTGCCTGCTAATTATTTTGTATTCTATGGCATCCGCCCAAATTTGGTGACATGGCCGTTCGGAAAATAAAAAAGAGCCGTCAGCTAAAGGGCTTTACTCCCTCTAGCAGACAGCTCTTCTTTATTTTACACGCCTGTATGGCCAAATCCTCCCGCACCGCGTTCCGTCTGATCCAACTCTTCCACTTCCGCGAGCTCAATGTCAGGCACAACCTGAAAAACCATCTGAGCAATTCGTTCTCCCCTGTTAACGGTGAAGTCCTCTTGCCCTGCGTTAAACAAAAGAACCTTCACTTCTCCCCGGTAGTCAGCGTCAACCGTCCCCGGCGTATTCAACGTCGTGATTCCATGTTTAAACGCCAATCCGCTCCGCGGCCGAATTTGCGCCTCCAGCCCGTTCGGCATCGAGAGGGCGAAGCCCGTCGGGATCAGCCTTCTCTCCCCCGGAGCGATGGTAACCGGCTCTGTAACCGCGGCATGTACATCATACCCGCTCGCCCCTTTCGACATCCGGACCGGGAGAGGAAGATCTTCATTCCCGCTCAATCTTTTAATTTCCACCTTATACATCTGTTCCATGCTTCTCTCTCCATTTCAACAACGCTTTATCCGTTTGGCCGACCATTGCCGCGGCACAAGGCGGCGTAAACATCTGAATTGCCGCTTGCAGCACATCTTCAGCCGTTACGGCATCGATCCGCTCGATCATCTCATCCAAGGTGAAGAGGCGGCCATGCATCAATTCATTCCTGCCGTTGCGGCTCATACGGCTGCTGGCACTCTCCAGGCCGAGAATCAAGCTTCCCTTCATCTGCTCTTTGCCTTTATGCAGCTCTTCTGCCTTCAAGCCATGCAACCGGACATCTTCGATCGTACCTTGTATGATTTCCAACACTTCTGCGCTTTGCTTCGGGGCCGTCCCGGCATAAATCGTTAACAACCCGCTGTCAAGATGCGACGTGTGATATGAGTATATGGAATAAGCTAAACCTCTCTCTTCCCGTACTTCTTGGAACAGTCTTGAACTCATGCCGCCGCCTATTACGTTATTCACCAACAGTGCTGCATACAACAACGGATCGTCTTGCGAAAAGCCGGGAAAGGCAAGGCAGATGTGATTTTGTTCGGTTTTTTTCTTATAAAAACGATACCCGCCGCGAAAATCCGGAGGCGTGTAGATGGGAGCCTGAACCGGACGGTTCAGCGAACCGAAATGCTGTTCAAACAAAGCAAATACCGAATCATCAATATGACCGGCTGCGCTAATAACGATCGATTCATTCCCGTAGTGCAAATCCATATATTCGCGGAGATCGTGGCCGCTCATCGCAAGCAAGTTTTCTTCCGTGCCTAGAATCGGCATGCCAAGCGAATGTTCACCGTACGCGGCCTTGGCGATCAAATCATGCACGATATCGTCCGGCGTATCCTCGTACATCGATATTTCTTCAATAATCACATTCTTCTCTTTCGTTACATCCTCTTCGCTCAATGTCGAACGAAGGAACATATCCGCGACGACATCAACGGCGATCGGCAAATGCTGATCCAGCACCTTCGCATAATAACACGTGTATTCCTTGGACGTGAATGCGTTAATATTGCCCCCGATTCCATCAAAAATTTCCGCGATCTCCTTCGCTGTATAGCGTTCTGAGCCTTTAAACAGCATATGTTCAATAAAATGAGAGATCCCGTTCAGGCGCTCGGACTCATTCCTCGAACCCGTCTTTACCCAGATTCCGAAGGAGACTGAGCGGCTTGCCGGCATATGTTCAAGGACAACGCGTATTCCGTTACTTAATTGCCGTCTTTCCACTGTTTCCCCTCCGACTCCAACCGTTTAATATTAGAAACAATCCTTTGATAGATATTATCAGAAACCTGGTGGAGTCTCAACAGACAAGGCCCTATAAGGAGATATTGTATTGGACACCGTTCCAACAGCCAGCCCTTTCTTCTTCGCCGCTCGGATCATACCTTGAAGCGCGTCTCTCGCGCTTTCCGTAGGATGCATCAGAATCAACGCTCCCGGCTCTAAACGCGATCCAATTTTCCGCACAATCGAATTAGGATCCGGATTTTTCCAGTCAACCGTATCAATGGTCCAGAGGATTGTGTGCAGTCCCATCTCGTGAGCGACACGTACTGTATTCTCGTTGAAATCCCCGGATGGCGGAGCGAACAATTGATTATGCTCCACGCCAATTTCTTGCAGAAGCATCTGCGTTTCTTCAAGTTCTTTCCTGACTTGAGCATTGGTCAAATCGCTTAGGTCTTTGTGCGAGTAGGCATGATTAGCCAGCTCATGCCCCTCCTCCGCGATTTGCGTGGCGATCTCCATGTGTTCGGGATCCTTCAGCCAAGACCCCAAGAAGAAAAAGGTGGCCTTGACTTCTTCTTCCCTGAGGATATCCAACATGGCAGGGATATTTTCTTCCTTCCACGCGACATTGATCATGAATGAAACCATCGGCTTTCGCGGATTTCCCTTATAAATCGGCTGGGCCCCAAGATCCTCCAGTGTTATTCCAACTGGAATTTCGCGGTACAGGAACGGAATCGCCTTGTCAACGCCTTGCTGACGGGCAAGCGTGAAGGTGCGTTCAATATCGACCTCCCGTCCGTTAAGTCCGGGAATCGCCTTCCAAACCGAATCCACCCTGGCGTCGATCGGTTCGATTCTTCGTTCCGGCGCCTCGGCAACGATTCTCTCATATAACGCCCGTTCCTCTTCCGATAATTTGGCAAGATCGATCCTCTTCGGAACTTCCGCACCGAACGTCTCGGCGGAGCCTAGTTCCCAATCCGCAATAAAGCGCGCTATATCTCCACCTTGATTGACAGCCACAAAAGTGAAAGCGAAAAAAGCGGCAACGACCAACCATTGTTTACGTCTCACAAACAATCCCCCCGGAAAGAATCACTTCTTACGGACAAACACGCTTGTACTAAAATATGCATAAAAAAAAGAGACAGAACGTGATTCTGACTCTTTCCGTTGAGACGTATGTGCTTGCTGCTGCGAAAAATTATTGACCTACAGGAGTTTTGTTGCCGGATTTGCTTGCGTCCCCGTCATTGCCCGACAACACTGCTTTACGCGAGAGGTTAATACGTCCCTGTTGGTCGATCTCCGTGACTTTGACCGTAATGGTATCCCCGATCGCCACGACATCCTCGGTCTTCGCAACGCGCTCCGTGGATAGCTGCGAGATATGCACGAGGCCTTCTTTGCCCGGCAAAATTTCGACGAACGCGCCGAATTTCTCCACGCGCTTCACCTTGCCGATATAGATTTCGCCGACGACAACCTCTTTCACGATCCCTTCAATGATCGCTTTCGCCCTCTCGTTCGCCTCAGCGTTCGGAGAAGCGATAAAGACGCGGCCGTCCTGTTCGATATCGATTTTAACCCCGGTTTCTTCAATAATCTTGTTGATCACCTTACCGCCGGCTCCAATCACGTCACGAATCTTGTCAGGGTTAATCTGCATGACAGTGATCTTCGGAGCATACGGTGACAGTTGTTTTCTCGGCTCAGAGATGGCCTGCATCATCTTGTTCAGAATGAACATACGGCCTTCTTTCGCTTGCGCTAACGCCTCATGTAAGATATTCCGGTCAATTCCGTCAATCTTAATATCCATCTGAATAGCCGTTACGCCTTCTGCCGTACCAGCAACTTTAAAATCCATATCTCCTAAGTGGTCTTCCATGCCTTGAATATCCGTCAATACGGTATAATGGTCTCCATCTTTAATGAGACCCATCGCAATCCCGGCTACCGGCGCTTTAATCGGAACACCCGCGTCCATCAACGCCATCGTGCTGGCGCAAATGCTCGCTTGCGATGTTGAACCGTTAGACTCAAGAACCTCGGATACGAGGCGAATCGTGTAAGGGAATTTATCCTCTGAAGGAATCACCTTCGACAATGCGCGCTCACCAAGAGCACCGTGTCCGATCTCTCTGCGTCCCGGCGGACGGAGCGGTCTTGCTTCTCCAACGGAGAACGGCGGGAAGTTGTAATGGTGCATGAACCGCTTGCGGTCCTCAAGATCAAGCCCGTCCAAAATTTGCTCATCACCAAGAGCGCCTAATGTACAGATACTGAGCGCCTGCGTCTGACCGCGGGTGAACAGTCCCGAACCATGGGTTCTCGGCAGAATCGACACATCGCATTCGATCGGGCGGATTTCGTTCACCTTCCGGCCATCCGGACGAACTTTATCATGCGTAATCAGTCTGCGTACTTCTTCCTTCACGATGTCATAAAGAACCTCGTTGACATCCTTCAGCAGCTCCGGCTTGTCCGCGTATACTTCCGAGAAATGCGCTACCGTCTCCTCGTTAATCGCGGCGATTGCATCGTTGCGCTCGTGCTTTTCCGGAAGTTTCACCGCCTGCACCAGCCGCTCTGCAGCATAAGCGCGAACCGCTGCGCTTACTTCGGCATCGACCTCATGAAGCTTTACTTCCATCTTCTCGCGGCCCGCGATCTCGACGAATTGCTCTTGCAGCGCGACGATCTTCTTAATTTCCTCGTGACCGAACATGATCGCTTCGAGCATCACTTCTTCAGGCACTTCGTTCGCTTCGGCCTCAACCATCATGATCGCGTCCTTCGTACCGGCCACGACAAGATAAATATCCGATTTCGCTTCCTGCTCCACCGTCGGGTTAATGACGAATTGACCGTCTACACGGCCGACGATCACACCGCCAATCGGACCCTTGAACGGAACGTCAGAAATCGACAGCGCCGCGGATGTTCCGATCATTGCGGCAATCTCCGGAGAACAGTCTTGATCCACGCTCATGACAAGAGCCACAATTTGAACATCGTTCCGAAAGCCTTCCGGAAATAAGGGGCGAATCGGGCGGTCGGTCAAGCGGCTTGCCAAGATCGCCTTCTCACTGGGACGTCCTTCCCGTTTAATGAAACCGCCAGGGATCTTCCCGACCGCGTATAAACGTTCCTCATAGTTAACGGTTAATGGGAAAAAATCAAGATCCTTCGGTTCGGACGATGCCGTCACTGTGCATAAGACAGCCGTCTCTCCGTATCGAACCATGACCGCGCCGTTGGCTTGCTTTGCAAGTCGTCCTGTTTCCAACGTCAGCGGTCTTCCGGAAAGATCCATCTGGACTGTCTTTACATTACCGGATTCCATATGCTACCTCCTTCAAATAACTTCAATATTTACAATTCTGCATGTTATGTATTATTTCCTTCCAATGTCAAATCATTTCATATGTTAACGGAAGAAAAAGCAACCGTCTCTTCGTATCGCGTGCCGGAGAGCCGGACTGAATCGAAGTGACGGTTGCTTCGGTCGTTCCATATGATTCGTGACGACGGTTTAGCGTCTCAAGCCGAGCTTCTCGATCAATGCGCTGTACCGGTTAACATCCTTATTCTTCAGGTAAGCAAGCAGCTTGCGGCGCTGACCTACCATCTTCAGCAAGCCGCGGCGGGAGTGATGATCCTTCTTGTGATCCCGCAGGTGTTGCGTCAGATTGTTGATGTTTTCGGTAAGGATAGCGATCTGCACTTCAGGAGAACCCGTATCATTCTCATGAACCTTATGTTCCTGAATCAGTTGCGTCTTACGCTCTTGAGTTAATGCCATCCTTAAGTCACCTCCTTCGTATAATCGCCGGATGCCGAGCCATCGCCGGTGCAGCGAATAGCCAAGCAACGGTTGACATGCTGTCGAAGAATCGACAACGTTCTGAAGTATACCACAAATAACACCAATAGTAAAACATAATGAAAATTATACTAAAACCCGCTTCGCCTGCTCAATATCTTGACGAATTTGTTCAACTAATGCGTCGACGGAAGGAAACTTCCGTTCATTGCGGATACGGGCATGGAACGCAATCCTTAGGATGCTGTCATATAAATCACCGCTGTAATCCAGCAGATGGACCTCCCATGTCGGTGCGGGTAGCGATTGATGAAAGGTCGGTTTAAAACCAACGTTCATCACCCCGCGCAGCCGCTTGCCTGCGTCCTTGCCGGACATGATGTTAGCAGTTACAGCATAGACCCCATTCTCCGGCTTCACCACTTGTTCCGTAACGGATAAATTTGCCGTGGGCATGCCGATCGTTCGGCCCCGCCCTTCCCCGGCGATGACGCTGCCTTCCACTTCATAAGCGGTGCCGAGCATTGCGGCGGCCCGTTCTACATGGCCAGACATGATCGCTTCACGGATTAAAGTCGAGCTAACGCGTTCACCTTCCACGACGAAAGGATCCACAATCTCCACCTCAAAGCGTCCCTCACCTAATTGACGAAGGAGCGGAGCCGTTCCGCTGCCCCGATGCCCGAACGTAAAGTTAAAGCCGACGGATACACTTTTCACTCGAAGCCGTTGTAAGACATGTTCTACGAAGGAGGCCGGCGACAATGCGGCAAGCGTTGTATCGAATGTAACTACATACACGGTATCGACGCCTAACTCTTCGAATTTTTCCAGCTTTCGGGTAAGCGGCGTCAAGTACGACAAATTCTCGGCAGATCCAAGCACCTCGCGCGGGTGCGGGTGGAACGTCATCACTGATGAAGGCACTTCTAAGCGCTTCCCCGCGGCAACGGCTCTGCCGATCACTTCACGGTGCCCGAGATGAACCCCGTCGAAATCTCCAATCGCTATCGTCTGCCCATTCTGCGGTATGCGTTCCGCAATAGAATCCGGGATCGGATACGCGATTTGTAAAACTTCCATAATTCGTCCTCCTGCTCTGCCTGGTCAAGTTATGTAAAAAGCTTTACAGGCACGTACAACTCAACAGAACTATCAAACCGATAAATTCCAAGCAATCGGTCTTCTCCTCCGTACAAGCGACATAACGCATCATCACGTTCCGGAATCGTACCATCGGCGCTATCGACGCGCACGGCTCGGGCATACAGCTTCCTTCCTTGCTCGGCGACCCGAACCGCATCAGGCGAAACCTCTCCCCGCGGCATGAATGACAAGGCTTCGCTAATGGAAAGAACCTTGTCTCCCAATTTCCCTTCCGCCTTCAGCTCTTCTGCAGCACCAAACGTGACGCATTGCTCCCGACGGATCGGGCCGGAGCCTGTCCGTATCAGCGCAGACATGACAGCAGGGTAACCCAGTGCCCGGCCAATATCCGTACAAAGTGTGCGGATATAGGTTCCCTTCGAGCATACAACCGTCATTCGTACTGTCGGGTATTTCCGATCCAGATGGATCTCTTGGATGTCAATGCGGTGGATCGTGATTTTGCGTGAATTTCGTTCCACCGTGATTCCTTCACGAGCAAGATCATACAGCCTTCGGCCGTCAATCTTCACCGCAGAGTACATCGGCGGCGTCTGTTCGATTTCCCCGACGCACGAGGCGACCGCTTCACGAATGCGCTCCTCCGACACATGAACGGCTTCCGCCTGTTCCGTAACCGCGCCGCTCGCATCCTCCGTATCCGTCGCATATCCGATTGTCATTTCAGCTTCATAGATCTTAGGCAGCTCTTGCAAATATTCAACGATACGAGTCGCCCGCCCAAGACATAACGGAAGCACGCCGGAAACATCAGGATCCAACGTGCCCGTATGACCAACGCGCTTCATCTGAAACAATCTTCTTGCCTTCGATACGCAATCATGCGACGTCATTCCGGCTTCTTTCCAGAGGGGAAATACGCCTTCCCATTCCGTCATAGCTTTGCGTTCACCGCTTCCGTCAATCGTTGTACCGCTTGCTCGAGCGTTCCGCGGACCGTGCAGCCTGAAGCTAACACATGCCCGCCGCCGCCTAAAGACTTTGCGAGTTCGGCGACATTCACCTTACCTGCCGAACGCAAGCTGACTTTCACCGTGTCAGCATCCTTCTGTTTGAACATCATCCCTACCTCAACGCCGTCAACATTCCTGGGAATGTTAACAAGACCTTCCGTATCCTCCTCAGAGGCTCCTAGCTTATTCATCATCTCTATGGAAACCGTCACCCACGCTAGCTTCCGGTCCGGAGAGAAAGTCAGCGTCGACAACGCCTCTTTCAGCAGCATGACTTGCGCGTACGACATCTTCTCCAAGAGTTCGCCGGCAAGTGCCGCGCCTTGCGCTCCATGTCGAAGCATCTTCTCGGCAATAGCCATGACCGCTGGTGTTGTGCTTGGATAACGGAAGCCGCCGGTGTCCGTTAATAACCCCGCATAGATACAAGTTGCTAACGGTTTCGTCCACTCAATCCCCATCACTTCTACCAGGTCATGAATAATCTCAACCGCGGCGGCTGCGTCAGGCTTCAGCAGGTTTACCGTACCGTATGCGTCGTTCGTCGGATGATGATCGATATTGAGCCACGGTTCGCTGCCTTCAATTAACGACAGAACTTTCCCGAGTCTCGCTCTGTCCGCGCAGTCCACGGAGATGACCCGCTGATGACGCGCCGTGGGCGCGTCCTTCGAGAAATCAATAATGGACTGACCGGCAAGCAGCGGGACAAACTTTTCCGGTGTTCTTCCTTCGTTAATTAGAGTGTACTTTTTGCCGAGTGCGTTCAGGATTAATCCAATGGCAGCCGTAGAGCTGATGGCGTCCCCGTCCGGCGAAAGATGCGAGACGACAAGAAAGTCGTCCCCCTCCCGGATAAACCTGCCCGCCTCTTCAAGCTCTTGCCTGTATCGCCCGGCATCGCTTTGCGCTGTCATGAATTCTCTCCTTCATGATTGATACTTTCCAGAAGCTTCTCAATATGGCTTCCGTATTCGATAGACGTATCAAAGTGAAACAGGAGATCAGGCACGTGGCGCAGACGGATTCGCTTGCCAACCTCTGAACGGAGGAAGCCCTTGCTGCGATTCAGTGCCTTAAGGGTTGCCGCCTTCTGCTCCTCATCGCCAAGAACGCTTATAAACACCTTTGCTTGCGACAAATCATTCGTTACTTCGACCCCGGTAACGGTCATAAAACCGATCCCGGGATCTTTCAATTCCGTTTGAATGATGTGGCTAAGCTCCTTCTTCAGCTGTTCCCCTACCCTGCCGACACGAATCTTGGCCATGCGTTACTCACCTCTCTACGGTTTCCATCACATATGCCTCAATGACATCTCCAACCTTAATGTCATTGAATTTTTCGATTCCGATACCGCACTCGTAGCCTTGAGCAACTTCGCGAGCATCGTCCTTGAAGCGTTTCAATGAGTCTAGCTTGCCCTCAAATACAACGACGCCGTCGCGGATCACGCGAACATCCGCGTTGCGGGTAATTTTCCCGTCGATCACCATACAACCGGCAACCGTGCCAACCTTGGTAATCTTGAACACGTCGCGCACCTCTGCCTGACCAAGCACGACTTCCTTAAACTCCGGATCGAGCAAGCCCTTCATCGCGGATTCGATTTCGTCAATCGCGTTATAGATGATGCGATGCAAGCGAATATCTACGCCTTCTTGTTCGGCCATCGACTTCGCAGTCGGTTCCGGACGAACGTTGAAGCCGATCACGATCGCATTCGATGCGGATGCGAAGGTTACGTCAGACTCCGTAATCGCGCCTACGCCGTTGTGCAGAATTTTCACCCGCACGCCTTCGACTTCGATCTTTTCGAGCGAGCCTTTAAGCGCCTCGAGGGAGCCTTGAACGTCGGCCT
>Ga0180215_1005287_pt1 | contig 11112 bp, 8 predicted proteins | sample eDN3rd37CBELigBY_FD_128871 | JGI IMG/M metagenome (GOLD analysis project Ga0180215, IMG submission 128871) | Enriched backyard soil microbial communities from Emeryville, California, USA - eDNA 3rd pass 37_C BE-Lig BY (version 2) (version 2) | ecosystem: Environmental > Terrestrial > Soil >...
CACGACCTCGTCGAGGTGACGCGCCTCCGCGATCCTTGAAGCCGCAAACGTCGAGCAAATACCCCGAAGAGGAGAAGTCTACCGACATGACTACGGCATTAACTGTATGTCAGGTGCGCAAACGTGAGAATCCGGCGAGAAGCAAAGGCGGTCGACGCTGATCGAGGCGGCACCATCAATTCGATCACGGTAGTGACCGAACTTGAATTTCACCAGTCCTGGATCGTTAGTCTTGTATCCAATCAGGCCATTCACCCGCACGACAAACCGGCTGTTCGCGTACACGTCGACCAGGCCATTTCCGTCAGAGCCGCCGCGCACGAGATAGGTCATTGTAACCCACCCGCGCTTTGGGTCAGGCAGGGGAGGCGGCGCGGAACCCCCGATAGTGAACACATGCATCGCGGTGGGCTGGCACGAAGTGTCATCGTCCACGTCGGATCGGATGCATCGAATCGGCCGGCTTTCCCGCAAGGTCTGTGCAGGCAGCATCTGAGCAGCTACGGCGGAGAAAGTGTCGAAATCGCCCTCCGCCTTGGCGACGGCGCAGCGGCAATGACCGTTTTGTACGGTGACGTGCAAAACGCCATTGTCGAACCGTTGAGCCAAGAAGGGGCTCATTCCATGCCTTTCCTGTTTCCACTGGGCGAGTACCCAGCGCGCCGATCCGCAGGACGGTACATTGCCGTCGACGCGGAACGTCATAGAATACCAATGCGCTTCTTCTTGAGAGTGGACTAACCCAGGCCTCTGCTGCAGCCGAAGTTCGTTGCGCTGAGCCTCGCCGCCGCCCTTTTTGCATTCGGCCGCCCCCGGTTCCTCGGGAGGGGAGGCTGGGACGAGCGAGGGACCAAAAGGTTCTGCCACCACATCGGCCTCCTGTCCGGCTGAGAGAGGTGTGACCGGCTCCTGGCACGTGTCGTTACTATTGCCCGTCGTGGGGTCGACAATGACTCTGATAAATTGCCTGACAGTGCCCTCTGGATCTGTCAGTTGCTCGAATCGGAGCGGAGGTTCGTCAATCTGGCAGGCGTTCCAAACCTTCTCATCCAAGCTGCTCTGATCGAAATCGCTGACCAGTTCTGCCGCGCCCGCGCCAGAAACGAATCCGAGCGACAAATAGAATGCGAGAATTGCACTCGCCAAGCCGTTTAGCATCGATCTCCTCCCAGTTCCGATCCAGATGGTATCAAATCATCACCCGACACACCGGCTCCGTCAGCCGGCGTCAATTGAACGCCACTGCTCTCTGCTTTTTGATGGTTGACTGGAAAGGCGCTCATACACAGCAACATGCCGTCCCGATGTGTACCCTTGCCCCGCACGGGCTGCTGGCAGCTTCGCCGAGAGCTCGACGAATTCCGGCTGTAAGCGTGCGGTAGTTCACTGCCTACCGCACAAAATTCGGGCCACCGCTATCGACGGCCCCGGGAGTTCTCCTTTCAGGGCCGGACGGCGTCAAGGGCACTCGATCGTTGCTGATTGAGCCCATGGTCACCTCACTTCGGCGGTCGCCCCCACAACGGCAATGGCCGTTGCCTTACGTTGAAGCGGTTGAAAATCATCCGGAGTGATGGTCTCCCGCTCGAGCAGAAGGCGCGCGCCTGCTTTCAGATCGTCGATGCGGGAGCGCAGCAGGTCCTCCGCGGCGCGATAGGCCTCGTCAATCATACCGCGCACGGCCAGATCGATTTCGCGAGCAGTGGCCTCCGAATAGTCCTTGGGATGGAGCCGACTTCCGTCGCCCAGCCATTGCTGCCTCTCCTCCTCCAGCACAGCCTGGCCAACCTTCTCGCTCATGCCGAACCGGGTGACACTCTGGCGGGCAACGTCGGTCGCCTTAGCCAAATCGTCGGCCGCGCCGGTCGAAACCTCGCCATAGATGACTTCCTCGGCGGCGCGGCCGGCGAGCAGCGCCGTCATCCGCTCCTTCAGTTCACTGGAGGTGATCAGGAAACGGTCGTCGGTAGGTCGCTGCAGAGTGTAACCGAGAGCGCCGATGGAACGCGGGATGATCGAGACCTTGTGAACCGGGTCGGTTTTGGTCAGCGTCGAGGCGACAAGCGCATGGCCCATTTCGTGATAGGCGACGCGCTCCCGCTCTTCCGGTCTGAGCAGCCGGCCGCGCCGCTCGGCGCCGGCCACTATTCGCTCAACCGCGTTGGTGAAATCGTCCATCGTCACCTGGTCTGCGTTGCGGCGAGTGGCGAAGATCGCGGCTTCGTTGACGAGGTTGGCGAGATCGGCACCGGTGAAGCCGGGTGTTATGCCGGCGATGTCCCCGATATCCAACCCCGGGGCGGTCTTCACGGCCTTCATATGGACTTTCAGGATAGCTTCGCGACCTTTGCGATCGGGCCGGTCGAGCACGACCTGGCGGTCAAAACGGCCGGCTCGGGTCAAGGCCGGATCGAGGATTTCGGGACGGTTGGTCGCGGCAAGCAGCACGATGCCGACGCGCGGATCGAAGCCGTCGAGTTCCGACAGGAGCTGGTTGAGCGTCTGTTCCTTCTCGTCACCCCCGCCATAGCCGCTGAACGGGGTACGTGCCCGACCGAGCGCATCCAACTCATCGATGAAGATGATGCAGGGGGCCGCCTGCCTTGCCTGCTCGAAAAGATCACGCACGCGCGCCGCGCCCACGCCAACGAACATCTCGACGAACTCGGAGCCGGAAATCGAAAAGAACGGCACGCCGGCCTCACCCGCAACCGCGCGTGCCATCAGCGTCTTGCCGGTGCCGGGTGGACCGACGAGAAGAATGCCCTTCGGGATGCGAGCGCCGAGACGGCCATATTTGTCCTTGTCCTTCAGGAATGAGACGATTTCCTGAAGTTCGGCCTTGGCTTCATCAACGCCGGCGACATCGTCGAATGTCACGCCGGTCTGACGCTCGACATAAACTTTGGCTTTGGATTTGCCGATGTTGATCAGGCCACCCATACCCTGCCGCTCCGCGATCCCGCGAAACAGGAACATCCATAGGCCGAAAAAGATCAACACAGGCACGACCCACGACAGAATCGTCGTGAGCCAGTTGCTGTCCGTGCCGCCGGTAACCTGAACACCTGCCTTTTCGAATGCGGCGGCGGCATCCGGATCGACGCGAGCGGAGAGGAAAAGCGTCTTTCCGTCCTGCGGCTCCTTGAACTGGCCCTGGATCGTCGTTTCCGTGATCGTCACCGAGGCAACCTTGCCCTGGTCCACCATCTCCATCAGATCAGTGTGAGAAAGCTGGGCAACATCGCGCCAGGCCAGCCACATCTGGAACAGTCCGAGCAGAACGAGCGCGAGAATGAAATAACTGATGCTAAACGTATGCTTACGGTCCACGGCAGGACTCCGAAAATTCGATGTCGCTTAACTTTCTTTCTTTCAGCTCGTCACGAAGGTATCATTGACCACGGTCAAAACGCTCTCTGTCTCGCCCGTGCCCGATCATCTGGACCGCACTGTCCAAAAGTGTCAGGCGCCGCCGCAAAAGGGGCTGTTTCAACGGGGGAATGCCATGCCGGCCAGAGACATACCTGGATTGCAGGGACGGTTTCTGCAGGCCGTCTTTTCCAGGCGCTTCGAAGGGCCTGCCGGTTATCTGCTGGCGGTCGGCGCCGTCGCTGTCGTCTTTGTCTTGAGGTTGGCTCTGACAAGCGCTTTTGGTAGCGCCGCCCCTTTCATACTTTTCGTGCCCGCGATCCTCGTGGCAGCTGTCGCCGGTGGTTTTGGGCCTGGATTGCTGGCACTGGCGCTATCCATTTCGGGCGCATGGCTTCTCGCCGGGGGAAACGGTACGTTCTGGCTGCAGCTTACGACCTTCGTCGTGGTCGGATTCGTCATCGTCTGGATGGGCGAAATGCTGCATCACGCGCGCCGTGCGCTCGACAAGACGGAAGAGGATTTGAAGGCACGCGAGGCTCATCTGCGCTCCATTTTGGACACTGTGCCCGATGCGACGGTGGTTATCGACGAGCGAGGTCATATCACGTCGTTCAGCGCCGCCGCCGTTCGACAGTTCGGCTACACGGAAGCCGAGGTGCTTGGCCACAATGTGAATGTCCTGATGCCCGAGCCCTATCATCGCGTGCATGACGGCTACATCCAGCGCTATGTCGCGACCGGCGAGAAGCGGATCATCGGTATAGATCGGGTTGTAGTCGGGCGCCGGAAGGATGGCTCGACCTTCCCCATGAAGCTTGCCGTCGGCGAGATGAAATCCACGGCAGGCCGATTCTTCACCGGCTTCATCCGCGACCTTACGGAACGGGAGGAGTCCGAGGCCCGGTTGCAGGAAGTGCAGAACGAGCTTGCGCGGCTTGCGCGTCTTAACGAGCTGGGTGAGATGGCATCGACGCTCGCGCATGAGCTCAACCAACCACTGGCAGCGATCGCCAACTATACGCAGGGCTGTGTTCGTCTACTCAATGACCTGGACGATGCTGTCGCCGTACGCATTCGAGACGCCCTGGAGGAAACGGCGAAACAGTCGCTGCGGGCTGGAGGGATCATCCGGCATCTGCGGGAATTCGTCACACGTGGAGAAACCGAAAAATCGTCGGAAGATGTGCGTAAGCTGATCGAGGAGGCCGGCGCGTTGGCGCTGGTCGGCTCGCGGGAACAGGGTGTGCGCTCGGTGTTCGACTTTGCGCCGGATACGGAAAATGTCGTGGCCGACAGGGTTCAGGTCCAGCAGGTCCTGATCAACCTGATGCGCAATGCGATGGAGGCCATGCGCGACAGCGACCAGAGGGAGCTAACGGTGCGGACCGCGCGCGACCGGGAGGACTATGTGACTGTCGAGGTTTCGGATACCGGGCCGGGGATCTCCGACGAGGTCTCGGCCCGTCTGTTCCAGCCTTTCGTCACCAGCAAGGCCAGTGGCATGGGCATCGGGCTTTCGATTTCGAAACGCATCATCGAAGCGCATGGCGGACAGATATCGGCAAGCCGAAATCACAGAGGCGGTGCCACGTTTCGATTTTCGCTGCCCGTGGCAGAAAAAGAGGCGTCCAATGGAGATCGATAGCTACGTGGTTCACGTCGTGGACGACGAGGAGCCGGTTCGCAAATCACTTGCCTTTCTCCTGACGATGATGGGTTTTACCGTTCGTGTCCATGAATCCGCCACGAGCTTTCTCGCGGCCTCCCACACGCCCGGAAAAGGCTGCCTTATCACCGATCTGAGAATGCCGGATATGAGCGGTGTTGAGCTTCTGGAGCGGCTGAACGAAAAAGCCGCCATGATGCCAGCCGTCGTCATCACCGGCCACGGCGATGTCCCCATGGCGGTCGCCGCCATGAAGGCGGGCGCTGTCGATTTCATAGAGAAGCCGTTCGAGGATGAGATCCTGGTGGAAGCGATCAAGAAGGCCGCGAGCCGACTTGGGGAAACGGTGAATCCCGTCGAGGATGTCGCTGTGCTCAGATCCCGTCTCGACGAGTTATCGGAACGGGAGCGTCAGGTCTTGGCGGCCGTCGTGGCGGGCCTTCCCAACAAGACGATCGGATATGATCTCGCGATCAGCCCGCGTACGGTTGAGGTTCATCGCGCGAACATCATGTCCAAGATGCAGGCCCGTAGCCTCCCCGAACTGGTGCGCATGACGATGTCGCTGGGCTTCGCCGGCTAGGGCGGCGGTCACGCAAGCCTGATCGGATTCGTTGACATCCGACGTCAGGTTTGATCTGTCTCAAGGTACAACGTCCGCAAATCGCGGATGATATGTTTTGATCGGGTCCAAGTGGGGCAAGGTCGTAGGGCCCCTCGACATGACCGGACACCATATCATCCTTGTCGCTGCCCCGGATGCAGGTTTCAGGCATTCCATCGAATTCGCGCTGGCAAGCGGGCGCTTTGAAGTAGATGCCCACCGCTATGCATCGGATGCTTTCGCGTCTGCGCGGGCAAGGCAAGCCGCCTGCGCAGTGCTGGATGACGAGGCCGTGCAGGACTGGAAAGAAGCGCCGCAGCAATTCGAGAGATTTGCGCGACCGGTCATTCTTCTGGTGAGTCTTTTCAGAACGGCGCCAAGCTTTCCCATGCTGAAGCCATTGGCGAAGCCCTTCCTTGGCGAACCGCTCATCGAAGCGGTTCGAAATGCCATCGCGGGCCTCCTTTAAACCGAGTACGTAGATTCCCTTACGGACATAACCGAATTTCGGCAAAGCCGATTTGAAGTGAATGTTCCCTCATCATCACTGAGGGACGTTCCATGGCTACTTATGAGACATCGCGGTTTTCTTACCGTCCAGAAAATGCGCTTCTTGGGAATGAACTGTTCAACGCATCGTCCGCCGGGCAGTTGACGGCTCCCATATTCTTTCATGCTGGCGCCGAGATCTATGCCCAGGGAGAGATGTGCGGAAACCTCTACAAGGTCGAGTTCGGCGGAGTGCGGATTTATCGCCTGTTGTCGGACGGACGGCGTCAGATATCGGCCTTTCACCTTGCCGGGGAGACGTTCGGATTCGAAGCTGACAACACCCACCATTTCTTCGCCGAGGCAATCTGCTCTACCGGAATCCGAATCCTTCGCACTTCGCCGGGCAGCCAGCACAATCTCGCCACCGAGCTCTTGCCGATTGCGCTACGGGGGCTCGTGCGTGCTCAGGAGCATCTCCTGGTGCTCGGCCGACAGAATTCGCTAGAGCGGATCGCTGCTTTCCTCCTTGAGATGTCGGAACGGCAGGGCGGGTTGCGGCAGATTGAGCTCCCCATGTCGCGGTCGGACATCGCGGATTATCTCGGCCTGACGATCGAGACCGTGTCGCGCGTCCTGACTAGGCTCAAGCAGAAAGGAGTCATCCGGTTGCCAAGCCTGCGCAGCGTCGAGATCGTCAAGTCAAAGATGCTTGAGGATATGGCAACTTGAAGGCTCGGGAGCTAGCTGGTCTCAAAAATCACGCAAGTCGCCGGCGAGCTCTCGTGAAGAAGCATGTGGCACCCAATATCGACTGCACCCTTTGACCGGGATCTGGAATTAGCAGTCCTTGATCGCGACGGTGCCCATGCGCTGGTTTTCCCTTGCCGTCGTGTCCTGACCGGATGGATCAAGTCGGCCAGCCGAGAGCGAGTTGAGGTGTCACCGACGCATTGGCGCGAATGGGAGGATCGCGATCGAAATGAGAATAACTGATCGCAGCTGGTTAACATTTTTTCTTATTTCTGACAGATTCATTTCTTATCTGTTGGTTGATCTCTTTGAGCTTCTTTTCTTCTTGTTCAAGCAAGCTGAGCAATGTCCGCCGCATCGCTTCGTCCATCGTTTCCGAGCACATAGTCTATCAGGCCAGCCTTCTTGAGCCCGTTTGCCACGATCGTCACGCCAACCCGACGCACGCCGAGCATCATTGCCAGGAATTCGTGCGTGAGTGTGAAAGTGTCCGAAAGCGCGCTGTCATGGGCAATCAGCAGCCACCGGGCGCAGCGTTCCTCAATCGAATGAAGCTGGTTGCAGGCGGACGTCTGAGCGATCTGGCTGTAGGCGAAACGCGCGTAGCGCTCCATCATGGCGCGCAATATTCCGTCCCGAGCCATTTCCCGGCGCAGATGGTCTCTCTTGATGGCAAATGCCGTTCCGGGGATCTGAACCATCGTCTCAAGCACGGCCCTCTCCACGCCGAACAAAGCGTTTGGATCGGTGACTCCTTCGACGCCCACAGTACCGATCTCGACGACGCGCCCGTCGCGCATCGTCTTGACGACCGAAACCAATCCCCGGTTTACGAAATACATGTGTTCAATGGGACCATCAACACGGTCCAGTATCTGACCTTTCTCCGTGACCATGGGAACAAGAACGGACCTTAGGCGTCCAAGCGTGCTCTCCGGCAATGCCAGGAGAATTCGATTGGTTATCCCGTTGCTTTCTGAAATCTCCACCAAAATTGTTATCTCCAGCTAAGTATTTAACGCTATTCATTGGAAAGTGCATTGCATGATGGGATCAACGTTGTAACTCGAATCGATCAGTTTTCGATCGTTGCTTCAGGATCGCCATCAATTCCAGAGTGACGACGATCACAGCCGGACCGAGCACCAGGCCGGACGCCCCGAAAAAGAGAATGCCTCCGATCGTGCCGATAAACGCAGCCAGTGTGTGAAGCCGCAGCCTGTTTCCGACGAGGATAGGGTAAAGGAGGTTGTCGACGGTCGCTATGATCGCACCGCCCCACAGGGCCAATATGATCGCACTCGCCCAATTGCCCTCCAGGGCAAGAATTGCAGCAGCTGGCACCCAGACAACAAATGCGCCCAGCATCGGGATAATCGCCAGCATGCCCATGATAAGACCCCAGAAAATTGGCGTCGGTAAGCCAAGCCACCAGAACATCAGTCCGCCGAGTGTTCCCTGGACGAGGCCGATGACAACCGTGCCGAAGATCGAGGCGTAGACGGCCTCCACCAATCTGCGGGTGACCAACATGGTCTCGGCCGTCGATAATGGCGAAAAGGTGAATAGCGCCCTCAGAATACCCTGTCTGTCGCGCAGGAAATAGAAGAGCATGTAGAAAGTCAGTACAAGTCCCACGACCTGATTCACTGAGCCCCGGAAGAAGGACGTGGTCTGCTGGGCCAACCATTGCGCAATCCCCGCAAGCATGTTGGCTGCATCGAAACGCGTTTCCACCCACGCGGCCAACTCCGCCAGCCAGACATGATTTCCTATCCGTTCGCGCCAGCTGAAGTCGCTGAGCGCGCTATCCAGATGAAGAGCTCCATCTGCAACCTCGCGAGCAAGCTGCTGCGCTATGAAAAAAAGTGGAACGCCTGCAGCGATCACGCTTGCAGCCACTGTGACCGATGCGGACAAATTGGGCCGGGGAATGTGGCTCTCGACCCAGCGATGTGCCGGCGAAAGGACAATCGCCAGCACCATTGCCCAGGTCAGCGCCTGGAGGAACGGCAGGGAAAGCCGGTAGCAGAGATAGAGGGCAAGCGCGATCCCTGCGAGGATAGCCAAAGACTTCAGGAAAGACGCATTTAAGACAATGTCGCGCCGGTCTCCGTCGGCGGAAGAATATTGCGGTTTGAATTCTTTTGGCTCCGCCATAGTCCGCACCTCTTGGCGGTCGCTGTCGATAGTCTGCAGATGCCCTATTATTCGCGGCGCCACTTTGAGATCGATCAAAAAGGAGATCGGTTGTCGGGAGGTATAGAAGGCGATGAACACGTCCCTTTCCGTTTCTTCCCCGACTGCCGGCCTCAGCGAAGCCGAGGCCCAGGCCAGGCTGAAGGCAGAAGGCTTCAACGAACTGCCGAGGCCGGATCATCGAACGACGCTGCGCATCGCGCTGGAGGTGCTGCGCGAGCCGATGCTGGCGCTGCTGCTGGCAGGCGGCGCCATCTACATGCTGCTGGGCGATCTCCAGGAGGCGCTGATCCTTCTCGTGTTCGCGGGCATGTCCGTGGTGATAACGGTGGTTCAGGAAACGCGCACCGAGCGCGTTCTGGAGGCCCTTCGGGACCTGACCAGTCCCCGGGCGCTGGTCATCCGCGACGGCGGTAGAAAGCGCATCGCCGGCCGGGAGGTCGTGCGCGGCGATCTTGTCGTACTCGTGGAAGGCGACCGCGTTCCCGCCGATGCCCGCCTGCTGCAAAGCCATGATTTCCAGGCCGATGAATCGCTGCTGACAGGTGAATCGGTGCCGGTCCGCAAGGTCGCAACCGAAGAGGCGCCCGCCGGCCCGCCGCGTCCGGGCGGCGACGGCTTGCCCCATGTCTATTCCGGTTCGCTGGTGGTCAGCGGCGGAGGCCTCGCAGAGGTAACCGCGACCGGCCCGCGAAGCGAGATCGGGCGGATCGGCCAGTCGCTTCGCCAGCTCGAATCCGAACCGCCCCGGCTTCAGGCGCAGACCAGGCGGCTGGTACAGTTGGCGGCCGTCGCTGGCGGCATCGTGAGCGTCCTGGCAATTGTGCTCTACGGGCTCCTGCGCGGCGGATGGCTCGACGCGGTGCTGGCCGGAATCACCATCGGCATGTCGATGCTGCCGGAAGAGTTTCCCGTGGTGCTGGCCGTCTTCATGGCGATGGGAGCGTGGCGGATTTCGCGTGCCCGCGTTCTGACCCGCCGCGCTGCTGCGATCGAGGCGCTTGGCTCGGCAACGGTGCTTTGCACCGACAAGACCGGCACGCTGACCGAGAACCGCATGTCGGTCGCGGAGCTGCGCGTGGGCGACGGATCGAGCTTCCAGCCGCGCGAGAGAACCGGGGCGGCGCTGGCGGACGGCTTTCGCGATCTGGCCCGATATGGCCTTCTGGCGAGCGAGCCCGAACCGTTCGACCCGATGGAAAGGGCCTTCCATGACCTCGCGCGCGAGCGGCTGGCTGAGGCAGACGCGTCGCCTCCGTCACGCTGGAAGCTGGTGCGCAGCTACGGTTTGCACCCGGATCTCCTTGCCATGACGCAGGTCTGGCAGCCGGAAGGCGAAGGTGAGGCCGCCGTCGTCGCGACGAAGGGCGCGCCCGAGGCGATAGCCCATCTCTGCCGTCTGAATGCGCAAGGCGTGGCTGCGGTGAAGCAGTCGGTCGACGCGATGGCGGCGGACGGATTGCGCGTTCTGGGCGTTGCCAGGGCCTCCTGCCAACTTGAGGACTTGCCGGACTCGCAACGTGACTTCGACTTCGCGTTTCTCGGTCTCGTCGGCCTTGCCGATCCGCTCAGGCCGAGCGTGCCTGCGGCAGTGAGCGAATGCCGTTCGGCCGGCATCCGCGTCGTCATGATCACGGGCGACTATCCCGCCACGGCCGTGGCCATCGCGTGTCAGGCTGGTCTCGATGCCCGCGAGGTCCTTTCCGGGCAGGACCTCGAAGGATTGAACGATGCTGAACTCGCCGCGTGCCTTCGCAGCGCGACCGTGTTCGCGAGGATCATGCCCGAGCAGAAGCTCCGCATCGTCCAGGCGCTCAAGGCGGATGGCGAGATCGTTGCCATGACCGGCGACGGCGTCAACGACGCGCCCTCACTGAAAGCGGCCCATATCGGCGTAGCCATGGGCGGCCGCGGCACCGACGTGGCGCGCGAGGCCTCGTCCATCGTGCTGCTCGACGACGATTTCGGCTCCATCGTCAAGGCCGTCCGGCTGGGCAGGCGCATCTACGACAATCTGCGCAAGGCG
>Ga0180215_1005289_pt1 | contig 11109 bp, 11 predicted proteins | sample eDN3rd37CBELigBY_FD_128871 | JGI IMG/M metagenome (GOLD analysis project Ga0180215, IMG submission 128871) | Enriched backyard soil microbial communities from Emeryville, California, USA - eDNA 3rd pass 37_C BE-Lig BY (version 2) (version 2) | ecosystem: Environmental > Terrestrial > Soil >...
CGCTGGCAGCATCTTGGAAAGCGCTCTCCGGCGACAACACAATCGCGGCTGAGCGAACGCGATGGTGCTTCGGATCGACCCCAGGCGGCGTGATTCCTTTGTCTTGTAAGGATCGGACTGCCTTGAGCAGGCGATGTCGCGCCATGATTATTCCGTTGTCGGTCGAAACGAGATTTTCCTTCGTTCGATCTGCAATCGGCCCCATGCTCTCCTGTAGCGACGAATCCTGGATCGCAATGCCTTCGATGCCACTATATGTGACGCCCGCTTTCTGTGCGGCGCGGTCCATCAGATAGTCGTTGTCCTTATTCGCCAAGGGACGATATGTCCCGGGGACGTAACGGCAGTGAATGCCCTTTCCGTCCTCCATGGCGTTTCTCTCTGCTGCTGTGAGCGCGCGCGTCGGGTGATAGTCGAAGCTCCAGGCCCAACAGTTCTCGTCGTCGATTGGGACCCAGAAATGCCCATGAACGGGATGGTCACCGCGCGGCGGAACCATTGTGAAGCACGGCATCACCCATGGCGTAATGCGCCAATAATATTTGCCGTTTTCCGCGTTTCGTCGTGCGCCGATATAGAGCCCGCCGGGGTGCTCAACCACTTCAAAAACTGGCTTCGAATCTTTGAGGTTGTATTGATTGCCCTTGGCGCCTTTGAAGAGGGGGTCCGAATTCAGGTTGCCGCGATGCAGGAATGATACGTGACTCGAGTCGATGCCGCCTTCCATCGCTTGCAGCCAGTTGCTTTCTTGAAAGCGCTTCGATGTGAATGTCTGTTCCGGCGGCACCAACGCGAATTCCCATTCGGGATGCGGAGGTGGCTGCTCAGATTTTCCCATATACGTCCAGAGGACGTCACCTATCTTAATGAGCGGATAGTTCTTCAATTTGATCTTCTTGCAGAAGCCGCTCTCCTCGGGCTCCGATGGGACCTCGACGCATTGACCCGTAATATCGTACTTCCACCCATGATAGGGGCAGCGAATGCCCGAGCCCTCGTTGCGACCGAACCAGAGCGAGACGCCGCGATGGGCGCAGAACTCATCGATCAAGCCGTAACGTCCCTCGCTGTCGCGAATAGCCAGGAGCCGCTCGGATAGAAGTTTTACGCGAACAGGGGGGCAATCGGGCTCGGGAAGCTCCTCGGCGAGGAGTGCGGGTATCCAGTATTGGCGAAACAACTCGCCCATCGGGGTGCCGGGGCCAGTCTGAGTGAGCAAATCATTTTGTTCTTTGCGGAGCATTTCATCCACTCCAGTGCCAATTCCGCCAGTTGAGGTGTCATGTTCTGCTATAAGGAACGATGTTCCATACGGAAGAACTCATATTAGCGCCGTGATAGCCGGCGGGTCAACGTCGGAGCAGCGAATTTCGCCCGAGTTCGTTCGCGGTGTTTTCGATTGTCAGTTAGGGCATGCACTTTCACTGATTGACGCTTCCTGTGGTCCGCGTTACTAAGAACTAAATAAGGAACGCTGTTCTTTCATACGAAACGGTACTGAATCTTGGCCAAGCGTCTGAAGTTGAAACTTTGTCTGGGCCAGCATGCTCATGTGATGCCGATCAAGCGCGGCGAAGTCGAATCGGACCGCATCGCGTTCGAGTTCATCGAATATGATCCTTTGCCTGAAGGATTTCGGGCAATAATAAGGGAAGGCTCATTGGACGTCGCCGAAATGGCGCTGGTCACGCACTTGCTGGCAAAGAAATTCGGTAAGCCTCTGACAGCCATTGCCGTCCCGGTTTGGGGTCGGCTGCACCATTCGAATCTGATTTGTCTTGCTACATCGGCGCTCCGCGGGCCAAAGGATCTGGAAAACAGGAAGGTCGGGGTGCGGGCCTATTCCCAGACCACAGGGGTGTGGATTCGCGGTATCCTGAAGACAAAATACGGTGTCGATCTCGACAGCATTACTTGGGTTACGCTTGAGGACTCACATGTTGCCGAGCATCGGGACCCTGCGAATGTGATCCGGGACACGTCCGGGCGCAATTTGCGGGAGCTGCTTCATGCTGGCGAGGTCGTCGCGATCATGGGCGAGCGCAATGTCGAGCCGCAAAGCGTGAGGACGGTCATTCCTGACGCTGATCGCGTCGGCCAAGAATGGGCGCGGCAAGCCGGTGTGTTCCCAATCAATCATATTATTTCGGTCAAATCTGAGCTCCTCAGTGACCATCCATGGTTGGGTGGGGAGCTTATGCGCGTCTTTGAGGAGGCTCGAGCTCGGTCCGTCGCATCGGGCGTAACAGCGCTGCCTTACGGTTTCGAGGCGAACCGTGCCTCAATGCAGATGTTATGCGGATTTGCAGCCGACCAGAAGCTCACCGAAAGCGAGTATCAAGTGGCGGACCTTTTTTGGCGGGAGGCGGGCGAATGACACAATTCTATGCAGAGATGATCCGTGATTATTGATATTCACGGTCACTACACGACCGAACCGCAAGTTCTCCATCAATTCCGCGATAAGCAGCTCGCCGGTCTCGCCGATCCGATGCGCCGTGTGCGCGTCAGCGATCTCACCATATCGGACGAAGCGCTCATCGATTCAGTTCAGCCTCAGTTGCGCTTCCAACGCGAGCGAGGAAGTGATCTGACGCTGCTTTCGCCGCGGGCGGCGGGAATGGCGCATCACGTAGGAAATGAAGAGATCAGTCATCAATGGACTCAGATATCGAACGACCTGATCTCTAGGATTTGCCAGCTGTTGCCAGACAATTTCGCGCCGGTAGGGCAGTTGCCCCAATTTCGCGGCGCACCTCCGAAGAATTCAATCCCCGAGCTCGAACGCATTGTCAGAGAACTCGGATTTGTCGGTGTTAATCTCAATCCCGATCCGACTGGTGGCTACTGGAGCGATCCGCCCTTGACGGACCGGCAATGGTATCCATTGTACGAAAAGCTGTGCGAACTCGATGTGCCTGCGATGATTCATGTGTCGTCGTCTTGCAATCCGAATTTCCATCATACCGGTGCGCACTACATCAACGGCGACACGACCGCGTTCATGCAGTTGCTGCAGGGTGATCTGTTCAAGGATTTTCCGACGCTGCGTTTCGTGATTCCGCATGGGGGCGGCGCGGTTCCGTTCCATTGGGGGCGTTACCGCGGGCTTGCTCAGGAACTAAGAAAGCCGCTTCTGAGCGAGCATCTCCTCAACAACGTCTTCTTCGACACATGCGTCTATCATCTACCGGGCGTCGAGCTGATGGCGAAGGTCATTCCAGTCGATAATATTCTGTTCGCCTCCGAGATGCTGGGGGCCGTGAAGGGAATCGACCCGGAAACCGGGCACTATTTCGATGATACCAAGCGCTACATCGACCAGGTATCATGGCTCAACGATGCTGATCGTCGTAAGATTTACGAAGACAATGCGCGCCGGGTCTATCCGTTGCTGGATAGGCGGCTGAAGCGGAGGAAAAAGGGTGGCTAGTGTCGCTCCATCGGCTTGCGTCGGGGCTAGCAACATAAAGCGGTGCCATCGTCTATGAGAGCGTCTCGCATCCACGATGGCGGCAGGTCACTTTCAACGACTTGCGCCAGCGGCTTGAACACCTTGAACGAATGTCGCTGGTCTGCCACCCAAAACGAGATCACCGTCTCGATCGGTGGGCAGCCAGGCAGAGCGCAAGCTATCTCTGCGACCAGCAACGCGCATTCCGGAGCCAGCGAGAAACGCTCCCGGGTCCAGTTTTTCACTGTTGCTGCCGCCTCGGCATTTTCAGATCGGCGTTTGGACGACCGCATCATGGCGGAGCGAGTATAGAGCCAAGCCCGCGGCTCTGTGCAAGCTAAACGAACGGTGAGGCCGCCGGCTGCGATTATCCAGGAGAGTTGTGATGAATGAGAAGGTCCTTGCAGCGGTCCGTACGGCCCCACTTCGCATGGAAATGCGCGAGTTTCCGATGCCGGAGATCGCGGACGATGCAGCTTTGATGAAGGTCGAGGTTGCAGGCATTTGCGGAACGGACGTAAAGCTCTATCAGCACCCGCCGAGCGCAGCGTCCGTCATCATGGGGCACGAGAATATCGGCTATATTGCGAAAGCGGGTCGTGAATTTTCTCGGCGCAAAGGGTTCAAGGAGGGCGACCTCGTCTTCGTTGAACACTATGTTTCTTGCGGCAAATGCGAGTGGTGCCACAGTGGAGAATATCGGCACTGCGAAAACACGGACTGGCGGAACAATCCTGAGTCAATACGCTACGGATACACGTCGTCCGAACGGGCTCCGCATCTCTGGGGTGGATTTGCTCAATATATGTATCTGCCCTGGAATGCTGTCGTTCATCATGTGCCGAAGGGGGTTACGCCGGAGCGTGCCGGACTTGTCACGCCTATGGCGAACGGAGTTGAATGGTCGCTGTTCGATGGTGGTGTGACCTACAACTCGTCGGTCCTGATTCAGGGGCCGGGGCAGCAGGGCCTTTCACAGACAGTCATCTGCAAGCAAGCGGGTGCTTCGCTTATCATCGTGACCGGAACGTCGAAAGATGGCGCGAGGCTGGAGGCTGCCAAGAAACTTGGGGCGGACTTTGTGATCGATGTTCACAAGGAGGACCCGCTTGCTCGGATACGGGAGATTACGGCCGGCAAAGGAGTTGATGTTGCGCTCGATTGCACGGCCGGCGCCGGCACTATTCCAATATTGCTAGGTGTCGAAGCCCTGAAGAGGAAGGGTGGCACCATGGTTGTGCAGGGCGAGATGAAAGAATTTCCGAATTTTCCGCTCGAGCGCGTAACAACCAAGTGGGTCACGATCAAGAGCGCCAGAGGACATTCTTACCGGTCGTGCGAGCTTGCGCTCGCACAACTTGCTTCGGAGAGATTTGATCTTGATATCATGACTACGCATCGCTTCGCGCTTAAGGATACTGATCTTGCTATTCGGTCAGTCGGTAATCTCGAGGGCGGCGTCAAGAACGTCATTCATGCTTCACTGATGCCTTGGATGTAGCCAGGTCGGTTGTCTCGATCCGGAGACGGGGAAAAATGTCGATTGGATTTCGTATTGCACGGCGACGCCACCGAGTAGATGTGGCGATCGTTAATAAGTACCGGGAAATCCCGGTTGCGTCGGTTAGTGATTCGATGTCGCGGATGTTCGCGGCAGGGTCCCGAATGCGACCGATGCATGCCGGAGGTGTGCTCGCTGGCGCTGCGCTGACGGTGCGCGTGCGTCCTGGTGACAATCTTATGATTCACAAATCTCTCATGCTGGCAGAGCCCGGAGACGTCATCGTAGTTGATGGTGGGGGAGACCTGACCAACGCCCTCATCGGCGAATTGATGATCTCATACGCCAAGATCGTGGGCGTGGCAGGCGTGGTGATCGATGGTGCGATACGGGATTCGGCCTGGGTCAGGAAGAATTCGTTTCCGGTTTTTGCTGCTGGTGTAACGCATCGCGGGCCATACAAAGACGGCCCGGGCGAGATCAACGTGCCGATCGCAATCGACGGCATGGTCGTGAACCCGGGGGACCTGATTATCGGGGACGACGATGGCTTGCTCTGCGTTCCCTACGAAGAGACAGAGAAGGTCTACGTGGACGCAAAAAATAAGATGGCCGCCGAAGCAAAGATCATCGCGGATCTTGCAGCGGGCAAGCTGGGTTCCAAGCAATGGGTCGATGACGCCCTCGCGCGGCTCGGGTGCGAGATATTGTAGAGAAGCGCGGAAGGAGAAGACTTGTGGCTGTGGCAGTGATTGACGGCATATCGACGCGTTATGAAGTTGTCGGATCCGGTGTTCCACTCCTGATGTACGCGCCTGGTGGTTTGGACGCCACGATCGAGAAGTGGTCGACGCAAGGCGTCTACGCGGCTATCAAACCTCTTGAAAATCTAAGCAAGGAATACAGCTGTATCGTGTTCGACCGGCGCGAGGCGGGCAGTTCCGGCGGTCGTGTAGAGCGCATTACTTGGCAGCATTATGTGAGACAAGGTATCGGCCTTCTTGATCATCTCGGCATATCGAGAGCCCACATAATGGGCGGATGCATGGGATGTTGCTCGGTCGCCGCACTGGGCGTGGCTCATCCGGATCGCGTTCTGAGCATGATTCTGTTCTGGCCTGTTGGCGGTGCGCGCTATCGTATCAACGCGCAGCAGCGCTTCATGTCACATTTGGCATTTGTTCAGGCCAATGGTTTGGATGCGGTGGTCGAAGTAGCGCGCCAAGGCAAGTCGTTTGGTGCTGACCTGCGCGGCAGTCCTTGGGCATCTGTCATCCGCTCGGACGAGGCGTTTGCCCGCGAGTTCAGTAAGCTCGATCCGGAGCAATATAGTTTGATTGTGACGGGTATGGCGCGCGAGTTGATTGACCGCGACACAGCTCCGGGCGCCGAACCGGAAGACATGATGCGCCTTGCAATTCCCGCGATCGTCGTACCAGGGTCGGATGCTTCGCATGCGACGTCGGCCGCGCACTTTCTTAGTGAGTGCATACCTGGCGCTGAATATTGCGATATTCCGGTGAAGGAGCAGACAAGCGATGCTGTCATGCCGCGCTTGATGAAGTTTTTGCGCCGCGCGGAGTCAAAATGACGGCTGAGTCTCTGACGCAATCGGAAAGCGCACGATTTTCAACCGCAGCTGAAGCGAGGTTTAGAATCGATGCGCCAAATTCAAGGCCACGATTCATTCCAGTCTTTGCCTTAGGTCGACGCAGCGAGGAGCTGTTAAAGACGCTGCAAGAGGAAGGGGCGGCGGCTACCGCATTTGGCGTGTCGGCTTCTCACCAAAGTAAATCCGGCGAAAAAAGCGCCAAAGTCTTGATACGGGATCTGGTTAGCGGTGCGGTGACAGATCTTGGTGAGTCAGTGATGGCGGCTGATCATGTGGTCATCGTCGCATCTGCAGGAGACGACATCGAATTTGCCTCGATTATCGGCGAGGCATGCAGCGCTTTCGGGATACCTGCAACGGCCCTGGTGTTTGGGGACGGTTGTGTGGCAGACGAAGCTATGTCGAAAACTGCGTCCCGTTTTCGCAACTGGGTCGCAATGCTCGTTCTCGCCAATTCAGATGACTATGTCGTCTCGATGTTGCACGCGCTTCGCGCCGGCAAAAAGAAATCAACCTAAAAAGGTCAGCTTGCTTGCCGATTACCGGGAGCCTTTCGGAAGCTCGTATTGTCCGATGGGCAACGAATCGAAAAAGTCCAAAACCTCGGCCGTCTTCACGACATCTGCGTACTTAGCATTCATATCGCAAAGGCTCATGGCGTGGCTCGATTCGGATCGATCGAAGCAAGCTTCTTCAGCGAGTGAAACACGATAATTCAAGCTGAACGCATCCAAAACGGTGGCGCGCACGCATCCGGAGGTGGTGGTCCCAACTGTGATGAGACTGTCGCAATGCAGCAAGGTTAGATAGCTGGTCAGATTGGTGCCGAAGAACGCAGAGGGTTTTTGCTTATAGATGACGATGTCTTGGGGTCGCGGCGCGATCTCCGCTACAATCTGATTCCCATCGAGGTTCGACGCTGACTGCTGCTTGCCGATCTCGCTGGTGCGACTATTCTTCCAGCTCCAGCCACCGCTATCCCAATTGTCCTCACGGCGTACCCCCGTGGTGTAAATGACCGGAATTTTCCTCTCATGCGCTTTATCGATCAACGCTTTCAGATAAGGCATGGAGATCCAGGCATCTTCGCCGCATGACGTGCGCCATCGCTTGATCGATTCCAGAATCGGCATTGGCCGTTCGTCGCAGAAGGCATAATTCACGTCGATCACAAGGAGAGCTGGCCGCTTTCCGAAACCCTGACGTATGCCGAAACCGGATGTCCCAAATACCGCTTTGTCACGTTCGGTAAGGAACTTGTTCCAGACAGGCTCGGACATCCTTAGCCAACTTTCACTTTGCGCTGTTGATGCAAACCGGATGTCAGCGAGTTCACATCCGAATTGCCAGAATCTTTTCTTCGACCGGTTCCGGCGATGCGGGAGCCACGGTTGAACATGGTGTCCAAAGCCTTGTGGCCAACGGTCCAAGCTGTACTAGGAGGCATTCGAGAATGTGGTCAAGTAAAAATGCGTGCTGCTCGGCGTTGATGCGGGCCAAGGCCCGCTTCGGTGTCGACCAGTAAATGGTCCATCGGAGTCCTGGATGTCTCACGCGCCGCCCCACCAGTCGTCCATCCGCTAGCTCGGTGCGGATGCTACCATATGGCAAGACACTTGCGGCCGCGCCGCTCGCGACAAGCATTTTGATCCCCTGAATGGACTGAACCTCGAAAGCCACTCTCGGGATAGCAGAGATGGATCGGGCCGCGGCCTCCACTAGTCGCCACATTTCTGTGGCGTGAGGAGAGAATGTTAGCTGATAGCTCAGGACATCCGCCATATCGATTGTTTCATCGGCAAGGCCGAGGTCGTCGACACCGGTTGGTGCAAAATGCTGAGGTGCTGTGATGAAAATTAGTTCTTCGGTCAGCAGCGGTGTTCTTTCGATATCGGGCTGATGCGGCACCTCGCAGCCGATACCGAAGTCGACCTCGCCGCGTCGTACGGCTTCGTGGGGACGAAACTCCTCGATCAGCCGCAAAGAAAAAAGAGGGTTCTGCGCCTTCGTCCAAGTCAGCAATTCTTGAGCAAGCAGTTGCATTTGGCTCGGAATGAGCCCAAGAGTGAGGATTGAGCTTTTGCCCTGAAGATTCTGGACGCTTTCGACCGTCTCTTCGACAAGTTGCAGAATTTCCTGCGCGCGCTCGTACAGCAATTGACCGGCCGGCGTCGGCACGACCCCTCGCGAATGACGCTCAAGGATTTTTGAGCCCAAGAACTGCTCTAGCTGGCGCATTTGAAGCCCCAGCGCAGTCTGCGCAATGCGGAAACTGCTGGCGGCTTTAGTCATGCTGCCAGTTTCCACAATGCGCGCAAAGTAGCGAAGTTGCCGCAGGCTAATTATGGCTTCGGCTCCTTCTTGCCGCGCTTTCGGAACAGTAGAGGTACAGGTCCAACCTTATCAGGAGACCAGCAATTTGTGTAGGTCTAACCAAAGTTTTTTCTATTGGACCTAGAGGAGGTTAACCGCTTTTTTCCCGGATACGTGCGCCTGAATTAGCCGCGTTCGCGGAAGTTGGGCGTCTAGGAGTCGTGTTGATGGCTAAGGTTTCCGCGCCAATTTGTACCGCATGCGGTTCTGAGTTTGCCGAGGCAGAAAAGCTGCCCGAGAGCTGCCCGATTTGCCAGGACGACCGTCAGTTCGTGCCGCCGTCGGGTCAGGCGTGGACCACATTGGACGCGATATCTCGCAAGCACTTCAATTCTTACCGTTACGTCGAGCCGGCCATTTTGGGAATGGTGACGACCCCGCAGTTCGCCATCGGTCAGCGCGCGCTCCTGATCCGTACCCCGCAAGGAAACCTTTTGTGGGAGTGCCTCTCGTTGTTGGATCAAGCCACGGTCGACATCGTAAAAGGGCTCGGCGGTATAGCAGGCATTGCGATTTCCCACCCGCATTATTACAGCACCATGGTGGAGTGGAGTCGCGAGTTTAACGCACCTATCCACCTACATGCAGCGGACAAAAAATGGGTCATGCGACCCGATTCCTCCATCCAATTTTGGGAAGGGGACACGAAGCCGCTGTTTGACGGACTCACCTTAATCCGGTGCGGCGGTCACTTCGCTGGAGCGACTGTTCTGCATTCACAAAAGGCCGGTAATGGAAGCGGTGCGATCATGACAGGTGATGTTGTGATGGTTGTTCCTAATCGGAACCATGTCAGCTTCATGCGTAGCTATCCGAACCTGTTGCCACTCTCCGCGCCGTCGGTTCAGGCGATTGGGGACGTGCTGGCGCCGTTTAAGTTCGAGGCCATCTACGGCGCGTTCTTTGATCGCGACATCCGAGCGGGTGGCAAGCAGATCATTGAGCGTTCGGTAAAGCGCTACATAGACACAGTTAGAGGCGACGGCAGCGCAGAGCGGCTTTAATGGCCTCGGTCGCAAATACTTTCGTTGCCAACTTTAAGCACGCAACCAATACCATGTCCCGGCTTCCTCCTCTGAGCATCGATCGACTGACGCCAGAACAAGAAAAGCTATATCAAGAGATCATGCGCACCCGTTCGAAGGGGCTGGACGGCCCGTTCGGAGTATGGTTGCGCAAGCCTTCGGTTGGAGAGCCATGCGAGAAGCTGCAGAATGCGTTTCGCTTAAACGGAACGCTTGATCGCCGCGTGGCCGAGCTGTTGATCCTGGTCGTTGCGCGCGAATGGACCGCGCAATATGCTTGGCAATTGCACGAACAGCTCGCGCTTAAGGCGGGACTCGCCCCGGCCACGATCGACGCGATCCGAAATCGGCAGAAGCCGACAACCCTGCTCGAGGACGAGAAGTCGGTATACGACGTCGCGAGCGAACTCATAACGACGCGGCGCGTGTCGCGCAGCACGTTTGACAGCGCGCTTTCCGCCCTCGGCGAAGACAAGCTCATCGAAGTCGTGTCCGCGGTGGGTTTCTACACAATGGTATGCATGACACTCAATGCTTTCGAAGTGCCGAATGTTGAAGGCGCGGCGCCTCTGATTTGAGGAAAGCTACATACCGATCATCGGCAGAAGGAGATGCGGGTTATGAGATCGCTTTGGATATTTCTGTTTGCGCTGCTCACCCCTTTGTTGCCAACAACGTCGCACGCTCAGGAAAAGGAGCTGCGGATTGGCGTCATTGCGCCGTTCAGTGGACCATTCGCGAATTGGGGTCGGGAATATCAGCGCGGTATTGATCTCTTTCTCGACGAGCAAAAGGCCAGCGACGATAAGCTGAAGGTGACCGTCATCAACCGAGATACAGGTGGCGTTAATCCAAGCCGGGCGCGCCAGCTTGCGCAGGACCTTATTGTTCGGGACAAGGTCGCAATATTGGCCGGTGAGGTGTTCACCCCGAATTTGTTTGCTGTGGCCGATGTTCTCACCGAATCCAAGACGCCGTTTATCGTCTTCAATGGTGCGACGGCTTCGATCACCGACAAGTCGCCCTATTTCGTGCGGCCGACTTTTACCATGTGGTCGCTCATCTATCCTGCAGCGAAATGGTATGCCGAAAACGGTTTCAAAACGGCGGCTGTTCTGGCGGCGGATTTCTCGGCTGGGGAAGA
>Ga0180215_1005290_pt1 | contig 11108 bp, 6 predicted proteins | sample eDN3rd37CBELigBY_FD_128871 | JGI IMG/M metagenome (GOLD analysis project Ga0180215, IMG submission 128871) | Enriched backyard soil microbial communities from Emeryville, California, USA - eDNA 3rd pass 37_C BE-Lig BY (version 2) (version 2) | ecosystem: Environmental > Terrestrial > Soil >...
AAACTCATTCTTATGGCTTTTAAAATAAGTAATTGGCTGGTCTAAGAATGCAGAGTTTTCTTCACCAAGAAATTCTTCCGTTTCTTTGTCACTGCGTTCGATATAGGCTGAATTAAATCGCTCGCTTGGATTTTTCTCGACCATTTCAATACCTTCTTCTATAAGATTATTTCTCATAGCAAACTCTTTCTCCTCTGGGTACAGCTCGATTGTTTTCTTGTCTCCAGCTTGTTGAATGGAATCGGATATGAATTTTTTTATTTTTGTTGTCATCGTTACTACCTCCCTCTACGTGATCGCCCAGCGGTCATCTTCCTCGGCTTCTCAGCTCTAACGGTAGCGCTCTTTCGAGAACTGCCAGTCCTATTTTCTGTTCTGCCGATGGAATTCCGATTACTGCTTCTTTTTTCGCTTGTTTCTTCCTTTGTACTTGTTCGTTCCTTCCATCGGCGTTGACCTTTTTCTTCCTGTTTTCTCCTCGGCTCACGATCAATGGATTCTGCTCTGCGCTCATTCCGGTTTGCATTTCCGTCCCTTTTATTTTGCACACTCTGGACTCTTTTTTGCCCTTTTCCATTGCCTCTTTTATTACGATCCTCACGGTCTTGAGTGTTTTCGCCTCGCCTTCTGTTTCGTTCAGGCACGTCAGAACGTCTTGGCCGATCCTTCCTTGTACTTGCACGTTTTGGTCTAGGTCTAGCCTCTGACTGTTTTTCTCCTTGCTCAGCAGCATCATTCTCATGATTCATATTCCCAATATTTTTCTTATCAATCCTGATCTGTAACTCTCCTTCAATTTCATCAAGCAACGGGCGATCATTTGAAGTGTAGAGCGTAATGGCCAAGCCTTTCGTTCCTGCCCGACCCGTTCTACCGATTCTGTGTACATAGCTCTCGGCATCTAATGGGATATCGTAATTAAAAACATGGGTAACTCCTTCGACATCAAGCCCTCTAGCGGCTACATCTGTGGCAATCAGTAATTGTATCTCAGCATCACGGAACCGCTTCATCACCTTTTCCCTTTTTGCCTGGGAAAGATCGCCATGTAATTCGTCACATGAAAAGCCATTTGCCCTTAGAGAATCATAAAGTTTACTAACTCTCCGTTTCGTCCGGCAGAAAATCACCGCTAAAAAGGGGCGATGGGTTTCAATCAATTGAATCAATGTCGCTTGCTTCGCGCGATCTGTTGTGTGAATTGCAATTTGTTGGACATTTTCTGCTGGACCCTGCGTTTTTTCAACCTGGACATACTCAGGCTCTCGCATATGCTTTTTCGCTAATTTTCTGATCTCAGCGGGCATGGTTGCTGAGAATAACATCGTTTGGCGACTAGGTGGAGTCCGACTAATAATCTTTTCAACTTCATCTAAAAAACCAATATGGAGCATTTGATCTGCTTCATCAAGGACAAGAAAGGACAGCTCTGATAATTCAATCGTCCCTCGACCAATATGATCTAATAGCCGACCTGGTGTGCCAACCACTATTTGGATATTCCGATTCAGCTTCCTTAACTGCTTATCGACATCTTGGCCACCATAGACCGCCAAAACCTCGAGATCATCGAGGTCAGCAATTAACTTATTGACTTCCTCCGTAATTTGCAATGCCAGCTCTCGTGTTGGCGTAACAATTAATGCTTGAATTGTGGCTGCGTTTCGATCAATCTTTTCAAGGATGGGGAGAACGAAGCCTAAAGTCTTCCCTGTGCCTGTTTGTGCTTGTCCAATTAAATCCTTGCCAGCCATCACAACTGGCAGAGCCTGTTCCTGAATAGGCGTCGCTTGAACAATCCCGAACGTCCTAAGCTTATCTACAAAAATATCTGAAATCCCTAATGATGTAAATTCAGGCAATAAAAGTCCCTACCTTCTCTTTTCTTGGTTTTGAATCATTTGATTCACAGTCTATATATTGAGTGTTTATCCCTCTTCAAGTAAATATTCACTCAAAAAAACAACGTGACCAATCACGTTGCTTTTAGCAAAATTAATGGTTATGTACATGTGGGCTTTTAGAAGGATTCGTAATGATAAAGTCTTCCTGTGGCACATAAAAATACTGAAGCCAAACACCGTCCAGAAATTCTTCGCGCTTGTCGAGGAGAACATCGATGCCTTTATCTGTTTTAATAATTTCATCATGCTCTGTTGGTGTATCATAGACAATTTTGTAATGCGCATGATCTCCATGCATATAATCGATCACGACACGGATCATTTTCCCTTCGGCTTCCTCTGTGTTTAACATTTCCTGTAAAACCTTAGCTGCATTTCGGTTAATTTTGCATTTCATGTTATTCCTTCTTTCTACTGATCATCGTAAATACAATAGCATACTAGCAGAACGATGTACAAAATTAATTCATTCGAATATCTAAAATTGCACTAGAGAGTATCTCTTAAGACGAAATCATACTCCTTGATTCCTCACTAGCATTGACCTTATCAATTTTATCAATAAACATTTCGAACACTTTTTTCTTTTCTTCCAACCCTTTAATTTCAGCCTTGAGTTGGTTAAATTTTTGTTCAAAAGGTTGATGATATAACCCGCGGATATTTCGAATAATGTCTTCATTTACTGTAGATTGAACCACCTGCTTCGTAATACTAAATTTATACGAATAGACTTGAAGCTCCTGTTTAACCTGTTCATATTCTTTATCAATTTCGGCTAATAATTCAGTTATTTCACTTTTCCACTCTTCTAATGATTTTTTAACATGTGCCTCCATAATTCTCTCCCTTTTTGCTTTTATGTACTCTTCCCCCCACTTTAACAAACTTTATTTTCAGTTCTGTTTCGATAAAGTTACAATCTTCTTTCGGACGAGGACTAAAATCACTTTTAAAAAATGCTTAGTTCATATTGTTTCGACATCATTTCCAAAAGCTTGAGTCCCCCGATGCTATTGCCCCTCTCATCAAGTGCAGGGCCAAATATTCCAATTCCGTAACGATTGCGAATAGACCCCATAATTCCCCCAGAAACTCCACTTTTAGCTGGAATCCCTACCCTGACTGCAAATTCACCTGAGGCATTATACATTCCGCATGTCACCATAAACGTTTTACAAAGTCTAGCCACATCTGCTGGGATCAATTGTTTCTTCCTAACCGGATCCATCCCATCTAAGGCAAAGACAAGACCAATTCTCGAAAGATCAAGACAATCCATCTCAATCGCGCATTGTTTTGTATAAAGTTCTAATAGCTCTTCGACATCTTCATCGATAATGCCATCCTGCATCATGTAATAACATAAGGACCGATTCAGATAAGCAGTATCAAATTCAGATTTAGCAACCTCTTCACAATAGGTAATCGCTTGATGTCCAGCAAGCTCCCTAATAAAGGTGAGGATTCTCTCTAATCTCTCCCCTACTGAATTCCCCTTAATTAAATGAGTAACGGCTAATGCCCCTGCATTGATCATTGGATTTAGTGGCTTAGCCGACCGACTTGTTTCGAGCTTAATCATTGAATTGAATGGATCTCCAGTCGGTTCATAGCCAACTTTTTTAAAAACACATTCCTCGCCACTATCCATTAATGCAAGTGCTAGGGTAAGCACCTTTGAAATACTTTGCAAGGTTATTTTTTGTTGAATATCCCCAGCAGAATAGCATTTCCCGTCATGATGATAAATGGCCACAGATAAATCATCGCGATTTGCCTTTTTTAATGCGGGGATATAATCGGCCACTTCCCCATATTTTGTGTGCTTCTTTGCTTCAAGCACTAGCTTATTTAGTTCTTCATTTGATTGACAAGGCACCCGTATTCACTCCTCTTCCCTAGCTTAATGCGGTTAAAATAACCCCAATCGTAATAAGCGCAATCCCTGCACCATTCAAAAGACTAATTTTCTCTCCTAGAAAAAACAGCGCTAATACAGCGGCGAGTACTACACTTAATTTATCAATTGGAGCTACTTTGGATACCTCCCCAACTTTCAACGCTAAAAAATAGAAAATCCACGATGTTGCTCCAGCTACACCACTAAGGATAATAAATAGTAGCGCTTTTCGATCCTCCATGATTTCAGGAATCTTCCCTAAATTTCCTTGAAAGAAAACGACTCCAAATAAAAAGATCGTCATGATTACCGCCCTAATCGCTGTGGCGGTATTTGAATCTACGTTCTGTAAGCCTATTTTTCCAAAAATCGAGACAAGGGCAGCAAAAATAGCCGAAAGAATTGCAAAAGTGAGCCATGACATCGAAACTTCACCCTTCATTTTTAAGGAGTTATTTATCCAATAGCCTTTCTATCTTTTCCGCCAATCATGCAAAAAAAAGAGAAGGACGGATTAACATCGTTCTCTTCTCAACCTCATTAAAATCGACCGGATCTGAAGATGGAATAGAGGATCCGGAGAAACATGAACACCGCAACACTTAAACCCACTTCTACGATTGGGAGTTTGGTGAATATTGTCTCTTCTCCAAGGGAATTCCCAACAATAATCGCAAACAGAAAAATACTAAGGGCCACCAAGCTCAAACTAAAGCTAATGATATTTGCGCCGCGGTCAAATTTCTTTAGTATTCCTTTCATTTCAGATAGGCTAATTTCAGCTTTCATATGTCCTTCAACCATTTTATCAATGAGCTTTTCCATTCTCCCCGGGATTGTCGTTAATGAATCAGAGAAGGTTTCAGCATTTTCTAAAATGCGCTTCCCCATATTTGCCGGATTATACCGATCCAGTAGCAACTTTTCTCCATAGGGTCTCGCTAATGTTAATAGGTTAATTTCTGGGTCGATCTCCTTTACAATGCCCTCAACCGTAATTAGGGTTTTGGCTGTCATTGTTAGTTCACTATTAATAATAATATTATGATGCCGGGCAGCAGCAAAAACCTCTTGGACTGCAATCCCTAAATTTAATTCACCCAATGGAATATGTATGTATTTCTTTCTGATCCGTTCGATATCATCATAGAATTGATTTTCATCAATGGTTGTCGGGACTTCCGCTAAGCGGTAAATCGCTTTGACAATGGTTACACTGTCTTCTTTCATCAAACCGATTAATAGGGTTGTAGCATCAAATCGCATTCTTGCTGTTAATCGCCCAACCTGTCCAAAGTCAATGAGAGCTAGCTCTTCTCTATCACAGTCAAAAAGGATATTCCCCGGATGTGGATCCGCATGGAAAAATCCTTCTACGAATATTTGCCTTACAAATGATTCTACCAGTAAATCCGCAACTTTACTTTTCCTCGCAATAGGCATTGAGGTGATAAGGCGGTCAGTAATCTTTACTCCCGGCATTGCATCAATGGTTAAGATTTTCGATGTGGTATACTCCCAATAAACAGTCGGAACTTTAATATGTTTATGGCCTTCAAACTGCGTCTTTATCGTCTCGGTATTACGCGCTTCTTGTAAATAGTCTAATTCTTTTTTTATAGACTTGGATATTTCGTTTACTACAGCTGATAAATGATAGTCTTCAGCAATTTGATATCGTTTTTCAAGAAGAACCGCCAAATCTTTTAAGATTTCCAAGTCAGTAAAGATGACTTTATGGATACCTGAGCGTTGAACCTTTACCATTACTTTTTCACCAGTCTTTAACACTGCGGAATGGACTTGACCAATTGAAGCTGCTGCAACGCAATCATCATTAAACTCTTGAAATAATTCTTCAACAGGGTAGCCTAATTCCTTCCTAATTGTCTCCTTTATTTCTTGGACAGGCATCTGTGGCACATTATCCTGAAGCTTTTCTAACTCCTGGATGATCTCGGCGGGTAGAAAGTCACTCCGAATACTGAGGAGTTGACCAATCTTAATAAATGTTGGACCAAGCTCTTCAATCAGACAGCGAAGGCGACTCCCATAGTCCCTTACATTTCCTTCCTTGAAGTCCAATACCACCTTATCCTTAGTAGTAAGCAAATGCCGCAAACCAATTTCTTCTATAATATATCCATAACCATATTTCGCAATTAACGATACAATCTCTCGGTATCGATTTAATTGGCGTATCCGACTGGTAATCACTCTATCACCTTCTTTTACTGTATTATATCATTCTTCAAATAGGCTACTTTCATGCTAAAAGAACAAATAAGTGACAGCAAAGCTAACACAGCTACTGAGATTTGTTTAAATAAATTCAAACAGGCTTAAACTCATTGATAAATGGTTTAAGCCTGTTCCTTAGTTTCATGGAATGACTAAGGTTTGTCCGATATAAATAATATCTTTTGTTAAATTATTTGCTTCTTTAATCGCAGTAACAGTTGTATTATATCGATTGGCGATTACTGACAAAGAATCTCCAGATACAACTGTATACTTGATTGGCTCCTTTACCGGTTCTGGAACAGTGGTTTCGGATTTTTCAACAGAACCTTGTGCCGGAATGGTTAAGGTTTGCCCGATATAGATTATATCTGTCGCAAGATTATTTTCCTGTTTGATGGCTGTAACGGTTGTATCGAATCGTTTCGCAATAGCTGATAATGTGTCCCCAGAAACAACTGAATAGGTAGTCTGTGTAATCGTTTCAGTCTCCGGATTTGTTGTATTTATCGTTTCGTCGATTGCTTCCTCTACCATTGGCTCATCAGTACCGGTGTTCTCTGCAGGTACTTGTTGTTCTGGGACAGGATCTGGAATACCTTCATTGACTGGTTCAGGCTCATTTGCTAATGGAATTTTTAAAATTTGTCCGATTGAGAGCATATCTGAGCTCAATTGATTCAGTTCTTTAATCGTATTAATCGTAGTATGATTACGATTGGCAATTAACCATAAATTATCACCTGCTACCACTCGATAATTGGTATAGGTTGGCTGAGCCTCCTGTTTTGGAGGTGTTGTTGTGACTGGAACTGTGTTAGGGAGTGAGGTCGTATAGCTATTCCAAACACTTGGATCCTCTTGACCAACACTCCAGTTGCCAACTCCTTTAATATTGTATTCACCTACTAAAGAGAGCTTATAGCGGATAGATTCCTCATTTTCAAACCAAATTTCGTATGTCCCAGGTGACAAACTTGTCCCACCAACAATCATCACGGGGTCACCCTTTTCAATGGTTATAATGGCCTTTGGTGATTTGCTCGCTTCATCAAAGACTACTGTACCCTCATAGGTCTTCAGCATTTCTTCTACCTGGCGATTTGAGATACCGAAACCACCGTAGCTCGTTCCTTCCATCCAATACCGTCCATAATGGGCAATCCCTAAGACCACTTTCTCATTTGGTACTCCTTGATCCAAGGCATATTGAATTGATTTTTCAACCCAATCTGCGCTTGCAACTGGTCCTGCCTCTCCACCAAGATAGCTTTCATCATAGCTCATGATCATCAGATAATCGGCATACTTCGCGAGGCTTGTATAATCATATGAGCCATGCCATCCTTGAGTCCATCCATTGGGATTGGCGGCAACGGCAACTGAAACTTCTTTATGTTCTGGTACCAACTCACGCAATAAGCGAACGAACTCGGTATAATTATCACGGTCTACGTCGGTGACATTTTCAATATCAACATTCACTCCATCTAAATTATACCGTTCAATTGCATCAGCTATTTGCTTGGCAGCTAACTCTTTATTCGCTAACATCGCTCGACCAACTTCGCGATCCCAATGATTGCTTAAAAACGGAACAACCCGCACCCCTTGTTGATGCATCGTTTCAACAAAGCTAGGATCCACCTGGTAAGTAAGCTTTAATGTACCATCCGAATTAATATCAAAATAACTAGGTGAGACAATATTCATCGAATGCCCGGTTTTATTAACGGTGTTTGCATATTCCTTCGTGTTCCCAAAATACATATAGCCAAGATTTATGACCTCACTCGCTGTAACTGGGAGGCGAAGCGTCTGATTTGGCTGAATAACATCACTCGTCAATTGGTTTAGAGATCTTAATGCTTCGACTGTTGTATTGTAACGTTTTGCGATTGAGTAGAGAGATTCCCCCTCCAAAATAGTATGTGTGGCGAAGTCTACCGGTGTTGCCTCACTAATATTTCCGGCTACATCGGTTTGAGTGACAGAAACATCTAGTGCATCAATCGCGTTAGTACGATCGAGCTCAACCTCTAACATATAGAACCCTTTGGAATCAGCGGTAGTCGTTTGTTTCACCACCTGATTGCTTTGATTTCTAATGGCTACTTCAACGGTTGCGTTTTCCTCAGCTGTTCCAACAACAGAATAAATATATTGTTGATTCCTAGTACTAAAACCATTCTTTGAGACAATTGGAGTTTCCACTACGGTATCTTTTTCAATCGTACTAACCTGAGCGATTCCGCTGTTCCCTGCCTGATCTGTCTGAGTAAGCTGAAGTGTTAACGGTCCATCCTTTAAAATAGAAAGATCCATCGTTGTCGTAAAAGCACCATTCTTTACCTCAGTTGTTTTCGTAACAGTTCGTTCTCCATCTGTTATACTTACTGATACATGTGCTCCCTCTTCCACACTTGAACCATCAATCGTAAATTCCTTTGAATTATTCCCGTTTACATAAGGAAGTGGAGAGACAGTAACTTCTGTTGGTCCAGTTGTATCTTTCATCACCGTTTCAACATAAGGCTCACGTTCATTCCCTGCCGTATCCGTTGCAATTATTGATAGTTCTAAGTTTCCATCCCTTAATTGATCTGCATTTATTGGGACCTCAAACCTCCCCTGTCCATCAGCTGTAACTGAATAATTCAAATTTGTCACGCCGTCCGTCAAGGAGAATTCAACAATGCTATTCGGCTCGGTTGTACCACTAATCATGTAGTTCCCTAAATTGCCGCTGTAAATTGGTGCTAATGAATCTAATGTAATTTTATTTGGTGCAACAGTGTCCTTCATTAACGTCTTTTTCATTACTTGACTACTATTGCCTGCAGCATCCTGCTGGGTAAGCTCGACAATAAGGTCCCCCTCATTAAAACTGGTTAAATCCACATTTATTTTATATTCTCCATCCTCATTGGCTTGTGCATTTGCAGATAATTTCTGTCCATTCGCATTTGTAATCATAACCTCAATATTTGCATGCTTTTCAGCCAAGCCTGACAACACATAAATTCCTTGATTTTGACTGTTTATAACATGATTATTATGCAGAACTGGCGCCTCTGGTGCTGTGGTATCTTTTGCTATCGTTACCTGACTTGTTTCACTTGTTACACCCGCTTTATTTGTTTGCATAGCGGTTATCAAAAGATCGGTATCATCCAAAGAACTCAAATCTACATTTAGATAGTATTCACCATTTGCATTCGAAATGGTGCTAGCTAATACATCTTGATTCGTACCATCTGAAACGACAATATCAATGGTTGCTCCTGGTCGAGCAACCCCATGGATAAAATAATTTTGTTGATTCTGCTGATTTATTAGCTCTGCGCTCTCTAGCGAAGGGGCTTCAATGCTTGTCTCCTTTATGATGGTTATTTCTTGACTCTCACTTCGATTTCCGAACTTGTCAAGTGCACGGGTGACAATTGTTAGTTCGCCCTCATTTAACGTTCGGAGATCAATGGTTTGATGAAATTCACCCTGCTCATTCACCTTTACTGTGGAAACAATATCAGGATTCACTCCATCAGAAACTGTGAATTCAATTTCTGCCCCTGGCTCAGCAGCGCCAATAATTTGATAGGCATCGACATTTTGATTGGTAACCTGTTTTTCTATATTTAAAAACGGAACACTAGTTGATGTATCTTTTATTATTGAGGCCTCAGTTGTTTTACTTTCGTTTCCATATGCATCAATGGCTTTAACATTTACCTTGATCATGCCGTCATTTAATGAGGACAGATCAAGATTCATCTGATATTCCCCAGTTTCATTAACCATTACCTCAGAGCGGATTGGCGAGCTAACCCCATCCGATGCGGTCACGATAATGGTTGCTCCAGGTTTAGCAGTTCCGTTTGCAAGAAAATCTTGATTATTCCCGGAATTGATGACCTCTGGTACAGCAATTGTTGGAGGATTTATCGTTGTATCCTTTGTTGCCGAAACCCGACTCTCAGTACTTTTATTTCCTTCATTGTCAGTAGCTGTAACAATGAAGGAAATCGGCCCATCATTGAGTCCTGTAGTATCCACCGCTGTTTGAAATGAGCCATCGGCATTTGCTTTAACCTTATAAGTTTTTGACGGAGAAGTACCATCTGTCACTTCAATCTCAATATTCGCATTTGCCTCTGTTGACCCTGAAACATTCACATTAGCTTGGGTTGCTGCTGAAATTGGTGAAATTGGTGTGATGCTTGGAGCGGAAGGCGCTTCATTATCTACAGACACCTTTGTTGGAATCACCAAATTCTGCCCAAGTCGAATCGTATCTGTTGTTAAATTATTGGCTGATTTCAGAGTTGCCACTGTTACATTAAATCGGTTTGCAATGCTCCATAACGTATCACCTGAAACAACTGTATAAGTGGTGGTTACGATTGAAGGATCCGGAACGGGATTAGAATCACTGGGTGTTTCTGAAACCGGAACTGTCTCAGTAGGAACGGCCGGATTCGTAACCGTTTCAGTAGGGGCCTCAGAACCTGAATCACCACTATCGCTTGCACTTATCGGTAAAAGTAGACTTTGCCCAACAAAGATTAAATCAGAGGTTAACTCATTTAAAGAACGGATTTCTTCAACAGTTGTGCCATTTTTTTTTGCAATCAACGACAAGGTATCACCTGATACAACCGTATATTTAATAGGGTCATTCTCTGTTGAAGTCTGGCCTTGTTCAGGATTAGAAACAGGCTGATTCGGGGTTTGTTGAGCAGCTGCTAGTGGAATTTTCAATCGCTGACCAATCGAAAGACTGTCACTGGAAAGTTGGTTCAGTGAACGGATTTCTTCAAAATTTGTATTAAAGCGTTTGCCAATCAAAAAAAGGGTATCACCAGCAACTACCTCATATGTAAAAAACGGCAGCTTCAAGCTCTGCCCAACATAAATAGTATTTGATTGTAAACCGTTCATTTCCATAATTGTTGGAATGGTCACATTAAGCTTTTTAGAGATTCCAAAAAGCGTGTCCCCAGGCTGCACCGTGTAAACATCATTTTTGTAAACTTGTTGAATGCTTGGATCAGAATCAG
>Ga0180215_1005291_pt1 | contig 11107 bp, 15 predicted proteins | sample eDN3rd37CBELigBY_FD_128871 | JGI IMG/M metagenome (GOLD analysis project Ga0180215, IMG submission 128871) | Enriched backyard soil microbial communities from Emeryville, California, USA - eDNA 3rd pass 37_C BE-Lig BY (version 2) (version 2) | ecosystem: Environmental > Terrestrial > Soil >...
GGCCGGGGCCGATCCAGGGCGGTTCGGTGCACCCGTACATCCGGCGGCGCAACGGCGCGGAGCCGGTGACCTACCTGCACCCGCTGCTCGAACCCAGCCTGGCCAAGACCCTCGGCGTGCCGCTGTTCCAGGAGCAGCTCATGCAGATGGCCATCGACGTGGCGGGCTTCACCGCCGCCGAGGCCGACCAGCTCCGCCAGGCGATGGGCTCGAAGCGCAGCCGCGAGCGCATGGAGCGGCTGCGCCAGCGGCTCTACGACGGCATGGCCGAGCGCGGCATCACCGGCGAGGTGGCCGACCAGATCTTCGAGAAGATGGCCGCCTTCGCCAACTTCGGCTTCCCCGAGAGCCACTCGGTGTCGTTCGCCTACCTGGTGTACGCCTCGTCGTGGATCAAGCTCCACGAGCCGGCAGCGTTCTGCGCGGCGCTGCTGAACGCGCAGCCCATGGGCTTCTGGTCGCCGCACACGTTGGTGCAGGACGCCCGCCGCCACGGCGTGGTGGTGCGCACCCCCGACGTCAACGCCAGCGCGGCCAAGGCCACCCTGGAGCCCTGCGCCGAGAGCCACCACGGCGTGGCCGTGCGGCTCGGGATCGGGTCGGTGCGGGCCGTGGGCGAGGAGCTGGCCGAGCGCATCGCGGCCGGCCGCCCCTACCGCGATCCCGAGGACCTGGCCCGGCGGGCCGACGTGCCCCTGCCCGCGCTGGAGGCGCTGGCTACCGCCGGCGCCTTCGGGTGCTTCGGGCTCGACCGGCGCGCCGCGCTGTGGGCCGCCGGCGCGCTGGCCCAGGCCCGGCCCGACCGCCTGCCCGGGGTGGTCACCGGCGTGCGGGCCCCGACGTTGCCCGGCATGGCCGAGCGCGAGGAGGCGGCCGCCGACCTGTGGGCCACCGGCGTGGCCCCCGAGGGCCATCCGACGCGCTTCGTGCGCGACGACCTCGACCGCCTCGGCGTGGTGACCGCGACCCAGCTGTGGGAGCTCACGCCCGGCGCCAAGGTGGTGGTGGCCGGCGTGGTGACCCACCGCCAGCGACCGGCCACCGCGCAGGGGACGACGTTCCTGAACCTGGAGGACGAGACCGGGCTGGTGAACGTGGTGTGCTCCAGGGGCTGCTGGGCCCGCCACCGCCGCGTGGCCCGGGCCGCGCCGGCGCTGCTGGTGCGCGGCCGGCTGGAACGGGCCGAGGGGGTGGTGAACGTGGTGGCCGAGAAGCTCGAAGCCCTCCCGATGGTGGCCACCACCCGCTCGCGCGACTTCCGCTGACCCCGCGCCGGCCCCTCGTAGGCTCCCGCCGTGCTGTTCGCCCAGCGGTTCGTGCCCGGCATGGCCGACGGCACGGTGACGGTGACGTTCCGCCGCTGGCGTCGCCCGCAAGCCGTGGTGGGGCGCCGCTACCGCACGCCCGCCGGGATGATCGCGGTGGACGCGCTGGACGAGGTGGACCCGGCCGCCATCACCGACGACGACGCCCGCCGCGCCGGCTACCCCGACGCGGCCGCGCTGCGCGCCGACCTGCGCGGCCCCGACGACGCGCCCGTGCTGCGGGTGGCCTTCCACGTGGTCGATGAGCCCGACCCGCGCGCCCTGCTCGCGGCCGACGACGACCTGGGCGCCGACGACGTGGCCGCCATCACCGCCCGCCTGGCCCGCCTCGACGCGGCCGCGCCTGACGGCCCGTGGACCGCGGCGGTGCTGGCGCTGATCGCCGAGCAGCCGGCCGTGCGGGCCGGCGACCTGGCCGCGCGGCTGGGCCGCGAGCGGCTGGCCTTCAAGGCCGACGTGCGCAAGCTGAAGGCGCTCGGCCTGACCGAGAGCCTCCCCGTGGGCTACCGCCTGTCGCCGAGGGGCGAGGCCTACCGGCGGGCGGTCAGCCCGCCGCCACGTGGGTGACGGGCAGCCCGAAGCGGCGCTCCAGCCGCCGGGCCAGGTCGACGCGCAGCCAGCGCGACACCGCCACCGGCAGCGTGGCCAGGATGATCTCGTCGAAGCTGGCCCGCTCGAGCACGGCGGCCACCGCCTCCAACGGGTCCATCTCGCCCAGCTCGCCCGTGGCCTCGACGCCGAGGGCGCGCAGGCGGGCGACCTCCTCGCGCAAGCGGGCCTCGTCGTCACGCCGGGCCTCCTCGCGGCTGGCCTGCATGGCGTCGGCGTCGACGGAGAGGAACCCAGTGAGCGGATCGGCCAGCCCGCCGCTCGACACCCACCCCGGCGAGGACTCCGGCACGAGCACGTGGAACTCCGCCGGACCCGCGCTGATGCGCTCCTGCACGACGCCGCGCAGCGCGTCGGTGCCCAACGTCTTGTTGGCCACGAGGAGGTAGCGCCGCACTGTCGTGGGTCCGTCGGGCGTGGTGCGGCGACGGTCGATCCGGTAGGAGGCCTCCAGGCGCACGCGGTAGGCCGCCACCGCGCCCTCGCGCACCACGGTGTCGAGCTCGGCGACGCGGGCCACGCGCAGGTCGGGGCTCGTCTTGGCCAGCTCGGCGATGCCGTGCGCGGCAGCTTCCTCCCAGCTGTGGGGATGGCTGGCGACGAGGCGCACCACCCGGTAGACGCTCGTCGGATCTCGCGCCGGCATCGGCTCGGGTGCCACGGGCCCACAGTAGGCTCCGGCCACCGCGACGGCGCGGTCCGCCGGGGAGGTCGAGGTGTCGAGCAGCGTCTACAGCGTGGTGGAGCTCATCGGCTCCAGCCCCGAGGGCTGGGAGCAGGCCACCGCGAACGCGGTGACCGAGGCGGCCCGCACCTTCGGGAGCGGCCTGCGGATCGCCGAGGTGGTGGAGCAGGACGTGCTCATCGACGGGGGCCGCATCGTCGCCTACCGGGCCAAGGTGCGCCTCAGCTACAAGCCCACCGCGGGCCTGCCGGGCGAGGAGGCCGACGCGGGCCGGAAGGGCTGATCGCCGCCGGGGGTTGCACGCGGCATGGATCTCGCCGACGCCCTCGCCTTCGCCCGCGCCCAGCGCAACGGCGTGCTCGTGACGCTGCGCCGCGATGGGCGACCGCAGCTCTCCAACATCCTCTACGACCTCGGCGACGACGACGTGGTGCGGGTGTCGGTGACCGTGGACCGGGCCAAGACGCGCAACCTGGCGCGCGATCCCCGCGCCAGCCTGTACGTGAGCTCGCCGGACTTCTGGTCGTACGTGGTGCTGGAGGGCGACGCCGAGCTCGGGCCGCAGACCACCGAGCCGGGCGACGCCGGGGGCCTGGAGCTGCGCGAGGTGTACCGCCGCATCCGGGGCGAGGAGCACCCCGACTGGGACGACTTCGACCGGGCCATGGTGCGGGAGCGGCGGCTGGTGGTCCGGCTCCGACCGACCCGGGCGTACGGGCTTCGCCGCTGAGCCCGGCGGGCGGCGCGGCGTCATCGCCGCGGCGTCCAGCGCTCGTCGGGGAGATCGTCGACGTCGCCCATGGAGACCGCCACGTCGTCGCCGAGCAGGAACCAGTCGAGCAGCACCAGCCCGGCGGCGTCGCACAGCTCGCGCAGCTGGGCCCAACGCCACCAGTCGTCGATCACCGGCCAGCCGGGGCGGCCCGGCCGTCCGCTGGCCAGCACGAGCGCGTGCCACGGCGGGCCGGAGAGGAGCTCGACCGCGAGCTCGGTCACGCGCAGCACGTCGTCGTCGTGGTGGGTGGCGTCCACGCACCACAAGGGGCCGCCGCGATGGTCGTACCGGAGCGGCACGACCACCAGCGAGGGGACGGCCGCCGCGGCGGCCAGGCGCACCACCTCCAGCGCGGCCAGCGTGGACGTGAGCGGCGCCGGGATCTCCGGCGGGTGGGCCGCGGCGCGGCGGCAGTGGGCGGGGTGGGCCATGGGAGCTCCTCGGCGGACGTCGGGACGAGCCGGGGAAGCTGGGGCGAGCCTACGACCGGGCAGGTACGGAGAAACCGAGGAGAGCCGCCGGGTCAGTCGGGGTCGGCCTCACCGGTGGGCTCGGAACCGGTGCCCGCGCCGGCGTCGTGCCAGCGGCGCAGCGAGTCCCACGGGTAGATGCCCGTGCCGTGGCCGTCGCTCCACGTGAAGGCGATGCCCCACGCCCCGACGAGCTCGGCCTCGGCGATGGCCAACGGCGCGGTGGCGCCCGGCAGAGGCCAGGCGTCCTCGCCGCGGTCGCGCCGGGAGCGGCACGCCGCGCAGGGGCAGGCCGCGCGCAGCTCCTCGATCGGGAACACCGCCTGCGCCCCGTCGGCCCAGCTGATCGTGACCGCTCGCGTGCGGTCGACGTCGATCGCCACCACCTCGGCGGCGCCCTCGGCCGTCACGGCGAGACCGGCCGGTCGAGGCACATCGGCACGTGCGGGATGCCGTCCTCCAGGTAGCCCGCGCCGGCGCGCTCGAAGCCGAGCCGGCCGTACCAGGCCTCGAGGTGGGCCTGTGCGCTGAGCACCACCGGCCCGCTGGTGGTGGCCAGCGCGTGGCGCAGCAGGCGACCGGCCAGGCCCAGGTTCCGCTGCTCGGGAGTGGTGACCACCCGGCCGATGCGCACGGCGCCGGGCTCGGGGAGCAGGCGCAGCGCGGAGGCCGGCCGGGGCTCGCCCGGCGCGCCGCCGTCGAGCCAGAGGTGGCGGGCGCCGGGTTCGAGGTCGCGGCCGTCGAGGTCCTGGTAGGCCGCCGCCTGCTCGACCACGAACACGGCGGCGCGCAGCTGCAGCAGGGCGTAGAGCTCGGGCACCGTGAGGGCCTCCCCGGGCTCGTCGCGCAGCACGAGCGGGCCGAGCCGGCCCGGCACCCCGTCGACTGGCTCCCTGCTCACCGGCTCATCCCGTCACCGTGCCCACCACCGCGGCCGTGGCCACGCTGGCGCCCTGGATCAACGGCACGGCTTCCTCGGGCGGCACGTCCTCGGTGAGGGCCAACGGCCCGCTCAGCGCGTGGAGCGTGAACTGGTAGCGGTGGGTCTCGCCGGCCGGCGGGCAGGGTGGGTCGTAGCCCGGCGTCCCGGCGCTGTTGCGCGTCGCCACGGCGCCCGGCGGCAGGTCGCCGCCCGGCAGGCTGGCGGTGAGGGTGGCGTCGATGCCGGCCACCAGCCAGTGGACCCGGTTGTCGGCGTCGAGGTCCGTCGCCACGAGCGCCAGCTCCAGGACGCCCGACGGCACGCCGGACCACGCCAGCGATGGCGGCCGGCCAGCACCGGTGCAGGTGAGCTCCTCGGGGAGGGCGGTGCCGTCCTCCCACGGCGCGCTGAGCGCGAAGAGCGTGCCGTCGACCACGGGTGGCGGGGCCGCGGTGGTGGTGGTGACGATCGACGCGGTCTGCGACGGGCCGGCGGGTGCGAGCGTGCGCCCGTCGGAGGAGCAGCCCATGGCGGTCAGCCCGACGACGAGCCCGGCCAGGAGCGGCCGGAGGGACGGGCACCGAGATGGCACGGGCGGGCAAGGTAGCCCGGCCGGCGCGTGGTCAGCGGTCGCCGGTGGCCGGCGGCGGGGGGAGCGGGCGGTCGGGCCGGCGGACCGGGGTGCCGGCACCCGTGCCGGCGCCGGCGGGGCTCCCGTCGTCCGGCGGCGGCCCGTCGCGGAACAGCTCGGCCACGCCGGCCAGCGCGCCGAGCAGGCCGCCCCCGTCGCCGCCCGGCAGGAAGATCTTGGTGGCCCGCCCGTCGGCGATCTGGGCCAGGGCCTCCAGGTACTTCACGGCCAGCAGATCGGGCGTGGGGTTGCCCTGGTGGATGGCCTCGTAGACCAGGCGGATGGCGTCGGCCTGACCGGCGGCGATGGCCTGCTGGCGGTACTGCTCGGCCTCGGCCATCGCCCTGGTGGCCAGCGCCTGCCCCTCCGCCTGGAGGATCTCGCGCTGCTTCTGGCCCTCGGCCGCGAGCACGGCGGCCAGCTTCTCCCCTTCGGCGCGGGTGACCGCGGCCTCCCGCTCGCCGGAGGCCTGCAGCACCACGGCCCGCCGCGTGCGCTCGGCCTTCATCTGCTCGTGCATGGCGTCCATGACGTCCGGGGGCGGGTCGATGCGCTGGATCTCCACCCGCACCACGCGCACGCCCCACTTGTCGGTGGCGTCGTCGAGGATGTCGCGCAGGCTGAGGTTGATCGAGTCGCGCGACGTGAGGGCCTCGTCGAGCTGCATGTCGCCGATGGTGTTGCGCAGGTTGGTCTGCGCCAGCTTGGTGATGGCCAGGATGAAGTTGGCGATGTTGTAGACGAGTCGCTGCGGGTCGGTGGGCTCGTAGTAGATGACCGCGTCGACGGACACCACCACGTTGTCCTTGGTGATGACCTCCTGCGGCGGCACGTCGACCACCTGCTCGCGCATGTCGACCAGCCGCATGGTGTCGATGAACGGCACGATCGGCCGCAGCCCGGGGTCGACGGTGTGGCGGAACTTGCCGAGGCGCTCGACGACGCCGCGCTGGTAGGGCCGCACGATGCGGAACCCGGACGCGACGAAGGCCAGCAGCAGGACGGCCACCGCGGCCAGGACGATCACGCCGACCATGCCGGACTCCCTCCGCTCGCCCTCACCGGGCGATCTCCTCGATGGGCCACACCACCACGGAGGTGCCGCGCACCTCGACCACCTTCACCGTGGCGCCTTCCGCGATCGGGCGCCCGTCGACGCTCTCGGCCCGCCACTCCTCCCGGCCGACGCGCACCAGGCCGACCCCCGACGGGCCGCCGGGGAGGCTGCGCAGCACCACGCCGGGCTGCCCGATCAGGCGGCGGGCGCCGATGCCGTCGTGCGGCTCGTCCTGGTCGAAGCGGTGCCGGAAGCGCCACAGGCCCACGAAGCAGCCGCCCGACACGCCCACGAAGGCCAGCCACTGCACCACCGGGTCGGCGTCGAGGAAGGCCAGCAGGCACGCCACCGCCGCGCCGATGCCGAACGGCAGCAGCACGAAGGCACCGGCGATGGCCAGCTCCCCGAGCACGAAGACCACTGCCGCCGCCAGCCAGATCCACGGCCAGGCGTCCACCCCCCTAGGGTACCGAGGGCGGGGGAGCGCGGCCCCTGGTCGGCCCGACCGAGGCCAGCCGCTACCCTCGATCCGTGCCCGAGACGCGTTGCCTGCTCACCGTCCACGCGCACCCCGACGACGAGGCCTCGAAGGGGGCGGCCACGTGCGCCCACTACAGCAGCCTGGGCGTGCGGACCGTGCTGGTGTGCTGCACCGGCGGCGAGGAGGGCGACATCCTCAACCCCGCCATGGACACGCCGGAGGTCCGGGCTGACATCGGGCGCGTGCGCCGCGAGGAGCTGGCCCGCGCCGCCGAGGCCATCGGCTTCAGCGACGTGGTCATGCTCGGCTACCGCGACTCCGGCATGCCCGACACGCCGGCCAACGCCAATCCCGAGGCCTTCGCCAACGCCCCCTTCGACGAGGCCCTCGAGCGGCTCGTGGCGGTGATCCGCCGCACCCGCCCGCAGGTGGTCCTCACCTACGGCGAGGACCACAGCGGCTACCCCCACCCGGACCACATCCGGGTGCACGAGATCAGCGTGGCCGCCTTCGACGCCGCCGGCGACCCCGAGCGGTTCCCCGACGCAGGCGAGCCGTGGCAGCCGCTCAAGCTCTACTACGCCGTCTGGTCGCGGGCCCGCTTCGAGGCCACCCACCACAAGATGCTCGAGCTCGGCCTCGAGTCGCCGTTCGACGAGAGCTGGTTCGAGCGGCGGGCCAAGGCGGCCGAGCCCGTGATCACCACGCGCCTCGACATCCGCGACTCGTTCCACGTGCGCCGCGAGGCGCTCCTCGCGCACGCCACCCAGATCGATCCCACGTCGCCCTTCTGGTTCGGCCTGCCCGACGAGGTCGCTCGCGAGGTCTACCCGTACGAGGACTGGGCCCTGGCCCGCAGCCTCGTGGGCCAGCCCGCCGAGGGCGAGCTGGAGGACGACCTCTTCGCCGGCATCGAGGTCGCGTCGGGCACGCGGGCCGACCGTTGAGCGGCGCCGCTCCCGTGCCGTACCTCTCGCCCGCGTGGCACGAAGCCGCCGCCGAGGTGCTCGGTGCGCTCCACGGGCCCGGCCCGTCGGTGCGGGTGCAGTGGACGGTGTCGAAGGCGCCCGGCGGCGAGGCCACCTGGACGTGGCGGGTGGAGGACGGGCGGGTGGCCGAGGTGGCCATCGGCCCCGACGGCGACGCCGAGCTGGTGCTGACGATGGTCCACCCCGACCACCTGGAGCTGACGCAGGGCGCGGTGTCGCCCGCGGCCGCGTTCATGCAGGGCCGGCTGAAGGCGGCCGGGCACACCGGTCGGCTGCTCGAGCTCCTGCGCTGGACGTCGCAGCCCGCCGTGCGCGACGCCCTGGCCGAGCTCGGCCGGCGCACGGCCCCGCCCGACGCCTAGGGCCGCCGTCGCTCAGCGACCGCCGGCCGGCGCTGCGTCGGTGCGCTGGAGGAAGGCGCCCAGCAGCGCGGCGCACTCGGCGGCGTGGGTCTCGAGCAGGAAGTGCGGCCCGTCGAGGATGTGGGCCTCCATGCGGGGGAGCCGCTGCATCCACGACAGGACCTCGGCGAGGTCGAAGAACACGTCGTGGCGACCCCACAGGAGCAGCGCCGGCGGTTGCCAGCGGTCGAGGTAGGCGGCGATCTCGCCGAACCTGGCGACATGGGAGCCGTAGTCGCGGACGAGGGCCCGCTGCGTCTCCAGCCGCCCGGGGAGCGACATCACCCGCCAGTCCTGTTCCCAGACCCGGGGATCGATGCGGCGGGCCACCTCGGCCGGGACGCCGCCCACGTACTGCTGGCGGGTGCCCTCGAGCGTCAGGTGCGCGGTCGCCTCGGCCTCGCGCTCCGGCGTGGGGTCGGCCCAGTAGGCCCGCGTGGCCGCCCACGGCGGGCCCAAGCCGCTGTCGTGGGCGTTGGCGTTCTGGACGACGAGGCTGCGCACCCGACCGGGGTCGGCCGTGGCGAGGTGGAGCCCCACCGCCGCGCCGTAGTCGTGGAGGTAGAGGTGGGACGACTCGACGCCGAGCTGCTCGAGCAGCGCCTCGAGGAGCACGGCGAAGCGGGCGAACGAGGGCCGCTCGATCGGTGTGGACCGCCCGAAGCCGGGGAGGTCGGGCGCGACGACGAAGCACCGCTCGGCCAGCGCGGGGATCACGTGCCGGAACGACGCCGACGAGCTCGGGAAGCCGTGGATCAGGAGCAGGGCGGGCGCGTCGCGGTCGCCCGCCACGCGGACCTCGAGCTCGGTGCCGTCGACCAGGTGGCGCTCGTGGCGGGTGCCGTCCATGGGCTCCTCAGCCGGCGCGCTGGGCCTCGCGCAGGTGGCGGAACCCGATGAGCACGGCGCCGGAGCGATCGATGGCGGTGGCCACCTCCCGGTCGACGGTCACGAGGGCGAGGTCGTCGACCCAGGCGGCCCAGTTGGGCGACAGGGCCCGCAGCTCGGGGGTGTCGACGGCCGGCTGGACGTGCACCTCGGTGACCCCGGGCTGCAGGTTCTCCAGGGTGCGCAGCAGCCGGCGACGGCTGCCGGCGTGGCGGGCGGGCTCGAAGTGGTCGGGGAACAGCACGCCCTCCTCCTCGGCCAGCCGCCGGAACGGGAAGCCGACGCCCTCCTCGCCCACCGTGCTCGGCAGGCGCACCGGCAGGCGGAACTCCACCGCGAGCTCCAGGTAGATGTCGAAGAACTCGGGGCGTTGGTGCATGGCCCCGAGGTGCGAGGCCAGGTGGCTGACGTCGAAGCCCCAGACGATGGCCCGCTCCACCTGAGCGCGGAGCTCCCGGCGGACCTCGTCGAGGTCGGCGTGGTCCCAGAGGTCCTCGAGCGTGCGCGGGAAGCCGCCGTCGCCGTCGAGGAGGGAGGGCGCGTGGGTGATCGGGCCCCATCGGTAGAGGTCGTGCTCGGCGTTGAGCGTGAGGTGCACCCCGACGTCCTCGCCGCGGTAGCGCGCCGCCGCTTCCCGGGCCCAGGGCGCGGGCACCATCAGCGACGCGCTGGTGGCCAAGCCGTCCCGCAGGGCGTCGTACACCCCGAGGTTCTGGGCGTGGCACGCCCCCAGGTCGTCGCAGCTGATGATCACCAGGCGGTCGTCGGGGCGGTAGCCGAGCCGTTCGGCCAGGGTGGTCACGCACCGACCGTACCGCCGCGCCGCCGCGTCACGGACCCGCCGGGCACGCCGACCACCGGCCGGCACCGCGCGCCTTGGCATCGGCCACGGCGGCCACCAGCTCACCGGCGCGGGCGGTGTTGGGCGCGAGCACCAGCACGTCGGCGTAGCCACCGGCGGCCACGGCGGCGTTGACGAAGAGCTGGTCGTCGGCACGCGTGACGTAGGCCAGCAGCCGGCCGAACCGGTCGCGAGCCTCGGTGTCGCGCGCCAGCTCGACGGCCGTGCCCTCGGGCAGCAGCTCCTGCAGGAAGGCGGTGGCCTCGGGCCCGAAGCACTCCACGGGTCGGCCGGGCGCCAGCGTCTCAGGCGTGTCGATGCCGAGGAGCCGCACGGTCTCGTGCTGCCCGGCCACGACGACCTCGACGGTGTCGCCGTCGACCACGCGGACCACGCTGGCCGCACCCGGCTGGTCGGGCGCCGCCCGTGCGCCGCAGCCCGCGACGAGCCCGGCCAGTGCCACTGCTGTGGCGCCCGCCACACGCCGGCGCCTGCCGCCGCTTGGGCGCGCGAGCGGCGCACCCGTAGGCTCGCCGGCGTGGACCGGGCCCTCTTCGTCAACTTCTCGCGGGACGACTGGGCGCAGCTGCGTGCCGCCACCCCGCTGACCTTGGCGGAGGAGGAGCTGGAACGGCTGCAAGGCCTGAACGAGCACCTCTCGCTCGACGAGGTGGTGACCATCTACCTGCCGCTGTCGCGCCTGCTCAACCTGCACGTGGCCGCGTCGCAGGAGCTCCACCGGGTGGCCGACACCTTCCTCGGCCAGGTGGCGGCCAAGGTGCCCTACGTCATCGGGGTGGCCGGCAGCGTGGCGGTCGGCAAGAGCACCACGTCGCGCGTGCTGCAGGCGCTGCTGTCGCGCTGGCCCGACCACCCCAGGGTGGACCTGGTGACCACGGACGGCTTCCTCTACCCGAACGCGGTGCTGGAGGAGCGGGGGTTGATGCTCCGCAAGGGGTTCCCCGAGAGCTACGACGTGCGTCGCCTCCTGGCCTTCCTGGCCGCGGTGAAGAGCGGTTCGCCCGAGGTGACC
>Ga0180215_1005296_pt1 | contig 11096 bp, 11 predicted proteins | sample eDN3rd37CBELigBY_FD_128871 | JGI IMG/M metagenome (GOLD analysis project Ga0180215, IMG submission 128871) | Enriched backyard soil microbial communities from Emeryville, California, USA - eDNA 3rd pass 37_C BE-Lig BY (version 2) (version 2) | ecosystem: Environmental > Terrestrial > Soil >...
AATCCTTCAGAGGATCGAAGGTCATGCTCCGGTACAGGTGCGGATTGGTGGTCAGCATGCCGCCGGAGGTCTGCAGCAGCGTGTAGCCGTCGGCCGGCGACCGCGCCACGAATTCTCCCGCGATGTTGCCGTTCGCGCCGCCGCGGTTCTCGACGAAGACCGTCTGGCCCAGCTTCTTGGTGAGCTCGCCCGCCATGAGCCGCCCGAACACGTCGACGGCGCCGCCCGGCGGGGTGGTGACGACGATGCGTACGGCGCGGTTGGGATAATCGGTGTCCGCCGCGGCGGCGGACGTCGCGGTGCAAAGCGCGAGCAGGACAGCTACGGCACCCGGGATATGTCTCATCATTGTCTCCTTGCTAGAACTTCTGGTTCCAGTGCGCCGGCGGGACGCCGGCCACGGGCGAACGGAACGTGCCCAGGGTGTCGCCGCCCAGCGAGCCCAGGTACACGGTGCGCAGGTCGGGACCGCCGAAGGTCACGCTGGCGATGTTCCTGAGCACTCGCGTGGGCGTGTGCTGCACGTCCTGGCGCGCAATGGTGCCCTCGGCCAGCAGGCGCTCGATCCGGTCGACGTGCGCCGGATCCAGTTCTTCCAGCACCGTCTGCACGCTGCCGTCGGGCGCGATCCTCAGCAGCCGGTTGCTGACGATGCTCGCCGCCCACAGGTGCCCTTCGGCGTCGAAGGCGGCGCCGTCCGCGAAGGTGCCGTGGCCGAAACTGGCGAAGACGGTCCGATTCACCAGGCGGTCCCCTTCCAGGGCGAACCGGGTGATGCGTCGGCCGAACGTTTCGACGACATAGACGTGACGCCCGCCGGCATCGATCCGGACTTCGTTCGCGAAGGCGAACCCGTCGGCGACGATGCGAGGCCCCTGCGCGTCGATCAGGATCAGGTAGCCGTCGTCCATCGTCGGGCCGCCCAGCGGCGCGAAGGCCTTCGAGATCGGCCACTGGCGCGTCGTGACCGTGACCCAGGTGCGGCCGCGGTCGTCCCGCATCACGAAGTTGGTGGCGCCCAAGGGCAGGCCGTCGAGTTCCGCCAGCACCGGCGCGAGGGCGCCCTCGCGCGTCAACCGCCAGAGCCCGCCCGCCGGGCCCATGTTCGCGACCAGGAAGGAATTGTCGGGCATCCACGCAATGCCGTTGGGAATCCACGCGGCGCCATCCACTTCGGCGAAGTTGCCGATGGTGCGTTGCGTGCCGTCCGGCGCGATGTGCATGACGCCATGGCCGACGTGCGCGACGAACACGTCGCCGTGGCGGTTGCACAGGACGCATTCGGGCCGGCGCAGGCCGTGGCCGAACGTCTTGACGTCTGAAAGGGAGATGGAAAGCGGCACGTCTGGATACCGATGGTGCGCGCGCGGAGGGTCCACGCGCGCGGATTGCCGCCCAACGGCGGATCGAAGCCGTAGGATCAGACGCCGACTTCCCGGTTCAACCGGTATGCGTCTTCCGACCCCGGATAGCGCCGGCGGATGTCCTGGATCGCGGAAGACTCCAGCAGCAGGAACTCGCCGCGGCGCCAGAGCAGGCGATCGTCCAGCCAGATGTCGGGATCCACTACCGGCAAGGAGACCTCGCCTGGCATGGCCTGGCCGACGGCGTGGAAGTGCATCAGGCGCGGGTTGTTGTGCGACATGAGCTGCCAGTGATTCAGGTCTTGCGCCGGATCGCAGTAAGGCCGGGCCTGGGGATTGATGCCCGCATGCCAGGAGTTGATGAGCATCGGATCGACGCCGTTCTTCTGCCCCAGGCCGTGCAGCAGCGATTCGGCCTTGGCGATCTCGCCGGCGTCGCCTTCCAGATTCACGATCCGGTCGTCGCGCACCTCGGCCGTCACCGGGCTGCGCAGCACCAGGCCGTCGCCGATGTCGTGATTCGCGGAACTTGCCAGCCAGCGGATCACGAGCCGCCCGCAGGCCCCGTGCGACCGGATCGGGTTGTGCGTGCCGATCGGGAACGTCAGCACCGTGAACGGCTGCGACGAGGCGGACGCGGGAGGGGGCGTGACGCTGCCCCGCAGGTCGGTACCCAGCGGGCAGGTCACGCGCCAGGTCCCGGCGCCGCGCAGCTCGCGCGCGACGGCATCGCCGGCTTCCCGCCACACGCCGTATGGCACCGTCGCCCAGCGCGAGGCGAGGACATTCCTGTTGGTCGCGTAGTTGAGCACGTGGACCCCCGCGCCGATCGGCGGACGCAGGCGCAGCATCGCCCCCATGTAATGGCTCAGCACGGTGACGTCGGCCTGGGTCATCGCTTCCACGATGTGGGGCGGGATGGCCTCGGGCCCCGCCAGCCGCTCGCCGAACCCCAGGCTCGTCACGTTCGCGCCCAGCGCGCGGGCGCCTTGCTCGATGGCCTCGACGACTTCGCGTTCCACGGCGGGGTTGCCTTCTTCGTGGATCAGCACGACCCGCTGACCGTCCTTGATGCCGGCGCAATCGGCCAGCAGGTTGCGCAGGCCCGCTTCGATCGCGGCGTCTTCTCTGATGTTGCTATCCATGGCGTAACGACGGTGATTCCGCACCGGAGGATCCGGGGCAAAGACAATGCGCAAGCTTACCCCCCGCCCGTCACGCGCTCCATTAGCTTTACCGACTAAGTGATCTTCCATCCCATGAATATCGACCCTCCCGGGGCCGCCGCCCGCCGCTAAACTAGGGCCGTCCGGCGCGCGCCGACAAGCGTTCCGGCGATCCGGGGAGGTGCATCCACAGATGGACATACGAGACATCGATCTGAACCTGCTGCGACTGTTCGATGCCATCTACCGGTTTGGCAGCGTGAGCCGTGCAGCGGACGCGCTGAACCTGTCGCAACCGGCGGCCAGCCAGGCTCTGACCCGCCTGCGGGTGAGCCTGGGAGACGCCCTGTTCGTGCGCGCGCCCGGCGGCGTGCGGCCGACGCTGCGCGGCGCGCGTCTCGCGCAGGCCGTCCAAGGGGCCATCGCCATGATCGAAGCGGCCCTCAACGAGGGCGAGCAGTTCGAACCCTCGACCTCGCAGATGCGGCTTCGGCTGCACCTGAACGACATCGGCGAAGCGCTGTTCCTGCCGAGACTGATCGAGACGCTGAGAAAGGAGGCCCCCGGCGTCACCGTGGACAGTTCCGCGCTGCCGCACGACGCGATCTGCGCGTCGCTCGACGCGGGCATCATCGACCTGGCGCTCGGTTTCATCCCGGAGCTGTCGGGAACGCAGAGCCTGGAGCTGGTGCGCGACCGGTATTCCGTCTTTCTTCGAGCAGGCCATCCGGCCCTGCGCGGACAAGACAACGGTGTCCTGACGCGCGAGCAGCTGGGCCGCCTGGACTATGTCGCGATCCGCGCCTACGGCGATACGGTCCGGGTCCTGCAGGAAATGGGCATCGACAAGAAGATCCGCGTCACCTCGTCGAATTTCCTGGCCTTGCCGGCCATCGTGAAAACGACGGACCTGGCCGTGATACTGCCGATGGGGCTGGCGAACTATCTTGCCGGCACGGGAGGCTACGCCGTCAGCGAAGCTCAGTTCCCGCACGAGGATTTCCCCGTCATGCTTCACTGGAGCAAGCGGTTCGAACTCGACCCCGCGCACCAGTGGATGCGCGATCTGGTCATCCGGCTGTTCAAGGGATCGAGATGAAGATTCAGCCGGATGTCGTGCAGACCACCTCGGCGCGCTTCGGGTTGCCGCCTATCGCGTCCATTGCCACGGCCTGGAAGTTCCTGACCAGCAGCGGACGCTCTTCGGCGGGTGTCGCCAGCAGCACGCTGGTGGTGACGTCCTGACGGTCTATCGCCCGAAACGCCACGCCGTCTATCTTCAGCGCGCGCGCCGACACAGGCACGAGCGCCACCCCGACGCCCGCGCCGACCAGGCCGACAGCCGCGTGGATCTGAGTGACTTCCTGCACGATCGCGGGCTCGAAACCCGCTCGCCGGCACAAGCGAAGGACCTGACCGTAGAACACTCCTCCCAGATGAACGATGAACGCCTCGTCCCGCAACTGGGCGACGCCTACCGTCTCGTACCTCGTCAAGGCATGCGAAGCGGGAAGAGCCAGCACAAACGGCTCGGCGACCAGTTCATCGCACTCCAGGCCGGCATTCTCGAGCGGCCCGCGCAGCAGACCGATGTGCAGCGAACGCTCGTGCAGCGAGCGCACCTGGTCCGCCACACTCATTTCATGCAGGGATAGGCGAACACGAGGATACGCACTTCTGAATCGCTGGATGATGGCGGGCAGGTAGGTATAGGTCAGCGAACTGACGTACCCCACCGATAGCCGGCCCGTTTCGCCCCGGCCCACCTCGCGGGCGACCGCAACGGCGCGCTCCGACATGGCCAGCGTCTCGCGCGCGTACTCGAGGAACGCGCTGCCCGCCGCGCTCAGGCACAAACCGCGTCCGCGCCGGATGAACAGCAGAGTCCCGATCTCCGACTCCAGGGCCGCGATCTGCTGGCTGAGCGGCGGTTGGGAAATATGCAGCCGGGTGGCGGCGCGTCCCATGTGCAGTTCTTCCGCAACCGCGACGAAATAACGCAAGTGACGAAGCTCCATCGCGCCCCCGCTCGATCGATACGCCAAACATATCGGTGATCACAAACTCGATATTAGACGGTGCGGGTGCCGTATCACTAGCATTCAACCCATCACTTTCGATACGGAATGCGCCATATGGTCGTCGACATGCGGCTACGCCCTCCTCTTCCCAGTCTCAACTCGTCCATTCTGTTCCAGCCCGGCGGTGTGACGCAGACGGACCATCCCGATTACCCTCGCCCCGAATCCGTGCGGCGGACCTCGCTATCCTTGCTGCTCCAGGAAATGGACGAAGCCGGACTCCAATACGGCGTTCTGATGGGACGGCAATCGCCACCGCCATTCGGCGTCATCGACAACGCCGAGATCCTTGCGCTGCTGAACGCGCATCCCGGCCGCTTCCTTGCCTGGATGGGATTGGACCTGCGGCAATCTCCCGAGGAATGGTTGGCGCATATGGATACCTACCTGGCCCATCCGGGTTTCCGCGGCGTCTGCATAGAACCGACGATCAGCCTCGATCCGCGCATCACGCTAGCCACCGACCCGCGGCTTCACCCCATCTACGAAGCCTGCCAGCGACGCGATGTTCCGGTCGGCCTCACCCTCAGCGGCGTGCTGCAGCACGCCACCGGCCGCCCCTACGAACTCAGCCGGCCGGCGCAGATCTACGAGTTGGCGACGACCTTTCCCAAGCTGGACATCCACGTCGCCCACGCCGCTTACCCGTGGGTCATGGAAATGGTGGGAGTCGCCTTCCACTGCAACAATGTCTGGCTGTCGCCCGACCTGTACATGTCGCCCGAGATACCCGGTTCGACGGAGTACTTCAAACTCGCCAACAACTATCTGCCGAACCGCTCGCTCTTCGGCAGCAACTACCCTTCCAAGCCTCTGCCCCAGATGATCGCGGCCTACAAGTCGTGGCCTTGGCGACCCGGCGTGATCGACCGTGTGCTGTCCGAGAACGCGCTGCGCCTCATGCGCCTCGAATGAAACCCTTTTTCAGTCCTGCGAGAGCATCATGAAACGACTCTGCTTGCTTGGCGTCATTGCCATCCTCGTCAACGCCGCCAGCCCGGCCCGCGCGGATACGGCTTCATGGCCCGAGCGCCCGGTACGCATCATCAACGCCTATCCGCCCGGCGGCGCCAGCGACAACATCACCAGGCTGGTCGCAGCGCACCTGACGACCGCCCTGGGACAGACCTTCGTCGTGGTCAATCGGCCCGGTGCGGGCGGCATGATAGGCACCGCAGCGGCAGCCAAGGCCAAGAACGACGGCTATACCTTGTTGCTGAGTCCGTCCGGCCCGCTGGCCACCGCGCTGCCATTCTTCAAGCAGATCGGCTTCGACCCGGTCAAGGACTTCGCCGCCGTCTCCTACGTCGGCCACTACGAGATGGCGATGGTGACCAACAACCAGACGCCGTTCAAGACGGTAGCGGAGCTGGCTGCTTATGCAAAGGCCAACCCGGGCAAGGTGCGCTTCGCCGTGCCGACGATAGGGGGCATTCCGCACCTGACGAGCGAACTGTTCCAGTGGAAGGCCGGCCTGCAGGGCATCAAGGTGCCTTACAAGGGCTCCTCGGAAGCCATCGCCGATCTGGCGGCGGGCCACATCGACATCGACGTCGACAGCCTGCCCGCCTTGATGCAGATGATTCAAGGCGACCGCCTGCGGCCATTGGCCGTCACAGCCGAACAACGGTTGGAGGTCTTGCCGCACGTCCCGACATTCAAGGAGCTTGGCTATCCGGAACTGGTGGCCTACGCCTGGCTGGCCCTGCTGGCCCCCGCCGGCACGCCCGCGCCCATCATCGACAAGCTGACGCGCACGATGAAACAGATTCTGGCAGACCCCGCGCTGGGGGCCCAGTTCCGCAATGCCGGGGCTCACCCCGAGTGGCGCAGCGCGGCGGATACCGATCGCTTCATTCGCGACGAGGTCGCACGCTGGCAAAAGGTCGTCGATGACGCAGACGTGCGCGCAAGCTTCCCTGCCCAGTGATCACCCGGCACGCCGGCTGCCGGTCAGGGGCAGGGATTGGGCTGGCTGCGGTGGATGCGCTCGATACCCTCGATCACCTCGGCCGGCAGCGTCACCTGCGCGCTCGCGATGTTCTCCTGGAGCTGCGCGATCGTCGTCGCGCCGATGAGATTGCTGGCGACGAAGGGCCGGCTGTTCACCCAGGCCAGCGCCATCTGCGCCGGCGCGAGGCCGTGGTCGCGCGCCAGCTGGACGTACTGGCGCACGGCCGACTCGGCCTCGGGGCCGTCATAGCGGGTGAAGCGCGAGAACAGCGTCAGGCGCGCGCCTTCGGGCCGCGCGCCGTCCAGGTACTTGCCCGACAGCACGCCCATGCCCAGCGGCGAATACGCAAGCAGGCCGACCTGCTCGAATTGCGTAAATTCCGACAGCCCGATCTCGAACACGCGGTTGAGCAGGCTGTAGGGATTCTGGATGGATGCGATGCGCGGCAGGCCCTTCGTTTCCGACAGCTTGAGGAACTGCGCCACGCCCCACGGCGTCTCGTTCGACACGCCGATGTGCCGGACCTTGCCCGCGCGCACGAAGTCCTGCAGCACCGACAGCGTTTCCTCGATGGGAACGGTGTGGTCGTCCTTGACCCAGGGATAGGCGAGCTGGCCGAAGGTGGCCGTGGTGCGGTCGGGCCAGTGCAGCTGATACAGATCGATGTAGTCGGTCTGCAGGCGCTTGAGGCTGGCGTCCAGCGCGGCGGTCAGGTTCTTGCGGTCCAGGAACGGCTTGCCGTCGCGGATGTGGCCCGGGCGCTTGGCGTCGCGCATCGGGCCGATGGCCTTGCTGGTCAGCACGATGTCGTGCCGGCGGCGGGTCTTGGCCAGCCAGGTGCCGATGTAGGTCTCGGTGCGGCCTTGCGTCTCGGCCTTGGGCGGAACGGGATACATCTCGGCGGTGTCCACCAGGTTCACGCCCTGCGCCAGGGCATGGTCCAGTTGCTGGTGAGCGTCGGCTTCGCCGTTCTGCTCTCCCCACGTCATGGTTCCCAGCCCGATCACGCTGATCTCGATGTCGGTGCGCCCCAGTTTGCGGTATTCCACGTCTGTGCTCCGGTTGCGGATTGTCCTGCCCAAGCTTACCGCAATGCCGCTTGCGGCCGCATGAACGCCGGCACGGGCCGACCTGGCGGCGAAACTAATAAAATAGCGCACCACGACATGCCAAACACGGCAGGAGAACTTCCGCATGCAACAGGATGAAGGCCGCGAACCCGACTATCGCTTCACGCTGGCCAACGAACGCACCTTTCTTGCCTGGATACGCACGGCGCTGGCAGTGCTGGCCGGCGCCATCCTGCTGCACCAGTTCGGGGACACGGTCGAACCGCACTGGCCGCTGCTGGCCTTGAGCGTGACGATGACCGCCGCGGGCCTGATCTTCTGCATCGGCGCCTATTTCCAATGGCAGGCCAACCAGCAGGCCATGCGCCACTCGCGGCCGCTGCCGCGCTCGACGCTCATTCCGCTGGCGGGTGCCGTGACGATACTGGTCGCGGTGGTGGCGGGCCTGTTCGTGCTGCTTCGATGAGCGCGGCCGAAGGACGACAGGAGGGTGCCTCATGAGCGCGCAACAGGATCCGGGACTCCAGCCCCAGCGGACCGCCCTGGCCTGGGGCCGGACGGCGCTGTCGATGGCGGTCGTGGCGCTGCTGGTGCTGCGGGCGGGCGTGCAGGGACACCGGCCGGCGGTCCTGGCGGTGGGGGTCCTGGACATGGCGTGCGCGATCCTGCTCTACGCGGCCGGCAACTGGCGCAGGTCCTCCCTGGCTCGGGACGAAATCCACCAGGCTCCGGCGGCATGGATGGCGGGTATTGCGCTGGCGGTCGCGCTGGCCTGCCTGGCCGGCACCTGGATGATCCTTCGCTGACCCCACATGCCGAAGAAGACCCCGCCCGATCCAAGCGTTCCGCTCGAGCACCGCATCGCCTATCAGGCCCTGATGATCGCGACGCGCATCTCGCAGTTCCTGGCGCCCATGTGGGAAGAAAAGTACGGCCTGACGACCATCACGTGGCGCGTGATGGCGGTGGTCGGACGCTTCGGCCCGCTGTCGGCCAAGGAGGTGGCCGAACATACGAGCACGGACGCCTTCTTCGTCTCGCGGGCCATCGTGCAGCTGACCAGGCAGGGCTATCTGACCAAAGGGGTCGATCCGCGCGATCGCCGGCGCTCCATGCTGCAGTTGACCGCGGCGGGCGAGCGGGCGCGCATCGACGTCGAGCGGGTGATGAGCGCCATGGAACACGACGTGCTGGGCGCGATGGGCCAGGGGGAGGAACGCCGCATACGGGAAACGCTGGACAGGCTGGCGGCCGTCGCCTCGGACCGGCTGAAGTCTCCCCGGACCTGGAAGGACTTCACCGACTGACCGCCGGGCGGCGGCTCAGGAAGCCGCCTGTATGCCGGCCTTGCGGATGATCGCCCCCCAACGGGCGTATTCCTTGCTCATGTAGCTTTGCAGATCGTCCGGCGTGGAGCCGGCGATGTCCAGTCCCATTCCCTGGAAGCGCGCGGTGATGTCGGGCTTGGCCAGGATCTCCTTGATGGTGGCCGACAGCTTGTCGCGCAGCGGCTTGGGCGTGCCCGCCGGCGCCAGCAAGGCGAACCACGGACCCGCCACGATCTCGGGATAGCCCTTTTCCGCGAAGGTCGGCACATCCGGCAGCACCGCACTGCGCTGGGCCGAGGCCACCGCGACGGCGGCCAACTGGCCCGTCCGGACCCGTTCTCCCACGTTCACGGTATCGGCGATCATCAGGTCCACGCGACCCTGTATGACGTCGGTCAGTATCGGCGGAAAGCCGTTGTACGGCACGTGCGTCAACGAAATGCCCAGCGCCTGGTCCAGCAGCGCGCCGGTGACGTGGCCCGTGGTGCCGACTCCCTGGGTGGCGTAGGTCAGGGGCGCGCCGCCCGACCGGGCCCGCTGCAGGAAAGCCTCGAACGTCGGCAGCCCCGCCTTGGGCGATGCCACCAGCACGTTGGGGGCGTCGACCACCCGCGACACCGGCGCGAAGGCATGCTGCGCGTCGTAGGGCAGCCTGGACATGATGAACGGATTGATCACCAGCGGCCCTTGGGCGGTCAGCAGCAGCGTGTAGCCATCCGCCGCGCTCTTGGCCACGAGGTCCGTGCCGATGGTGCCGCCGGCGCCGGCCTTGTTGTCCACCACGAACTGCTGGCGATAGCGGGCCGAAAGCTCGGTCGCCAGCGTGCGGGCCACGACGTCGATGGATCCCCCCGCCAGGAAGGGCACGATCACCCTGACCGGCCGGGTGGGCCAGGCGGCGTCCTGGGCACAGGCGCCCTGCGGGAGCAGGCCGGCGGCGCCCAGGGCGGCCACCCAGGCAAGATGCCTGATGGTGCTTGTCGTTGCAAAGGTCATTTCGTCTCCTTCTGGAATTCTTCATGCGGGCGGCAGGTGCGCCAGCGCCGCCGCTTCTTCGAAAGTCCGGGATCGATTCAGCGTGATGGCGATGGCGCGTATGCGATATTGCGAGGCATCGCCGGCTTCCGGCGGTATTCGACCTTCTTCGAGCGCCTGGGCGGCATCGATCAGGCGGCGCCGGGTCTGGACGATGGCGGTGTCGGACGTTCCGAGATGTTCGATGCCGCGATCCGCGATCTCGCCCTGGCTCTCCTGCACGGCAATGTCCTGCAACTGCGCGCTGGGAATGCCGGTGAAGGATTCGGTGCGTTGCACGGCACGGTCGAGCAGGTAGTCGTTCTCCTTGTTGCCGATCGATTCGTAGGTGCCCGGCACGCGGCGCGAGTAGTCCAGGTCGCCGGTATCGTATTCCTCGATTTCCTCCTGCTCGAGCGGCCGGTCCGGCTGGTAGCGGATCCGGTACCACCAGCAGTTCCGGTCGTCGATCGGGACGAAGAAATTGGCGCGGCACACGCTTCCCGGCGAAGTCGGGACCAGTACGCCGACCGGCATCAACCACTGCGTGACGCGCCAGTAATAGGTGTCGTCATCGCCGTCGCGGCGCGCCGAGATCGACATGCCGTAGGGCGTGTCGGCACAGAAGAAGCGCGGCGCGCCATCGGCGTCGGAGAAGCGCTGGAACTCGCCCACGCCGAACACGTCCTTGGACATGAGGTTCATCTGGTGCAGGAAGGTCAGGTGGGAGGTGTCCAGGCTGCCCTCCAGCGCCTGCATGTAGTTGCAGCGCATCAGCCGCTTCGACGCATAGACGTGGCTTGCCGGCAGCGACATGAATTCGATGTCGGGCACGGCGGGCGCCTCGCCGGGGCCCAGATAGGCCCAGACGATGCCGCCTGATTCGTGCACGGGATACGCCCGGGCGCGCACCTTGGTCTTCATCGCGCTGGAGGAAGGCTCGCTGGGCATATCCATACAGACGCCGTCCACGCCGAACTTCCAGCCGTGGTAGACGCAGCGCAATCCGCCCTGCTCGTTGCGGCCGAAGAACAGATCGACCGATCGGTGCGGACAGCGCGCATCCAGCAGCCCGGCCCGGCCTTCCGAGTCGCGGAATGCCACCAGACTATGACCGAG
>Ga0180215_1005297_pt1 | contig 11095 bp, 6 predicted proteins | sample eDN3rd37CBELigBY_FD_128871 | JGI IMG/M metagenome (GOLD analysis project Ga0180215, IMG submission 128871) | Enriched backyard soil microbial communities from Emeryville, California, USA - eDNA 3rd pass 37_C BE-Lig BY (version 2) (version 2) | ecosystem: Environmental > Terrestrial > Soil >...
AAGAATGTCAAAAGGGAACTGACAGAAGATGAAAGAGAAACCATTGTTCACTTTGTAAATGGTTATTAAATCATTACAAGGTTAAGCAGGAAGAGTTTTTTTAAAAATATGGTTTGTTCATTTTTCACTTGGAAACAGTCTAATCATTATGATTAGGCTGTTTTTTTATCCTTTTTCTTATTATTACTACCTTTATGTTGAAAATTATCATTTGTTTATATACGAAGATAATATATAATGATTTTGTTAATATTCGTAAATAAAATGAATTCGACCTAGAATTTAACTGAAATCCTATTAAATTTTATCCTATAAACGAATATAATGTTTTCTTATGAAAATAACATTCGTCGTTACGATTTTGGGTTGAATGGAAATGAGGGTTATACTATGGGGAATTTTGATAACAAGTGGATTCGTGCTGTACTTCCGGCTTTACTTATTCACTGCAGCATTGGTACAGTTTACTGTTGGTCCTTGTTCAAGGGAGATATTGCTACTTACATCGGGAGGCCTGTTAGTGAAGTGGAATGGGCCTTTAGTTTAGCTATTTTTGTCCTCGGTATGTCTGCCGCTTTTGGTGGGAAATTGGTTGAAAAAGACATTCATAAGTCGTCGTTGCTTGCGGCAATCTTTTTTGTCGTTGGAATGGCAGGAACAGGTTTCTTTATTTATCAAAAATCATTAATCGGTATTTATGTTTCTTATGGAATTGTGATGGGGATTGGACTTGGTATCGGTTATTTAACACCAGTAAAAACATTAATGCTTTGGTTTGCACAGCAAAAAGGGTTAGCCACAGGCCTTGCGGTTGCAGGTTTTGGTTTAGCGAAGGTGATTGCCAGTCCTTTAATGGAAAAATTGCTGGGAGAAAGAAACAATGACGGAGTGTTAGTCAATCCTGCCAATATCTATACCATGTTTTATATTTTAGCAGGAATCTATTTAGTCATGATGGTGATTGGACACTTGCTTCTAAAGAAGCCAGCCGGATATGAAGAAGAAAGTGTACAAAGCATGAGCTTTAGTTATAGAAAAGTGTTAACAAATAAAACATTTATCGGAATTTGGTTGATGTTCTATATTAATATTACATGTGGATTAGCTTTAATTTCACAGGAAAAAGGCATTTTAGCGTTCATTGGATTTGGAGCGATTGGTTTAGTTAGTTCGTTAACCGCTATTTTTAATGCAGGCGGACGGATTGTTTTCTCTTCATGGGCTGACCGATTAAAAGATCGTAACTCCATCTATAAAATTATTTTCCTTTTATCTATTGCCATCCTATCATTAACCGTTGTTTTTGATGGAATAAACCATTCTATCGCAATCCTTATTATCGCCTTACTTTGTATCGTCAATGCAGGTTACGGCGGCGGATTTTCATCATTGCCGCCACTATTATCTGACCGCTTTGGTTTAGATCATGTTTCTACAGTGCATGGGTTAGCCTTATCTGCATGGGCATGGGCAGGGCTGACAGGCAACCAGCTAAGCGCTTTTATTCTGGAAAAAACACAATCCTATACAATGGTGTTATATGTCATTATGGCTCTCTTCATTCTTGCGACTTTCATTAGTATATTCGTTGTGAAACCTGATAAAGTATCCTTGGGAAATGACGAATCAAATAAGAAAGAACAAATGGCCGCGGGATAAGTATAGTTCAGTAAAAAAAGATGCTGAATAAAGAAATCTAATGAAATAACCGTACATCTGATAAAAATCATGACGTACGGTTATTTGCCATGAGCGATTTGAAGGTATGCTTATTTAAGCATACTTTTCCCCTTATTTTCGTGACAATTGTCACCGCTACAAGTGAAAGAGTAAATTATAATTCCTATATATATGAACATTTAAATCTATAAGATAGCAATCTAATTGGCGGATTCTTTTGTTTGTGGTGTTGGAAGTATCGAACACGTACATAAAGGATGTCAATAGGGAATGGAAAGGGGATTATAGGATGGGGATGACAGTCGGTAAAAAGCTTTTTGCGGGGTTTTTTGGTGTATTAATCATTTTGGCGGCTATAGTAGTCGCCAGCTATGTTCAGTTTAAATGGGTCGATCATACGTATAGTGATTTAATTGATGATAAAGCAAATAAGCTTATTTTAATTAAGGAATTAGATTTAGCGATAAAAAAAGAACAAGTGGGACTTCGAGGGTTTATGATCTTAGGAGATGATACCGCACTTAATAGTTTTAATAAAGCATATGAGCAATATCAAGAAACAAGCAAAAAATTGGATCATATCCTTACGCATCCGAAAGCAAAGGGAATGCTGCAAGAATTAAATCAAATTCAACAGGAGTATTATCAATTTTCTGAAGCAGTCTTTCAACTTAAGGAAGATGAGTCAGATGAATATGCCAATCTCATATCTACACAAGGCCGTGAAATTGTATCGCGGTTTGATCAAAAGATAGAAGAATTTACAGAATATCAACAAGGTTTATTAGATAATGGAAAGAAAGAAACAACAGCAGCAGTCCAATCAAGCATGAATATCATGTTAGTTCTAGGAATTATTGCGATTGCCGCCGGTGTCATTATTGCTTTTTATATTGGCCGTATGATTTCAAAGCCGGTCGTGGCTATAGCCGAATCAGTAGAAAAAATTGCCTCTGGAGATTTGACTGTAGAAGAACTTAAGGTAAGAAATAAAGATGAAATTGGGAAGTTGGCACACTCTTTTAATCAAATGACGATGAATCTTCGTGAAATGATTCATCAAGTGGGCTCTAGCGCTGAACAAGTAGCTGCTTCAGCACAACAATTGACAGCAAGTGCAGAGCAAACAGGTCAAGCGACAGAACACATTGCATCAGCCATGCAGGAAGTAGCTGTTGGTGTCGATAACCAAGTACAAAGTGTGGAAGAAACTTCTCAAACCATCAGCGAAATGTCTACGGGTATACAGCAAGTGGCCAATAATGCTCATAGTGTTTCTTCTTCTGCCATCGATGCTTCTGAGAAAGCCTCAGAGGGAGGTCAGGCGGTCAAATCTGCCGTTGAGCAGATGAATTCTATCAATCAAACGGTCAATGGATTATCTGAAGTGATTGGGGGATTAGGAGAACGCTCAAAAGAAATTGGACAAATTATAGGAGCGATTACCGATATTGCTGCACAAACCAATCTTCTTGCATTGAATGCTGCGATTGAAGCGGCAAGAGCAGGAGAGCATGGAAGAGGTTTCGCAGTAGTAGCTGACGAAGTGCGGAAGTTAGCGGAGCAGTCCGCAGATTCGGCTCAGCAAATTTCTCAACTCATCTCTTCTATTCAAGGAGAAACCAATAGAGCCGTATGTTCTATGGAAGTAGCGGCAAAAGAGGTATTTTCAGGGATTGGCATTGTGAATAGGGCTGGAGAATCCTTCAAACAGATAGAAGGTTCTATCCATGAAGTAACCACACAAATTCAAGAGATTTCCTCTGCTGTTCAACAAATGGCTGCAGGATCTGAGCAAATTGTTCAATCGATGCAATTTATTACTGAAGTTTCTGAGTCTGCTTCTTCAGGTACACAGGGTGTATCAGCGGCTACAGAGGAACAATTAGCAGCAATGGAAGAAATCTCTTCTTCAGCAAATGCTCTATCCACTATGGCAGTGGATTTACAGAGGCTTATTGGGAAGTTCAAAATATAGGAAAAGTAACCGAATAGAGGCTGTTGTTTGTAGCAACAGTTTCTTTTTCAATATAATCATAAAATACTAGGTCAAATTGTACGGTGAAATAATTGTTTCTCTAGATGTCTATATCATTTATTAGTATAATAAACCTATATAATCTATCCCGAAAAACTACCTCATAGATTGAAATCTTCTTGCTAGAAGGGAATTAATGGAAAATGATAGACTTTAACACCGGAACAAATGTTGGAAAATTTTTACTAATGGAAATAATGGAGCATTTAGTCGATTTTATCTGCATAAAAGACGGAGAAGGTAATTGGGTTCGGGTTAATACATTTACGAATAATAAAGATCTTCAGCGGTTAAATGAAATGTATCTTTTAGGAAAAAGGGATCCTGAGCTGGAAAAACAGTATCATGATTTTCAATGTTTCTTTGACGTTTGCAGGCAATCCGATGAACACGCATGGCTAAATGCAGAGGTTACGAAGTACGAGGAGCATATTTATGATCATAAGGGTGAATTGAGAATCTTTAATGTGATTAAAGTTCCTTTTTTTCATGATGATGGCAGTAGAAATGAATTATTGGTATTTGGAAAAGATATGACAAATGAAAAGAAGAATGAAGTAAATTTAGAAAGAAAAATAAAGGAATTAGAAGATTTTAAGCTTTCGTTAGATGAATCATCTATTGTAGCCATTACCGATTATAGAGGAATCATTACCTATGTAAATAATACATTTTGTGACATGTCAAAGTATAGTCAGAGTGAATTAATCGGAAAGACCCATCGAATAGTCAACTCTGGATATCATACGAAAGAGTTTTTTAAAGAAATGTGGAAAACCATCCGTAGGGGAGAAATTTGGAAGGGGAATATAAAAAATAAAGCGAAGGATGGTTCTTTTTATTGGGTAAAAACAACCATTATTCCATTTAAGGATAAGAAGGGAATCCCCTATCAATATATTTCGATACGGCAGGATATTACAGAACAAATAAAAGTAGAAGAGCAGATTCGCTATTATGCTAATCATGATGAAGTAACAGGGCTCCGTAACCGGCGCTACTTTCATAGCGAGTTAAGCCAGTGGTTAAATGAAAATAAAAGAAATGGCCAATTAGCACTTCTATTTTTAGATTTAAACCGTTTTAAATATATAAACGATACATTAGGTCACAGTACGGGAGATCAAGTTCTAGCGGCTGTGTCCCAAAGATTATTTACTCACTTACAAGATAGAGCTGACTTGTACCGATTTGGCGGGGATGAATTTATTATTGTCTTAAAGAATTGCTCTATTGAGGAAGTAAAAGCATTCACAAAAGAAATTAATGGCTTGTTTTCGGATCCTTTCCATATAAATCATGAACGATTTTATCTTAGTGCAAGTATTGGAATCAGCACCTTTCCAAAAGACGGGAAAGACTTAGAATCTCTTGTCAAAAAGGCAGACAGTGCCATGTATTTAGCGAAAAATAAAGGCACAAATGCTGTTCAGTTTTATTCATCTAAAATGTTTGAAAATATGACAAGAACAATGAAATTGGAAAGAATATTAAGACAGGCTGTGGACGAAAAGGCTTTTATGCTTCATTATCAGCCGCAGATAGATTTACAAACAGCTAAGATTATTGGAGTAGAGTCATTGATTCGTTGGGAGCATCCAACATTGGGGAAAATTCCACCTTCTGAATTTATCCCGTTGGCTGAGGAAAATGGTTTAATTACTCCCATAACGGAATGGGTTCTTGAAACTGCATGCAGGCAAAATAAAAAATGGCAGGAAAGCGGATTACCTCCAATAAGAATAGCTGTCAATATATCACCTTACTTGTTTAGAGAAGATTTGATTGGAATGGTGAAAAGGGTTTTACATGAAACAAAATTACAACCAAGCTATTTAGAATTGGAAATTACTGAAAGCTTAATGCAAGACCCTGATTATACGATACCAATTCTAAAGGAATTAAAGTCTATTGGTGTACGCTTATCTATAGATGATTTTGGAACGGGTTATTCATCATTAGCTTATTTAATCCATTTTCCTATTGATAGCTTAAAAATTGATCGTTCTTTTATTGAAGACATAAAAAATGAAAGTGCTGTGATTGTTAAAACAATCATTAATATGGCTTCTCATTTAAATGTAAGTGTGATTGCGGAAGGTATTGAAACGGAGGAGCAATTAGATTTTCTATCTAATCTTAATTGTTCTGAGGGACAGGGATACTATTTTAGTCAACCAATATCTAGCAATAAAATAGTTGACCTATTAATAAAACAGTAAATAATAGGAGAACAAAGGTGAAGCATAGAGCGAATCAAAAAATGGGGTATAGAGGCAGAGTAATCAGTGTGTTCTTTGTTGCTGTTTTGCTTTTGTTCATTAGGCAAATGGTAAGCGTTCACTTTGGATATCCGCCTCACCCTTTTCCAATACCAGCAATGATTGTATTAATACTGGCATGGCTGTTTGGAAAACAGTATGATAAATACGTCTATTTATCGATAAGAGATCCCTTAACAGGCCTGTATAACAGACGTTATGTGATGGAGAAGTTTCTGAGTATGGCCAAATATGCGGATAGAAAAAATGTGAATATCTCTATTTTGCTGCTGGATGTAAATGATTTTAAAGAAATTAATGATCAGCATGGTCATAGCATAGGAGATTCTGTGTTAGGGACGATTGCTAAACTTTTACGTCATTCTTTTGGGTCGAAAGATATTCTTGCCAGATGGGGCGGAGATGAATTTATTATTCTTTCCGTCTTTTCTGATGTGGACTTACTGAATAATAAAATAAATGATTTCAAAAGCAGGTTGGACGAGGAAGATTGGCAGTATAAAGGGACTTTATCGATTTCAATAGGTGAAGCGGTATATCCTGCAGATGCTGTGAATTTACAGGAGTTATTGGATTTAGCTGATAATAATATGTATGAGGAAAAAGTTAATTATAAACTGAAAAAGATTCATCTCTAATATCAGCGTATGTGAGGGAACATAGGAAAAATCATAAGGGCTGTTCAAAAAGTGAATATGATGACTTTTTGGACAGCCTCTTTTCGTCCTATCCTATGATATTTTCTATTTCTTGCAATGTTGTAGGCTTGATTCCTAGATGTTGCCAAAGGCTTTCTTTAAACTGTTGATAGAATGTTTTTGCTTCACTATAGTTTTCACTTTCAATATGATAGTGAATCAGTTTTTCAGCGTATTGTTCATTCCATGGCTCTAATTCTAGTAGCTTTGTCAAACATTCTTTATATAAAGAGTTTCCATTCGTTTCATGTGCAATATCTAGATAGGATTTTAAATACTTTATAATCGTTTTCCGAAGTTTTTCACGTTTGCTTACAGCCCATGGATAATCTTCTTCAGCTAAAAAGTCATCCCTATACAAACTGAGCAGCCTTTGAACTTCTGTATAGGTTAATTGAGATTGATGTAAAAGGCTATTTATTTCATCTAAATCAGACTGTGATGGAACGACAATGGAGTAACGCTCATCGATATATAGGACCGATTCTATAAAGCCAGATTCTTTCATTATTTTTCGCAATTGATACACGCTTGTATGAAGGATAGCCGTTGTTTTATCTATTGATTGTCCAGGCCATAAATCCTCCATAATTCGATATCGATGCACAGGTTCTTTCAGATACATTAAATAGGCACAAAGCTCTTTCACTTTCTTCGTTCGCCATTTAAAAGGTTGTCCTTGCAAATCGGTTAAGATAAAACTTCCAAGATAATTCGTTTGTAAAGAGGGAGGCGGAACTTCTGATGGAATGAATGGTTTTTTCCGCATTCTTATTCTTTCAACTGTTCTCCTCAGCCGTTCCTTTTCAATAGGTTTTAACATATAGTCAACTGCCTGTACATGAAAGGCTTCTAAGGCAAATTGTTCATAAGCAGTAATAAAAACAATTTCTATTTCATGGATATTCTCCAATTCTTCTGCGACTTTCATTCCGCTCATTTGAGGCATTTCAATATCGAGAAATAAAATATCTGGTTTTAGAAGTTTTGCCTTCTCTACTGCCTCTATCGGATTTAAAAATTTCCCGATTATTTCAACTTCAGATAGTTCTTTCAGCATGGCTTCTAGTAAGTTCAATGCTAACACTTCATCATCAACGAGTATGGCTTTCAACAAGAGATTTCACCCCTTTTTCATTATGGATGAGTGGAAATGTGATAACGACTGTTGTTCCCTGATTTTCTTTACTTTGAATAGAAATCGAGGCATTTTCATAATATTTGATTCGTTTCGCAATATTATGAAGACCGATCCCGTTTTGAACGGGATGAGTATGATTCCAAATTTGGTGCAGTTTTTCCTCTGATATGCCCCCGCCATTATCGATGATTTGAAATGTGACGATTCCATGTTCTTCATGAATGATAAGTTTGATTTTTCCTCCGTCTGACTTTGCTTTTAACCCATGCAGAATCGCATTTTCTACAAGGGGCTGTAATAATAGGGGAGGAATGAAGCAATGAAAAGCATCTTTCATTTGTAATTCCCACTCTAATTGATCTGGAAAGCGGACAGAATGTATATTCACATACGACTGAACCAAGGACAGTTCCTTATGTAACGGCACAAGCTGGCTCGTATTCTCAAAGGAAAAGTTTCCTCTAAGAAATGTCGCAAAGTCAGTGATCATCTTCCTTGCCTTGTCCAAATCTAAATAGCTAAGAGAAAGAATCGAATTTAACACATTATAGATAAAATGAGGTTTAATCTGCGCCTGTAAGAAAGCCACTTCATGGCTGATTGCCTGTTGCGCTGATTCTTTCATTAATAATAAATTTCGAATTCTTGTTTTTAACTCCGCACTTTCGATTGGCTTATGAAGAAAATCATTGGCTCCTGATTCAAAGGCGATAATCATGTCTTGTGGATGTATCGCTGCTGTCAGCATTAGAATAGGCAGCTCCGAAGGGAGATAAGTCTTTCTTAATTGCTGGCAAACTTCATACCCTGTGAGTTCAGGCATCATAATATCTAAAATCACAAGATCGATATCAGGATGTTTTTCCATTTGTTGGAGTACTTGATTTCCGCTGTCAACGGCAATGATATCATACTCTTCAATCGAAAGAATGTTAATTAACACTTTTAAATTAATATGATCATCATCCGCAATAAGGATTTTATAGTTCCCTTTCTTATTTAGTACATAAGGAATGGATAAGTGGACGTGTTGCTGGTTTTCATAAATAGATAGATTTTTATCCTGTTTTTCATTTAATTGTTTAACCGCCTTTGGAAGAATGATTGAAAAGGTCGTTCCTTTGCCGGGGGTTGAATCTATACGGACTTCTCCGCCCTGAGCGGTTACGAGTTCTTTTGTAATGCTTAATCCCAATCCTACGCCGTCGCTTGATTGATTAGATTGCTGGAAGGGGAGGAATAAGGTTTTGATTTTTTCAGAAGTAAGCTCTATTCCTGTGTCTATAATTTCAATGACGACTTTATTATCTTGTTCAAAGGATACAATTTCGACTACCCCATGCTCTGTATATTTGATTGCATTGTCAATTACATTATAAAGGATTTGTCGAAGCCTTTCTTCATCGGCCATCACAAATTGTCCACGGGGAACATTATTCACAAGCTTAATATCCTTTTTTGTCAAATAAGTGAAAAGCTCTGTGATTACAGATGCAGAGGCAAATAAATCGACTGAAGTGAGTGAAAGCTTCAACTCTCCTTCTTTTAATTTAGAAAAATCTAATATATCGTGAACAAGATGGGCCAAGCGTTTAGCAGTACTCGAAATTAAAGTAATTTTTTCTTTTTCTGCCGGTGATAATGTTGATTCCGAATCATCTACCATCGATTGTGTGATGGCAATAATACCATGTAATGGGGTTCGGAATTCATGTGATGTTTTGGCAAAGAATTCATCTTTCATTTTATCTACACGCATCAATGCTTTGGATAATTCATCCTTCTTGAGATAAGAAGTAGAAAATCGATGGGAGATAAAAAGAGATAACATCGTTAGGCAAATAAAAGGAAATAATGGCGGCAAGTAATTAATTTCCACATTTGTCATGACGTTAAGCGTAGCAATAATGAAATAAATAAACATCGTAAGGGAGCTAATAATCAAATATAACGCACCGCTTGATCGCTTACGGATAGCGCTAATTTGAATGTATATAATGTAAAGAATGATAATGAAAATATAGATGGTTAAAACGATTTGAAGGTTAGAATGAATTTTTATAGGCAAGAACATGGCCATGTTCAGTAAAATTCCGATAATAAAAAGGACCTTAAAGATGATTTGATGAGCATATTCTTTTAATGAATAACAAAAATACAGCAGCCCGCACAGTCCGATAAGGAGGGTTGACAAAAATTGAATTCGTTCAAAAACTCCATAAGGCATGGATGGAAAAAGCAGGCACAGGATCTTTTCACCGTGTGATGATGTGTACAAAACATTGGCAAAACAAAACACAGAAAAGTAAAATTGCTCAAGGTTCATTCTTAAGTGTAAGAAGCTGCCTATAAAATAAAGACTCATTGTTAAAAAAGCGGTAATCGTTACCCAATCGTAAATTAAAGAGGTTTCTCTCAATTTCCCAATGCTCTCTTGGTTACCTAACATAATGGAACCAACAATTCCTCCGCCTGAGGCGTAATCAAAATTTGCCACATGAACAAGTATTTCTACTTCCTCTTGACCAGGGGAAAAGTAAGCCGCATAGGGGTTATTATGGGAAGTATAGGTAAGGTCCTCCTTTGGACTGCCGCTGCTGCCGATTTTTCTTCCATTCATATAAATAGCATTCGACATACGTATATTACTTGTTTTCAATCCATATATTTCGTCTGGGCTATCAACCAGAATTCTCAAACGATAGGTACCGCTTGTATATTTGGGAACATCTTCGCCATTTAATTTATAGTTCTTCCACAGTGAAGGAACTTGAACAAAATGACGCTCCTGTTTCTCAAATTCTTGAGCGCTCATTAGTTTCCCTGATACGAATTCCCACTCGCCGTCCAATCTGATTGGATCTGCATGATGTAAAGGATAGCCTCGTAAATCCATTACTCCTTTAACGGCTATTGGCTGAGTCGAGGAATCTGGTTTATTAAATAGAAGAGTGATGCCGCCAATCATTAAACTGAGGGCGAGGGTGAAAATAATAAAGGCTGACCGTTTTTTCATTTTTATTTATCCTTACTTTAAAATATTATTCTTATACACTTATTTGATTGTATGTTGTCCTTCTGTTAGATTCAATGTATTATTTTTTACATATATATGACTTATTAAATTGGCATAGGAATTCTTTTTCTATCATGTACGGGTACTAAATATGGTTCTTCCGCGAGATATTTGACTCATCCGTGTGAAAAGTCCTTTTCACACGCCTTTCAGCGGAGCTGAAAGGTTGCGATATGGTCA
>Ga0180215_1005299_pt1 | contig 11095 bp, 13 predicted proteins | sample eDN3rd37CBELigBY_FD_128871 | JGI IMG/M metagenome (GOLD analysis project Ga0180215, IMG submission 128871) | Enriched backyard soil microbial communities from Emeryville, California, USA - eDNA 3rd pass 37_C BE-Lig BY (version 2) (version 2) | ecosystem: Environmental > Terrestrial > Soil >...
ATCACGCCAAACACCCCATTTTTTGAATTTATCCCGGCTCTAAAGTTATTTTGCCCTTTTGATCTTTGGTACTAAAATTCTATGGTACGTAGGGAGTGGATAGAACAAGCTTTATCTTAGTAGCATTATCCTTGATTAGTCCTCTATATAAGTTATATAGTCGAGGAAAAATATTTTTGCTGCTTTTTTATTTCGTATAGTGTACCATGTGTTCATAAGAAACTTATTGAGGTGAGCATATGAAAAGGTACTTTATTTGCAAAAATAAAAAAGCGATCCTTGGAGAGTACGGCTGGCTATATGTATTTGATGAATCCAATGCAGAATTAGAGGAACAAATAGAGTTAGATGAAGTAGTCACATCTGATCGTATAGGTAAAACATTACAAAATTATAGTAAAAAAGATATGTTTGAACTTACTGAGGAAGAATTTAATTCCCTTTACACACTTTATCTCAATGAGGATTTTGACCAATATGCAACCTTAGTCGAGAAAATTTTGGAGAGAAAATAATTTTTATCTTTTCCAATCTAACATAATATAATTTTGTCAGATTGGAAAATGAGTATTATCAACGTTTCTCAAGTTTTTACAAAAAACAATTATTTTGAATCTGTCATAATGTAGTATAAAATATTATTATGTCGTATTCGTGGAGGATCGAATGTGAGGACAGTTGAGCCCATTCGAGATATAAAAAAAATTCGTGATATGCGCATGGTATTACGGTATCAATCGGTTAGAAATGAACTTTTGTTTGTTCTTGGGATTAATGTAGGGCTTCGAATATCAGATATGTTGGCCCTCAGAGTTTCTGATTTAATTAAAGAAAATGGGAAAATAAAAGATGCCGTAGTGGTTACAGAGAAAAAGACGGGTAAAACAAAAAAGTTCTACCTTGGTGATGTAGTTAAGAAGGTTCTAGAGACTTATTATAAACAGGTTGGTCCTTCTTTGGGCGATTATGTATTCAGAAGCAGAAAAGGAGATAATCGTCCAATCAGTAGGCAACAAGCTTATGAAATTTTGAATTCCGCAGCGGAGTCAGTAGGGTTAGTAGAAAGAGATATGAATGGCCGATTGATTTCGGGAGAAATCGGTACACATTCTTTAAGAAAAACATTTGGATACTGGGCATATTTAAACGGGACATCGTTAACTTTACTAATGGATATTTTTAATCACTCTAGTGAGCGTGTAACCTTGGCATACATAGGGATTACTGAAAATCAAAAAAAAGAGGTTTATCTTTCGAGTAACCTTGGATGACTCAAATGGAGGGAAAAAACATATGGATAATTTCAAATCAGCGTTAAATGATGCCGTTTCTGCTTGGTCAAAGTTAAGTGAAGAATGGGAAAAAATCGAAGCAGATTACTCAGATGAAGTTTCTGAACACTATCCTTTTAATCAGGATTTTAGTGAAATGCTACGGATGTTAATAGACTGGAGAGATTCTTTAAGATAGATTGAACCACTAGGAGGAAACATAATTATGATTTTTAGAAAAGGAGAATTGTTCAGCGGCCCTGGTGGACTTGCCCTAGGAGCTAAATTACCCGAGTTATACAGCCCCTCTGGTGAGCTCTTTAAGATCGAACATGCATGGGCCAATGATATTGATACATGGGCATGTGAAACCTTTAGACAAAATATTTGTAATGATCGGCCTGATACAGTCATTTGTGGTCCTGTTCAAGAACTAGACATAAAATCATTGCCTGATATAGATGCTTTTTCCTTTGGATTCCCTTGTAACGATTATAGTGTAGTCGGCGAACAAAAGGGAATGAATGGCGATTATGGTCCTTTGTATTCTTATGGTGTAAAAGTTTTGGATTATCATAATCCTATGTTTTTTATTGCTGAAAATGTAGGAGGACTTCAAAGTGCGAATGACGGAAAAGCATTTATTAATATCCTAACTGACCTAGCTAATGCTGGGATGAAAGGCTATGAGATTACCCCTCATTTATACAAGTTTGAGGAATATGGAGTACCTCAACGAAGACATCGGATTATTATCGTAGGAATCCGGAAGGATTTAGGGTTGAAATTTAAAGTTCCAGCACCCACTCATGTTTCGAAATATGTTACATCCCGTGAAGCGTTAGAAAATCCACCAATCTCAAACAATGCATTGAATCATGAATTTACACGACATAATAAAAAAGTAATAGAAATGCTTAGCTATATTCCACCAGGAGAAAACGCCTGGTACGAGGGTATTCCAGAACATTTAAGATTGAATGTAGAAAAAGTTAGAATGAGTCAAATTTATAGAAGACTGCATCCTGATCAACCGTCTTATACTATAACGGGATCTGGCGGCGGTGGTACACATGGATATCATTGGTCAGAAAACCGAGCGTTGACTAATCGAGAACGGGCCCGAATTCAAACGTTCCCGGATGATTATGAATTTATAGGTCCAAAAGAAATGGTCCGAAAACAAATTGGAATGGCTGTTCCTCCTAAGGGTGCAGAGATCATTTTCCATTCCGTTTTATGTACTTTTGCCGGCATCGAGTATCCTTTTATAGATTCTAAGTGGGATTTTGACCAAATGCGTGCTGATGATTTGGTTAAAGAACTAGAATATGTATAGCTATTAAAGAGGTAGTCACAACAAATCGCGATTATATGCTAATATTTATAAATCAAAGAAGACGATTCTTCTATGCTTAGGAAAAGAAGACCGTCTTTTTTTATTTATTCCGCTAGCCCCGATAGAAACCCTTTGATTTAACTGGTGAGCAGGATTTTTAAAATTAGAAAAGAAAATTTATATAGATAATAAGTTGGTTTTGATAATCGAAATTTCTTCTGCAAAACGTTTCAATATAATCTTTGGGGTGCGGAGGTAGGATTCAAAAATGAAGCTACTACAACATAGGAACATTAAATTGCCTAGTGGAAGGAAACTTCGTATTGAGCAATATCAGGGAGAGAAGACTTCTAGACCCATAAAAATATATGAGATGATCAATGAAAATGAGGTTAAGGTCGAAAACACAAAAAAAGTTTTAAGGGAGATTAATCAAGAAATGGGATTTAATATTACCCTTTTTCCGGACCATAGACAGAGGGGGCTAAATACTCAAGAATTAGGTAGACAAATCTTAGAACGGTTATAGTTAACCATATCTACAAAACACCCTCCGGACTAATCGGAGGGTGTTTATTGTTAAGGTATATGAGTGAATTTAACTTCCGTAGAAGAAAGGAATTCAACCAATACACGATCTCCCGGCTTCGCGCCCTTCTGATTTTTCAACCACTGGCCGATCAGTTTAAGATTTCCTTTCCCTTGAAACTGTTTAGCATATGGACTATTAGCGCTGGTAGACCCAGATGCTTTAACCTGTTCATTAAACAAACCGTCTGATGAAGTAGCAGTAAAATCAGTTCCTTTAAGTATGCTATATCTCCTTGCTACTTTGGCTGGAATGGGAATATAAGCTTCATCCTGGTGTCTAGGGTTGGTAACTCGTGATGCTCCTATAGTTCCCCATCCTAGGTGTACTGGCTTAAGTTGTACCAAAAATGAATCTCCTGCACTTGGCATAAAAATCTCCTCCTATAATTAGTTATTATAAATTATTGAATTACTTCCTTTAACAATTGTCCAAAAGATGAATATCCTTTGTTTTTAATAGCCCGTAAAAATAGATCCACACGTTCCTGGTGTGAAAGATTATTCTCCAGACAATAATCTAAAAAGGAAAGAAGCACTTTACTAGTAAGCATGATTCCTTTGATATTCCGATCTGGAAACTTCGGTTTTACAAGATGAGATATCTTTTCGAGATTTTTTTCACCACCAAAACCATCTGCTGTGACATATCCAAAGAATTCGATTTGTCGATTTTGATATCCGTTATAGCTCGGGATATATTCAATAGCCATATGGGAAGCAAATGCAGCTGAAAGAGGGAATTTTCCCTTTCGATAGTTTTTTGCATCAATAATGCCAGCATTTTCATTCCCATACTTAACCAAAATTTCTATTTCCGTATCAACGTTTGCAATAGGCTTTGGTCTCATGACGACATCAAATCCTATAGCTTTAAGGATCTCACCTGTCTTATCCTCAAAGGCAAGATTGTTTTCTTCATTCAGGTACTTTTCTACGAAGTCATTGTTCAATCCGTTATACTCCGTTTGATTTTCCTTCAGATCAAAAGATAATTTTTCAGCCTCATGAGGTGGAAATATACTCTGCAGTATGTTCTGGATTTCCTCCTGGGAAAGCATAGTCAGATCAGGGTATGGCTCTAATAACTGTTTGACCTTAAGCTGTGTCTTGCTTCTATTTGTTGCCACCCGTTTAACTGTGCCTAAACGATTTGCTTTATAGCTTTCAATATCTAATCCGTTATTTTCTGCCATCCTTTCTAATGAAATCAAATAACGTTTATTAAATGGATAACGATCATCAATAGCTGACAATTCCTGCTGGAGTGATTTGCTTTTAGCTGGATCTACTCGCAGAGCCTTCCCTCGAATGTACTCAACCATCCCAGTGTAATCGCAGATGAGCATAAATGTATGCGCAACATCGGAATGAGCATTTTCAAAATTTCGAGCTCCTCGATCGGAACGTTCACGATGATCGTAAATATCAGCAATTTCTTGCTTAATCAATTGTTTTTGTTCAGTTGAAAGTGATCGGAATTCCTTAATTTTTTGTACAACACTTCCAATTTGATTATCATCATAAGCTGTAAGAACAAAAAATGTAATTTCCTCTTTGGTTAGATAGTAGTCAAGCTCCGCTTGATTCGTTAATTTAATTAGAAAACGAGCAGGTCTGATGCGAAAACAATCATCAAACTTTGGTCGGAACCCTGATTCTAAAAAGTACGCATTAGGAATTTGCAAAGTTAATATTTGTTTAATGATATTGGAACGGACTTTTTCTCCCCCCTCCATAATGCGTAAACCTACTTTTGTCGGAACTAGATATCCATCCTCATTGGTGTAACAGTAAGAAAAAGTTTTCAGCATGGCTGCCCATGTTCTTCCGCCAGATCCGTCATTACTTAGGTTTTCTCTCTTTACACCGGCTTCACTTAATTTTTTTTCATACATAAGGTGAGCTTCTCGGTTCCCCGTCCATTTAATCTTGAATCCTTGTGTGGCTTCATTTAAGGCTAATAAAGCATCACGATGAAACTTCGGATCCCTTTCAGGCCTTGTAATAAACCAAACCTTTCTAGTTTCCATTCCTTTCCCCTCTCTATTTTTCTAGCTTTGACAGAAAATCGTTATAAGCGGTTATTTCTTCTTGGGTAATTGCATTTTGTTTTGCAAGAAGATCCACATACACTTTCCAGCCCTTAAAAGTATCCTTATATTCATTAAATAGAGGATTAGGATTACCTAAATCACTAATCATCTTTAGGATTCTCTTCACTTCCGGATCAAACAGTTTTTCAAAAAGTATAGGTGTTTCCTGTCCAGTTTCTTTCTTAGAAATCGTTGATATAGCATACCAATACCTGAGAAAAGAAGATAACCTAGGGTCCTCTCCTTCACTTAATGTCTTACTTAAAGCATTGTCCTGTTTTCCGGCAATTTTGCTTATGGAAAGATGATTAATATCAAAATCAAGTTTGGATAACTCCGCAGTTAGTTTATCCATGAAGCGTTTGACTGCCACTTTACTTAGCAATTTTATTAATGTTTTCTCTGTTTCCATAGCCAAACCGTGTCTCCCCATTCATTACCTTCTTGCTATTAGTATAAATCTCATTGTCTGCATAGATATATTCCTTATAAGGTAGTATTACATGCAAAAAGTCCCCACGTCTGCAGTTAAGCGAAGTGGGGACTTAAATTATTTTTTTGCCTCGTTAATAAAATCAACAATTTCTTTTATTACGGTATTAAATTCTTTTTTAACCTGGTGTTCCCAAATCCTAAGGATATTCCACCCCTCTTTTTGATAGTAATTGTTCACTTCTATATCCCGCATCTTATTTCGGTTAAGCTTATTAATCCAATAATCCCGGTTATTTTCTGGAATTCTACAATGTAAATCACACCCATGCCAAAAGCATGAATCCAAGAAAACCACAACTTTATACTTTTTAATAGCTAAATCAGGCTTTCCAATTAAATTTTTTACATTACGTCGAAACCTAATATCCCGCCGCCATAGTTCGGTGAAAACCTTGTTTTCCATTTTCGTATTGGTGGAACGAATGGCTTGCATATTTTTTCTTCTTGTTTCTTTAGAAAGGTTATCTACCATAAATCTCCTTCACTCTCTGTCCAAGTTATGAATTACGTGTTTAAAGGTACTGTTTGACCGACTCCCTGAAGTTTAGTTAAAAATCAATGAATTAAATAACAAATATCATTTTAATCATAAACAGCATCTAATAATCATCAATAAATATCATAATGATAAAACTGGATAAATGTATTGATTAATTAGAAATAATGTTATATTATAATGATAAAAATATGATAAAATAAGAAAAAAGGTGATTTACTTGGATAAAAATTTCCTTAATCTAATGTCTATTGTTGGTGAACTATCCGGAGAAATTACAAAAATTAAAGAGGAGCTAGAAAACATGAGAAACGAATTAGAGGTTTTAAAAGGGGGGCAAGTTATGAAGATTGAAAGTGTAGAAAATGAAGATTCTATTACTGTTTCCAATGCAAGAGATTATGTAATGGAACAAATCAAAATAAGATTTCCGAATCTAAAATTAACAAAAGGAAGCCAAAAATTAGGTACCAAATTAACGATATCAAATAATGAAAAGACCTTACGCGTACTCCTAAAGAAATCTCGCTCACACAGAAATGGATATCCAAGCGGCTGGTTTACTGTGAATGAAGATGCAGTCGGAAATTATGATTTGTATATATTTGTTATAACTTTTGAAGATGATTTTTATACTATCCTATTAAGTCCTAGTCAATTTGAAAGATGGGTAAACGCTAAAAAAATCACCTCCGAAAACATTCACTTTTACATGAATTTGATAAACGGAAAATGGATCGACGATAGAGATGATGTTAACTATAATTTCACTGCATCAGCAGAAAATTGGTCAATTATTGAAGAAGTATTAAAGGGGTAATACCACCAAGTCAAAGAAGACGGTTTTCCTAATTTAAAAAGGAAGAACCGTCTTTTATTCAATAATTTCACTATCGTCCTTAACGGGGAAGTTTTAACTAACTAATGAATATTACCCTCTTCGAGAGTGACTGCTACTTCTTCGCCAAGTTCAAATATAATACCATGCATTAAAGTTTCTAATTTATCAATCCGAACCATTATTGGTGGATGGGTAGAAGCGACACGCTCCCAAAATCCGTTGGGGGAAAAATCAAGATCTGAGATCTTTTCAAGAAAAGAGAGAAGACCAGCACCAGCTCCTACCTGGAACGCATATTGATCGGCTCGAAATTCTTCTTTGCGACCCACCGCACGAAAGCCCAAATCAAGCAATTTCCCACAGATCCAAACGAATAAGCGTAAAAAAACGACGAACGCACCAACTGCAAGTCCAAAAACACCCGAACGATCTGCGGCTCTTCCAAAAAATCCGATGACTACCGTAACCGCAAGAATCATCCAGGTAGCAACGTTTCCTGCAAAATTAAGTACCATAGCCGTTGCAGATCGAGCACTATCTCCATAATACAGATGACCTAATTCATGAGCTAGAATACCCTTAAGTTCTTCATCTGTTGCACTTTTAAGTAGTCCAGACGTGACAGCAATGGTTCTCCTCCCCAAAGCAAATGCATTCGGAAACGGTTGATCCGCCACATATAACTCAGGTCTTTCCTTCAATTCTAAACCTGCAACCTTAGCTTCATGATATAAATCGTCTAAAAGAGGTTGAATCCGTTGATTTTCCCGCTGAATTGATTTTCGCATACCAGTTGTAAAACGTAACAAAGATTCCCCTAACGTGGTAAGGGTAGCGCCTACCAGCCCTAACATAATGATTAGACTGAGTAACATTGCAGCAGTTCCTGTTTGAACAAACATCCCTACAAAAATAAAAACAAAAAACCAATTCCATAAAAAGATAAGGACAAGCATCTAAAATCCCTCCCGGTAACGTATTTTTACTTTCTGTGCAGAGAAGTTCTCTTTTTTCACGACAATGGCTTCCCCTTTTGATAGCCGTTTAAGTTCATCAGGATGAAAAATAAACTCTTTGGTTTGTCTGGCACTACCTAAACCTGTAGAACCTTCCATAGAAATTTGAGCTGTTAACTGGATTGTATCTTTTGTTCCAATGACAGTAGCAAGTTTTTCTGCATTTTCTGGACTGTTTTGACGCTGTATGATATATACATTGCAATTTTCCAGAACTTGTCCAACCAACGCCTTTCCTCCAACCTTTTCGATATCAGAAAGGCTTTGAGTAGCGAGTATAGCGTGAATACCAGCGCCTCTACCTTGGTTAATAAGGTTAATTACCTGATCTCCTACAAAAACCGAGAATTCATCAAAGATAGTATAAATTTTCTTTCGATCCAAGGCGCTAAATTGTTGCCCTGCTACCCCTTTTAAATCGGTCACAATTAGCTTTCCAAGTTGATTAGCATATTCCGGAAAAGCCAAAGGTTGGAGAGAGAAGAACACGACAGCATTTTCAGCTACTGCTTGATTCAGTTCAAGGACCTTATCCTCTTCATGAATATCAAAAAGATGACCAATTTCACTTTCTGTAAGGGTGGCAATCCGTGCAGCCAGTCCAGTAATTTGGTCTACTTTATATTTATCCAGACTGTTCATAATGTCTCCCCTTTGGTCCTCATCCTCAATATTACGTGCTAAAATCATCAGGTCATCAGGGTCAAGATATTTTCCTATAGTCGCAAGCGTTGGCTTTATTCCGGATAGCTGAAACACCTTAAAAGCAGTCTGCAAATACCGTTCAGCCATCTTTTTGTAATGTTCCTCTGTCCAATCAGATAGTGAAATAAGTTTATCCTTTAATGCAGTATATCCACCTGTAGACAAGGGATTGTATTTCATGGAGGTTCCTATCATGCTGAATAGATAAAAAGGGCGATGGTGAGAATTGGCGAGGTGTTCAATCTTGCGGGCGAGTTCTAAATCTCCTTTTCCATCTACATAAATCAATGGTAACTGTCTTGAAATCACACTTTCTGCGATGTTCATGATCGTAACGGTTTTTCCACTTCCTGTCGTTCCAACAAGTAAACCATGCTGATTAAATTCATAATCAGAAATCATTATGGGCTTTCGATTCATGGCATTTATACCTAAAAGAACGCCATCTTGTGGATGATTTTGCTGTTGTACCTTCCGTTCGGCATAATCAATCATTTTGCGGGATACGAAATCATTTGTTGCAGCTGTTTCTACTTTTCCACGGGAAACTCTGCTCATTTTCTCTTTAATATGCTGATTGGTACTTGCAATCCCTGATAATAGGCCTCCGAAGATAAGTCCAGGAGGGATTGCCATTAAACTTAGCTTGAGATATGGTAATTGATCTGAATACCCTTGAAAGATCGTCTTAACCACCCATATATTAGCTTGAAAATAACGTTCTGGAGGATATCCTGCGATCCAAGCACCTGCGAATAAAACAACCCCAAAAATAAGTATCGACCACCAAGAAATTTTGAGTATTCGCCAAATAACCATCGTAATTGCCAACACGATCGCACTAGGAAAAAAATAAATAATGGATACAAGGATAAACCATCCCTCAGGTGTACTGATTAACTCTGTAAATAAATCCCGTTGTGAATTGTCCGTCGACATAGAAATTCCCCCTTTAAAATAAAAAACCAACCTTGAAGGATGGCTTAATCTTTCCTTCACTTCGGTAACCCCGCTGCCTTAGTATGATTTATACCGTAGGCCGGTGGCTTTGCGTCCTCATGTTTCCATGAGTTTGCCGTTATCGGTGTTAGATGGATTTTTCTATTTCATAGAGATCAAAAACTTGAATGAAAGGCATTTTAGCAGATAAACTTTTAATTTTTTCAGCCAATGATCGATTCTCGGTAAAGTACCATACTTTTGTAAATTCCGTGAGCCGAACATAACCTTTCAATATTTTTTCTAGTCTTGCTGTTCCTTTGGTCGAAAGTTCAACTTCAACAGCAATCTTTTTTCCATCAGAAAAGTTCAAAATTCCATCTGGAACATGTCCAGCTTGCCCAACTCCATGAAGTCCATTTTTTTTTCGGATTCTTCTCTCTGAAAGATAGATTCCTCCTGTCTTCTCTTCCAGCTCTAACGCTACTCGAACTACTTCCAAATCATGCCTATATGTCCCTAAAGATATTTTCCCTGGCCCTAAATCATCCCCCGAAACGCTAACTCCTTTTTTAGTTACTCCATACACTCCCGGTTGATCTACAAAAAGTCGTTCATGTATTATGTACTCTTCATCCGCTAACTTCTTCATTCTTCGATACACCGCTTGTTTACTAATCAACATTTTCCTTTGTAGGTGTTCTACCGTTACATACCCAAAACCATTTATCCATTTTATAATTTCGAGATCTCTTGATGTAATCTGCATCTTTATATCCTCCCGATCTCATTGTTTTTTCCTTTGTTCATTTTACCCTGATATATTCCGCGCGCCCCGCCCGGTCCCTGACCCCGTCCTGAATGACGTTGTCAGGGCGGGGTCAGGGAATTTTGTAGCGTAGCGGAAAAATAGGGCGGGGCGCGCGGAATAAGCACCTATTCTATTTCAAATGTTGATTTGGGTGTAGAATAGAATGTTTTTTCTTAATCTACAATTTATTCTACACGCTATTATACATTGTTAGCAATATTAAATTTCGCTATTTTTATAATATTTAAATCATTAGTTTTCCAGCCAATTATAAAAAGGAAATGAGATCTTGGGTTCCTTTTTATATTTATTATTTTTTATATGGTTTGTAAGAGAATATAAAAAGCTTCCCTTGTCTGGTATAGCCCAAAATGGTTTATGTACCAATGGTTTGATAGAGGTAGAGGGGGTGACATTTTGGGTGACATTTTGGGTGACATTTTGGGTGACATTTTGGGTGACATTTTGGGTGACATTTTGGGTGACATTTTGGGTGAC